>Ga0180732_1000376_pt1 | contig 40448 bp, 40 predicted proteins | sample KR11_01MetaG_FD_148674 | JGI IMG/M metagenome (GOLD analysis project Ga0180732, IMG submission 148674) | Groundwater microbial communities from the Olkiluoto Island deep subsurface site, Finland - KR11_0.1 MetaG | ecosystem: Environmental > Aquatic > Deep subsurface > Groundwater | place...
AAAAACAACGTTTCGATGAATTCTTTAAATCATATGGTTGGAAATTAGTTTGATATTGAAAGGAGGTTTTTTTATGCTTCCAGATTTTAACATCTTACGCGAGTATGGTCTTGCAATATTTTTAGTACTAGTTATAGTTGGTCTTTTTACTTATTTATTAAAGACAATAATTAAACAGTGGACGGAACAGTCACTAACTTTTACCTCAATAATTCAGAATCATTTAACACATTCTACTCAGGCAATGAATGATACTTGTAAGATTTTGACAGACATGAAGGGACAGTTGAATAACGCTGAAGAAGCGCATCGAAGAGAGAGAACTGAACATGAAGATATTCTCAGGGAAGTGAAATCAAAATGAAGGGAATCTATTTAATTTCTAATCAAGGAACTTTGATAATTGAAGGCAAGAAAACTCTAATAGTCAAGAAAAAGAAGATACCTGAAGACTATTTGGATAAGGAAGTTTATCTTTGTCAAGATGATTTAGTTCTCGGCATTATAAAATTAAGCAATGAAAAAACTATTACTCTTAAAGAGTTTGAAGAGTTGAAAGACAAGCATTTGATTTCTGAAGAGGATAGGAAATCCTGGTGGAAAGACGCAGAAAGTTTATATGCTTACGATGTGAAGATAGTAGAAAAATTTGAAAAGCTCAAGAAATTCGAACATGAACAAGGTGTTCAAAACTACATTCAAGAAGTGAAATTTAAAAAAGAAATCACTACAACAGATGATATCGATCATTTGGAAGTCTTATATGATGCCGAGAAACTTCATTTAGAGGAGTTTAAAGCTACAGGAATTGATGGTGATCTCAAACATCCTAAAACTAAATACAAGCAACTCCTAGCGGATTTGCGTTATTTAGAGAATGGAGGTTATCCCAAACTCAAGGCAAATGAAAAATGGGGAGATTGGGATTTAAAAACATTACTGGAATATTTTGCCAAAGTCATTGACGCTCTTAGATCTATTTACATGCCGTTGATGCCTAAAGACGACAAGAATTCTTTTTGGAACTGTTATCGTGAGGCAGAACAATATATGAAATCAAAGCCACCGAAAGAAGAAGAAGTTGCTGAGTGGGACAAAAAACGCGAGAAGTTAATCAAATCAATTTCAGATGGTCAGTACGTGGTCTGTGAAGATTGTGATGTTGAAATAGATTATCTGGGTACAATAGAATGTGCTATGGGGGCTATCGCATGTCCAAACTGTAAATCAATTATAGACCAATATGGGTCATTACTAAACAAGAGATATGATCCGATAGCCCCCGCTAAATTAGAAAAGTTAACTGATGAAGAGTTGAAAGCAGCACATAAAGAAGCGCATAAAATATGGCAATTATATGAATCAGGCAAATTTAAAGATCTGGAACTTTTAGTCAATAATCATATCTTGATAGTTCAAGAAATGTTGCGTAGAAAGATTAAACATGAAAAAGAAGATAAACTTGATGAAGAGTCATTAGAATTTAATCGGGATTATGATAAAGATGAAAAAGAACTTCTTTTTAAGCATGAGGAGCTTCATTCTTTTGACTTTGCAGAAGAAGATAATTTCTATGATTTCAAATCTGTTTTAGAGAGACATGATGAAATAATTAAGTCTCTGGAAAATTTTGATATTCAGCATAATTCTAAAGAAGATTTCTTGGATGATTATGTCGAATTTATGAAAAGAAGAAGTAATCTCGCTGCAGTTCATCCATCGGGCAAACATAATAAACACAGAGAAGTCATTAAATTAGAAGAAGTACTGCCATATTTCAAAAGTTTTAAGTTGCGTTCGCCTTTTATATATCTGACAGGTGGATTAACTAATAATGAGCAGACTACAAATGATATAGATATTCTTATCAATTGTACTCAAGAAGAACTCGATAAGATCCCTTTATTTCAAATGCTTACCTGGCGATTGATGCGTTCATTGCCCAGACGATATTGGAAGAAAATTCAGTTCTTATCAAATAAATGGCAAGGTCCAATCACAAATAATATACCTATATATGAACTTGCTTGTTTAAGAACTAATTTAGATAATAAAATTTTTCAAATGTCGCATCAAGATAATGACGAAGAATTTATAAAAGCATTGATCAGAACGAAAAATCCGAAATCTGAAAAACAAGCACAAAAAGCGAAAAGAGAAGATAAAGTAACGCTGGGAGAATTTTTCTTGCCTCAAAAACCAATGCGTGGTGCATTTGAAAATCAAAGAATGACGGTAGATAGTTTTTTGTCTCTATTCAAAGAAGAAGATTACCCAATCTATAATAGTTCAAAACGAGATGGTTTTCATAATATTTTAATCAAAGATAAAGATAAAGTTACAATTTTTTCGGAAGATGGTAGTGAGACAACCAAGCGTTTTCCAACTTTAGTTAAAGAGATTTCAAAACTAAACATTAATCAATGCGTTTTGCTGGCAGAAATAGAGATGTGGATAGAAAAAATTCATCAACCACGCGAAGTAGTATCAGGTTATGCGCATTTGAAATCAGAACCTGATGACAGTTCAATTGTTGCCAGCGTTTATGATTGCGTTTTTTATAACAAAGATGTTCATGATCTTAGTTTTGAATTGCGTAAACAACTTTTAGACAAGTTAAATTTTAGGCAATCTACAAATGGCATACCTAATGTAGATATTAAGTTGAATAAGATCCCGCACTATCGCTGCAAGAACAAAGAAGAACTGAGAAGAACTACTGAAAAACTTCGTAATATCGAATCTTCAGAAGGTGTTGTTGCTTCAATGGCTAAAGCAACTTATAATCTTGCGGGAAAACGATCGGGAAGTTTGAAGTTTCATAATAATGCTGCGATCAGTGTTGTGGTATTAGATAAACAAAAAACGAAAATTCCGGGGACATCGAACTACTATTATGGCGTCGAAATCGAGAAAGAGAAAGTTGATCGCAATAGAGTTAAGAAGATTGGTTCAAATAATTATCTATTGCTGGGAAAAACTTTTTCAACAACTGCAAGCATGAAGACAGGTGATAAATTCATTTTAGAATTTGAAACTTTGAATGTTGAATATCATGAAAAGACAGATGAACTTAAACTTACTTGTTGGGTGCCACGATTTATCCAAGAAACAAATGAAGCAGTTGATACTATAAAATCAACAATCACCGCAGCGAAAAAAGAAAATCATGTTTTGCAAGAAAAAGATGTGCTTGAGACAGGTGAGATTATATATAAGAGTGTTGAGTTTGAGAAACAAGATCCTTATGAAATAATTCCAGAGGAAGAAGATGCACCATATAAGTATACTGTTCAACACCATGCACGCGGGAAGACAATTCACTCGGATTTAAGAATTGAAAGTAAAGATAAGAAATTTTTAATCGGCTGGACGATTATGGATCTTATAGAAGGAAAAATAAAAGATCCAATTTTAACAATGAAGGATGCAGCAAAAGCAAACTCTGAAGACAACTTTAAAATTGAATGGAATAAAAAACCTGTAAAAGTAAAGATGCGCAGAACAGCTGCAGGAAATATTGTTCCGGCAGAAATACGTTCGGCAACCAAAGCCGCTGAGCCATCGGCTTGGCTAGATGTAACTGGTGTAACTAAACCCGGTGAAGTCGGTGCAACAAAAGATTTTCCGGGTGTATTTACAATGATCGATAAAGGAACTGTTGAGTATTTGGCCCAAAAACCGTATTTTAAGGAGTTGTGGTTTAGTAATCAAGGTAAACTTCAGGGACGCTGGATCTTTCGTCAGATTTCAGAATATAGACGAGAAGAAAAAACTAAAGGAATATTGCCAGCATCTTTACCGCCTGAACGACCCGAAACGTCAGGTTTCTTTTGGGTATTAATTCAGCCTATTGATCAGGTTCCTTACGTCCTTGGGGCTAGAGCCATAGAAAAAAACTGGGTGCCACCAGTTCGTTATTCAGCATTGCCACAAAAACTCAAGAAGAAAGTTTCTTCGGAGTTTCAATATTGGAAAGCCGCAAAAGAATCAGATCGCATCAGAATCAGAAACAGTTATGTCGAGTGGTTAAAAGAAAATAAGCAATATGATGAACTTAAGAAATGCGGTGCAATTGATATATCTGAAGGGCAACGACCAAGAATAGATGAAGTAATGATTTTGAGCAGCTATCTGAGTTGTGAAATAAAAGATATATTCCCGAAAATAATTTCAATCCCAAGAGTTAGAGCTGGAAATTATTTTGACTCATTGGTAGAAAATACAAAGAATTGTACTTTGGTCGAGATACGAAATTTTGCAAGTTGTGAGATACCTCCTATATATGAAGAAATACAGCTAAAGAAAAATTTGGTCAAACCCTTTTTGATTGAGGGATTTTATTTCTTTCATGATGAAGAAAAGCAAACGCCATTCATAGTTCAGGTTGCACCTGTTTGGGGTGGATTTATCATAAAGATAATCTCCCGTACAAGAGATAAGGATTTCAATCTGGAATTATCAAAAAAGATTGAACAGTATGCTAAAGATAATAACATGTTGAAGGGGGAAAAATTTACGATTTCGGGAGAATTTATAGATGCACATAATTTGACTTGGGAAGATCTTAAATTAAGTACAACTATAAAAGAAAGACTTAAACATCTAGACTACTTAATCCAAAATAATGAAGATGGTTTAGCATCGCGTGGTCTTTTATTTCTCGGTCCGCCTGGTTGTGGTAAAACACTAACTGGCAAAATTTTATCCAACTCAAAACCCACTTTCATTTGGATTACATCAAAAGATTTTGCATATACAAGTGTTATAGGAGCAGTTACTACTGCTTTTAGTTTAGCAAGAGAATTAAGTCCAACAATTATATTTGCAGAAGATATTGATTCTTACATCAGTAGGGAAGTGGTAGATGTATTGAAAACAGAACTTGATGGGCTTCAACTCAATAAAGGGGTATTTACGGTATTAACATCAAATTTCCCTGAGAAGTTACCAGAAGCATTAATTGATAGGCCTGGCCGTTTTCATGATGTGTTATATTTCAGTTTGCCAAATGAAGAAGTCAGAAACGAAATGTTTTCACATTTCTTGAAAAATGAAGAATATGATCCAGAAATTTTAGAAGTTTTAGTTAGAAAAACAAATGGATTCTCGGGTGCTCATATAAAAGAAATCTGCGATTTTGCAAAGATAATCAAAAAAGAAGATAATGTTTCTTTAGCAAAAGCATTAATGACTTCTTTGGATAAAGTTATAGAACAAAGAAAATTAATTGCAAGTTTCAAAAATAATCATGAAAATCAATTTAATAGATTTATTACTGAAGATGAACTTATGAGTAAAGCAATTGGTACTTTTAAATTTGTTCTTCAGCATCATTGGTTCAAACGTTGGAATTGGAAAGAAGATAAGCCCGTCATAGTTGTGAGATCTGGGGCTAGTGAAGAGCACTGGGATCTTCGCATAGATACCGGTGAAACATCAATTATGCATTGGGTATTAGATAATGATCCGCGTGAAGTTGCAAGCACAACTGCTTTATACAAACCTTGTAATGATAAGTCTTCTATGGATAAAGGTAAGCCAAATGAGAATAAAGATTATTTGAAGCCCGGTACTTCAGAATGGAACCCTACTAAAGATACAAGGGCTTGGCTCGATCTTGAAGATTCTGGTGAAGCAATAATAACTATTGACAAACCTATGTTCAAGAGAGTAGAATTAAGAGGCAAAACATTAAAAGGACTTTTTACTTTAGAACGTGAGGATGAAAAATCTGATTTTTGGATTTTGTCTAAAGCAAAATTACCTGAAACAAAGAAAACTGAGGAGGTGACGAAAAAATAATGTCTAAAGTAGCAATACCATTTGAAATTGAATTAGATCTTTTGAAAACAAAAGAAGAAAATGGCGTTTGGTATGTTGAAGGTTTTTGTGCGTCTACTGAGATAGATCTGCAAGGGGACATAATTACTGAAAATGCTTTCAAAAAATCAGAACAAGATCTTATTGAGAACTCAACTGTACTCTGGAATCACGACGTGAATCAAGTGATTGGCAAAGTTGCTGAAACAGAAGCTCGAAAAGAAGGTCTTTGGGTAAAGGTCTTGATCAGTAAAACAGTGCCTGAGATATGGCAGCGCATAAAAGAGGGAGTCGTAAATAAGTTTAGTATTCGGGGTAAAATTATAGATGCGGTGAGAAAATTTGTGAAAGAAGTGAACAAAGTCGCAAATGTTATCAATGAAATGTATTTAGTTGAAGCATCTTTAGTATCACTGCCAGCGAATCCTGCAGCTAAAACATTGCGTTGGTACATTGAAAAATCTTTAAATGATTATTTTGCGAAGGGAGGTGAAATTCCTGAGATTCGCAACAACATTGCGAAAGGAGAATCTATGGTAGAAATTCTTGACATGTTAACAAAGATGAGTGAAAGATTGATTGCAGATGAAGATAAAGCTATTCTCGAAGAGATAAAAGGCAAGATTAAAGAAAAATATCCTTACCCTTATCCTAAAAAGAAAACGGGAGAAGCTTTTAAGCAAGAAGAGATAGATAGTTTGGAGGCAGAACTTGAAAAAGTTAAAAAGCCAAAGAAAGTTGAAGAACTTACAGAGGAAGAAATGAAAGCTGTAGTTGATTTGGCTGATGAAATAAGAAAACAGAAAGCAGATAAGTATCCTTATCCTTATGTGGCTCCTAAAAAGAAATCGGGCGAAACCTACAAGCAAGAAGAAGTAGATGTGCTTGAAGCAGAACTCGAAAAAGCTAAGAAACCGAAGAAGATCGAGGAACTGATAGAAGAAGAAGAAAAAGCAATAGTTGCTTTAGCTGATGAAGTTAGAAAAGTGAAAGGCAAAGAGAAATATCCTTATCCAGTTGATGAGGAAACAAAAAAGACAATAGACGAACTTGAGAAAGCGAAAGCGAAAATTGAAGAAAAAGTAAAGTCTCTCGAAGCTGAAATAAAGGGTTTAAAGGCGGATGCTGAAGTAGAAAAGAGATTTAAGAGTGTGCAACATAATTTCAGTGATAGTGAAGTAATTAAAGTGAAGGCAATACTTAAGAAGTCTGTGCTTGGTGAAACTTTAACAATTGATGAAACTCAAGCGATTGCTAAAATGGCGCCTAGTTCTCTCTTTGTAGGTACGAGCGTTGAATCTATTTTGAAGAATATGAGTTCTGAAGACAGAGAAAATTTAATTAAACTTGGTGGTATCAAAACAAAAGTTAAAAGTTAAAAGGAGGTGAATACTAAATGGATGTTGAATTATTGCAAAGTTATATAGGCGTTGATCTTGCTACGGGAGTTTCATGTGGTCCTGGTACTCTCATTAACATATACTCCGGTTCTGGTTTAGCTGGTGGTTCAATGAAAGGCAAACTTGCTGATGCTTCAGATTCACTTGCAGCTCATGGTTTCGCATTAACAAGTGGCTCAGGAACTAAAGTTGCAGGAATAGCTCAGCGCGTTAGGATAGATCGCGTAGGTAAAGTTTCAAATGTAGATTATATTACAATGACACCGGGACAAACAATATATTTAGGTGAAGACGGCAAATATGAGATTGTTACTACCGGCACTCTTGCTCAGAAAGTGGGTTTTTCTGTTGGTGCTAATGAAGTATTTGTTGATCTTGACATGGAATTAGGTGCTTAAACTTGAAAGGAGGTGAAAAAAGTTATGGGAGATTTAACTCGTGGTTATACAACGACTGACAATATAGAATTAAATGAAGTTCTCTACGGCACAGTATTGCCGATAGTTGAGTTATATAATCAAGAAGAAGTGCTTGATTTGAGAGCTTTGCTTTGTTCAGATCATGACGAGAGTTATATCAAGTTCGATGCGAGTGGTCAATGGAAATTTCAGAAGTTAGGTGAATCTGAAAAACCCGCTTCGCGTAAAAAAGTCTGGGGCAAGATGCAAAAAGATACAGCGAAATATGGTCTTGACATAGGATATACTTTCGATTGGTTGATGAGTGAAGTAGCTAGTTCTGAAGAGATCACTCGTATGGCCAATAAAGCTATCAATAGAGATAGAGCTCTTCAAACAGCAGTGATTCTTGAAGAATGTTTGACAAGCGGTGGATTTTTTAATGGTTCGTTTGGTGCAGATGAAAAAATGACATTACCTCCTACTTATGGAGCGAATACCTTTCTAGCAGCTCATACCCATTATGTAGCTTCTGGTTCTGCAACTATAACTCTAGCGACAATCACAGCGATGAAATTACACATCAAAGAACATGGTTTTAAGGGCAGAATCTGGGGTTTAATGAATGCCGATATGACAAAAAATGTCGAAGATTTAGCCGGTTGGTATGGAGCTAGTGCCGGGACGACTACTCTACCGGGAGTTGTAGTTGATAATGTGGCGATAGAAGGTTTTGCGGGTAAACTCTTGGGTATAGAGTGGAAAGAAACTGAATGGATGCCAACAGATTATTTATTTATTTGTGGTATTCAAGCTGAAGGTGGTGAAAAACCAGCAAGATATATTCAGAAGAAAAATCCTTCTGCGAAAGGATTGATCTTAACACCTGGTAGCTATGATCCAAAGTATCCAATCATAGATGCAGATTATATTCATTGGTTAGAAGCATTGATAGTTCTTAGAGGAGCCGGTGTTGTTTATCAATTAACTACTGGCGCTTATTCAAGTCCGACAATTACTACTAATGTAGTCGAAGCCGATTAGTTTTAAAATAAAATAAAAGATGAAAATGATAAAATTTAATATAGAAAAAGTAATAAGGCAGTCTAAATTTAAAGACTGCCTTATTACTTTATAAAAAAAGAAAGGTGAGAAAAAATGGCTAAAAAGTATAGAATTTTACAGAGTTTCACTTATAAAGGTAGAGATGGAAAAAGTGTTAAAGCAATCACTTTGGGACCCGGCGAAGAGGTTCCGGAGTTGGATTCTAACGAACGTGAACGTTTGCTGAGACTAGAATCTATTTGTGAAGTCAGCGAAAATGGCGAAAATATTAGATATAAAAAGCTTATTGATTTAGATGATGAACAGATAGAAAATTTATTAAAAAAAGATAAACACATTATTATGCTTGAGCTTAGAAGAGCTTCGTATTCAAAAGATACTTTATCTAAAATTTATGCTGTAGCTGATAAGATGACAAGAAAACCCGATAGAACTTTTTTTGAATTTTTAGAACAAAAAATAGCTGGCGAGATTTAGATAGTTTAATAATTTTGATTGATAGAAAGGAAAAACTCCTATGATCCGCATTTTAATCCATACTGATTCACCATGTCTCTATTCTGGTCTTGCCCGTTGTGGTCGAGAACTCGCCAAAAGATTTTTTGAAACTCAAGAAGAAATTGACGATAAGCAAGTTAAAAAATTTGATCTTGCTTATGCTGGTTGGCATCATCAGTCTAAAAGACATAATTATCCCTATTTTATTTATCCTCTTTCTAAAGGAGCAGCCAATGAAGCAAAGGACTTTAAAAATATTCTTGATGATTTTAGACCTGATGTGGTCCTTTCTATAGGTGATATCTGGAATTTTGTAAAAATTACAGAAGTGATTTATAATCACAAAGAGATGAATAAATTAAAATGGATCTTATGGTTAACAGTTGATGGTGAAAATTGGCATGTAGCATGGCAGCACACATTGAATCTTGCGGATGAAGTTTATGTCTTTTCAAAATTTGGCAGCACAGAAGTGAAAAACCTAACTGGTTATGAACCCGAAGTTGTATATCCCGGGGTGGATAAAACGATATTTAGACAGATTAATGTAGATTTCAAAACAAAAAAAACAGAATTACCTTTTAATCTAGAAAATACGTTTTTAATTTTAAATGTTAATCAAAATACCGATAGAAAGAATATTCCTTTAACGCTTGAAAGTTTTGCAGAGTTTGCTAAAGATAAGGATGATACATTCTTACTTCTTGTGACAAATCCTGACGATCCGTATGGATTTGATCTTTGGCAATTTATTGATAAACTCGGTTTAAAAAAGAAGGTAGCGATAACAAAAGAAGCGGGTCCCGTGAAAGGAATGTCAGATGAAAAACTAAATCTTTTATACAATTTATCATCAGTCTATGTTAATACAAGTATTGGTGAAGGTCTTTCACTCCCGATATTAGAGGCCATGGCTGTCGGACTTCCTATTATTGCAACAGACTATGCTGCTGTTTCTGAACTGATAGATAAGGGCGGAGGATTCAAGATTAATATCGCAGCGTATATATGGGGCTTTAGTGGTATTAAAAGGGCCATCGCTTCAAAAAGTGATTTAGTTGAAAAATTGAATATTTTATACAATGATTTCAAGGCTAATAAGAATTTGAGAATCGAGATTGCTAAAAAAAGTAGGGTATTTACTGATCTTTTGTCTTGGGAAAATACAACACAGAAATTCAAAGGAAAGATTGAACTTGCTGTAAAGAAAAAAGATGAGAATTTACCATTTTTAAAAACAAAAGTAAAAGTTAATATCATAAATCCGTTGATGATTATTCCTTCATGGGGAAAAAATTGTGGCATAGCGGAGTATACCAAGACTTTGATTGAAGCTATGTTTAAGCAAAATCAACAGATTACTGTGTTTCCTTCGTATTCTTTTCGAGAGATACCTGAGTTAATTGAAAATATGAAATGTAATTTAGTTCATATTCAACATGAGTTTTCTTTCTTTAGAAGTAAGGCAGAGTTTGGAGAACTTCTACGAAATCTCAGTAAACTTCAAATTAAAGTTATTTTGACAATGCATTCATTGGTATCAAATTTTATTTCATTGAATGATTTGATGTTAGTAAATTGTGATGATATTATAGTGCATAACAAAAAATTTAAAGATACATTAGAAGAACGTCTAAAGGTAATTCCGGTTGTAACTTTTCGAGGTCCATGTAATATTGAAATTATTGAGATGGGATGTGGTAGTTTGTTTCATATTGATGACTCAGAAAAAATTCAAATTAAAAAGAATTTGAATTTAGATGACATGTATCCAATAATAGCATCTTTTGGTTTTCTTAGAGAACAGAAAGGTTATTATGATCTTTTATTAGCTTTAAAAGAACTCAAAAAGGTTTACGGAAAAGTATTTCTTCTTATAGTTGCACCTCCTCATGAATTTGGTAGTAAGGTATATGACGAGATGTTTTATAACTATATAATTAAGCATAATCTAGAAAAAGATGTTTCGATAATAAGAGAATATTTAAGGGAAGATAAGTTGCTTAAAGTTTTGCAGTGTGCAGATATTTTTGTTCTAAACTATATAGACTCGCCCATGGGAGGAGGAATATCTGCTGCTGTAAAAACATTATTTAGAGTTCAGAAACCGATACTGGTGCGGGAAGGCACTGCATTTGAAGATCTTATTAAAGGAGAAGTTTTAAAAATTAGAGGCGGAAATATAAATGTTTTAGTCGATTCAATAAAGACTTTGATAGAAGATAAAGAGTTATGTTCCGCTCTAGTAAAAAATGCGAATGATTTTGTATTGAGAAATAATTGGGAAAATGTGGCTAAAAAACACATAGATCTTTATTATAAATGATGATGAATAAGATTAAAATTGTCATAGGGGCACCAACATATAACTCTATTGAAAGACTACAATCTTTACTTACCTCAATAGAATATTATACGGATTATAATAAAGAAAATTATAAGATTGTAATTTTGGATGATGGAACTCCCGATTTGAATAAAAGAAAAGAACTGGCGGAACTAGCATTGAGATTTAAAGTCGGATTTATTCAACATGAAAAAAATGAAGGAATTCCAAAAAGTTGGAATGATTTGACCAGATTTCATGATGCCGAGCTAGTTATTCTTTTGAATGACGATATTCAAATTGTTAATGCAAATTGGTTAAGAAGTTTTGTTTACTTTATGGATAATAATCCAAAAGTTGGTAGTTTGGGTTTTGCTATAATACATATTGATTCTAATACAAAGTTGCCTGATAAACAGTTTACTCCGCCTTCAGAAGAAGGTCCGCCGAACAGAGTTGGAAGTCCAAATGGCTGCAGTTTCGGCTTTCGAAAAGAACTATGGGAAAAGATTGTCAATCCCGATAAGTCCATAGGTTTTTATGAGGATCTAATCAGTTTTTATGAAGAATTAAATTTTAATTTTGAAATAGCAAAGATGGGATTCCAAGCTTTTCAATTAGTAACACCATTATTAGAACATCATGGAAGTTTGACTTTTAATTTGAATCAAAATTTAGCGATAAGAACGATGGGAACTTATGTTTCAAATGAAGAATATTTGGCTAGAATGAAAGAAAATAAAAGTTTGTGGATTTCGTATGAAGTTCATGAACAATTAGCTTTGAAAGAAAATAAATGTTTTAGAATGGATTATGCAAGGATGATGTTCGCGAAACGATGGGGTTGTAAAGATTGGATAAATAATCCACAATCGGAAGTTCATCATACTCTGGTGGATATTTTACCTAAAATAAAAATTAAATATTTAGATAAGGATTTGAATGAGAAAGAATGTGAGATATGAAAACACTCAAATCAAACGTAAAGTTCATACATTAGAAAAATATGTTACTTAATATAAATTTAAGAGAAGATATCCAAAAATATTTCCCAAATTTTGAATATTTTAATTGTATTGAATCTGTAAGACAAAAACTTGATTTTTCGAGAGCGGATAATCTTACGGGGGTCCAACAAGAAAGTTTTTTATTATACCATATTTTGAAGCAATTTTTTAATAATAGTGGTTCTGTGGGTTTAGATCTCGGATGTGGTCAAGATCCTCATTGGGGCTGTATCGGAATAAATGACTACTGCGGAAATTGCCATAAAATTTATGGTGGAAAATATTCACCCCATATAACTTCTTTAGTCGAGAATATCGATACTATATTCAATGAAAATACATTTAATTTCATAGTAGCTAGCCATATTCTTGAACATGTAAAAGAACCAATTATAACATTTCGCAAATGGGTAAAATTATTAAGAAAAGATGGCATTATAATTTTGCTTTGTCCGGATGCTCGCTATGAAGAGCATAAGTGGGATCCAACTCATGTCAACTTTTTTTCTCCCGATGATTTTGAAAGACAGATTATAAATTCAAATTTAGATTTATTGAAAACCGAAGAATTGGACACATTGAACAATAAGTTTAGTTTCAATTATATTGGCTCGCGAATTTAATAGATATGACAAAAATTGAAAAGTTTAAAAAACATATAAAAAATCATTGTTTAATATGCAAAAAAATTATGTCTTTTTCAAAATCCAAGCGCAAAAGAAAATTCTGTAGCCGAAAATGTTTTTATGAATCACGAAAATATAGAGTTAATACAAAATGCGATTTTTGTAAAAAATCAATTATCAAAAGACTGAACGTTTATAAAAAATTAAAACATCATTTTTGCAATAGAGAGTGTCATTTTAAATTTAGTCTTAAATTCAGAGTCAACTGTGATACTTGTGATAAGATTTTGTATCCACATCCTTATAAAAGAAAGAGAAACAAACATTATTTTTGCAGTCGAAAATGTTTTCATAAATTTACATCAGGGGTTACTATGATAGAAGTTACTTGTTTTTTTTGTAAAAATAAATTTCAAATTCAAAAATATCGTAGAAAAAACCAAGAAAGATTTTTCTGCAGTCGAAAATGTTTCTATAAATTTCTAGCAAAAAATAAAAGTAAAACGATTATCTGTCTTGAATGCAAGAAACAATTTCAAGTTCAAAAATGCATTTTGAAATTAGGAAAAGGTAAGTTTTGTAATAAAGAATGTTTTTCGAATTATCATTATAAAGAATTTCCATGTTTTTTTTGTGGTAAAAAAATACGCAGAAGGAAATCTCGTTTAAAAAGTAAACGCAAGATAGGGAGATTTTGTTCAAGAAAATGTTTTGGAAAATGGGAATCCAAAAATATAGTAGGAAAGAATCATCATAATTACAATAAAAAAGAAAGGAGATGTGCTTTCTGTAAGAAAAAAATATTGGTTCTTAACTTCGCAGTTAAAAAGAACAAAAATTCTTTTTGTGATAGAAAATGCTATGGAAGATGGCAGTCAAAATATCGGGTTGGTAAGAATAGTCCTTGCTGGGTTAATGGTAATTCCTACCAAGAATATCCAGCTGAGTTTAGCGGTTCACTCAAAGAATTTATTCGAAAAAGAGATCAATATAAGTGTCAGAATAAAAGTTGTGGAATTCCACAGATAGAATGTCTCCAAAAGTTACACATACATCATATAGATCATAATCGTAAAAATAATGATTCTATAAATTTAATTGCTTTGTGTCTGAGATGTCATACTAAAGCTAATCGTGATCGTAAATATTGGCAAGCTTATTATGAAAACATTCAAATCGAACGAAAGGTTCATGAATTGGAAAAATACTATTTGGAAAAATTATAGAAATAAAAAAAAGATAAAAAAAAGAAGTTAAGTATGTCTATGAAGATTTTAGCTTTAGTTCATCCAGAATCAGATTATGGAGAAAGTTTTTTAATACAAGGTTTATTTTTAGTTCTTGGTGAAGATAATGTGATAATTTACCCGCAGAAATTATCATATATGGGATTTACAGACAGTTCTTATTTATTACATTCTGAAAAAAAAAGAGGGATGACTTGCCCAACTGGATATATGGTTCCTAGGAAACTACGCATTTACCCTTTTGAGGAAATTTGTGATCTGATGCATGAATTTGATTTCATAGTGTTATCATCACCCAGACATTATCCGGTTCATGCATTGAGATTTATAAAACAAATATATGGTGGTAGAATTCCCAAACCAGTAATTTTTTATGATGCGGAAGATTCCGAAGGCCTACGCATTGACTTAATTGAAGAATTTAAACCCTCCATAATATTCAAACGCGAACTAACACATCCCATTGAAAATGTTTTTCCGTTACCTTTTTCTTCTTGCTTACCATATTTGCCTTTTTGGAATGAAATTAAAAATAAAGAAAAAGTACTCGATGTTTTTGCTCTTTTTGGCAATACCCACCATTTGCGTTCTGAAACTGCGAAGTTTTTACTAGAACAAAATTATCCAAATTCATATGTTGGAATAGATCCTGGCGCATTACCATGGCAAGATGAAAATCGCTTTAAGATTCCGCCACTTAAAGGATATAGAGATTATCTTGAAACTATGGCATCCTCAAAGATAAATATAGTTGTTCGCGGTCATGGCAGAGATACCGTTCGTTACTGGGAAGCTGCGAGTTTTGAAACTTTGATGTTGATAAAAGATCCGGGAATTATAATACCAAATCCTTATATAGACAAAGTGCATTGTGTTTATTTCAATAATATGAAAGATTTGAAAGAAAAGATTGATTATTATTTAACTTATGATGATGAACGTGAAAGAATAGCATCTGCTTGTTTTGAGCATACAATGAAATATCATACAAATTTGCGACGCGCAGAACAGTTCATTGAAATTATCAAAAAAGAATTATAAATATACCATTGGGAATTTTGATGTCCATTGCATAAATTTAAATTAAATTAAATATATGAAAATCAAAACCAAATGCGATTATTGTAAAAAAATAATTTTGAAAAGTAGATATTCTATGCATAAACAAAAGCATCATTTTTGCAATAAGCAATGTATGGGTTTATGGCGTTCAAAATATCATGTGGGTAAATATAATCCATTATGGAACCATGAAAGAAAAAAATGTTATTATTGTGGTAAAACATTTTTTCAAACAAAGTATAGAATTAAGCGTGCTAAACGTCATTTTTGTTGTGATCAATGCCTTAAAAAATATAGGAAAAAAAATTCTGGGAAATACATTATATGTGATTATTGTGGTAAAAGAATATTTAAATTGTCTTATAATATCAAAAATAGTAAGAATCATTTTTGTAATAGCAAATGTATGGGGAAATGGCGAAGTAAGAATTGGGTAGGAGAAAATACCCCTTTTTTTAAAAAAAAGAAAGTAAAATGTGATTGGTGTGGTAAAATAAATTATAAGCATCCGAGACATTTTAAATTAAACAAACATCATTTTTGTAATAGTCAATGTTATGGTAAATGGCGTAGCAAGAACATGATTAGGAAAAATAATCCTAGCTGGAGTTCTGTAAGAGTAAAGTGTACATACTGTAAAACTCAATTTTTTAGGAAGCGATATAAGTTTGCTAAATTTGGACATCATTTTTGTAATGAAATATGTTATAAAAAATGGATTGAAGTGAATGAAAATAAACCAGGTTGGATTGATGGTTCTTCATTTGAACCATATACATCAGAATTTAATAATGAATTAAAAGAATTTATTCGTAAACGAGATAATTACATATGCCAAAACAAAAATTGTGGAATTCCACAACAAGAATGTAGGACTAAATTGGATGTACACCACATAGATTATAACAAAGATAATTGCGACCCAATAAATTTAATTGCTTTATGTCATTTGTGTAACGCAAGAGCTAGTGGTGATCGTGAATATTGGAAACAATATTACCAAAAAATACAAATTGATAGAAAAGTGCACGAATTGGAGAAACTATGAAAAAAATTAATATTTTATTCATTTCACAGTGGTACTGTGCTAATATACAAAGATTTTTAGCAGAAGGCCTAAGGCAATTAGGGCATGATGTTAAATTAGTTGGTCAAGTTGTAAAAGATCATTATAATATCAAATGGCCAGAAGAGGATATCCCTCAGCTATTTTTTGAAGTTCCAAAAAATGATCCCATTGATTTGTCAGCAATAGTTGATAAGTCAACTGCGTTGGGTTTTACTCCCGATATTCTGATCTTAAATGATTGGTGGGACTTTAAAATTGAGAAAACAGAGACAAGGATTCCATTTATACTTATCTCTCATGAAGGTTGGAAATCAAATTTAGAACGTATACATGAATTTAAACCGACTCTGGCGTTTACCGGACAACCTTTTGGAGTTCATGCAGAACCAAGAACAACAATGTATCCCGGTTATGAATGGTTGCCTGGAGCATGCTTACCATCTGTGCATCCGTTACTGAATTATGATAGAGAGTATGATTTTGTATTGTTTGCTATGATGTATGATCCAAGACCAAGAATTTGTGAAGCACTTAAGATGAGAGGTTTAAGAATCAGATATGGTAATGTAGCCATAAACGAATATGCTCTAATGCACAATAAATCATTAACTACAATGAATTGTTCTAATGGACAAGAATATATAAAATGGCGTGTCTTCGAAGCGATGTCTATGGGCTGTTTAGTAATTAGTGATAAGTTTTATCTGATAGAAAAACTCTTCACAGATGAAGTTCATTATTTATCTGTGAAGACAGACAAACTTTCTGATGGAAGAACCGCAGCGAATATAGATGATTTAATTGATAAAATAAACTTATGCAAACACAACAAAGAGATTTTCGAGAGAATAACAAAAAATGCGTTCATAGAAGTCAGAGCGAAACATACATATATGCACAGAGCAAAAATGATCTTAGACAAACTCAATCTTAATGAAAGAATATACTGATATACTTTACGAAAAAGTTAAAGAGTTGAATGCGAAAGTCGTGCTTGAATTGGGTGTTGGAGAAGCGTATTCAACTATGTTTTTGCTTAGAGCAACACAAGAAGTGCAGGGTCATTTATATAGCGTGGATATTCGTTCTATGAAGAGCGGTGTAAATCGCGTAAAAGAAAGTAAATTGGATATGAGTTATTGGACATTCACAAATCAAGATGATCTTGTGTATATTGAATCATGGAATTTACCAATAGATATACTTTATATAGATTCCAGTCATTATCTCACGTATACATTTTTAGAATTAGAAGCATATTCTAAATTTGTTAAGCCCGATGGGATTATATTAATGCATGATACATTACAAAATCCCACCACTAATCAAGAGGGTTGGGATATTATGCCCGCTATTCATAAATTTATGACATTGCATTCTGAATGGATATTCGAAGAACTATTAGGTAATGATCCCGGTAAATGTGGTCTCGGGATGTTAAGCCACCGACAGACTCAAAATGGATGAAGTTGTTTTTCGACATGCACAGAGCTACTCATGGTGGGATGGGCCATCGCGTTACTATTGTATAAACAGAAACATTATTGCGATGTGTCAGGCAAATACAATGAAAGAGTTGCTTCTTGCGCTTTTCTCAAAAGGAATTGGTTTTGATATGGGTGGTCCCGGTTTTACTTTTCCAGATGGTCGAAAAGTTCATGGTTTGAATTTCGATTGGAACCATGCTGCGGATATTCAAGCAGATATTTTGAATTTACCCTTTAAAGATAATTCATTAGATTTTATTACTTCATTTCATGTTTTAGAGCATCTTATTAATATTGAAAGGGCTATTAGTGAATTTATACGAGTTGCGAAATGCAATGGTATCATTTTTTCAGTAATGCCTGATAAAAGATATTTTCTTCATGATAATACAAATCCAAATTTACCGAAAGGAGCGATAGCGCCAAATGAAATGACGCCAGATGAAATGTTATTGATTCTTAAGAAATTCAACAACATAGAAATATTGCTTTTTGATTCCCATAAAAATAATTTTGATTTTGATCTTTTATTAAAGAAGATTTAGAAAGAACTTAATATGTATCCAGATATTAATGCGGAAAAAGATTTTTTACAATTTTTTCATAAACCATATAAAGAAGTAATTGAACCTATGATGAAATATGTACGGCTCGGTTGTAATGAAGATTATATAAAAAGAGAAGCTTTTGCAAAATATCGTCCAACTACAAGAGAAGAATTAGCTAAACTATATGCCTCAGATGAAATGCTCTCTATGTATGCTAGACATATTGGTGATAATTGGTTTTCCGCATTAAGTAACATAAGCGAAGAAGAAAAACGAGTAAGTTATATTTATAAGATGGCTTTTGATCTTTTTTCGAATAGACGAGATATATCAATTCTAGATTATGGCTGTGGTTCATCTCTTTATTCACTTAAACTCTATTTTCAGGGATTTAATAATATAACTATTGCGGACATTTCCCATAGATTTTTTAGATTTCTGCAATTTCTTTGTAAGAAATATCAAATAAAAATGAAATTTTTGCCATTAAGAGATGACAAATCTTTAATTGAGAAATATGATTACATAATTTCTTCGGAGGTTCTCGAACATGTTTTTGAGCCCGAAGAAGTTCTTGTGCATATTATTGAACATATGAAAGATGATGGGTGGCTATTTCTTTCTACTTTTTTTGATGATATGCGTGGACAAGATCCAACCCATCTTGTACAGAATACAAAAAGATATAATAGTCCCGATATTTGGTATAAAATAGTAAGACAAAAAGGCTTAATTGCAAAAATTTTTGATACAAATAATGTAGCCAAAGGTTTTCAGAAGGGATAATTGTGCTTATGAGAATTTGTTTGATAGAGCAGATAGTGAACCAAGAAACCCATCGCCTTTTTTAGGTGATTGATAGTTCATATGTTGTAACAAAAAAAATGAAAGAATACATAGATTCAAAAAGATGAAATTAAGTATTATTCTAACATACAGGCCTTCTTTCTATTCTGGTGGATTATTTTCTGCGGCAACCGCTCAATTTCAAGACGAGAACGGTGTTTGGCGAGATGAAAATGGAAATCCTTGGCAGGGAAGAAATGAACTTGAAACAACGATTAGAGCAATAAATAAAAACTCAGTTTATCGGCATAATATAATTTTAACTATTGATAAAGATATATTTCCTAATAAAAAATGGCTGCAACAATTTGGTAATGTAACTATTTTTAAAAGTGATTTCGAATTAATATCATCGATGAATCCAGTATATAGATCTTCAGCAGCGATTAAACAAGCTCTTTTTTCTCTAACAGATGATGTGTTTGTTTGTCATTATTATATCTCAGATGTAATTTGTGCAAAATACTGGGATAAATATATCGATGACGCGTATAAAATTTATGATGATAGTTGGGTATATGCACCTATGTTTGTTGAACCAAGAAGCCCCGATTCTAGAGGCATAACTTTTCATTGCGGGACTGATGTAGCAAAATCTTTAGCTCAACAACTTGGAACTATTACAACAGAAAAGATATGGAATGATTGGCGTAAACTTTGTTGTCATTCTTTAACTATACCACCATATACTGAAAAAACTTATATTGATGAGAAATATTTTGATGATTGGATTGCGATAGCTAGCCAATATCCAAAACTATATATTGAAGAACACTTCGGATATAGAAATTATGGATATTGGGTAAGTTTATGTGGTAGAAATAAGATTTTTAAAAGAGCATTTGAAACAACAGATATTGGTCCTAGTTTTGATATTTTTATCGATAATAAAATAGCAAATAAAATTATCGTTACACACTCATTTCTTCTTCATGCACATAATGAAGTGAGACTTGATGATATAGAAGTTGATAAAATAGGATGAAAAAGATTTTGATTACTGGTCTAACCGGTTTTGTTGGATCGCATCTCGCAGAATACATTTTAAACTTAAATCAAAATTATGAGATTTATGGTATTACTAGATGGAGATCACCAAAAGAAAATCTCTGTAATATAATTGATAAAGTTAAACTTCTAGAAGGCAATCTTCTAGATTTAAGTTCTGTTATTAGAATTGCTGAAACAGTGTGTCCCAATATAATTTTCCATTTAGCAGCTCAGTCTTATGTTCAATCGAGTTTTACTTCGCCAATTGAAACTTTTGATACAAATATTATTGGAACTGTAAACTTATTAGAAGCGGTAAGATTAACGAAGCAAGATCCAATAGTCCATGTATGTTCATCAAGTGAAGTGTATGGTCAAGTAACTCAAGACGAAGTTCCTATTAAAGAAACTTGTCAGTTTAGACCTGCATCGCCATATGCCGCAAGTAAGTGTGCCGAAGACATGATCGCTTTGCAATATTTTTTATCTTATAATATTAAAACAATTAGAACAAGAGCGTTTACGCATACCGGCCCACGCCGCGGAGATATCTTCGTGATATCATCGTTCGCAAAACAAATCGCAGCAATTGAACTTGGTTTAAACAATGTTTTGAGAGTTGGTAATTTAGATTCTGTAAGAACATTTTGCGATGTTAGAGACATGGCACGTGCTTATTGGATGCTTGTAAATCTCTGTGAGCCAGGTGAAGTCTACAATATAGGTGGTATTGAGACTATGACAATAAAAGAAGCATTGATTAAAATGCTCTCTCTTTCAAAAGAAAAAATACGAGTCGAAGTCGATTCGAAAAAACTGAGAGCATCAGATGTAACACTGCAAATTCCAGATGTTTCTAAATTCAAAAGTATAACATTTTGGGAACCAATCATTCAGATAAATCAGACATTAGATGACCTCTTAAAATACTGGCGAACTGAACTTAAAAAAAATCCTTGGAAGTTTAAGAAAAATGAGAACTGAGTGGACAAAAGAAAAACTTGATGCGTTTAGCGAAGAAATTGCAGAGATATATAAACAAGGTAAGATAAGAGCACCGATACATCTTTGCGGCGATAACGCAACTCAACTCATAAAAATATTTGAGTTAGTTGATGAGGATGATTTTATTTTTAGTACATGGAGAAGCGCATTTCATTGGCTTCTTTCAGGCCGAAGCGAAGAAGAATTGAAGAAACAGATCTTAGAAGGCCATTCAATGCATGTTTATGGTGATCGATTTTTCACTTCTTCGATCGTGGGAGGAATTGCGCCAATAGCAGTGGGTGTTGCATTGGCATTGAAGATGAAAAGGGCAAAAAACAAAGTGTTTTGTTTTATTGGGGATATGGCGGCTGAAACGGGAATAGTTTCTGAATCTATAAAGTATAGCCGTAGACATGATCTTCCCATTATTTTTGTTATAGAAAATAATTTCTTAAGTGTCAAAACGAAAACACAAGATGTTTGGGGACAATTTGATCGAGAAAATTCAACTCGTTATGACTATAAAAGAATTTGGAATCATGCTGGTTGTGGTAAAGACGGCGAGACATCATTCATCTTATTTTGAAAATGTTCAAAAGAAGTGAATATCATAAAGCAATAAGCGAAGAAAACAAAAAGTTGAGTGAAATATCAAATTCGATATTTATAGGCCAACAAGTTGGAGCAGAAGTTGAGGATTTTTATGGAACTCTTAAAGATGTGCCTGCTGAAAGAAGATTGGAGATGCCCGTTACGGAAGAACTCCAGTTGGGTATGAGTCTCGGTCTTGCTCTTGAAAATTATTTACCCATTTCCATATTTCAAAGAATAGATTTCCTTTTGCGGGCAGCGGATCAACTTGTCAATCATTTAGATCTTATAGAAGAATTATCACGGGAGATATTTCGACCTAAAGTTATAATCCGTACAACGGTGGGATCAGTTTCACCCATCGATACGGGTCTTCAGCATTCGAAAGATTTAACTGTGGGTTTCTCAAAATTATTAAGAAATATAAAAGTTATGAAAGTTACAACTCCAAATGAAGTTAAAGAAGCGTATCAATTTGCAAGAGAAGCAGATCGATCTACATTAATTATTGAGATACAAGATCTATATAATGTCTAACATATTCGAAGATAAAAAAGTTCTAGTCACCGGTGGTTCTGGCATGATAGGGTTGCCTCTCGTTAAAATGCTATTAGAACGACAAGCGAATGTTTTTGTCGTTTCTCTCGATAATCTAGCAAGAATACCCAAGGGCGCAGATCTTCAATGTTTAGATTTAAGAAATCTCGATAATTGTTTGCGAGTATGTGAAGGCATAGATTTTGTATTTCACTTAGCGGGTGTGAAAGGCTCTCCCGATATGACAAGAAAAAAACCCGCAAGTTTTTTTGTTCCTACATTAATGTTTAATACAAATATGCTCGAAGCCGCGCGAATATGCGAAGTGAAAAGATTTCTATATACAAGCACTATAGGTGTTTACGCGCCCGCCGAAATTTTTTACGAAGATGATGTTTCAAACACATTTCCATCAGAGAATGATAGATTTGCGGGTTGGGCAAAGCGTATGGCAGAACTTCAAATCGAAGCTTATAAAATACAGTATAATTTAAATAATTTTGTTATAGTTCGACCCGCGAATGTCTACGGTGATTTCGATAATTTTGATTCCGACAATGCAATGGTGATTCCTTCACTTATCAATCGCGCCCATAAAGAAAATCCATTAAAAGTTTGGGGCGATGGTTCCGCGATTAGAGATTTTATTCATGCCGATGATGTAGCAAGGGGCATGTTAATTGTTCTTGAACAGATGCCAGATAAACCAGTCAATCTTGGGAGTGGTGTCGAATATAGCATTAAAGAACTTGTATCTTTGATAATTAACAATTTAGAAGAGAAGCCAAAAATCATATGGGATATTTCGAAGCCATCGGGTGACAGAAAACGTCTTATGGATATATCGCGAGCTAGAGCATTGGGTTTTGAACCGCAAATTTTATTAGAAGAAGGCATAAAAAGAACAATGGCGTGGTATCAAGAACTTGGTCATCTTATTAAAGGTAGATATAATGTTTTTAAGGAAAATCTGTAGATTTTTTAGAACCATTAATTATCCTTCATATATCATCTTTTTTGTAACGAAAAAATGTAATATGAACTGCAAAATGTGTTTCTATATAAATAATATGAAGAAAACAACTAATGAAGAACTTACTGTGTCTGAATATGATAAGATTTCGAAACAAATTAAAGTTCTTAATATTTTGGGTATTTCAGGAGGTGAACCATTTTTACGAGAAGATCTTTCTGAGATAATAAAAGTTTTTTATAAAAATTGTCAACCCATTGTAATTGATTTACCGACTAACGGATTTTTCACAGATGTAATTATTAAACAAACAGAAAATATAATGCCATTCATAAAGAACACTATTTTAGATCTACAACTTTCTCTAGATGGTCCAGAGCATATTCATGATGAAATTAGAGGGTTAAAAGGTAGTTTCGAAAATTTAAAAGAAACATATAAAAATCTATTGCCTTTAAGAAGAAAATATAGAAATTTAAAAATCAAAATTTGTACTGTTTATTCTCATTATAATCAAGAATATATGTTGGATTTTTTTGATATCATCAAAAGAGATTTCAGCGAGATTAATCGTTTAGTTCTTTCTGTTGTTCATGGTAGTGTCAATAACTTAGAAGCTTTTGATTTTGACTGGAATAAGTACTTTCAACTTTGTGAATATGTAGAAGAATATATTGCTTTAAGAAATAATAGAGATTTACATAGTCTTTTTACTCGCACGCTTAGAAAAAAGAAAAATGATTTCTTAAAGACTGTATTAGAAAAACAAGACATGTATAAAAAATGTCAAGCAGGAAGAAAAGTGATCATTATTAATGAAGTTGGAGATGTATTTCCCTGCGAACCTTTATGGTCAAAAGTAGGTAATCTTAGGGAGAACGGATATCGACTCGATAGTATTTTGAATTCTTCTCAAATGAGCAACTTTCAGAGAGAGAAAAATGAAAATAAATGTTCATGTCATTGGGGTCTTCCGATGTCAAATAATATATTGTATTCGCCAAAATATTATTTGCCTATATTGATCAATATACTTAAAGATGTTATTTAAAATATTTAAAAGAATTAAAATATTTAGACTTTATTTCAGAGTTGCGTTCACACAACTAACAATTGAAAAATTTCTTACTATTCTGAGATATTTCTATTTAGTCTATATATGCAAAAAGCATATTCCCTGGGTGGTTGAATTCTCTATTACGTATAGGTGTCAATGCAAATGCTTACATTGTTCTGTGGCGGATTATTTAAATAAAAATAAAACATCTGAAGAATTAACAACAAATCAATGTAAAGATATTTTGAAACAAATTAAGGATATTGGTATTCCCAAAGTTGATTTTTTTGGGGGCGAACCTCTAATCAGAAAAGATATTGTTGAACTATCTAGATTTGGATCGTCAATCGGATTATTCATATCAATTACAACTAATGCTTTAGTTCTTGAACGAGAATTAATCAAAGATTTAAAGAAAGTGAAGGTAAGCTATATAAGTATTAGTCTTGATAGTGTAGAAAAAGAAAAACACGATAGGTTTCGGGGTATTAATGGGATATATCAAAAAGCTACAAATGCTGTAAAATTCTGTTATGAAGAAAGATTACCCTGTCTCATCTCGACATATATAACCAAAAATGATATCTTGGGATTTGGTTCAAGAAATGATAATAGTAATTTAAGAAAAATTATCTCTTTATCAAAAGAAATCAAGGCTTCTGGAATTAGGGTTCTTTTTCCTATCATATCAGGAAAGTGGCTTAAAAACAAAAAAAGAGCACTTGATTTAATAGAGCAAAAACAAGTTTTAGATTCAATAGATTATTCGTTTGTTTTTATAGAAGGTGCTTTTTGTGTAGATAAAGGAATGAAGATCTGTCAATCTCTTACAGGAAAAATGTTTAATATCTCTCCTTATGGCGATGTTCAACTATGTGTTATTTATCCAAAATCATTTGGTAATATCAAAAATAAAAGCTTAAAAGGAATTTTATATAGTATGTATAATCATTTTATCTATTTGAAAAATGAGAGTAGAAGTTGCTGTGATACAGACGGTCTTCTAGTCTAGAAATGAACATCACTTTAATTAGACCGCCATCATATTCTATTGGGTTTATGGGAGCTCAATTAGTTCCATATTTAGGCATCACTTATATAGCTGCTTCAGCAAGAAAAGTAGGTCATTCTATTGATATTATCGACATGTGCGGTGAAGATATCGATCGCACAGAAGTTTTTTCTAATAAATATATTTCTTATGGTATGTCAATAGATAGATTAAATAATCGAATTAAAAACAAAGACATCATAGGTTTTACCTGTATGTTTTCTCAAGATTGGCCATTTCATCGCAAACTGATCAGTTATGTTCATTCTTTATTTCCCGATAGTTTATTTGTTGCGGGAGGCGAACATATTACCGCATTGCCCGATTTTTGCCTAGAAGATTGTCCAGAACTCGATATTTGCGTTATAGGAGAAGCAGATAAAGTCTTTGTTGATTTAATTAATGCTTTTGAACTGAATGAAGATTTTTCTGAAGTCTCTTCTCTTGTCTATCATAAGAATGGATTTAATCATACCCAAAGAGCAAATAGAATAGAGAATATAGATGAATTGTCTTATCCAGCATGGGATTTAGTTCCTATTGAAAATTATTTATCTAGAAATTTGAACTATCATGTACAGCGAGGTCGTACAATTCCAATGTTAGCCACAAGAGGTTGTCCATATCAGTGTGAATTTTGTTCAAATTCTAATATGTGGTCAAAACCCTGGATACATAGAAATCCAAAACTGATAGTTGAAGAGATGAAGTTATATATTAAAAAGTATAATGTAAAAAATTTTATATTTTCAGATCTTTCTGCTGTAATTGATAAAAAGAAAATAATTGAATTATGTAATGAAATTATAAATAATAAAATCGATATCACTTTCCAACTCCCAACATTAAGAACTGAAGTATTAGATAAAGAACTGCTAAAATTAATGTATCATGCTGGATGTAGAGAGTTAGATTTCGCTATCGAATCAGCTTCAGATATTGTTTTAAAGAGTATTAATAAACAGAATGACTCGAAGAAAATGACTTTGCTTATAGAAAACGCTTTAGATACTGGGTTTAATCTGAGTGCGAATATTGTTATAGGATTGCCTAAAGAAAATTTTAAAGAGTTTTTAAAAAGTTTTTTTCTAACTATCAAACTATCAGTTATGGGAATGCAAGAACTTAATGTTTTTCCTTTCATTCCATATCCAGGTTCTAAACTTTTTAATGAGTATTTGAAAGTGGAAAAAATTAAATTAAACGATACTTTCTTTTTAAATCTTTTTTCATACGCTGATCTTGGTAAAGCAATATCATTCTCTGAAAATTTTGGACCAAGAACTTTAAATTGTCTAAGGTTAGTAATGCTTTCTTCTTTTTATGGCATAATGTTTTTAACGCACCCACATCGTTTATTTAAGCTAATTAAAAATGCTATTCAGGGAAAAACTTCAACGAAATTAGAAAATGTTTTATATAGAATTCTAAAAAATATTAAATATTCGCATGATGGATATATCTCAAAATAATATAGCTTTTCTAGAAAAGAAGACAAAAAGTATCAGAAATCAAGTCCTAGATACGATTTTCTATGCTAAAAAAGGTCATATAGGTGGTAGTCTTTCTTGTGTAGATGTATTAACGGTTCTTTATTACAGCGGAATTATGAAATTTAATTCTATCAATCCAAACTGGGAAGATAGGGATAGATTTATTCTAAGCAAAGGACATGCAGCAGTGACTCTTTATGTGATTTTAGCGGATCTTGGATTTTTCAGTCAAGAAGAGTTAATGAATTATCGAGATAGGAAAGGTCTATTACTTAGTCATCCGCATAGAAGAGTTCCAGGCATAGAAGCGGATACTGGTTCTCTTGGACATGGTCTCGGTATTGCTACGGGTATTGCATTAAGCGCGAAATTAGATAGTAAAGATTTTTTAACATTTGTGTTACTTGGTGATGGAGAATGTTGTGAAGGTTCTGTTTGGGAAGCAATACTTTTCGCTGCGCATCATAAACTTGATAATCTTGTTGCGATCATTGACAAGAATGATTTTTGCGCAACAGATTCAATTGAAAATTGCGTAAGTTTATTACCCTTAAATAAGAAGTTACGATCATTTAATTGGGATGTTTTGTCAGTAGATGGAAATTCCATTAAAAATATCCTTTCTGTTTTTAAAAATATTAAAAAGAAAAGAAATAAACCATTGATAATAATCGCGCAAACTATAAAGGGTAAAGGTATTTCATTTATGCAAAATTTTGCTGAATGGCACCACAAAGTACCTAATGAAGCAGAGTATAAACTTGCGAAAGAAGAGTTGAAATGAATATAGATATGCGGGATGCTTTTTTTGATGAATTATATAGCATTGCATGTAAAGATAAGCAAGTTATGCTTTTAACAGCTGATATGGGGGCGCGCAGTATTGATAAATTCAGGAAAGATTTTCCAACACAATTTATTAATATGGGAATATCAGAGCAAAACATGATCAGTGTAGCCGTTGGTTTAGCATTAAGCGGTAAAAAAGTTTTCGTATATAGTATTATCCCGTTTGTTACATATCGTTGTTATGAACAAATAAAAATCGATATTTGTGGGATGAATTTGCCTGTAACTATAATCGGTATTGGTGCTGGTTTTTCTTATGCAGGTGAGGGTCCCACACATTACGGAACACAAGATATTGCTTTGATGCGGACATTACCACAAATAAAAATATTAAATTCTTCAGATGGTATTTCGGCAAAAAAGTTTGCTGAGATTTCATATAAATCAAATGGGCCCATTTATGTCAGAATTGATAAAGAAAAAGTAGACAGTATTCATTCTGAAGATGAAGATTTTTCAAGAGGCTTTAGTATTTTTCGTGAAGGTAAAGATATTCTACTAATTACTACGGGAATTATGCTTGAGAAAATATTAGAAATCGCCGATCGAATTCAACAATATTCGATACGAGCAACTATTATCGATTTGTATCAAATTAAACCGATCAATAAGCAACTTTTAGAGATAATCGGCAAATCGAGAGAGACTATAGTAATTGAAGAAAACAACCTTTCTGGTGGCATAGGGAGTGCTATCTCTGAGGCATTAAATGATGAAAATCGTAATGTTCGTATTAAGAGATTTGCGATAGCAGATGTAGATTGTCTCGAAACGGGGAGTCGTGAAAATCTTCATCAATTTTTCGGAATCGATATCGATACAATTGTAGATAAAATTATGTCATGGAACTAAATCTTAAAAATAAAATTGCTTTAGTCACCGGTAGTACTCATGGCATCGGTCGAAGTATAGCTTTATCTTTAGCAGATGAGAAATGTAATGTTGCTATTTGTTCTAGAGATAAGAAAAAGATTAATGAAACTCTTGAACAATTAAAAAAACGAAATATTGATCGTCTTGGTATTCAGGCTGATGTGATGGATAAGATTGATATTGAAAGAGTCATGAATCAAATTATAGATAAATGGGGCACAATTCATATCTTAATAAATTCCGTGGGAGGCGGCGGGCGTTGGGGTAGTGATATAATCGAAGAGACAGAAGAGAAAGTATTTTCTGAAGTGTATTGTAAAAACGCTATGGCTGCGGTACGTTTCACAATGCTTGCGATACCTTTCATGCGTAAACAGAAATGGGGCAGAATAGTTACTATCACTTCTATTTATGGAAAAGAAGCTGGTGGCAGACCTTGGTATGCGATAGCAAAAACAGCTGAAACAGCATTTATGAAATCGCTTTCAATTAAACATTATTTGTCTAAAGATAATATTACTTTCAACTCTGTTGCACCTGGTGCGATTATGATACCCGATACGGGTTGGGAGATTGCTTCTAGAGAAAAACCTAAAGAGACAGAAGAGTTTTTAAAAAAAGAAATCCCCGCTGAACGTTTTGGCAGACCAGAAGAAATTGCAAATCTTGTCACGTTTCTTTGTTCAGAAAATGCTGCTTATATTAACGGTGCTTCTATAACCATAGATGGTGGTCAAAGCAGAGCACTATGAACAATGTTTTATTAATCTATCCAAAGACTGGAATCGATCTTGGTGCGACTGTCGCACCACCTCATGCACTGCTAACAATAGCAGCACCATTAAAAGATGAATATAGAGTGAGAATTTTAGATCAGAGAGTGGATTCAAATTTTCAAACAAATCTAAATGAAGAACTAAAAAAAAATCCAATCTGTATCGGCATTTCAACAATGACAGGAACTCAGATTTCTTATGCTTTACAGATAGCACGAATGATTCGAAAATATAATGATAAAAGTCCATTAATTTGGGGTGGCGCCCATCCTTCTAGTGTTCCAGAACAAACAGCAGAAAATGAATTTGTCGATATTGTTTGTGTCGGAGAAGGAGATATAACTTTTAAAGAATTAGTGAAAGCATTAGAAAGAAATGAATCTCTAGAGAAGATCAAAGGTATAGTATTTAAAGATGGTTCTGAGATAAGAAAAACAGAAGAAAGATTATTGCTTGATGTTGAAGAACTTCTAGAAACACCGTGGGAACTTATCGATACGGAAAAATATATCCATAGAGATTTTTATATGCGGGGCACCCATCGTTCTCTTGATATTGGTCAAACAAGCCGGGGTTGTCCTTTTCAATGCGGATTTTGTTCGAGTGCTACATTGCGTAAAAGAAAATGGCGAGCAATGTCGGTCGAAAAATCACTTAATAGAATAATTGAACCAGTTAAGCGCTTCAATCTTGATAGCATCTGGATCAGAGATGATGAGTTTTATATTAATAAAAATAGGGCTTATAGAATTTGTGAAGGTATCGTTAAATCTGAACTCAATATAAAATGGTATACTTCAGGAACTCGTATTGATAGTTTTAATTCTTCAATGGATGAACAAATCAAGATGTTGAAGAGAAGTGGCGCAGATACTCTTAAACTTGGTGCAGAATCAGGTTCCAATCGAATTCTCGATCTTATGAAAAAAGGCATTCACAAAGAAGATACAATAGCTGCCAACTTAAAGATAAAAAAATACGATATAATACCGGTTTTTGCTTTAATGATAGGATTTCCAACAGAAACATTCGAAGATATTCATCAGACAATTGATCTTTATAATAAATTAAGAAAAGATAATCGTAAAGCTCAATTTGAGATAATAGGTACTTATTTAGCATTTCCCGCAACACCATTATGGAATTTTGCGTTAGAAAATGGTTTAAGGGCACCTCAGAAACTTCAAGAATGGCAGAATTGGCTTTCGGATGAATATGATCTTGATGGTCGAAAAATACCTTGGTTTAATAAATCTGATAGAAAAAAAATTGGCAATATAACATACACAAGTATTTTAGCAAATGGTATGCGAAATGCTATTTTCAGTGTAAGAAATATTTTCTTTCGTTCTTTTTTGAAATTAATATTTATACCGATAAGTTGTCTGGAGCGGTTTAAATTAAAATATAAATTGTATTCATTTGCACCAGAACTCGATATCGCAAGATATCTTAGGAGAAAGATATTCTACAACAAAAGAAAATTTTTATGAAAGTTTCAATTATTATTTTTACTAAAAATGAAATTGATGGTATTAAAATTATTATGCCACAAATAAAAAAAGAATGGTATGATGAACTCCTTATAGCTGATGGAGATTCAACCGATGGCACTATTGAATATCTTAAAGAAAATAATTATAATTATTTTATTCAAAAAGATAAAGGAATGACAGCAGCATTTAAAGAGGCTTTATTAAAAACTACTGGTGATATAGTTATTATGTTTGCACCCGATGGTAATTCTTTACCAGAAACAATACCTGAATTAAGTAACATAGTAAAGAATGGTAATGATATAGCAATTGGTTCGCGTTATTTCCAAGGTGCCAAAAGCCTTGATGACGATATTATTACTAGATTTGGTAATTGGATGTTTACTTCCTTATTTAATTTCTTTTTTGAAACAAAATTTACGGATGTTTTAAACATGTACCGTGCTTATAGAAGAGATTGGCTGATAAAAAATTTTATGAAATCAAATAGTTTAGCTTGGGGTTCTTATTTTTTAGCTAAAGCAGTAAGAGAAAATTTAAAAATAATTGAGATTTTGAGTAAAGAACCGAAACGTATTGGCGGGAAAAGAAAAATGAGTCCTTTAGTTAATGGTTTTAGTGAACTTTGTATGATTTTGAAAGAAGGGTTTAAAAATTGAGTATTCTTATATGTGGCGCTTCCGGTTTTATTGGTAGAAATATCTATGAACATTTTCAAAAACAGCATGATGTTTTTGGTACATATTTTCGTTCGAAGCCATTTAACCGAGAGCTTATAAAAGCTAATTTAACGAATAAAATTGAAGTTGATAAGATTATAAAAGACAAAAATATCATCATTCAAGCAGCCGCAACAACTTCTGGTGCAAAAGATATTCTTACTAAGCCGTATTATCATGTAACTGATAATGCGGTTATGAATTCATTGATTTTTAGATCAGCGTTCGAGAATAGAGTTTCTCATGTTATCTTTTTTAGTTGTTCTTCTATTTATCAGCAAAATGGAAAAAAACTTCTTGATGAGACAGATTTGAATTTGAATAAAGGACCGTTCCAATCTTATTTTGGGGTTGGTTGGACAAAAATCTATATAGAAAAGCTTTGTGAATTCTATTCAAGAATTAGCGATACAAAATATACCGTGATCAGACATTCAAATATTTACGGACCGTATGATAAATTTGATCTTGAAAGATCCCATGTTTTCGGCGCGACAGTTACAAAAGTTATGACTGCTAAGGATAAAATAATTGTCTGGGGCGATGGTGAAGAGAAACGAGATCTTTTATATGTTTCTGATCTCGTTGATTTCGTTAATCTTATATTAAAAAAACAAAAAAGTAAATTTGAAATCTATAACATCGGTTATGGTAGTTCAATTTCAATTAATGAGTTAGTAAAAAAAGTAATGTCTCATGCTAAAAAGAATTTGAAAATAGAGTTTAATTTATCAAAACCAACAATCAAAACAAATATTTGTATTGATACATTTAAGGCAAATCAACTTGGTTGGTTGAGAAAAGTGACTTTCGATCAAGGCATCGAAAAAACTATTAAGTGGGGGAATGAGAATTCCATTTGGAACAATTACGATTACCGATAAAAGTAAAGTTTTAGTTAATGAAATTCTTAATTCGAAACGGCTTTCTAACGGTAAATATGTTCGAGAATTTGAAGAAAGATTTGCACAACTTATCGGTGTTAACAATGCAGTTGCTGTAAGTAGTGGTACTGACGCTTTAGTTTTAGCTCTCGCGACTCTTTATGAAGATAAGAAAGTAAAGAGAGGCGATGAGATTATAGTTCCTGCATTATCATTTGTAGCAACAGGAAATGCAGTTCTACATGCGGGTTTCACACCTATCTTTGTTGATGTTGATAAGAAGACACTGAATATAGATATAGAGAAGATAGAAAAAAAAAAGATTACAGAGAAGACAAGAGCGATTCTTGCTGTACATCTAATGGGCAAACCCGCTGATATGGATTCAATAAATAAACTCGCAATGAAATATAATCTTATTGTGATAGAGGATGCTGCCGAAGCTCATGGTGCTATGTATTACAATAAGAAAGTAGGCACTCTTGGAGATATTTCAGCGTTCTCTTTATATGTAGCGCATATTATTTCAACAATAGAAGGTGGTATTATACTGACAAAAAACGAAAAAACTGCTGAGGTTTTAAGATCTCTCAGAGCGCATGGTAGAGCTTGTAAATGTCAAACATGTATTTTGAATGTTGCATCAAAAAGTTGTGAAAAACGATTTCTTTATGGTACAGATATCAGATTTATAACTGAACGTATTGGCTATTCATCAAAAATGAATGAACTTGAAGCTGCAATAGGTCTTGGTAATTTAGATCTTTATGAAGAAATATTAAAGAAAAGAAGAAATAATTTGATGTTTCTTTTAAATGGTATAAAAAAGTTTGATGATTGTTTATACAGTATTGAAGAAGAATCGTATGAAAAAATAGGGCCACATGCATTACCCATAATTTTGAAAGAAAACGCTTATTTTTTAAGAGATGATCTAGCGAAATATTTAAACCATAATGAGATTGATACAAGAAATCTTTTTTCGTCAATACCTACTCAGTGTGATGGTTATGAATTTTTAGGATATCATCTTGGAGATTTTCCAAACGCAGAATATATAGGTAATAACGCTATTCATATTGGTGTGCATCAAGATTTGAAAATATCTGATTGTGAATATATTCTTGATACTTTAAAGAATTTTTTAAAAAAATGAAGATAGAAAAGACTTTGTTAGAGAATGTACTCTTGATAAAACCAGATATCTTTGAGGATCATCGCGGACAATTCATAGAGATTTATAATAAAAAAGAATTCAAAAAAAATGGTATCGATACTGATTTTGTTCAAGATGATATTTCAACAGCTGCAAAAAATATATTAAAGGGAATCCACGGCGACTTTGTGACAAAAAAATTTATTTCTTGTCTTTATGGAAAACTATATTTCGTTATTTTAGACTATAGAAAAGAATCAAAATCATTTGGTGCATGGCAATCATTTATTCTTTCAGATAGAAATAGACATCAGATTTTAATACCACCGGGATTTGGAAACGGTTTTCTTTCTTTAGAAGATAATTCAATTTTTTCATATAAACAGTCGACTTATTATGATCGCTCTAAGCAATTTACTGTGAAATGGGATGATGAGCGTTTTAATATTTTTTGGCCGTGTGATAAGCCAATTTTATCTTTAAGAGACTCATGATAATAGTAAGATCACCTTTTCGCATTAGTTTTGCGGGTGGCGGGACGGATTATCCTTCTTGGTATGAGAATAATGAAGGTCTTGTTTTTAATGCGACAATAGACAAATATTGTTATTTATTCTGTAGATTTTTGCCGGCTTTTTTCAAATACAGATTTAGAATAAGATATTCAAGAAAGGAAGAAGTGAATGAAGTTAATCAAATTAGACATCCAACAGTTAGAGGCTGTCTTGAATTCTTGAAAATAGATAAAGGCATTGAATTAGTTCATACTTCTGATCTACCAGCTCGTTCGGGTATAGGCTCAAGTTCGTCGTTCACAGTTGGATTTTTAAAAGCACTTTATGCCCTTAAAGGCGAAATAATCACAAAGCATGAGCTTGCTTTAAGAGCAATTCACATTGAACAAGCTCTTCTTCAAGAGAATATAGGCGCTCAAGATCAAACTTCCGCTTCATATGGAGGATTAAACAGAATTGAATTTAATAAGACAGAGATTATTAGACCAGAACCTGTCATCTTATCTATAGAAGAAAAGAATCTTTTTCAATCTCATCTTTGTCTTTTTTTTACAGGGCTTTATCGTAATTCTTCAGAAGTAGCGGGCACTTATGTGAAAAAACTCTATACAAAAAATAAAGAAAAAATGAGAGATCTTAAAGACATGGTAGATGAATCTATCGATCTAGTGCATAAAAGAAAATTTAAGGCTTTTGGAGAGTTGCTCAATGAATCATGGCAAATAAAAAAATCTTTATCGAAGACAATTACAAATAATAAAATCAATTCAATATACGAAAAAGCAAAGCATTTCGGAGCCTATGGCGGAAAACTTTTAGGAGCAGGCGGTGGTGGCTTCTTTTTGCTTTGTGCACCACCCGAGAAGCATAATCTTTTAAGAGAAAAATTAAAATTAATATGCGTGCCTGTTGTCTTTGAAAACAACGGTTGTCAAATTCTTTTTCATAATGAATGATATTTTCATATATTATTTCTATTTATTGAAACATAAAATATTAGTATTTTTTAATCTGAGTAAAGTTATTCTGGAGCTTTCTAAAAGAGCTCTGTGCCACGATAATTCGAAGTTTAGATTTTCAGAAACTAAAGGAATGATTCCTTTGATGAGACAAATTTGTTTTATTCAATATGGTACTTTAGAATATGAAAACTATTTAGAAGATAGCAAAGAAACTATTCAATTACATTTTCTTAAAAATGATCATCATCCTGAGCATTTTAAAAATTACAAAGACATGTCGTTACTCGCTTTAATAGAGATGCTCGTAGATTGGAAAGCCTCTATAAAAAAACAACCTAACGGAAGCATAGAAAAAAGCTTTGAAATTGCGCGAGAAAGATACAAAATGAGTGATGAAATATTTCATTTTTTGAAAACATTGATCTGAAAGGATGAAAATATGAAAATTCTGGTAACTGGTAGCGCGGGTTTCATGGGTTCGCATATCGCCGATGAATTAACTAGATGGGGATTTGATTTGCTCGGAATCGATAATCTCAGCGGTGGATTTTTACGCAATACTCAAAATCATAAATTTGCAATGTTAGATTTAAGAGATAGACATGCGACAGAGAAACTGGTTTCACAATTTAAGCCTAATATCTTATTTGCGTTAGCCGCAAATGCAAGAGAATGTGCGTCATTTTTTCAACCAATAGATGTGACTGAAGCAAATCTTTATGCATATATTAATGTATTGGAACCTTGTATTAAATATGGACTAAAAAAAGTGGTTTATTTTTCAAGTATGAGCCGCTATGGTGATCAAAAAGCACCGTTCGGTGAAGATTATCCTACTAAACCAATAGATGTGTACGCATCTAATAAAGTTGCTGCAGAAGAAATTACAAAACAACTTGCAGGTGCTCATAATTTTGATTGGACGATAGTGATCCCAAGAAATGTTTTTGGCGAACGTCAAAGTTTAAAAGATCGTTTTAGAAATTTTATAGGAATTACTATCAATCATATTTTAAGAAATGAAGATGTCGTAATTTATGGAGATGGTCTTCAGGTTCGATCTTTTTCATATATTAAAAATAGTTTAAACTGTTATGTGCAATGTTTAGAAGAAAAAACTAATAACGAAATTATAAATATTGGCGGTTTAGTGACTAAAACTATAAATGAGGTTGCTGAAATAATCATTTCTAATTTTCCAGAATACAAAGGTAAAATTATTCATCTCCACGATAGATATGGCGAAGTGAAATACGCATGGGCAACCTTTAAGAAATCGATTGATTTGCTTGGCTATAAAGAGAACTATTCTTTAGAAGAGGGCACTAAGTCTATGTGCGATTGGGCTCGAACGATAGGTCCTCAAAATTGGACAGAAGATAAACTTTCATTAATCAACGATAAAGTTCCTATTACATGGAAATAAAAAAGATTTAAAATTATGGAAAAATACTTATTATCTATAAATAAATTAAAATTAATAATTTGTTCGGGTTACTTTGATTGCATGCACGACGGACATCTTAACTATCTCAACTCAGCGAAGAAACTCGGTGATTTACTTTTTGTTATAGTAAACAACGATATCCAAGCAAAAATGAAGAAAGGTTTTTCTTTAATTCCTGAAGACACGCGCGTTAATATTCTTCGCAATTTAAAAGCAGTCGACTTCGCTATAAAAGCTATAGATAAAGATCGTTCTGTAAATAAAAGTCTTGAAATAATTCATTCTACCTTCTATAAAATTGCAAATATCATATTTATAAATGGGGGTAATGTAACTATCGATAATCTACTTGAGAAAGATATCTGTCAAAAATTGAATATAAATATGATTTTCAATGTTGGCGGTAAAAAAATCCAATCTAGCAGTAAGTTTCTGCTTGATTATAGAAAGAAATTATGAAGGGTGTCATTTTAGCTGGTGGTTTGAGTAATAGACTCTATCCCTTAACGAAAATAAACAATAAGCATTTACTGCCGATTTACAACAAACCTATGATTTTTTATCCTTTAGAAACTCTCATAGGTGCAGGCATCACTGAAATATTGATGGTTACTGGTGGGCAACATGCTGGTGAATTTTTAAGACTTCTTGGTGATGGTTCTTATTTTGGACTCAAAGAGCTTCATTATACTTATCAAGAAGGAGAAAAAGGCATTGCGGATGCTTTGAGATTAGCAGAACATTTCGCTGGCAACGAAAAGATTGTAGTTATTTTGGGAGATAACATCATTGAAAAGAGCATAAAAAAATACGTGAATTTTTTTCAACAGCAAAAAATCGGCGCTAAGTTACTTTTGAAAGAAGTAGACGCGCCTAATCGTTTTGGAGTTGCGGAGATAAAAAACGAAAAAATCGTTTCTATAATTGAGAAACCAAAATTTCCAAAATCTAATTATGTAGTAACAGGAATTTATATGTACGATCAGCAAGTCTTTGATATTATTAAATCTTTAAAGCCTTCAGCCAGAAATGAACTTGAAATAACAGATGTCAATAATACATATATTAAAAAAAATCAACTTACTTATGATATCCTTGATGGTTGGTGGACTGATGCAGGAACTTTTGATTCATTATTGAAGGCGAATAATTTAATTTCGGAAAGAGAAAGATGAGAATTTTAGTCACTGGAGTTCTTGGTTTTATTGGTTCTCACTTTGTAAAATATACTCTTGAGAATAAACCTGAAGTCTACATAATTGGTTTTTCGCGAAATTCTTCTCAAAAGAATCTGCTTAGGCTTGAGGGTTATCTTAAAAACAAAAATTTTGAACTTATCTTTGGAGATTTAACTGAAGATATTTCTGGTCTTCTTGAGAATATAGATATTGTTATCAATTTTGCTGCTAAGACTTTTGTCGATCATAGTATTAAAGATCCAAAACCATTCATAAAATCAAATATATTTGGTACATATGATCTTTTAGAACAGGCAAGAAAATACAAGACATCATTATTTATTCAAATCAGTACCGATGAGGTTTACGGTGCAATTTTAGAAGGCTCATATAAAGAAGATTCAAGATTAAATCCAACAAATATTTATGCTGCTACTAAGGCTGCTGCTGACTGTTTGGTTATGTCTTATGGCAATACATATAAACTTCCCTATATTATTACTCGAACGGAAAATAATTTTGGATCATTTCAGCATCCTCAAAAAGTATTCCCTACTTTTGTGAGGAAAGCTTTGTTAAATGGAAAACTTCCAATTTACGGAGATGGTTTACATACTAGACAATGGCTTAGAGTTGAAGATCACTGTTCGGGAATTTGGCATTTAATCGAAAACAATGCACGAGGTATCTATCATATAGCTGGAGAACAAGAACTTCAGAATCTAGAACTCGCAAAACGAATTTTGAGAATTTTAGATAAATCCGAAGATTTGATAGAATTCATACCCGATTTTGATATACGACCTGGACATGATAGAAGATATGCTTTAGATTGCAGTAAACTTCGTTCTTTAGGATGGCAACCAAAATATAATCTTGAGAATGGTATCAGAGAAGTCGTCGAATGGTACGCAAAAAATCAATGGTGGCTAAGTTAATTTAAAGATGAATATATTAATAACCGGAATTTCTGGGCAAGATGGTTCTTATATGGCAGAATTACTTTTAGACAAAGGCTATAATGTCTATGGTTTAGTTCGTAGACAAAGTGTTGAGAATTTCAGCAATATAAATCATATTCTAGATAGAGTCAAATTAATTTATGGTGATTTATCGGATCAATCTTCGTTGATAAATGCGATAAACATAGCACAACCAGATGAGATATATCATTTTGGTGCAATGTCTTTTGTAGGCATGTCTTGGGATCAACCGGAGTTAACAGCCAACATAACAGGAATCGGGTCACTTAGAATTTTGGAGGCTATTAGAAAGACAAATGTTAAGACAAAATTTGTGCAAGCTGCAAGTTCTGAACAATATGGAAAAGTATTAGTTTCACCTCAAAATGAAGAAAGTTCTTTTAATCCTGTGAGCCCCTATGGTGTCTCGAAAACATTTGCATACTTCTTGACCCGAACTTATAGGTTTAGTTATAACATGTTTGCAGCAAATGCAATAAGTTTCAATCATGAGAGTCCCCGCCGTGGAAAAGAATTTGTTACACGCAAGATAAGTCTTGGTGTTGCTAAGATTAAACTTGGTTTAGCGAATAAGATCTCACTCGGGAATTTAGAAGCCAAGCGTGATTGGTCTCATTCCAAAGATATAATAAATGGCATTTATCTCATAATGCAACATAACGAACCAGATGACTTTGTGCTATGTTCTGGCGAAACGCATTCAGTTAAGGAGTTTATAGAAGAAGCATTTAGAGTCGCTAATATTCCAGATTGGCAAAAATACATAGAAATTGATCAGCGATTCATAAGACCAGCAGAAGTAAACTTACTGCAGGGAGATTACTCTAAAGCAAAACGCATCTTGAACTGGCAACCTAAGATATCATTCAAAGAATTAGTCAGAGAGATGGTAGAATCAGATATTAAATTACTTGAAAAAACGCTACAAAGATGATATACTATATGCATACAAACAAAAACTATAGATTGATAGTTGGAACGAATCTGTCATGAGCAAGTATGTCTGTTCATGCAGAGTTCTATTTGCAGATCGTAAAGATAGATTTGATGTAGAATGTAGAAATAAGGGTCATACTCTTTTTGAGATAGCTGATGAGATCTATGTTTTTATCTACGATCTCAAGGAGGAAAACTCTATCTTAAAGAATCGCATAAATAAGCGTAATAAGAGAATAGTTAATTATAAAAATAAAATCTCGAAACTTGAAATAGAGCTTCGAGTACTCAGAGCTTAATTAGCTCTCGCCGCTTACGCGGCACGTCCATTTATTTAGGACATGCCCTTCTTTGGGCAACTTCTTTAATTTCAAGAAGTTACTTAAGGAAGGGCGTTTTTTTATATAGATGAAGAATAGACTAAAAATGTATGGTTTCTTTAATAAAAAGGAGGACGAAATGACACTCGAAAGTCTAGTTGAGAAATTAAAGGCAGCTGATGGGTTTATGCTTAATGTATCTATTTTAAAGAATGATTCACTCGAACATTCTATAATCACGGAGAATTTCAGAAAAATCGATATGATACCATC
>Ga0180732_1000377_pt1 | contig 40143 bp, 37 predicted proteins | sample KR11_01MetaG_FD_148674 | JGI IMG/M metagenome (GOLD analysis project Ga0180732, IMG submission 148674) | Groundwater microbial communities from the Olkiluoto Island deep subsurface site, Finland - KR11_0.1 MetaG | ecosystem: Environmental > Aquatic > Deep subsurface > Groundwater | place...
TACCTATAAGTCAAGCTATTTACATAAATTATATTGTGTCCACATATATTATTTTTTATTATGTTATATTTCAATTTATATTAATTAGTTATACCATATATGCATAATATATCAGGGGGAAGATCCGTTATAAGGCCTCACTTTTTCGTGGAGAAAGCATAGGACAAGACGTCCTGTCTGTCAATGTGGAAATAATCCTGAAATGTCTGATGTTGTGCCGATGATTATGGGAAGGATGCGTCGATATGACATATGGCTTGAGGAAATTTAGTAATCTACTGATAAAATCCTGCTTTTTTTATTTTAAATATTTCTTTTTATATATTTGAACAGCTGTTATTATTAAAAACATAGCCAAATTAAAGACAAGCGTTATCAAGCCTAAAAATTTCATAACATTACTCACATATCCTTTTAAAGGAAAATATATAATGGCAAGAACTTTAAAAACATTTTATTATGTTATTCTATCTTTTCTTTTGCTGATTCTATTTACCTGCAATTATGCATATTGTTATGAACTATACGAAGTAAAATGGGTGAATGACGGCGATACAATTGTTTTAAAAGACGGCAGAAAAATTCGCTACATCGGTATAAATGCGCCTGAAATAGAACATAAAGAAAATAAAGCAGAACCTTATGGCGACAAGGCGAAAGAATTTAACAAAAAACTGGTATATTTACAGAAAGTACGTCTGGAGTTTGATAGCGAAAAGCATGATCAATATGATCGGCTGCTTGCTTATGTTTATTTGTCTGACGGCACTTTTGTAAACAATGAAATGATAGAAAAAGGTTTTGCTTATTGCCTGCCAAACCCGCCAAATTTAAAGCATGAGAAGCTTTTTTTAAAATCACAGCAAAACGCAATGAAATTAAAAAAAGGAATATGGCAAAACTGGAAAGAAAACAACGGTGAGTATGTTGCAAATTTAAGATCTAAAAGATTTCATAATAAAAAATGTTGGTTTGCCACTAAAATAAGCAAAAGAAATATTAAATATTTTACCAGGAAGTGGGATGCTTTTTGGGAAGGTTATGCTCCGTGCAAGAAATGTTTTTGATGAAGCTTTTTGATATTACTGATCGAATTATATCTTTTTACAGCAGCTTTAAATTATTAGAAGGGGGTTAAACTATGACAAAAAAAGAAGTTTTAGAAACATCGGAAGCCCAGATAGCTGTACACTGGCAGGAAGAAGAATACTATTATCCTTCAGCAAAATTTATTGCTCAGGCGAATATGACTGATGATAAAATCTATGATCGTTTCAGCCTTGATAATTTTCCGAACTGCTACAAAGAATATGCGGATCTTCTCGATTGGTATGAGTACTGGCATACTATTCTTGATACAAGTGATGCTCCCTGTTGGAAATGGTTTGCAGGAGCAAAAATAAATGCCAGTTATAATTGCATTGACAGACATTTACCGAAAAATAAAAACAAAACAGCTATTCATTTTGTACCTGAACTGGAAAATGAAAAAACTGAACACATTACATATCAGGAATTATATGTCCGTGTTAATGAGGTTGCAGCGCTTTTGCAGGATTTTGCAGGTCTTAAAGCCGGGGACAGAGTAACACTTCATATGCCTATGACAGCCGAACTTCCCATAACAATGCTTGCTTGCGCAAGGTTGGGTGTTATTCATTCGGAAGTTTTTGGCGGATTCAGCGGGAGAGCCGCTGCAGACAGAGTGATTGATTCGGGAAGCAGGGTATTGATTACCATTGATTCTTATTACAGAAGCGGTGCACTCATTGACCATAAGGAAAAAGCTGATATAGCAGTTGAAGCAGCCGGAAAAGGAGGGCAGATTGTTGATAAAGTTCTTGTGTGGCAGCGTTATCCGGGCAAATATTCCTCAGATGTTCCAATGGTTGACGGACGCGATTTCTTCGTAAATGATCTTTTAAAGAAATATTATGGGAAAAGGGTAGAACCGGTTCCAATGCCTGCTGAGGCGCCGCTCTTTTTGATGTATACAAGCGGGACGACCGGAAAACCCAAAGGCTGCCAGCACAGTACGGGAGGATTTCTTGCATATGCAGCCGGTACATCAAAATATGTCCAGGATATTCATCCCGAAGATGTTTACTGGTGCATGGCCGACATCGGCTGGATCACCGGACATTCCTATATTGTCTACGGACCTCTTGCCCTGTGCGCTTCAACTGTAATTTATGAAGGCGTACCAACCTATCCTGATCCTGGACGCTGCTGGAGAATAGCCCAGGATCTTGATGTAAATATATTTCATACTGCACCTACTCTTATTCGTACTTTAAGAAAAGTCGGTCCTGATGAACCGGCAAAGTATAATTATGAGTTTAAGCATATGACAAGCGTAGGCGAGCCAATAGAACCTGAAGTGTGGAAATGGTATTACAATGTTGTGGGAAAAGGTAAGGCTGTAATTGTAGACACCTGGTGGCAGACAGAAACCGGGGGTTTCTTATGCAGTACTTTGCCGGCTATAAAACCAATGAAGCCGGGAAGCGCAGGACCGGGTATGCCGGGAATTTATCCGATTATCTATGATGAAGAAGGAAATGTACTTCCCAAAGGAGCAGGAAAGGCTGGTAATCTATGCATCCTGAATCCATGGCCAGGGGCGTTCCAGACAATATGGGGTAATCGCGACAGATATGTCAGTACATACTATGCAAAGTATTGCAAGAATAAAGACAGTAAAGACTGGCGGGATTGGCCGTATGTTTCAGGAGATGCCGCAGTAGAGGCTCCCGATGGTTACTACCGTATATTGGGCAGAATGGATGATGTGATTAATGTATCAGGGCACAGGCTTGGAACAAAAGAGCTTGAGTCTGCTGCTCTGACTGTTTTCGAAGTTGCGGAAGCCGCGGTGGTTCCGGTAAATGATGAAATTAAGGGTAAGGTGCCTGATCTGTATATTGCATTAAAATCCGGTTTTCGACAAAATGATGAACTTGAAAAAAAGATTTCAGATGCCCTTTCTTCAGAAATCGGACCAATAGCAAAACCGAGAAAAGTATGGATTGTTCCCGACATGCCGAAAACCCGTTCAGGAAAAATAATGAGGCGTGTTCTAAGCGCAATTTCAAACAAAAAAGATGTCGGTGATGTGATGACGCTGGCTAACCCTGAAATTGTTGAAGTAATAACAAAAATGGTTCAAAAATAAAAAATCAGGATTCAAGGGGTCAAGGATTCGAGGGCTCAAGAAGTAGAATATAATTAGCTTACCAACTTGTCTTAACCCTTATTGCTGACCCCCAATCCCTGACCACTGAGCCCTGTTTCTTTTTATTCTTTTTCTTTATTGGCTTCTTCAATAACCTTTTCTGCCATCTGAGCGGGGACTTCGTCGTAATGAGAAAATTCCATGGCGTAAATACCGCGTCCTCCGGTCATTGACCTTAAGTCCGGTTCGTAAGTAAGAAATTCTGACATCGGAACATTGGCGATAATTATCTGATTTTTGCCGGCTGAGTCCATGCCGAGAACCCTGCCTCTTCTGCTGTTCAAATTACCCATTATATCTCCCATGTATTCTTCAGGAGTTGTAATTGTAACTTTCATGATCGGTTCAAGCAGAACCGGTTTTGCTTCCTGAACAGCTTTCTTGAATGCCAGTGAACCTGCAACCTTAAAAGCCATTTCCGATGAATCAACAGCATGGAATGATCCGTCATCTAAGGTTACTTTAAAATCAACACATGGAAATCCGGCAAGAACACCTCTCTGGGCGGATTCTATTATGCCTTTTTCAACAGCAGGAATATATTGCCTGGGAATGGATCCGCCGACAATTGCATCAACGAACTCAAATCCACCTCCTTTAGGCAAAGGTTCCATCTGTATCCAGCAATCACCAAACTGGCCATGACCGCCTGACTGCTTTTTATGTCTGCCCTGAACTCTTACTTTTTTCTTGATTGTTTCTTTGTATGGAACTTTGGGAGTATTAAGCTGGGTATCGACATTGAATTTTCGTTTTAACTTTTCAACAACAACTTCAATATGTACTTGACCTCTGCCTGAAAGGAGTATTTCTTTTGTTTCAGCATTTCGATCCAGTTTTAAAGCGGTGTCTTCCTCTAATATTTTTGATAATGAAATATATATTTTATCTTCTTCTCCTTTAACTTTGGATCCAACTGCAAACGAAATCAGGGCAGGAAGAGGTTTGGCACATTCAAATTTTATTTTGCCGGATTCGTCACATAATGTATCGCCTGTAGCAGTTTCTTTCAGTTTGGCAACGGCAACAATCTCACCTGGACCTGCTTCAGTTATGGGTTTTTGCTCCTTGCCGGCTATAGCAAGAAGCTGGTTATATCGTTCCTTTGAAGATTTATTGATATTGTAAAAATTCCCGCTTTCTCCTAGTGAACCTGAAACAACTTTCATTATTGTAAGACGTCCGGCGTAAGGATCTGCAACTGTTTTAAATACAAATGCTGAAAAAGGAGCAGCAGGATCTGGTTTGCGTTCAACTTCGTTGCCTTTTGAATCCGTACCCTTTCTGGGAGTCACTTCTGAAGGTGAGGGTATACAGGTTGAAATTAAATCCAGAAGAAGATCGATCCCTATGTCTTTAATAGCTGAACCACATATAACAGGGACAAATGTTTTTGATATTGCACCTTTTCTTAAAGCTGCTTTGATTTCATCATCAGATATATCTGTTCCTTCAAGATATTTTTCAATAAGCGTGTCGTCTGCTTCTGCAATATTTTCAATAAGAGCTTCTTTTTCCTTATTTGCCGATTCAAGCATATCTGCCGGGATATCACCGATTGTGGCTTTACCATCCGAATCATATATATATGATTTCATTGAGATCAGATCCACGATTCCTTTAAATCCGGATTCGGAGCCTATGGGTAGTTGGAGTATTATCAGTTTTGGTTTAAATATGTTTGAGGCATCTTGGAAAGTACGGAAAAAATCAGCCCGCTCCCTGTCAAGTTTATTTATGAATATTATGCGGGGAAGACCAAATTGTTCGGCATAATCCCACGCCATTTCTGTTTGCACCTTAACTCCATCAACTGCATCAACAACTACAACAACTCCATCTGCAGCTTGCATACTGTTGATTGTATCGGTGAAAAAATTTTGATCTCCAGGAGTATCAATAAGTGAAATGATATTTTTTTTCCAGTTAACTGTATGAAATCCACTGCTGATGCTTATAAGCCTTTTTAATTCTTCAGGCTCAAAATCCATTGCGGTATTTCCATCTTCCACACGGCAAAGCCGTTTAATTATACCGGTTTTGAATAATATAATTTCGGATAAAGATGTTTTTCCGGAACTACCGTGCCCAACAAGAGCAATATTTCTTAGTTTATTTAATCTTTCACTCATTTACGCTCCTCTCTATATTGTTTTTTGATCGGCTGAATCAATAGAAGTTAATTTATACCGATATATTTATATTAAAATAAAATCAAGTTCAAAAACCTTTGTTGGCTTAATGGGATCAGTTGTTTCTTTGATATTTCATATAAACTAAAAATTCTTTATTCCCTTTGGGCCCGAATATAGGAGATGGTATGACACCTTCTATGTCTAATCCGGTTTTTGAAAAGAAATCCGACAAACTGTTGACGACTTCAGTATGTAATAAGGTGTCTTTTACCACTCCACCTTTTCCGACCTTTCCTTTTCCTACCTCAAATTGTGGTTTAATCAGAGCAATTATGCAGGCAGTGGATTTTAAAAATTTTATAACAACAGGAACAACAGTTTTCAAAGATATAAATGAAACATCGATAGTAACAAAATCAACAAGGCACCCAAGAGTTTCCGGGAGCATGTATCTTATGTTTGTTCGTTCAATAGTAATTACTCTATCGTCCTGTCTTAGCACCCATGCCAGTTGACCATAGCCAACATCAACTGCGAAAACCTTTTTAGCTCCGTGTTTGAGCAGACAATCTGTAAATCCTCCCGTTGAAGCGCCAACATCAAGGCATATCAATTCATTTACATCGATATTAAATTCTTTAAAAGCTGCTTCGAGTTTAATCCCACCCCTGCTTACAAAAGGCATATCCGGTTCTTTAAGAGATAGAATATCTGTTCTTGAAACCATAACTCCCGGTTTATCGAAGATATTCTCATTAACAAGAACTTTCCCCGCCATAATAAGGCTTCTTGCTCTTTGCCGACTTTGTGCCAAACCGCATTCATGCACAGCAACGTCAAGTCGTTTCTTGCTTTCAGACATGGTGGCACTTCTTATATTAAATAGTTAACAATGTAATGTCGCTCATCAGAGATCTTTTATTTCACTAACTCTTTTGTTGGATATGACCCATCAATTTTATAGCTGAATTTACTATTGCATTAGAATCAATTTTATATTTGGCTCTGAGCAGATTTTGAGGGCCATGATCAACAAAAACATCCTGTATTCCTAGACGTTCAATTTTAAAATCGTAAATACCTTTATCACTTAAGCACTCAAGTACAGCGCTTCCAAATCCTCCCTGAAGGACATTTTCTTCAACAGTAATTACGCGTGGAATTTCTCTTATAAGTGATGTAATTAATTCGGCGTCTATCGGTTTGACAAAACGGCAGTTTACCACAGTAGCACTGATTCCATTTTCCGAAATTAATTTTTCATATGCGTTTAGTGATTCACAGACTGACTGGCCAATTGCCAGAATAAGGATATCTTTTCCTTTTTTAAGTATTTCTCCTTTACCGATAGGAAGTGGTTTAATATCGGGGTCAAGAGGAACACCAACACCTGTTCCTCTTGGGTATCTGAATGCTATGGGGCCGTCATGGGAAAGTGCGGTTAAAAGCATGTGACGCAACTCATTTTCATCCTTGGGTGCCATAACTACCATATTGGGCAGGTTTCTCAAATAAGAAAGATCAAATAATCCATTGTGAGTAGCTCCATCTTCACCAACGATGCCCGCCCGATCTATTGCAAATATAACAGGAAGAGCTTCTAAACATACGTCATGTAGAATCTGGTCATAAGCTCTTTGCAGAAAAGTTGAATATATTGCTACTACAGGTCTGAAACCCTCGGTGGCTAAACCTGCCGAAAAAGTAACTCCGTGCTGTTCTGCAATCCCAACATCAAAAAACCGTTCAGGAAATAATTTGCTGAATTCTGTAAGACCTGTTCCTTCCGGCATTGCAGCAGTTACCGCGATTAATTTTTCATTTTTATCGGCAAGCTCTACCATTGTTTTTCCAAATACCTCGGTGTAGGTTGGGATTCCGTTATTCGTATTATTGCAATTTCCTGTTTTAACCTTAAAGCTTCCGATTCCGTGAAAATATATGGGATTTTTTTCAGCAGGTAGATATCCTTTCCCTTTTGTTGTGGTAATATGGAGAAGTGCCGGTTCTCTCAGATGTTTTATATTATTAAGTATATCTATAAGATGATTTATATTGTGCCCGTTGATCGGGCCAAAATAGTCGAAATTGAAGGCCTCAAAAAGCATGCCCGGAGTTACAAATGTTTTAAAAGATTCTTCCGAACGTTTTGCGAATTTGTATAAATCATCACCGATTTTTGGAAGAGACTTTAAAAATTCCCCAAATTCTTTTCTTAGGTCCTGTAAATATTTTTTTGAAAAAGTTCTGCTTAAAAATGAGGACAGAGCGCCTACATTTTTTGCTATTGACATGTCATTATCATTCAAAATAACGATAATATCTTTATTCTTATGAAGATATCCTGTTTGATTCATACCTTCATATGCAAGCCCGGCAGTCATGGAACCATCCCCGATCACTGCTATTACTTTATCACTTTCATTTTTCAGACTTTTTGCGCAGGCAATTCCAAGTCCAGCTGATATTGATGTGCTGCTATGGCCTGTTGTAAATGAATCATACCGGCTTTCGCACATCCTGGTAAAGCCGCAAATACCTTCATACTTTCGTAGCGTATGGAATTTCTCCCGACGTCCAGTAATAATCTTGTGTGCATAAGACTGATGTCCAACATCCCAGATAATTTTGTCGTTGGGAACATCGAAAACATAATGAATGGCTATCGCTAGTTCAACTGCACCTAAGCTTGAAGCAAGATGTCCGCCATTTTTAGAAACGACTTCAACTATTAAGCTTCGAATTTCCGAAGCAAGATCCGGAAGATCCGAACGAGGAATTTTTTTTAAGTCGTCAGGCGAATTAATCGTTTCAAGTATGCTCAACTAAGATTATCCTTAAATTTTATCTTTTTCTTTCAATAATATATAGTGCAATAGCCCTGAGAGGGTCAGATTTATTATCAAATAATGCAAGTGCATGCAAGGCTTCTTTTATAAGTTTTTTTGCATAATTTTCCGATTCGACAATACCCAGAAGGGAAGGGTAGGTGCTTTTTTTACGGGCATTATCCGTTCCTACAGGTTTGCCGGTAATGGTTGGATCACCTTTCACATTAAGAAGATCATCAGCTATCTGAAAAGCTAATCCAATTTTATTTGCATAAATATTAAGCTGCGTTATTTGATCCGAACTTGCATTTGCTAATATTGCACCGGATTCAACAGAGGCAATGATAAGCTCACCGGTTTTTAAAGAATGTAACTCTTCCAATTCATTTAATGAGATTTGACTGTTTTCCGAAGCGATATCTCTCATCTGTCCTTCAATCATTCCCATATAGCCGGCAGCAGTTGAAATGGAATGTATTATTTTTAACCATTTAAGAGCATTAGAACTATTTTGCAATTCAACTGATGAAAGCACCTGGAATGCAAGAGTAAGCAATGCATCTCCTGCAAGGATAGCTGTAGCTTCATTAAAGGCAGCATGACATGTTGGCTTTCCTCTTCTTAATACATCATTATCAATAGCAGGAAGATCGTCATGAATTAAAGAATATGTGTGAATTATCTCAATAGCACAAGCTGCCGGTAAAACGTCGGTTTCTTTACCTCCTGCAGATTCGGCAGAAGCGATACAAAGAACCGGCCTTATTCTTTTGCCTTCAGACATTAAAGAATATTTCATAGCCTTTAACAAGTGACCGGATACATTGGAATTATTAATAATTTTAGCTAATTCATTTTTTATTATATTTGTCTTTGCTGCAAAGTAGGATTCAAGATCAAAATTTTGGGAAAGATAACTCTCAGTATTATTAAATTTCATTCTGAAACCTTTTCAGGTGAAAATTCTCTTTCAGTAATATTTCCATCCTGTTCCTTTAGAAGAATTGTAATCTTTTTTTCGGTTTCATCGAGTTTTGCAGAGCAAAATTTTGAAAGCTTAATTCCCTCTTCAAATTTTTTTATAGAATCTTCAAGAGAGAGGTTCCCGGATTCGAGTTCGTTTACTATTTGTTCAAGTTGATTCATTGCTGTTTCAAATATCATCTTTGCCATAAATTATCCTTTCCACACTGCATATTAAGGAGCCTTTATTAATTATTACTTCAATGTGCTGTGCTATTTCAACATTATTCGAATCCATTATAATATGCTTATCAGGTATTGTTCTGGTTATGCTGTATCCACGTTTAAGAATAGATTCGGGGTTTAAAACACTTAGTTTCGCTGAGAGTTCATTTAATTTATGTTTAGAATTATTGATTATAATATTGATTGATTTATATAAGTTATTAATTTTTATATTAACTTTATCATTATATATTGATATATATCTTACTGGATTATTAATCATTAATTTATCTATTTTCCATACAGCTCTTTCTCTAAGTTGACTTATGAAATTAATTTCGGCTCTTATCAAGCGCTTTGTGATATCATCATATTTTAATATCAAATCATAGAGTTTATTTTTTGGATCTTTAATCTGCTTTGTTGTTTTTTGCAGATTATTTCGATGCACCTTTAAAATCTTTTCCATACTTGATTTTAAAGATAGATATAATTTTTGATTTTGTAGTAAGAGTTCATTTTTAAGAGGAACAACGATTTCAGCAGCAGCTGAAGGTGTGGGGGCTCTGTAATCTGATACAAAATCTGATATTGTGTAATCCGTTTCATGTCCTATGGCAGATATAATAGGAATTTCAGATTCAAAAATAGCCCTTGCTACCGATTCTGAATTAAATGCATGTAATTCTTCTAATGACCCACCTCCGCGAGCAATTATTGCCACATCAGAGCAACAATATTCATTTAACAACTTTATTGCAGTAGCAATTTCTTGTTCTGAGGATACACCCTGAACTGAAACAGGTATTATTTTTAAATTTACACTCGGACACCTTCGGCTGATAATATTAATAATATCATATAATACCGATCCGGTAGGTGAAGTAATAATGCAGATATTTTTAGGAAGAAAAGGCAAGTCCTTTTTGTATTTACTATCAAAAAGCCCCTCTGATGAAAGCTTTGATTTAAGTTGTTCATAAGCTATCTGTAAAGATCCTATGCCTTTGGGCTCTAAATATTCGAAAATGACCTGATATGAGCCTTTTGTTTCGTAAATGCCCAATCTTCCAAAACCAATTACAGACATGCCATTTTCAGGGGTGAATTTTAAATTCTTTCTTTGTCCCTTAAATATTATTGCATTAATCCGGGCTGATTCATCTTTTAGAGTAAAATAAAAATGTCCTGAAAACGGAGTGCTTAAATTTGATATCTCACCAAACACCCAAACAAGCGGATATTTTTCTTCAATCAACTTTTTTAATTCTGATGTTAATTCTGATACTGAAAATATTTTTATTTCCATATTTTATTTTATGATATCAATTAGTAAAGTTATTGAACACTGTAATTTGGAAAAATTGTATTTATTTATAACGTCTGATAATATATATTATGTAAACTAATATTAATGTTTATAAAGGAACATCGGCTTGTCACATAGATACCACTCCTCCGATGAGTTTTTAAATTATCAGCCAATATCAAACTTATTTTTATCAAGAAAATCACGGACTGCCGGGATAATATAAATATTATCAAACTCATATTTATTAATAAATTCTGCAAGTATTTCGTTTTTCTTGTTAATTGACAGTCCCTTATCTATAATAAAATGCTCTTTGCCTTTTATTATACAAAATCCGCTTTTAATGTTTATTCCTGATTTACGCAGATTTTGTTCTCTTGCTATAATATTTAATTTTTCTATTATATTTAATAGTTCATGAAATAATCGATCTGATTTCATAATATACTTATCCGAAATTACTTGAAATATAAAATTAACGATGTATAATTACAAAATAGAAATATCAATATTTCGAAAATTATACCAAACAAACTTGATTATTATATACACTAAATTAGAATTATTATGAACCAGTAAAATATGAAGGAGGAAAATATGCAACAAACATATCCACTTAAAAACACACAGACCCAGATTATGTTAAATGAATTTATACGAAGTGTTTATAACTGGATGGGAATCGGTCTTGCCCTCACAGGTCTGGTTGCTTATTATGTTTCAAACGATGCCGGTCTCCAAAACTTGATATTTGGTAATAAACTTGTATTTTTCGGTTTAATAATAGCCGAATTAGCGCTGGTATTTACAATAAGTGCCAGAGTAAGCAAGATGAAAGCATCAACTGCGACCGCATTGTTTATAATTTATGCAGCATTAAACGGCGCTACTTTATCAGTAATATTTCTTATATATACAGCTTCATCTATCACATCTACCTTCTTTATATGCTCTGCTACTTTTATAGCATGTAGCATATATGGAATGACAACAAAACGTGATTTGACATCAATGGGCGGATTCATGGCCATGGGATTAATAGGCATTATAATTGCCTCAGTTGTCAATATATTTATAAGAAGCTCTGCTATGAATATGATTATCAGTTATATCGGAGTGATAGTGTTTGTTGGATTAACTGCATATGATACTCAGAAATTGAAAAATATGGCATTGACACAACCTTCAGGGCTCGATGCAGGTGTTGTTCGAAAAGGAGCTATATTGGGAGCGCTTTCACTGTATTTGGATTTTATAAATCTTTTTCTTATGTTGTTAAGAATATTAGGAGACAGAAGATAAAACATGCTTTTAATTTACCAGCCGGCATTGTGAGAGTCAAGATACTGCCGGCTGGTATTATGTGTAGAATGATCAGGCTCAATTAACCTAAGCATTCTTTCACTTTATCTGCCAAAAAGCTACAAAGTCTATCGGTTTCATCCTGAGAAGGCCCCTCGACCATTACCCTGCAAATTGATTGTGTGCCTGAATATCTGATAAGCACCCTACCCTTTTCCCCTAGAATATTCTCAACATAATTAATGGCATCATTAATTTGCGGAATTTTATTTATATCCGGTTTCTTTGAAACATTTACGTTTATTAGAACCTGAGGAAAAACTTTCATGATTTTTCCCAACTCAGAAAGCGATAGCGATGCATCTTTCATGAACTCAATTAATTTTAAAGCGGTTAATATTCCATCTCCAGTTGTTTGATGATTCAAAAAAATAATATGACCGGAATCTTCTCCCCCAAGAACAGAACCTGCTCTTATCATTTCTTGCATTACATACCTATCTCCAACCTGAGACATAGTATGATTTATACCCTTTTCTTTAAATAATTCAACAAGACCCATATTGCTCATAACTGTACTAACAATATGATTATTTGATAAAATATTATTTTTCTTCATCATTATAGCAATAATTGCAAGTATTTTGTCTCCTGATAATGTGTTGCCGTTTTCATCAACAGCTGTTAGACGGTCGCCGTCTCCATCGAAAGCAATTCCTATGTCAGCTTTTAATTCTATAACTTTTTGGGCAAGATATTCAATATGTTCAGAACCACAATTATCATTAATATTTTTTCCGTCCGGATTAACATTTAGAAGTTTTACATCAGCACCAAAGTCGGAAAAAAGGGCTGGCGCTATTTTGTAAGTTGCTCCGTTTGAACAATCTATCACAATCTTAATACCTGCAAGGGAAAACCCGAAAGGCATAGTGTTTTTGAGAAATTCTAAATATTTTATATGCGCATCTTCGATTAAGCTAACAGTACCTGTATTTTTATCAGGCATGTTTTGGTGCAATAAAGTATCATCTGTTATTAAATTCTCAATTTCAGTTTCCGTTTCATCAGATAGTTTATAACCGGATCCATCAAATATTTTAATACCATTATCGTGAAATGGATTATGAGAAGCTGATACAACAATACCTGCGTTCGCTTTTAATGCAGATGCCAGGAAGGCAATAGCAGGAGTTGGTGCAATACCTGTAAGCAACACATCAACATTCATTGAGCATATACCTGATGTTAAAGCATATTCAAGCATATTACCTGAAATGCGGGTATCTCTGCCTATTATTATTTGAGAGCGGCTATCTCTGCTTTTAAACTTTAAAGCTATTGCTTTTCCTATAATAACAGCCATTTCTGGAGTCATTGGATATTCATTTGCAACACCCCTGATGCCGTCTGTCCCAAAAAGTTTATGCATAATTAATAATATTTCCTTGTCATTTTTATAAACAGCATTGTTATTGATAAATATATTAAAAGAGTATATATTATTTTCTGCTTGATAATTTTCTTAAATATTCTTTTATAATGGTACTGCTTTGGAAATAAAAATATTATATTCTGCAATAATTCTGCTTCTTCTTATATTCTCAGGGTTCTTTTCCGGTTCCGAGGTTGCACTTTTTTCACTATCTTCAATTCAACGTGAACGGATTAAAAGAAACAACAGTAAAAAATCATTAATAATAAACAAGCTGCTATCAAGACCAAGAGCCCTGATTGTTACTATTTTAATAGGAAATGACATGGTTAATATTGCAGCTTCCGTAATTGCAACCTCACTGTTTGTATCGATTTCAACGAAGCATGGCGATTGGCTTGCAATGGCTGTAATGACACCGTTAACACTTATCTTTGCAGAAGTAATACCCAAAACAATTGCAATTACCTATAATGAAAAATTTGCACCTCTTATCAGCGTACCACTTAATATTTTTTCAAAAATAATATTTCCTATAAAATTTCTATTGTATCACGTTGCTATTACACTTGCAAAAATAATAGGGTTTAAAAAACAGCATGCTTCTACTGCAATTATGGAAGATGAATTTAGAACTCTGGTTGACCAAAGTCACGAAAGCGGCGAACTTAATAAAGCTGAACGAGATCTTATACAAAATGTTTTTGAATTTAATGATACCCAAGCTTTTGAAGTAATGACCCCTCTTAATGAAATATTTTCTTTATCTGAAGATGTTACAATTGAAAAGGCTATAAATAATATTAAACAAACCAAGTACTTAAGAATACCGGTATACAAAAATCACCCTGATAACATAGTTGGAATTCTTTACACTAAAGATCTTTTAAAAATTAACTCCTTAAAACGCAACGGAAATATAAAGATAATTCAAAAAATTTATAGAAAACCTTTTTTTATTTCAGAAAATATTAAAATTGATGAGCTTTTCCATATATTAAAGAAAAAACGGATACATATTGCCATTTGTTTAAATAAACAAGGTAAAGTAACAGGCCTTGTGACAATGGAAGACCTTCTTGAGGAATTATTCGGAGAAATTTATGATGAATATGACAGGGAGTTAAAGTGAGTATTATAGTTATTAATATTCTTGTATTAAGCTTGTGCATTCTGTTTCAGGGTTTCTTTTCCGGTGCCGAAATGGTTATATTGTCTTCGAATAAAACAAAGATCAGGCATATGGCAAGGAGGGGTCATAAAGGTGCTGCCCGTTTTCTTAAATTAATTGAAACTCCTGAATGGTCCCTTGCGACAACAAGCACCGGCACTAACTTATTTGTTATTATTTCATCAGTATTTACTGCTGTTTGGTTTGAAAATATATTTCATAATAACAGTGAACTCTGGTCAATTCTTATTTTAACCCCTTTTCTTTTGATATTAGGCGAAATCCTGCCCAGAACAATTTTTCAGCAAAAAGCTGATGATTTGGCATTAAAAATCGCACTTCCGTTTAAATATATTTCCAGTATTATTTTACCTGTTACATATCTGGTATTTTATACCAGCAGGTTTTTTTATAATTTAATTAAAAAAGACTCCGCCGGCCAAAATCCATACATTTCAAAAAAAGAATTGGAGCTTGTTCTTTCTATTAATGAGAAAGAAAGCGATTTGGAAATCGGAGAAAAAAAACTTATTAAAAGGGTTTTCCATCTTTTCGAATCAAATGTATCTGATGTTATGGTTCCTCTTGTAAATGTAACTGCAATTTCATCTAAAGCTACAGTAGAAAAAGCCATAGATGCCATCAACGAAACCGGTTACTCAAGGCTTCCTGTTTATAAAAGTAGAATTGATAATCTGATAGGTATTATTCATCCTATTGATTTGATTCATGTTAAAGATTATAATATTACAATAAACCCGTTTATTCGTGAAGTTGTTTACGTTCCTGAATCAACAAAAGCACATGATCTTTTAATATTATTGCAGAAAACAAGAAACTCAATCGCTATAGTTCTGGATGAATATGGCGGTACGGTAGGCATAATAACTATAGAGGATATTCTTGAAGAAGTCGTGGGTGAAATTAATGATGAATATGACGATTACAAAAAGCAGTTTATCAAACTCGGGGAAAATAAGTTTCTTGTAAATGCAAGGATGGAAATAGAGAATGCAAATGAAATAATGAATATAGGCATTCCCAAGGAAGATTATGAAACTGTAGGGGGCTTTTTGCTCAAACTAATGGGCAAAATTCCAAAAAAAGGGGAAACTGTAATTTATAATGGCATAAAACTTACCATACGATCCTCAGGCAAAAAATCTATTCATTCTATTATCGTTGAAATAATTGATAAAAGCCATAAAAGCCCGGAAACCATAGAATAATCGTTAAATAGCTATTTGAAAATATTATCCTTATAATTTCAATTCTTGTTTTTTACCCGTTCAACATATTGGCCTGTACGAGTATCAATACGTATGTATTCACCTTCATCGATAAAAGGAGGAACCTGAACAACATATCCTGTTTCAAGTGTTGCAGGCTTGGTGCTTCCTGCCGCAGTATCACCTTTTGCCCACGGGTCGGCTTTAATTATTTTAAGGTTTATAAAATTTGGAAGAGTAAGGCCGATTGCTTTTTCTCCAAAAAAAAGCGCATTGCATGTTGTATTTTCTTTTAAGAAATGTATGGCATCGCCAACTTGGGCAGACGAAAGAAATTCCTGAGAATAAGTGGACGTATTCATAAAACAATAACCGCTGCCATCCGAGTATAAATATTCCATTTCTTGTTCTTCAAGCTGCGCTTCATTGAATTTTTCACCGGATCTGTATGTGCGGTCAAACTGGGTACCGTTAATCATATTTTTCAGTTTACATTTGTAAAGAGCCTGTCCTTTACCCGGTTTTACAAAATCAAATTGCACTATAACATATGGATCACCATCTATTTCAATTTTAAGACCCTTTTTAAGATCACCACTTTCATACATATTTTTTGTTTCTCCTTATAATTTTTAATGCAAAGTTTACAATACAGGTTAACCGCAATGAGGCGGAATAACAAGAATTTAACCTGAATATTTAGTTAAATGTTTTTCAGCTCGTATAGATTCTTCAACAAAACGCTTTATTTTTGACAGATCTTTTTTAAATCTAACAGGTTTTCCATATATATCACAAGCATTTGTTTGTGTACAACTATCAACCCCGGCAGGTTTTACTTCTATTATCCCAGCAAAGACATTATCAGGTGAAAGTCCACCTGCCAGTATCACAGGTACGCTTGTCGAATCAACAAGAATTCTTGCCGCATCCCAATCGCAAGTCAGGCCGGTAATACCCACAAATCCGTTTACAGGCTGGATATTTGAATTATTTAACAAAATGGTGTCTGTTAAGAATAAATCGCTGATATGTTCAAATTTTTTTGCAAATAAAAGCGGAGAGAAGAATTTTGCAACTCCGGATGGAGAAATGGGTATTGAACGCATTATTTTAATTTCAGGAAATTTTCTTTTGATACTTTCCTGAACGTTTATAAGCAAATTCAAAAAACCGTCGTCATTTAAATATTTTGTCAGGTCTTCGCAAAAATGTACTATATCAGGTTTATAATAATCCAGAGCCAGTTCAATAGAATATAAATCTGAAAAAAGAGGAATCAAAGAACTCTTGGAGGTTGATTTATTTACAATATCAATTGTATCTTTAAGCAATGATTGTTTTAATTGACTTTTTGAAGTTATTACGCTTCCGATATTATCAACGCCTGCTTCAATCAGTGCTTCAGCTTCATCAGGCGTTTGGATTTCATATATCTGAGTTATCATTTATAATTCTTTCACAAGATAAGCTTTTTTTATCTCCTCTTCTGAAGTTTTGTTTTCAAAATAGAGTTGACAATTTTACCATCTCTAACATATTCTCTTTCTCTAAACAAATTGTTATTAAAAACAAGGTGATTAAGTAAGTAACTGACAAAAAGGCATAAAAATATTATGATACTGATAATTGATTTCGGATCCCAATATAACCAGTTGATAGCCCGGCGAGTCAGGGAAAGCCGAATATACTGCCGGATTGAGCCGCCAGATATCGATATTTCGTATATAAATGATTTAAAACCGGAAGGTATCATTCTATCAGGAGGTCCCTCAAGCATCTATGAAAAAAACAGTCCAAAGATAGATAAAGAAATATTTAATCTTGGAATTCCAATTCTGGGTATTTGTTATGGCATGCAATTTATGATTTATGCCCTTGGCGGAGTAGTTGAAAAAGCTGCAAAAAGAGAATACGGTTTTGCTAAATTATATATAAAAAACCCGAAAAAAATATTGGAAGGAATAGAAAAAAACACATGGTGCTGGATGAGCCATGGAGATTCAATTAAACAATTACCTGAGGGTTTTATTATTAATGCTTCAACGGATAACACTGAAATAGCAGCTGTTTCCAATGAGAATAAAAGATTTTATGGTCTTCAGTTTCATCCAGAAGTAGAACATACTCCAATGGGAAAAAAAATGCTTAAAAACTTCCTTTTGGATATATGCAAATGCAAACGTTCCTGGACAATGAAATCATTCGCTAACACAGCGATTTCCGAAATAAGAGAGACCGTTAAAGATAATAAAATAATCCTTGGATTAAGCGGAGGCGTTGATTCTTCGGTTACAGCGATGCTTATTCATAAAGCAGTTGGGAAAAATCTGACATGTATTTTTGTTGATAACGGATTGCTTAGAAAAAACGAAGCCGAAAAGCTGAAAATAACTTTATCGCAAAATCTTGATATTAATATTAGATATGTCGATGCAGGAAATAAATTTTTAAAACAGCTTTCCGGAGTTACAGACCCCGAGAAAAAGCGAAAGATTATAGGCAAAGTATTTATGGATGTTTTTGAATCTGAAGCTAAAAAAATAAAAGATGCAAAATTTTTAGCACAGGGTACACTTTACCCCGATGTTATTGAATCCATTTCCGCTTTTGGAGGTCCAACTGCTGTAATTAAATCTCATCATAATGTCGGGGGCCTTCCAAAGAACATGAAACTTAAACTTGTGGAACCTTTAAGGTATTTATTTAAAGATGAGGTACGTAAACTGGGAAAAACAATTGGTTTGCATCAAGATCTTATATGGAGACAACCATTTCCGGGCCCGGGTCTTTCCATAAGAATAATCGGAGAGATAACAAAACAAAGACTTTCAATTTTACGGGAAGTAGACGATATTTTGCTTACTGATATCAAAGAAGCCGGTTTGTACAGAAAATTGTGGCAGTCTTTTGCAATTTTACTTCCTTTGAAAAGCGTTGGGATAATGGGCGATCAGAGAACTTATGAAAATATTATAGCAATAAGAGCCGTAACAAGTAAGGATGCCATGACAGCCGACTGGGCTAAAATTCCTTATTCGCTTTTGGGCAAAATTTCCAACAGGATAATTAATGAAGTTGCAGGTGTAAACAGAGTTGTATATGATATAAGTTCAAAGCCTCCTGCTACTATTGAATGGGAATAACTATATATGGAAGAAGACAACGCTCCGGAATTTAAAATTAATATTGATGGGATAAATCCTGATTCTTTTATTATTGAAGAGAAAAAAGAAGAGAAAAAAGATATTCGCATTGAAAGATTGAATCGTAAAATCACTATTATTTCGATATTGTTTCCGTGCATAGTAGTTATACTGCTTATGATTATTTATTTTGACATCAAAAACAAGATCGCTGGTGTGCATGATTCAGGTGCTACGGAAGTTCAAAACCTGTCAAAAACCATTGATAAAAAATCAGCCGAGTATTCTTCTCTTTATTCAAACCTTGAAGACTCATTTAAAAAGAAAATATCTGATGTAGACAAGATGGGGCTTTCTCTTAAAGCTAATATTGATAAAATGGGGGTTTCACTTAAAACCGAAGTAAAAAATTCAGTAAATGAAATAAGAAAAGAAGCAAAAGATAATGATATTAAAACAACAAATTCTATGGCACAGATAAACAAGCAACTAACTGACACGCAAAAAGACATATCTGCAGTTTCGAGTAAAATAAAAGATGTAAGCTCTGATATAACTCCAAAAATATCGAGCATTACAGAAAAATTAAATAAAATTGAAAATGATTTTGTAAAATTCCGCACATCATTAAATGCAACTGTTTCGGAAAAAATTGCATCAAAAGCAGATAAAAAAGAAATTGAACAGGCAATAAAAAATGAGCAAAATCGTTTTGATTATGAATTAAGTCAGTTGGAAAAAAATGTTGAGCAAAAAATAAATGCTATAAAAAGGCAGCTATATGAACTGGAGCACAAAACTATAAAAACACCTACTCCGCAAGCTTTGCCTTTAAAACCTGATAATACATATAGTAAACCATATATAAAAGATTCACCTTCAAAGCCTGGTAAAATAATCGAACAGGATCTGTAAATATTTTTTGCGCATGAACGAAAACTCTTTAATAAAAATTCTTTCAAGTGTTTCTGCCGGCAAAACTTCCGTTGAAGATGCCTTAAAAGCGCTTACGCATTTTAATGTGGAAGATATTGGATACGCCCATATAGATCATAACAGATCTCTTCGCAAAGGATTCCCTGAGGTTATATTCGGTGAAGGAAAAACTGCTGAGCAAATTACAGGCATCATGGAAAAAATGACCTTGCAGGAAGAAAACATATTGGTAACACGCATTAACCAGAGTAAAGCTTTTGCAGTACTTTCAAAATTTCCCGACGCTGTTTATCATGAAGATGCAAGAATGATTGTCTGGAAAAAACAAAAAACCCATAAGGTAAAGGGGCGAGGAAAGATACTTGTGATTTCTGCTGGAACATCCGATATTCCGGTTGCCATGGAAGCATACCTGACTGCTCAAACAATGGGTAACGAAGTGGAATCAGTCTTTGATGTGGGAGTAGCCGGAATACACAGATTATTTGATCACAGCAAGATGATACATGGTGCTTCCGTTCTTATCGTTGTTGCAGGAATGGAGGGAGCGCTTCCCAGCGTTGTTGCAGGAATGGTAAGCCGTCCGGTAATAGCTGTTCCTACCAGCATAGGTTATGGGGTTAGCATGGGTGGTCTAACAGCTCTTTTTGCAATGCTAAACAGCTGCAGCTCAAATATTGCCGTAGTAAATATAGATAATGGTTTTGGAGCAGGATATATGGCTTCAATTATTAACAGAGAATAGGAAAGGCTGTGTTCAGGTGTCAGTATACGTGGATCAGGAATAAGAATAAAGAAAGTGTTTCGAGGATTAAAATTTTCGCCCAACGCAAAGATTGGCCAAAATGGGACGTTTTGAAACTGGCTCTATGGACTTATCGGCTCTCTCTGAGAACTCTGCAAGAGATTAATTGGGCAAACCGGTTGTAAAAGCTTTAACGCTGTATCAGTTTTTATGTCAACAATTCCCTGAAGCCACTGAGTTCCTATATTGCTTTCTTCATCTGACAAATTCTTTATAACCGGTAAATATTCTTTCCCAAAATTTTTAATTCCTGAATATATTATATCCAGAAAACTGTTTTTCAGAGGAATCAAACCGGGCAGATCTTCTTCACTGATAAAATTATTTTCGATCTCAGACCATATCCGCTCTATTACTGCGTTATTATCATAGGTTTTATCGAACAATTCTTTTAATCTTTTTATTCTTTCAAGAATAGCAAGATTAAGTTTTTCTTTAAGCCCTGACAAAAGAGTTTCAGGAAAATCTAAAGATATAAACTGTGATCGCACTTGGCTATACCAGAACATAAGCGCTGACAAATTTGCAATATAAATAAAATTGTTATCTATTATCTTTTTTATATTTATGTTATTTCCCGGAGTGAATGGTATATTTTCATTTTTTACCGGCCCGCCTATTATTAAACGTCCGGGGCGGAGTTCATCTTTTCTGCAGATAGTACCAGCGGCAATTGTGGTTCCGAAAGTCAGTCTACATGGTCCGACAAGTCCCCCCTGCCCTCCGAGAAAAATTGGTTTTTGTTTCAACATTACACCGTTTGGTACATCTCCTATAAGAGATGGAGTGGCTTTGTCCTGATTGGGAGTATAATTAAAATGAATATAGGAACTTCCTACTTCGCTATGATCTTTTCTGCTTGTACCTCCGGACATAAAGCAATCACAGAAATTAATAAGGCTTCCGAGTGTCACATAAGGAAAAAGTATAGTGTGTTTTAAACCTACTGTGTGGGCAATACTTGTTTCTTCTTCGAGTATAGTACCTTCCCTAACATGGGAACCGTAACCTAAGATAGAACTCTTTAGAAAAACAGAATCTTTAAAATAGCCGCCCTTTAAATTTACTTCAGAACCAACCTGGCAGTTTTCCAATGTAACTGGGCCTTCGTATCCAATTTTTACGCCGTCGAGAATAAGTGTTGAAGAACCATATATTTTACATCCTGAATATATTATTAACCTGTTTCCTGAAATCCTGTCTATATCGACTTCATCACCTATAATAACATTATGAGGATCGGGGAAAACAGCTCCTTTTCTTAAAAGAATCTCAATTTTTTCAGGTATGTTTCTGGTCATCATGTTTTAAATATTCTTAACAGCTTATTTATTTTGAAGGAATATATTCCGGTATAATTATTTCAAGGGTTTTTTTAATATTTTCCTGGTCCTGTTCTTCGGAAAATTTAGATAATTTATCTATATTTCCATTTAACATATTAATATTATAGTCTAACCCTTTTAACACCATTATTTTCTCATGACTTGTAGGAATTACATTTTCACCTTCTGTAATAAGTTCCTCATAAAGCTTTTCTCCAGGCCTCAGTCCTATGTATTCAATTTTAATATCTTCATCCGGCACAAGTCCTGACAGTTTTATAAGGTCTCGTGCCATATTAGAAATTTTTATTGGGGTTCCCATATCAAGCAGGAAGATCTCACCACCATTTCCCATAGCACCAGCTTGAAGAATTAGCTGGCATGCTTCAGGAATAGTCATGAAATACCTTGTCACATCCGGATGTGTAACTGTAACCGGCCCGCCCCTTTTTATCTGTTTTTTAAATAAAGGAACAACGCTGCCAACACTTCCTATCACATTGCCAAAACGAACTATCATAAAAAAAGTTGAAAATTGGTTGTTCCCGTTTTGGCTCTGTGTAAGCATTTCCGCCACGCGTTTTGAAGCACCCATAACATTTGTCGGACGGACTGCTTTATCAGTTGAAACCAAAACAAAACGTTTAACATGATGTTTTTTTGAAACATCAATCAGATTAAGTGTTCCTTGTATATTGTTTTCAATTGCTTTCCATGGCTGTAATTCCAGCAAAGGGACATGCTTGTATGCAGCTGCATGGAAAACAACTTCTGGTTTGTATTTTAAAAACGTTTTTTCAAGTTGGAGACTGTCTCTGACATCTGCAAGAAGTGCAATGCATTTTATATCAGCAAAAAGATGCCTGATATCAAGTTCGATTTCATATAAAGGACTTTCAGCTCTTTCATAAAGAATAATACTTTCCGGTTTAAATCTGCATATCTGCCTGCAAAGTTCAGAGCCAATGGAGCCGCCTGCTCCTGTTACAAGTACTATTTTTCCCTTTAAATATCTGCCGATTTTATCAGTATCCAGTTTAATAATTTCACGCCCAAGCAAATCGTTGTAAGACACCTCGCGAATTGTATTTACAGTTACTTTTCCATCAATCAGTTCACTATATCCAGGGATTGTTTTAAATGTAATTTTATTTTCGTTGCATATTTCTATTATTTTGCGAATATGCGCCGAGCTTGCTGAAGGTATAGCTATAAGCGCCTCATCAGCGTTGGTTTTCAAAAATGCTTTTTTTATATTTTCAACGGTGGCAAGAACAGGAATGCCGTGTATTTTTTTCCCGATTTTTTCGGTATCATCGTCTATAAACCCCACTACTTTTTGGCGTAATCTATAATTATTAATAATTTCCTTGCAAATTTTCTCCCCGCCATCTCCTGCTCCGATAATAAGTATTTTTTTCTCTATTGATGAAGTACTGACAAAGGGTTTGTAAAAATTACGCATGACTACCCACCAGGAATTTTTAAAAATCAACTGCTCGTAGTACAGGCGTATTGCCACACGGTATCCTGTAATCAATAAAACAGTGAAACAGCAGTCAATAATAAAAACCGACCTGGAAAAACCTTCGAATCTTGTTATAAAGACAATAAGAGAAATAATGATAAAGCTACTTATAATTGAAGCTGTTATAATATTGAGAACATCTTGAATTCCTGTATATCGCCACATACCACGGTAGAGATCAAAAAAATAAAAAGATATTATTTTTATAAGAATTACAGCAGGAAGCAATTTGTATAATGAAGCAATAAAATTTGACGGAATAGAAAATTCAAAGCGAACAAGATACGAACCGTAAAGTGAAGTAGATATTAGAATAATATCAATCAGAACTATTATGAGAAAATGGATATACAGAAATCTGGGTTTCATTATATCCGTCCTATTGTTTTAGCCCAAAGCAAACCAAAATATTCATGGACAGCAAGTTCCGTTTTTTTAATCCCTGTTGAATCGGGGAAAAACATAAAGAGATTTATACTTTCTGTTCTTTTAACAATGTGTCCTGCAGGCGCAGGTATCGGCTGCAAACCGGCTTTCAGGAACATAGCCATAGAACGCGGCATATGAAATGCTGAAGTTACTAAAACGAATTTATCATTTCCAACAATTTTTTTGATTAACAATGCCTGGCTTTGGGTATCTATCCCTGCCGGTTCCTCAACTATCTTATCCTTATTAATGCCAAGCGCAAGAGCCGCATCAGCCATAACCTTTGATTCTGGGATTGTATCAAAAGCACCGCCCCCTGAAAAAATCATTTTGCTTTTCGGCACCCTGTTATGGATTGAAATCCCTTCAACAAGCCTGAATAAAGACTCGCTTGACAATCTGCTTGTTGCAGGCAAGCTGGGATCAGATATACAACCTCCTCCAAAAACAACAATCCACCTTATGTCGGATGTCAAATTGGAGTTTTGAATGGAATGATATTTGTATTCCAGTTTTTCCAATAAGCTGTCGGGTAATATATTATAACTTATAGATATGAGAAATATAACAGCTAATACAATGATTAATTTGCTTAATTTTTCTTTTTTCTTAAACAGAAGTAAAAATACGCCCAAAACGAGAAACGAAATGCAGACAGTCAAAGGAGAGAGCAATAAACCTGCAATTTTTTTTAATAAAAACATAAATCCTTGACCTGCGGCTGCTTTGTTAACTTAATAACCCTTAGCATTTTCAAATTTTCAGCGCAATACAAAGAGTAATATAACAGTGATGTCTAATACTCTAACTTCTCATACATCCTTAAGTTAATATAAGCCAGGCTTATTTCTTGACTTAAAGGCATTGTTAATATACTTGTTATAAATAAATATTTTTCATCACAGCTTGTTTTTTGTGCTATCTGAATCTGATTTTAATATCTTTTTCTTTAATATTTATCAATAGATTTTGATACTGTGATGAGATCTTCCAGCTGCTATTGGGGGTAATAAATTATGCTGATAGTAAAAGATATAATGAAAACCGATGTAATAACCGTTATGCCCGAAACTGAAATCATACATGCTGCAAAAATTCTTCTTGAAAATCATATTAATGGAGTTCCTGTTTTAGATAAGAGCGGAAAACTTGCAGGTATTTTATGTCAAAGTGATATAATTTCGCAACAGAAAAAACTTCCTATTCCTTCTTTATTTACATTCCTCGATGGGTTTATTTCCCTTACTTCTATGAAACATCTTGAAAAAGAAGTACAGAAAATTGCTGCTACTACGGTTGCGCATGCAATGACTGTTAATCCGGTAACAGTGAAATCCGATACCAGTATCGAGGTTGTCGCAGCTCTTATGGTTGATAAAAATTTTCACACACTTCCGGTTGTTGATGATGGAAAGCTCGTAGGAATAGTCGGCAAGGAAGATGTATTAAGGACTCTTATTCCGAAAAATGGAGCTTAAAAAAGAGCATTCCGGATATTTCTAAGGTTTATCGTCTTTATGGCAAACCCTTAACATTTGGTAGGTAAAAAGATAATTCGCTTTTAATACAGCACTTTTCGCATATATGCTTCACGACTACGGACCTGCATTTTATAGCGTCAAGAATATCAGACTCTATTTTTAGACGACTGCCGCATGAACACACACACAGGGAACCACGAATACGCAGACAATCCCTGCTATGTCCTCCTCATGGATGTTGAATGCACCAAGTCCTAACATTGTCCATTTTTCCAAAAGCTCTTTGCATGAAATGATTTTATCATCCTAATAAGCGCCGCTGTAAAAGCGACTGCATGTCACGGCGGCCATCTATAATCATAAGAATATAGACATTCTTATCAATGATTCGATAAATGATACGGTAAGGTTTAAAAATAATCTCTCGAAATTCGCGAATTCCCAGTTCCAACAGTTCCTCAGGATAGGCGCCCCGCTCAGGCAATTCGGACAAATTGGAGAAGTTCTTATCGATCTGTTCCAAAACGTAGTCCGCTTTTCGTGGTGCATCGTGCTTGGCTATGTAATCATAAAGATCTTCGAGATCACGAGCTGCGTCGTATGTTAAAAGAACCGCAAACTGTGTCACAGAACCTCACGCTTTTTACGAATATGATCAATCACATTTTCAGCGGATAACACCTTACCCTCCTCGATCTGACGCATACCAAGAGCCAGAATTTTAAGAAGAGCCATTGTCTGATGGGTTTTTTCATAACTCTCAATATCTTGTATGACTGCCTTGACTTCTCCATTCTGAGTGATAACCAGTGGCTCCTGCTCTTTGGAAAGATTTCTTACAATTTCTGCGGCATGGGCCTTCAGGTAACTGATAGGTTTAATCTGGCTGGACAATTTCATTAAATACCTCCATTTCAAAGTATGACTTAATATAGCCCATAAACAGGTCATATGTCAAGATGAAGATATAGTATAGTATATACAAGGTTTAACTGATCAGCACACTCTATCATTTCGTTTTACTGCTTTTTTACAAAAGGAACATTGATGATGCCAAATTGTTTACCGGTTTTCGCTTCCACTAGTTTCATTTCAAAAGTATACTGTTCTGCATCACCAATTTTTTCAAAGTAGAAAAATCCGGATATTTCGGACCTGTTTCCAAGAACACCTTCGGGAATGGCGAGATCCAGCATCTCCTTTGTCGGCATGGCAATTTCCTTCCAGCAGGTATAATAGTGATCAAAATAAAAAGGATCATAATAAAACGAGTTCCTGTATCCGTATAAAAAAGGATAATAAGACGCATAATATGGTGCCACATAAAATCCAGGACAGTCAAACCGGGAAGACATAACCGGTTCTTCAACTACGTCTTTTATGGCAAAGGGCGGTAACACCGCAAGCACTTTGCCGGTTGAATCTGTCAATGAAAAAAGACTGTAACTGATTTTTATTGGTGATTTATAATCATTTTTAATGGTTAATTTTAAGGGTGTTACGTAATCTTTAACCTGTTTATCTCCCGCCCAGGCATTTCCCGAAACAGACACAAACACATTTTCAATACTTTTTTCGGCGGTATCACCAGTTATCTGCAAAGACGGAGCAGGAGCCAGAAAGGGTGCGCTGGCACACCCGGATACCAATAAAGCAACCAGAAATGATATTACAAGAAACAGTCTATTTTTCATGGCTATAATTTCTCATTTCATCAGAAATTTTTCTTATCCGGCAAACCGGGTTTGCCGCCCAGTCCTTCTCCGGCTATAGGATTAACATCACGGCAACATTTATCGATTTGATGGACAATTCGGGTAATCATGCTTTTATTTAATGGCTTGCTTTTGCTTGCTCTCAATACTGATCGGAAATTATTTGGTTTGATTACCGGAATACCGTTTGGAGATTTACGCTCAACATACCAACCCGGCAAAGCTATAACCGGCTGAGTACTAACGGATTCACCGATAATTGAACAAAAACAGTTAATAACTCAGGGTTTACCTTTTTTTCGAATTCCATAGTATTAATCCCACTTTAAATAAATTCCACAATACGTAAATCAAAGCGATTATCCCGAACAACTACAGATTATCTATATCTTCGAACCGAAGAAGACGATGTACTTCAAATACTGTTAGTATTTCAACCCTTTTTCCGGACAATCGATATATGATGCGGTATTTTTTCACAATCAACTCTCTGATACTCTCATTTCCGATTTCCGGTACTACCCTACCCATTTCCGGATGATCTATTAATGTTTCTCCCTGCTCAATCAGGAATTTTGTGAAAGTTATAGCTCTTTTTAGATTGTCTTTAGAAATATATTCTTGCATCTCTGCCAATTTTTCTAATGCTTCTTGTGTCCATACAATTTGCATTATTTATACTCTTCTCTTTTCGAGTTCGGCTCTGAGTTCCTCTGTTGTGAATACATTTCCTTTCTCTATATCGGAAATCCCACGGCTAATTGATTCGATCAAAGATTTTTGATAAATGAGTTCTTCAAAATCGTCAGGGGTGAGTAGTACGCCAGCCGGTTTGCCATTTTGCGTGATAACCATTGGCCGGCCTGTGGTTTTGATATTCTTGAGATATTTTGAAACCTGCACCTTGAACTCAGCGACCGGCACAATATCTTTTGCAATATTTATTTGTTTCATTTTGGACTCCTATCATTTTGGACTCCTATATTATGATCTGAATATTGATCTTAATATAGCTTAATATATATGTTATGTAAATTATTTTATTTCTTATGACAATCGACACTGCAAACGGAATAAAGCTAAAAATATTTGCAATGGCCCTATAAATAAACAGCTTTTATTTATCATTTAAATTTAATTGAGAAATCCTGATTTATTGTCACATATTAACTCATTTTAGAGATGGTACAAACTTTTTCAAAGAACACACAATATTCTTGTGCTTGATAATTCCTCATGGCATAAATGAAAGATTACCGGATTAACAAACCGGAGCAAACAAATTGAAGGAAACGTAATGTAACATTAAAAGATTAAAATCCCGCCGCTTTGCGGCTTACTTGAGCATATATCAGGAATAATAAAATGAAATTTGGTATTACCGGTCTTTCAGGATCTGGGAAATCAACAATATTTGAGGCTCTTACTCAAATTATTTTAGGTGAGAAACATAAAACGGAAAACTGCATGGGAACAATTGATGTGCCTGATATACGCGTAGGTATTTTATCAGACATGTATAAACCAAAAAAAACTATTTATGCAAAAATAGAATATTTTCTTCCGGCAGTTCATGCTCAGAAAAGCGATATTAAAAAAGATCAGAATATCTGGACTTTTGTCAGAGACTGTGATGCGCTTATACATGTGGTAAAAAATTTTACAGAGTTTGGACAAGAGTTGCCAACACCTCATAAAGACTTTCTCCAGCTTGACCAGGATATTATCCTTGCCGACTATTTTACTGTTGAAAAACGAATAGAAAGAATAGAAGCCGATAAAAAAAGAGGGAAAAAAGTTGATAAAGAAGAGAGCGACCTTCTTCCAATCTGCCACAAGAATCTTGAAGATGGAATTCCATTAAGAAGAATACCGGAAATAGCTTCTGCTCAGGCATTAAAAGGATTTGCTTTTATATCGGCAAAACCCATGCTTGTTTTATTTAATAACAATGACGAGGATGCCGACTTTCCTGATTGTCAGAATATTATGGAAAAAGAAGAATGTATGGTTATCAGAGGAAAGCTGGAACAGGAACTTTCGCACATGAGTGCTGAAGAGGTAGGCGATTTTCTTTCCGAATATAATATTAATGAAGCAGCAAGAGAAAGAGTAATAAAGAAGTCATATGAACTTTTAGGACTCATTTCTTTTTTTACGGTAGGTGAAGATGAGGTGCGGGCCTGGACCATTAAAAAAGGAACAAGTGCCCTTGATGCCGCCGAAGTAATTCATTCCGATATTAAAAAAGGTTTTATCAGAGCAGAGGTTCTTGCATATGATGATCTGATGGATGCTAAAACATATAATGAGGCAAGAAAAAAAGGAACGGTAAGACTGGAAGGAAAAACTTACTATGTAAATGACGGAGATATTATAAACTTTCGATTTAACGTATGATGCTTTTGATAAAACAATTCATTACACTTTATAGCCTGATATTTTATCCACATCGTCTGTAATCTTATTTAGTATTTTTTCAGCTTTGATTCTAAGTTTTTCCATTTCTTCTTCGGAAATATCTTTTGGAATCACAATCGGTTCACCAAATTTAATAATCATCCGGCTAAATGGGTAAGGGATAATTGTTTTATCCCAGGCCTTGTGAAAAGTAATAAGCTTTGTGCCAGAACAAGCCATTGGTATAAAGTATGACCCGGTACTTTTGGCAAGGACAAGCAAGCCTTTTTTTAGTATACGGGCTGGACCTTTTGGGCCATCAACAGCGGTGCCGCAAAATATCGGTTTTCCTCCGGCCTTTTTAATAAAAGCAATAATTGCGCGCAGAGCATCCCTTCCGCCTTTTGAGGAAGAACCACGGGCGGTTGCATACCCTAATCGGTTCCCTACCCTGGAAATAAGCTCGCCGTCTTTGCTTCGGCTTACCATTATTATCCCGTTTTTTATTTTTCTAAAAAAATAAAAAACAAATATTATATGCCTGTGCCATGAGCCTAAAATGACATTGCCTTTATCATTGTTGTTCACAAAATATTTTTCATAGATTTCTTTGTTTATGATTTTTACACGAACTGTTCCAAACCAAAGCTGTATAAGCCATGAGGCAATAAGAGAAACAAAAGAAATCTTAAAGCGTTCCATCAAGGTTAAGTCTTTTATAAATTCAGCCATTTTTTCCACAAAAGTTCATATGGTTTTAATTCAAGTAATAGTATATAATATATCCGTGAAATTAAATAACCTTCAGAGCCAGTTTCAAAACGTCCCATTTTGGCCGATCTCTGCGTTGGGCGAAAATTATAATCCTCGAAATACTCCATGTATTCCTGCGGTTAAAATTTTCACCCGCCTTGACCTTGACCAAACTGAAACGTTTTGAAAGTGGCTCTTCAGATCTCATATTATATAGCCTTTCAGGTAATGTTTTTGGCAAGGCCAGAAGGAGCACCCCCTGAGTAAGGCTTACAGTTGGTACGTTGTCGAAGGAAAGCAACTGATAACGCAGTCCAAAAACTTTTCCTGAAAGTCTATAGAAAGAAATATTATCATGCCCCGATACCGCAAATCATTATATGTCATACTGTGTATTTTAATATTTATTGCAGGTTATATTTCTATATCCTTTTTTTACAAATTTATCATTAACTATGTTGAGACCAAACTTGTTCCGGATACGGCAAAAGAAATCGGAATTGATAATTTACGTTTTAAAATTCAAAGCGCAGGCTTATTCGGAGCTGATATTGCCTACATATCTGCCGGTAAAGATTTTGCAAACTTACCTTCTATCGATTCTATCCATATTGAATATGATCCTGTCGGGCTTTATAAAAAATATATCAAAAAAATTGTCATAAACGGAGTAAGCATTGAATGCGGATTTAATAATGAAAAATTTGATATCCGCGGATTGGATTTGCAAAACATAATCCTTTCGCTTCAATCAAAAAAAAGTGCTCCATCAGAAAGTATGAAATCCTTTCCTGTAGGAAGTATTGAAGCCAAAAACGTTACAGTTATATCACACATAGAAAATCAAACTATCCGAATACCGCTTGAAATCAAGATCCTTTCACATGATGGAAACAGAAACCTGATAAGCTGCGATTTGAGATTGTACCCCCGTGACGGAGAAATAAAGGTTTTATCCGATATTAATTTGGATACAAAAAAAATTGACATATCATTTGATTCAATGCCCTACTCTTTTGAACGCTTTTCGGATTTTATACATCTAATTCCGGACATCCATATTTCAGGATCAGCGGCTGTAAAAGGAAATGCGCACATAAATCTTTCTCCTTTTAAGATATCTTCTCTGTCATGCTCAGCTGCCTTGCATGACTTAAATGCATCCTATAACGGAATTGATATTAAAAGTTCAACAAACAATAAGAACGGAAAAAACCTTGCTTTAAATATTGATATAAAAAACGAGGGTGATGATAAATGGAATATTTTTGCATCATCTTTTACTATAGCTTCACCTTTGCCTGTAAAAGTATTCGGCATTAATTGCAAAATTATAAAAAATAAAGATCTGCTTAAATCTTATGGCTATTTTAATATCTTTGCAGATGCATATTTTGATGGCAAAGATTCTGCTTACAGTGATAAAAATACTGTTAATATCAAGGCTGATTATCTTCTGAATCTATCAAAAAACGGAAACTGGAAATTTAAGATTTCAGGAAATACTATAAAAGATCATACTGCCGCCGGATTAAGAGTTGATTTTCAGCAGTTTAACATTTCATCTAAAAACCTGAAATTTGATTTAACCGGAAAAGGAAAAGGCGATAAAGGCAATATAAAATATATCGCGTCAATTTCAGATCTTAAAGGATTTAATAAAAGTCTGTCCGTCAAAACGCCCAAAATTTCTCTTAGTGGAAACGCAGATTTTCTTAACAAATCAACAAGAGGATCTTTTAATTTAAATTTGCAGCATATAAATTTAACATCCGGCTCCTCGGACGCTGATATTCCTTCGGTTTCAGTATCAGGTAAATTCAATAAAGGTTCGGGATCTGAATTAAAGTGCGACGGACTGCTAAAATTCGATGATGTTAAAATTAAAGACCAAAAATTAAAGGTAAACGCATCAGGGATAAGAGGCACGCTGCCTTTTATATGGCCTTTTGGAGATACAAAGTCTGAGGGTACTGTTTTTGCTAAAACAATTTTATGGAAAAACATAAATCTCGGTTCGTTTTCAGGATCAATAAGGCAAAACAGTACGGGCTTAATTTACAATGCTCAATATACAAGCATTCCATTTAAAGGAATGAATCTGAATTTTATTGGAAAAACGGATTTACTTTCCTCAAATAATTATGAAACCAAAATCAGTATTAACATGCAAAAATATAAATTGTCTTCAGGAATCGATATTTACAGGTTGTTCCCCCAGGCAGAAGGAATGTCTTTTGCAGGTGAAGCACAATTAAACGGCAAAATAGGTTTTAAAGAAAAAAAGTTTACAGGATTTATTAAAGCAATCATTGAAGAAGGATCGTTTAACTACAAGGATAAAGCAATTCTTATTGAAGGGATTAAAATAAACCTGAATTTACCGGATCTTCCTTCTATAACAAGCGCTCCAAAGCAGCAGTTTGCTTTCGACAGGGCATCAATTGGATCGATTCAATTATCAGACGGCAGAGTAGATTTCCAAATTGAACCGACTGAATCTTTCTTTATTGAAAAGTGCCGTTTTAATTGGTGCGATGGATCAGTAAACACTAATGCTTTAAGAATTTCATCTCTGAATAAAGATTTGAGCCTTACATTATTTTGTGACCGGATCAATCTTGCAAAATTAATCGAACAATTTGGAGTTGCCAAAGCCGAAGGAAATGGAGCCGTTAACGGCTCCATACCGATTGAATACACCAAAGGTAAATTGATTTTTACAGATGGTTTTCTTTATTCTACCCCCGGAGATGGCGGCACTATTCATCTTGCCGATGCTAAGCTTCTTACTCAAAACCTGATTCCAGGCACTTCTCAATTTGCACAAATTGAACTTACGATAGAAGCACTTAAAAATTATAAGTACAATTGGGCTAAACTTAAATTTAGAAGCGCCGGAGAAAATCTCCTGTTAAATTTGCAGTTTGACGGAAAGCCAGTTAACACTTTACCCTTTATTTATGATAAGAAAACAGGTGGCTTTGTGAAAGTTAACTCAGCAGCGGAGGGTTCAATTTTTCAGGGGATAAGTCTTGATATAAACCTTACTATTCCTCTTGACAAAGTTTTATATTACAAGGATGCTATGAATATTGATAAACTCAGGAAAGGAAATAAATAAATGGAGTGTTGAACAGGCTGCTTATATTCAAAATCAGGCTTATATCAAATTACAATAAAATATAAATATAGAGCATTAAAGAAATCACAATTAAACTATAAGGATGTAATTATGATAAAAAAAATCATGATTCTGTTTGGCATATTGTCTTTTTTTTCTATTCCGGCGTGCTATACGCATCATGAAGTAGCTTTGGCACCTGTTGAAATTAAACCCATACACATTACAATTGATATAAATATAAAAGTTGATAAAGCACTCGATGATTTTTTCGGAGATATTGATAAAACAAAATAATAAATAAATTATGCGCCATATTAAGGAGATTAAATAAATGATAGCCAAAAATAGTCCAAGAATAATTATCTTATTAATGCTGATTCTTTTTACTTGCAGTTTTTCATTTGCGCTTGAAGCAAAAGACATCAAAGCAAGAATGATTGAACGGGTTCCAACAATTCAGGCTTTAAAATCGAAAGGTACTGTTGGTGAAAATAATCAAGGATATCTGGAAGTAATGCCGGAAAGCAAAGCAAGCGATAGCGATAAGATTACAGTAAATGATGAAAACAGTGACAGGAAAGCTGTTTATACAGCCATAGGTAAACAACAGGGAACAGATTCAACTCTAGTTGGCAAACGTCGGGCATTACAAATTATTGAAAGCGCGGCAGCAGGCGAATGGCTGCAAGACGAATCCGGGAAATGGTATAAGAAAATATAAATATTTTATGATAGTTAGCTACTAATTCAGTAACTGGCTATTAAAATTTGTTCTTTTTTTCTCTGATTCTTTCAGCAAGCCGCATTTCTCTTCGAGCTTTGGCCTCCGAGCTCCTGCGGATTTCTTCTTCAGTTTCAAATATAAGAACAGGAACCTGGGCGGGTTTTCCCTCCGGATCCAGTGCAACATATGTGAGATATGCCAACGCTGTTGTTCGGGTTTCGCCGGTTATATAATTTTGGGCTTCCACCCTTACACCAACTTCCATAGAAGTTTTACCCACCATATTAACGCTTGCTTTTAGAATCAACAGGTCTCCGATATAGACAGGGCTGTAAAAATCCAGCCGATCGATAGAAGCAGTAACAACATTGGAACAGGCATGTCGTGTGGCAACAATTCCAGCGGTAGAATCAATATGTTTCATTACCACTCCACCATGGACATTTCCGGCAAAATTAGCATCCTGGTGGGTCATCTGCTGAATAGTTGTAACCTGACTGTCTTTTATCTTTTTCCCTTCCACACATCCTCCTTTTTTTAAGTACGTTGTTTTTTTTGCTGAACATTTTTTATATCATTTACCGTATATTATTACAGATAACAATAAATATGATTATTTTGTTATTTTTATACTATGACCATATAGCTTTTCAAGAGACTGCTCTATCAAAAGAATATTCTCCTGCCTTATTTAAAAAATTGAGATATTGGAAAAATATAACTTGGTGTTTGCAATACTATCTTATGTGAGATAGAATTATAAAATATTATTTATATAATTCCTAAGAAAACTTGCCGAAAATCTATAAAAAAGATGCTCCGGTAGATTGGAGCGCTAAGGCCAAAACTATTAGGAGGTCATTAAAATGTCTCAACTGCCGTTATCAAATGATATTTCCATAGTTCTTGGAGGAGAGGCCGGTCAGGGTATCCAGACCATTGAGCAACTTTTGACAAAAATTCTGAAGCTGAACAACTTTTATGTTTTTGCAACTAAAGAATATATGTCACGAGTTCGCGGGGGAAGTAATACCACCAGTATCCGTGTCGGCTCGCATCCTTTACAGGCACCCATTGAACGTGTCGACCTGCTTATACCCCTGGACAAGGAAGTGCTTCCTCGACTGCAACACCGCATTACAAGCCAGACAATTGTTGCAGGAGATATGGAAGCGCTTGAAACAAATCTGAAAATCTTTGATATTCCCTTAAAAAAGCTCTCAAAAGAGCTTGGCAGCGAAATTTATTCCAACACTATTGCTCTTGGTTTGATACTATCCTTGCTGAAAACAGACGGTCAGATCATGGAAAAATATCTTGGAAAGTATTTTGGAGCAAAAGGCGAAAAACTGGTTGAACTTAACATTAAAGCCGCCCATCTTGGCTTTAAACATGGTCGGGAACTGTTAGAAAACGGTACAGTACGCTTTCCGGAATTATCTATATCGGACATTCAAAACGATATCATGATAAACGGTTCTGAGGCAATCGCCATGGGAGCGATTGCAGGCGGATGCCGGTGTATTGCCTCTTATCCCATGAGTCCGGGAACCGGGGTAATCACTTTCATGGCTAAAGTTGAACATGATTTTGAACTGATAGTTGAACAGGCTGAGGATGAAATTGCAGCCATTAACATGGCAATCGGAGCTTGGTATGCCGGTGCAAGAGCCATGGTTACAACCTCAGGAGGCGGTTTTGCATTAATGGCTGAAGGATTAAGTCTTGCCGGTATGCTTGAAATGCCGGTGGTTATTCACCTTGCCCAACGGCCCGGACCTGGCACAGGGCTGCCCACACGAACCGAACAGGGCGATCTTGAGCTTGCCCTTTATGCCGGACATGGTGAATTTCCCAGAATTATTCTTGCCCCCGGATCTCTTAAAGATGCTTTTTATATTACTCAGAAAGCATTTAATCTTGCCGACAAATTTCAGGTGCCTGTGATTATCCTGACAGACCAGTATTTTGTAGATACTTATTACAACATACCTTCATTTGATTTAAGTCAGATCAAGGTAGAAAGCTGTATTATCGAAATGGATGAAAATTATCTTCGATATCAGCTCACAGATAATGGAATTTCACCACGCGGTATACCGGGCAAAGGAAAAGGGCTTGTAGGAGTGGACAGTGATGAGCATGATGAGGCAGGCCATATAACCGAAAATCTGGAGTTAAGGGTGAAAATGGTAGATAAACGCCTCAAAAAACTATCACTAATCAAGGAATCTGCCATTGCCGCTAAAATATATGGCCCTTCGGATTCCCGCGGATTTATTATCAGCTGGGGTTCTACAAACCGCATAGTAAGAGAAGCAGTTAAACACCTTGGCAAAAAAGATCTGACCCATATAGCGCTTCAGCAAGTGTATCCATTGCCCGAAAACCTGCGCCATCTTTTATCATCTGCCAAACACACGATTGTTGTTGAAAACAATGCTACTTCACAGCTCGGCAATCTGATTTTACGTGAAACAGGATTTCAGATCGACCATAAGATTTTAAAATATAACGGCTTGCCATTTACTGTTGAAGAACTGATGCATACCATATCCGAAAAAATCTCTTAATGGAGGTTAACTTATGAACTTTGATATAGAGAACACAGATATAGCCTGGTGTCCCGGCTGCGGCAACTTCGGAATTCTTAATGTTTTAAAACGTGCACTTACCGAATTGGAGATAAATCCTCAAAAACTGGTACTTGTATCAGGCATCGGGCAAGCAGCCAAAACCCCACATTATCTTCGGACAAACTTTTTCAACGGTCTTCACGGTCGTGCTCTTCCTCCTGCTACTATGATTAAGGCCGTAAATCCGGATTTAAAAGTAATTATCACAAGCGGTGATGGTGATATGTATGGTGAGGGCGGCAATCATTTCATACATGCGATTCGCAGAAATCCCGATGTTACTGCAATCGTACACAACAATATGGTATACGGACTTACAAAGGGCCAAGCTTCACCCACGAGCCAAGTTGGGTTTGTAACTCCTATACAGGTTGACGGCGTATTTGAGGAACCTTTCAATCCACTGGCTGTAGCGATATCTCTGAATGCTTCTTTTGTTGCCCGCACATCTATTCACAATCTTGATCTCAGTCTGAACATTTTCAAGCAGGCAATACAGCATAAAGGCTTTGCCCTTGTCGATACTTTTACTCCCTGTATCTCCTTTAACAAAATTAATACCAGGAAATGGTATGAAGAAAACACCTATGTTATAGACGACGGCCATGATCCCACGAATCGAAATTCTGCTTTCAGCAAAGCATGCGAGTCCTACCCCTGGCCCCTTGGAATAATTTATAAAAGTCCGACAAAACCAAGCTTTGAAGAAAACCTGTATATTTATCAAAAGAATAACAAACCTGCTATAAACCGTGAAGTGCAATGGGATAAGCTGAAAGCATTGATTGAAAGTAAAAGTGTGTGAATTATAATAAAGGCAACTTGGATGCACTTTTTTCAAAACCGTTAAAATTGGTGCATTACCGCAAATGCTTCAGGTAAAAAGTAGCCATACTTAGGTATATTAGCAGTCCGAATACATCATTTGATGTTGTGATAAATGGGCCGGTGGCAATAGCAGGATCTATTTTAAATTTATTGAGCATAAAAGGAATAACTGTACCAAAAAGTGTAGAATTTATGATTACAATCATCATGGCGATGCCGATGATCGCTCCAAGAAAGAGTGGGTTTTCTATTTTAGGCCATACCTGAATCACAAGCACCAGCATAATTCCGATAGATAAACCATTCAATAATGCAACACGAAATTCTCGGAAAAAGCTATTGCGCAAACTGATACCGCTTTCATTCAAAGCCATGCTTCTAACAACTGTAGTACTTGATTGAATTCCGGCATTGCCACCCATAGCCATAATTACAGGAATAAAAAAGGTAAGTGCGGCAATTTCCATAAGCGAAGCTTCAAAGCGACTAAGAACCATAGCAGCCATTAATTCTCCTGCAAAAGCAACGATGAGCCATGGCAATCTGTTTTTTGTAATACGAAATGTTGATTTTTCCTGTGAAATTTCTTCATAGGTTATACCTGCCATATGGTGGATATCTTCATTTGCTTCCTCATGAAGTACGTCTACAATATCATCAATAGTGATACGACCTATAAGCCTGTTATGTCTGTCAACAACAGGAACAGCAGATAAATTATATTTTCTTACTATATTTGCAACTTCTTGCTGATCCATATCAACACCAACGGAAATAACGTCGGTGTGCATTATGTCCTTGATAACGCGTTTTGGGTTCCTTAGAAACAAACTCTTCATCGGCACAACACCGACTAAACGTTTTCCCCTATCCACAGCATAAATATAAAATATTTCGTCAACTTCCTCAGCACGGCTCCGGATCTCACGAATGGCATCGTCAACTATTTGATCTTCATACACTGCAATATATTCAAGCGCCATGATACCACCGGCGCTATCTTCATCATGTACTAATAGTTTTTCAACCTCGTCCCGATCTTGTGGTTCAATATTAGCAAGTACCTGCTCCTGTAAAAGTTCAGGAAGTTCAGCTACAATATCAGCCGCATCATCGGAATCCATTTCATCGACAATTGCTGACAGTCTTTCAGTTCCCAAATCACTGACTATGTCTTGGCGGGTAACCTCATCGAGTTCAGTAACAACATATGACGCAGTTTCAGCGCTCATAAGACTAAAAAGATAATCACGTGCAACATCATTATCCAACGCCTGCAAAATTTCTGCTAAATCCGCCGGATGTGTATCTTCAAAGAACTGTTTTAACGAATGCTCATCTTTTTCTTTGATAAGATACAAAATGTTTTCGATTATTTTTTTTCTATCTATGGATTCCATAATTATCCTGAAACTATAGCTTCAGATTATTTGATTCACTAAACCGAAATGTTATTATTTTTACTCATATCCATTTTATATTTAACCTAAAAATTATTTTTTCTGTAAATATATCATTAACAACAGACATAACAACTACAATTTTGCAATACGAGCTAATATTCCACAATTAAAAGCTGGGCTTTGTGTAGTGATTGAGAAAACGCACTCAAGTCATGACCTGGAATAACCGCCCTTTTTCTTCCCGAACAAAATACGGCTAAGTTCACGGTGTGTAAAATAAGGATCATCGTTTCTTAAATAAGGCAGGAGAATTTTCTTTTGCCGAAGTAAATCCCTTGAAAGCTCAGCAGCTATTTCATCAGGTTCATACATTTTTGCCTTGGCTATAACCTGTCCAAACGGATTAAGCATTTCGCTTCCTCCCCAGAATCTGTAAGTCTCAGAACTATCCTCCAGCAAAACTTCATCTGAATTAATATCTCTTTTTTCTATTAATCCTTCTTCACCAACCCGGTTTACGCATATATTATAAATACCGAATACGCGGGAATAAAATCTATTGATAATCGCCCATGTCTCAATATTGCTGAAAGCTGTTCCCATGGAACCCTGTGAAGAATTGAATATACTGATAAAAATATCGGCTTTTTGTGTTACACCAAGATATGGCAGAGCAGGATGCCAGAGATCATTGCATATAAAAACTGCAATTGTAAAATCGAAAAGTTTAAAAACCGGAATATACTTTCCCGATGAAAAATATTTTCTTTCTTCAAAAACACCATAATTTGGAAGATTTAGTTTTCTGGAGGCAAAAGCAATTTCACCGTCTATTGCTACCAACGCTGAATTATAAAAATTCATAGCAGGCGATTCTTCAATAAAACCAATGACTGCCGCCGTCCCTTTGGTGGCTGAGGCTAAGAGCTTTATTTCTTTGGAGTCACCCATTAAAGGTCAGGTCAAGAGAAAAAACACCTCCCCTTGTAAAAAAATAACTTCTTTTTCACTTGACCTTTTTCCCTTACGGAGAACGCTATTACAATACCCGATTGCACCCGTTGCTTCT
>Ga0180732_1000378_pt1 | contig 40111 bp, 67 predicted proteins | sample KR11_01MetaG_FD_148674 | JGI IMG/M metagenome (GOLD analysis project Ga0180732, IMG submission 148674) | Groundwater microbial communities from the Olkiluoto Island deep subsurface site, Finland - KR11_0.1 MetaG | ecosystem: Environmental > Aquatic > Deep subsurface > Groundwater | place...
AAAACCAGCTATTAAATCCCGTTACCAGCATCCCTCCCTGTACTTGCTGCACATATTCGACAGGTAGCTTGCCTGAAAGTAGATAGCCAACGTGGGTGTGAATCAGGGGGCATTTAACCTCATATCCCGCTTCTTCCATGAGCCCATCAGGTGAGCAAAGATATTTCTTTAGTTCGTCAGGATAGACAACCCCGACCTGCTTAACTTCAACGCCATAAATAAATTCAAAAGTCTTTCTTGCCTCTGCTTCCCTGATAGTACCCTCTTTCATGGCAAAACTTTGATATGTGTCGGGTTTGCTGTTTGACAGCTTTTCTCCTGCAAGCTGATAGAGATATTTCTGCCGTGATTTTGACGGTTTGCCGTCTGACATTACAATCATATCAAAGTTAGAGGCTGAGGGTTTGCCTATCTTTGCATTATGCCATTCCGGGGATCTCTGCTCGACATCTAAAATTATCATTCGACTTCATCTCCAGGCTCTCTTTTTATTTTTGCCTTTATCGCCTGGAGTGCTTTTTCGTACATAGATATTGGCATAGTTTCAAGTGATTCAATTTCAAGGAGTGAACAAAATTCCGATTCGGGAGTCTCTTTATCCGCAAGCATATCCCGCAAGGTGGATAATTGCTTATCGTCTATGTAGATTTCCGAATTGTCGGTAAGCAACGGCAACCCCGGCAACTTGCTTGTCTCTATAACATTATCCAGTTCAACCGCTTCCATAAAGTCAATACTGGCTGGCTGCATCTTTGCCATGTGCTTGATAACGGTCTTGCACATCATTTCTTCAGGCCATTGAATCCATGGATTTTCCTTTGAATCGTTTTTTATTGAGTATTTATATGCCTGCGATTTATCCCTGCGCTTATAGATTTCATGCAAGGGCATAAACTCAAAAGACTTTAAACCCTCTTTGTTTTCCCACACTGCATAAGCCCCTATGGGATTTCCGGCGTCTTCTTTAAGACATGGCTTATGAACGAGCTTCCGGCTTGTTCCGTATTCAATTTCAAACTCGTCTTTTTCATAAACTGTTCTTGCAAAAACATCCTTGATTTCTCCTGAACGCCTTGCAAGATCAACAAGCCCCTGATAGCCTATTTGAAACTGGCATTCCAGCACCTTCTCCCATCTGTTGCCGATCTTCTTGCTGTTCTCATAAGGTATCAGGTATGCCCTGCCAAGTATCGGCTCAAGGCCAAGCTGGGCGCATTGCATGATAGATTGTAAAAGGCTTTCCTTCGTACATTCCATCAACTTCGGGTTTTTAAGTGTGCTGGCAAAAACTATGCGGAGTAGCCTGTCAACCGATAGCCATTTGGGTAATGCCTGCGCCAGCGTGCTTTTGACATTATCCCCCTGTAAATAATCCCTCAATGATACTGCTTTTTCCTGTTGTACTGTTAATTCGTTTGCCATTATTTTAATCCCTCCGCTTTGTTGAGTATGTTCAATGCAATGCTTTCAAGATCGCGCTCGGCTTCTGCCAAAATCTTTTTTACTGCCTTGTTTTTTGGAACAAAAGCGCTCTCCCGGATATGTGCAAACAGGTCTTGGGCGTAAGCAACCAGCTTCACCTTGTCCGGTTTAAGCTCTTCGATTCGGGCTTTTTCTGCTATCTCTGCTTCTTCCCTTTCCTTTTTCTCTCTGGCTTCCCTCGCTACTTTTTCAACAGCTTCTTTTTCAGCTTTAATGCGAGCGTTTTCGGCGGCTTGTTTTTCAAATAATTCCCTGCCTTTACGCTCCTGCTCTTTGCGTTCAGCTTCTTCATGCGCCCTTATAGCCTCGCGCTTTGCGTCTTCAATGGCTTTCTTTTCAGCCTCTATCTTCAGGGCAGCCGCTTCCTGATCTTTACGAATATTCTGTAGCCGAAGATTTTCTGCAAATTGTTCTTGCCGCTGCTTTTCAAGTCGAGTCGATTCCTCCTCACGCTCTTTCTGTAGGGCAAGCCGCTCAGTTTCCATCCGCGCCTTTTCGTCGGCAATTCTTTTCTGCTCTGCCTCATAAGTCGTTTTCGCAAAAGCAAAGAGTGTTTGATATTCACCGTCCGACATATTGGCAATATCGACAAACGGCTTTATAACCCCGTATCTGAGCAAGTCGTTTATCTTTATCTCAACACATGCTCTTTCCTTGGCTTCCTGTTCAACCCTGATTCGCTCTTTTTCTTTTGCAACTTTGTCTTCTTCTGTTCGCAAGTGTGTTTCAATGGGCTCCATCAACTCAATCAGCTTACTGGCATTTGCGTTGTTGTTCTTGATAAACTTCTGTGCGTTCTCGTTTGCGCTTTTACGCAACCTTTCGACAGATGTTCTGTGTTTAACCATAACCATTCTGGCGGCATGAACAGAATCAAACCCTTCCTGATCGTCAACATCCTTAACGGTAAGCTCCATATAGATATTTGCCATCTTGGATATTTCCGCCTCATTCACATCGTATTTAACAATCGCCATCTCATTTTCCATTTACCCCTCCCTTTCCAAGTCATAAATTTTATCTTTAAGTTTCTCTATTTCATCGTTTGCCGCATCTAATTTGCTCTCCATATCGCACAACGGGCAACCCCTACACTCAAAGCAAATCTGCTCATGTCCTGAATCACATAGTTCCATTCATCCCTCCTTAAAATTTATAAATATATCTGCCCTCGTTCGTTAGTCCGTAGGATAAAATCCAAGATTGTTTAGTAGTCTGAGAATCAAGTCTTCCGCCGTTTCGATAGTTTCTTTTTCCGCTCCTTTTACTACAGGCTGCGGTAACAAGCCCGCCATTTCAAGCGTTTCCCGTTCAACACAAATCTCCCTGGTAATAATCCCAAAGTTGTCCGTGCTGCCCGTGTGCCTATTTATAAGCTGGCATTTGAGGGTTACTGCCCATAGTTGCGGGTTGTCGTTCGGCTCACCTATTTTGATTCTGTAGGTTTTCCCTGTATCTGCCGTTGTCATTTCCACTAATGTTTGTCTCATGTATCCCTCCTTAGAATTTATAAATATACCTTCCTGTGTTCTTCTTAAAGTCCTCCTGCCTCGTTACATGCTTGCACTTATTCGGTATGTAGCGCCACATGACCATTTTGTGTATCTCCGCCATGACTCCACGTGTTGACCGCAGCTCTAATTCGTTGCCCCGTATGTCATGGGTGAAGTCAAGCTCCGGGAAGAAGATGGCTATTTTCACCACTATGCTTTCCGGTGTATCTATGTAATCGTATGGGTAAAGTTGGGTCATGGTTTCCTTTATGCTATTAACGGTAACTGTTCCGTGTTTTTTCTCTCCGCCATGCAAATTGTATCGTTATGCGATCCGCCATGGCAAACAAGCATAATTTCTACTATTTCAAAGCCATATTTTATCCCCATACCAACAGTATTCCATCCAAAAGAAAGGACTGTGGCGCTGGGAGAACAAAGCTCGTTTATATATTTTTTCCATTGAGACCATGGCGCTTGCATATCTTGAGTCGTTCCCTTTTTACCTATCCCATCATAACACTCTTTGATTTGCCGAGTGCTGTATGGCGGATCAAATATTATTAAGTCGGCTTTTATGTTTTTTGTTACTAATTTATATAAAAAATCAGCGGCTTCGAGGTGATATTCTGCTTCGGTATTTGGATTGAGGTCGTTGGTGTAAGTTGCCCATTTCTTATTCCTTGCAAATGGATCAATGCTTATCTCGCTTTTTTGCAGATACCGCCACACAAATTCACCTATCAGCTTAATATCAAAGGTATCCGCCGAAGGCATAGCCCATACTCTATTTATTTCTGGCTTCATTTCATCCCCTTTCTCGCTCCGCCATCAGCTATATAGAGCAATGTCCACCTCGCCAATCTTGATATGCAATGCAGAACACTTCTCTCCGTGAACTTCAAACCCTGAAATTATCAGATTTAATATTTCCGAATATCGGCGGATTTCCGATTCAGGAACTCGAAGTATTCGGATATTGTCTTTTGCTTCGTAGTTGGTTATTACGTCCATCACTCACCCCCTCGTCCGTTCGGCTTTCTTGTTTGCTCGTCTCTCCGAGCTGTCAAGCCACTTCGTAGGTTTCACGTTGGTGGGACAGGATTTGGTACCTGCATGACGTAGCCAACTCCATTGCTGATAGTCGGTTCTGCGCTACACAGTACGTCAACATAGCTCCTCGCTATTGCGTCTACTTATCGCTTAAAATCGCTTCCGCCACCCACCAAACCGTTCATATGCAGTTTTCCATTATGCTTTTATCTCCCTGTTCGGAAACCGCCTTAAATGATAGTCAGAGAAATACCGCTTCAGCAGGGCATCAAAAAGATTTTTCGTTATATCCTTACTGTTGCCCTCTGCTGTGAACCTATCAAAAGCATTGAAAATCTCCGTGTACGGTGTCAATTGTTGCTTCGGTTCACTTCTCCGTAACGCCCCGTACCACTTAACTATCCATTTTATTATTATTTTCATTATTCCCCCTCCTTTTCTAACCATCCAAGCTTTTCTGTCGCCTCGTCAACTGTCCATTCTGTATTTTCAACATAGTAGGGCAATGGATTGCAGGAACAACTAACTGCCACCTCACCATTAAAACAAGCTGGATTACAACACCGGCCACCAAGCCCGCCGCATATCACGCATGGCACGGAATTGTAGCCGTTTGTGCATAGATGACAGCCTTTAGTATAGACGTATTTTTTAGGTTTCATTTTCAACCTCCGAATATTCTTAAAATTAAATGATAGCCGCCGTACACTGCCAATCCGCCGATCGTCCAGAAGGCAGCCAATAAGAATGTGATTTCAAGTATTCGCATCATGATTTTTCCTCCTTCTCCGGTGTTCCGTCCGCCCGTTTTTGCTGAGAATGCCATCCCCGCGCTAATCTCTGAACATAGAACGCTATTTCCCGCAACTCCGGGACTATGCCTGTATCAGCGTTTTTATATTTATCTAAAACCGCAACGCCAATATTTTGAGCATCTCCAAACCGTGAAATTGTTTCTAAAATCATTTCGCATATTTCTTTTTCTGCGCTTCTCTCCAGCAGTCTCATCTTGAGGCGCGTTATCACCGAGCCAACAGCATAATCATTTACCCATTTTGGATCTTTATCTACAAAACTCAAAACTGTGGCCCTGTCCCTATTCAGGTCATATAAAAGCCCCTCTATTGGCTGGTCAATAAATGTATCAATATCAGCCTCCATCGGCCCATCGAAGGACATAAACACAACCTTGCCCTCCGCCTCTTTTTTCGATATCACGCCTTTTAAGCTCGACTTGTCTTCTTTCATGGCAAAACCTCCTTCTCTGGTGCTCCATATTTATCAATATAGGATTTTACCTGCCGATATAGCCCGTCTAATCTCTCGTTGCTGATTGCGAGTTCTGTATGTCACCATGTTCTTTTAGGCGTAGTCGCAGCCGTTCAATCTCGGCATCCTTCTCTTTCAATTCCTGCTGCAATTTGAACTTGCCTGTTAGTAACTTATCTATGTACGCTTGGAAACTTTGAATCTCGGCAAGTAGCCGTTCTCTTTCCTCCCCAAATTTCTGGCAACTTTCATAAAGCCCGGCTGCTATGCTCTGCATTTGTATTTGCCCATTTTTGTATCCCTCAATCTCGGCATCCCTCTCGGCAAATTTCTCAACATAATAAGCATTTAGGTTTCGTATTCTCTTAATAACTTCCCAGGGCGGTTCGAGCCTATTGTCATCACGACTGCGCGCCGGAATTGGATCGCACAATAGAACCTCTGTGATAATGCGCTGATAGTCGGCATCCTTCTCTTGCACAACCCTCGCTATCCGCTCTCTTAATATTCCATGATTAGGAATATGATTCCATCCTGGATAGACATCGTTAATTATCGCGTCAGCTTGTAGCCACACATCTGGTTTCATATCAACCTCCCGCCGGATTAAAACAGCACATTAAAAAACAGGCTACAGCCATAATTGCAGATACAAAGGCGATATATATCGCTGACCTGATTACCCAATCCCAGCCTGAATCATCATCGCCAAGCATTCTGTGAAACAATTCACGTGATATCATCCTCTACGACTCCTTCCGGCGTTGGCTCGCCCTCTTCGATTGTTTTGGGATTGTTGGAAAGTGCCTTGCCGATGGTGTTGTACTGCTTCTGGATTCCGTTGATTTTCTTTAGAGCTGCTTTCATATCCTTGCTATCGGCTCTGCCGGTGTTCAGCATGTTGATCAGGTTATCGACCGCATTTTCAGTTAAGGCTTCCCGCTCCGATCCGAGCATCAACACCTGATCGCCGTCCGCGTTAAGTCCGAGTCTGATTTTTGATTTCGTGGCTTCCTGTACCATTTAGACCTCCTTTATCTTCCAGCCCTTTTCAGCGCATATTGCTCTTATCAACTCAACATCTGACAGCTTCGGCTTGCCCTTCTTCCATAATTCTTTTTTTAAATCGAATATCCAAAAGCGTTCTTCATCCTGATATGGGCAATCACCGCCTTTTGCCCAAATATCGAATCTTTCAGGATATGGATGCGCCGCTGCATCACGCCTCATTAATTCGAGCGACAGTTTATCCGATAAGCCAGCGAGGTTTATTAAGGCTAAGGTTTTTATTGATGGAAATTTGCCAAAAATGATTCTGGCTCCGGACAGGTCGGCTCTGAACAGGTCGGCTCCGGACAGGTCGGCTCCGGATTTAACAGCCGCTTCAACCGCCAATTTTGAATATTTGGTTTCTAGTGAAAATAAAACACAGCTATTCCATCTTGATTTTATTTCGAACATTGGTGCCTCCTTTTTAATAAAGGTACTCTTTTTTAATTTCCGTGAATATCTGCCTTGCTTCAAGATTCGTGTCAATGTCGTCACCATCAATATATACGGTATTAGTTTTAGGCGGGTCAACCTCGTGGCCTTGTTCCATAAGCCACTTGGTAAATTTTTCTTTATCTGGGTAATTCTTTGAAAGTTCAATAACGTGAGGCATTCCCATTACTCCTTTTTATTTTGGCTATAAATAAAATTAAATAGGAGCAATGTCAAATCCGATTAGAGGCGATTATGAGGAGGAAGCAGGGCTTTTTCTTTGAATAGCTGTTGTTTTCAGCTTTTATCGAAGGTTTTTGAAATAAGAAGAATTTTGTTGTTGTTAATATACTCTTGAATTTCTGCTAAGGATATTGAGTCTGGCAAAGCAACCGTTCACCAAGTAGAAAAAGAAATAAAAAAGCAGGAAAGGCAAGAAGTCATACAGAAACAAAAGGAATATTTATCTGAAAACAATCCTTCCTTACCAACTGGTTTGTTTCATGACCGACAGACACGTTTATCCTGGGTCATTTTATAAACTCATGCCCAACCTTCAGTTTATGGTATGCTGTCCAACCGAAAGCCCGAACACCTAAAAACATGGGATAATATATCCGCCAAGGCTGGTGCCTGGATATCATTGCCAGCCTGAAATAGTCGTCTGCTTCTAATCTGGAGACAAGGGGATCGCTGTCAAGCCTGTATAGCCAGTCGTGGAGTACTGCCTCGCGGTGACTGCGGTTGCCCCATGCCGTATAAATAAAAGGGAGCCTGGGAACTGAAGCCAAGTCAGTTTGAAACCCCGCCGGAATGAGTATGAGCGATCCGTCTTCACGCCGGAAATACAAGTTTTCCTTTAAGCGATATATCGTTTTCCCTTTGTATTCCCCAAGCTCTTCATTCACCATGTTATTCAGGAATCCGGCTTTCAACGCTCTTCCTTCGGGAACAAGAAAGAAGCGAATACATCAATAGCCGGACTTACAATAGGTTTAATTTTTGTAAGCGTTTCTGCCTGTCCGCCTGTTGATATTGATTCCAAAGTAGAAAATATGGCATTAATTCCGTCCGTAACTTCCTCTTTCTTTATAGCTCCCGCGCCTTCTTCCGGATGCTTCTTCTGTGCCTCTTTTACGAATAAGGCAACAAGTTGAAGTATCAGTTGTAAAATTGCTACATAGTTCATCTTCTTTTCTCCTTTTAAAGTTTTAGTTAAGCAGGCTCCCCCTGCTCAATAGGGCAATCTGGGCCAGCACCACCCCATGTTGAATTGTGGTCGTCAATATCTCCCTCGTCTTGCTCTTTGCCAAAATCAGACTCTTCAAAGCAGTCACGGCTTTGCAGAATTTTTTGCATATCTTTGGGGAGGTCTGCAACAGGCACATCGATATATTCATCAAACTCGTTCCTTATCACGATAGCAGTTGCCGCAATTTTGCTTTCCTCCAAAGTAATAAATTCCTGATTGTGGAAGAAGCATACAGGACAAAAAGGAAATCCTTTCAGCTTAAACCATACATAGTCCATCTGAAATCCCGGTTTATAAAAGCGCCCTTCCCACTCATGCCTAATTCCAACTCCTATCTGAATTTTTTCTGACTCGTCCCAAGCATTCTTACATTTTGGACAGCTAATTTTCATTTCTTCCTCCCGAATATCTTAAAATAGCCGATTACAAAAACTCCACCAGCACCGAGAACTATCAATATAAATCCTACAAAGTCCTGCCAGCACGTTGGGCCGTATTCAAACATTAGTGCCCCCCGTTTTGTAACTTAACAAGCCGTTCATCTTCTGCAGGTTCAAGATAATCTTCTGGATTCAGTAAAGTTGTTGGATTCAACGACCACAACCCCAGATGCACATGCGCCTTCATCCCTCCGCCGTACTTATCGGATATATTCTGTGCTATGCCTATTTCCTGCCCTCTTGCAACCCGGTTTATGATTAAATATTCAAATGGCGAAAAGTACCACATTTTAACCATATAATCATCCGCCCATATCGAAACACCCGTATAAAATTTATCATTTGCATATGGGAATGAACGCATCATTTTGCCGGCCATCGGTGCCTTTATAACCTGACCGGGCTTACATAACCGGTCATACCCGGCGTGCGTTCTCTTGCCTCGTGACGCACCGAATTTGCCTGATCCTGCGGGGTCTTCTCTTAATCCCAGGCCTGTCCAGTTATATAGTATCATTTCAAGTACCCCAAATCTTAAAACTTAATGCCGCAATCGCTCCGCCGATAAGCCCGCCTGCCGCAGACCACGCTTTATTGATAAAAGACTTCCTCTCTAACACCTGCAATCTACCATCAATACTTGTAAGAGTTTTAAAGGTCATCCAACTGCGTTGTTCCTCTGTCGCATGTTCCCACTCTTCTTCTTCAACTATTATACCAGATGCCATTGTCAGAGTCCTTTATTTTATTTCCTTTTCGTCAAAATCCACCACTTTCCGGTAAAACATTCTGTCTAAAAAACTTGAAGTTATAGAATCATATTCCCTGATATTCCCATCCGGCATTTCAACAACTACTATTGCGTGATCTGCCGGTTGCATTGTCGTCACTATCCGAACCATTGCCCTGTGTGGATAGCCCAAGTATTTCAACGATCCTATCATTGCCACTGCCTTATCTTCACAATCGCCCATCAAGCCCTTGTTGGATATTTCTTTATAGGTGTCCCAGTGATCTCCTTCATCAAATACATAACTTGTCAGCCATTTAGTGCCTTCAAGAATATTATCAACAAGATCGATAGTCCAGCCTTCTTTCTGTTGCCTCTGTTGCCATTCTTTAATCTGCTCAAGATACTGTGCCTTCACGTCAACTGGATTTCTGACCAGAGAGCAGCCGGTTAAGAGAAGTATTAAAATCAGGGCAAGAACCTTCATGTTATCCTTTATCCAGCAATTGCCAATGATGGCTGAACTGGCTTAATTTCACCGCAAGTTTTACAAGTCTTTGTTTCCATTTATAGTTTCCTAATTAATGCGATATGAAATAAACGTGCTTGCTGCCGTCTTAACTGTCCTGAAGGTAGCTGAGTTGCCATAAATCTATCTCCTTATATTGCCAGAAGTCATTTTCAGATTCCTTCCTGTTCTTTTATCCTATCTTCATTTGTATTTTAATCCTTAAAACGTGCAGGGAATCAATTTCATTTTATAACCAAGTTTTTTATCGACAGGCTCGAAATTCCACTTCACATCAATCATGGCCTTGGCAATCGTACTGTTGATCTTGGTCCCGCCAGTCTGTTTTTGCGCCTCCATAGGCCGCGAGGAGGTTTCCAGATAATCGCCGTTTTCAATATCTCCGTTGGTGTCGGTAACCCTAATCTTGAAAAGTCCTACCTGAGCTACCAGATAGATTGGCTTGTCATCCTGCCCAAAGCTCTGCCCGCGTGAATCATTGCTCATCTTCCCGAACCATGTCCCATAGACACGCTTATCGGCTGGTTTGGATGTCGTATCTACGTAGGTGAAATACTCCTTGCCTGATACATCCTTACTAACAGAAACCTTGGTAGTGGTCGTTTTCTTGAAAGTTCCGGTTTTCTCATCGAAGGTAACCCCCAGTTTCAACTTTCGTTCCGTTTTAGCCTCCACTGCCGGAGAAACAACTACGGTTGTCAGAATGATCTCCTCCCCGTTGAAGGTGTATTTTTCTGCAGTCTCTTCTAATTTAGCCTCAGTTGTCACAGTCTCAAAAGCAGCTTCCTTCGTGATTTCCTCCTCGGTTGTTTCGTCCTTTTCAATCGTGACCTCACAGGGAATAATTTCCCCAAGGCTGACAATTACTGCACCAAGAGGGGGTTCAGATTGGCCGTCCTTGAGCTGGGTATAATGGGAACCGACAAAGGCATTGTATGAAACTGTGGTTGTCGATACTGATATCGTGCCCTCTACCGTGTCGGCCTGCTCGATGTCAATAACTACCCCATCGTCCGCTTGACGGTTGACAGCAAGGGGGCTGGCTGGTGCCGTCGTCCCGATGCCGACGTTGCTGGTTGATGTTAATGTCATTACATCAGTAGCGACAGATTGAATTCTCAAGTCACTCCCGTAATAACGTATTTCAGAACCAGCTGTTGCAGAGCCTCTCCCGCTTAATACCATATACCTCGCCCCACCAACAATATCGCCAAATTTAATATCATCTGTATTCGCCACCCCATGTTCAATAGTTAATTTAGTATCCGGCGCCGTCGTCCCGATGCCGACGTTGCCAGAAGAGTCAACAAATATCTTATGGAGTTGGCGTAAATCAGCAACCGAAGTAATTGCAGTTGCATCAGTTACCACTTTAGCCAGCCTGATACTATCAGCAGTAACAGCAGGTGCAGCAGCGGCATTGAGAACTTCGCTAAAGATATATGTCCCATCTCCTTTTAGGTCAACATAGGTATCTTTGGAAGCAGTATAAGTGCGAGAAGTAACTAATTTAACAATCCTTCTTCCTTGAGAATAGGCTACACCAGCCGAAATATCTGAAATAAGAGTGGCAGAAGTAGCTGGTAGGCAGCCAGAAATAACAGTATCTGAAATAAAATCTTTGGTGTGTAGTGCCATTGTTTGAGTATCATTGCCATAAGATTGAGAAAGAGCGGTAAACGTGCCTGGTGCGGGAGTTGTGCCGCCTATTGCTCCTGGAGTTTTCAGGAACGTATTCACCTCCGCTTGAGATATTCCATGTATCCCACCATCATTTAAAGTAGTCATTTTCTATCTCCTTAATTTAAAAGAAATACGAGGATTTAACACTAGCACCGGAAGAAGCTACGGCATTAATACACCTGAAATTTCTCACAGCTTCGACACCTCTGACAACATAAGACTGACCTACATCAAGTATATGACCTGCGCCAGTACCTTCGGTTACAGTCGGTGTCGTACCGTCCATCGTAAACCGTATAGACGCTGTCTCTACCGTAATTAGAGCAGACTTTGCCTCTTTATAAGAGTCACCTGTAGTTAAAGCTATCTTGGCAGTCGTGAAACCGATAGAAGATGTAGTCGTGCCAATTTTCTCGTAGCTTTTGCATTTACCATCATTTGAATAAACTTCCATTTCATTCTCCTTTTAATATTTTATTGTTTCTCCTTGTAAAAGTTCTCGGACAGGAGTTCTTTTGATATATTGGACTATCTCGGAAGGAGGAACCGATGATAAAGGGGGTGTCCCTTGGTTGGGAACTCCTGCCCAAGCTGTTTTTATGTATTTTTAGCCTTGCCATAACCCTCTTTATTAATAATCTCTGTTGTGGTGGCTTCTGGTGAAGTCTGCTTGCAAATGCTTGATAGTGTAGGGATTACTACTGCCTGTTTAATAACCCTCGTCTTTTTTGCTCAAAAAGAGCCGATTGTTGGTTTCCTCTTGCCATATTTCGCTGTGCAACTTCTTCCGGTGTAAAAAAACCGGAAGGCTCTATTTCTTCCGGCCTTAATCTTTTAGCTAAATGCGATTTTTGATCTGGTCTTAATGGACTTCCTTTTTCCGGTAACGCCTTCTCGCCTTCTCGTAAGATTGTTTTTAGTCTGTCAGGTAGTTTGCTTTTAATTAATTCTTTATTTGGAGTTAAAAGCGGCATTCCTTTTTTTGCTAATTTTCTTTCATTCTCAAGAAGTTTTATGTAGTCTTCAATTCTCTTTTTTTCAAAGGCTTTGGATATAGAAATCTCTCTTTCGGAGGCAGCTATTTCCTGATTGATTACCGATATTGGCCTTACATCCGCATCGCTTGTAATGTTTGATTTTAAAGATTCAGGTTGTTTTGATTTTGAATATTCGATAGATGACCTTTTAAGCGGTCTGCCTATATCCTCACCTTCAGTTGTTGACCAATCCTTTTTACTTAAAGCGTTTCGCTGGTCGGGTCTTAAAGGCAACTCCTTTTCAGGTATTACATCTTTCGATTGAAAACCCTCATCCACTTTTATCTGTTTTAAAAGTGCATCCTTTCTTGCGATCATCTCCTGTGAAAGTTTATTGTGCTTTGCAATATATTCCTGCGCGGTCTTGTCACCCTCTTTTGCAAGAACAGCCATTTTCTCATTTTTATTGATAGCTTCGGATATTGTCTTGATTTCAGTTTCAAGTGCATTTATGGCAATTCTCTTTTCCGCAACAGTTCCGATTGCCTTACCGGCAGAATGTAATGAAAATGCCAATCTTGATTTGACAAGAGGGTGCCCTATCGTCCATTCAAAGATAGCTGTTGGAATGCTCCTGACACCCAGCACCTTCGTTGTAAGACCAACTATATCCCTGTTGTCTATTCTTGCCGTAGCTCTCTCAACAGCTTCTTTCAGGGCAATATAAGAAGCATCTGTTTTATTCAGTTCTTTTATTTGCGGATAAAAACTCTCAAGGGAAACCATTGCTTCATGCGCCAATCCCTTTTTACCCATTGTCTTAATCTGCCCCGCCAATGCCGTTGCCTCCGAACCGCCCCACTTCACTTCATCGTATAATTGCCTTTTGATTGAATTAAGCTGATTCGTTGGGATTGTTTCGCCATGCGCCATAAACTTTTCAGCTATCTCATCAACAAGTCCTTTTGCGCCTATAGGATCAGAAGACTTCAAGGCTCTTTCGTATGCCTTTTTAAGACCCTTATCCACAAGCTCCCTTGTAGCAACAACATCTCCTTGCGCAGCCCCTGTATTAACAACATCGTCAACAATGGCTCTTGTTTGCTTTTCAAGCTGTGTAATCGTGGCTATGCCGTGTTCGGTTGGGTATATTCTCTTTTCCAGTCCGGCACTTATAGCAGACATTCTTTTTGACACTTCCTTGCTCGGTAGTATCTCTGTCCATTTCTTTGTGACGGGAGCCTTGATTGCGCTTCCGTATAGTTTTTCGGGTAGTTTCGCTGTTGCATATTTAGCGGCTACCCCTACACCTTTTCCGATTGCAATACCACCGGCTTCAAGTCCTACACCTTCAACAAAGTTCTGTCCTGTTTCGGCAACCTTGTTCAATGCGCCTCTTTCTGTCATAAGATTTTCAGGTTGTCTTATTCCTACTGCCTGATCATACAGGTTGGCCGCTTCCTTTCCTGCGGCATACCCTATCCCTGCCCCTGCTATTGTTCCGGCAGGGCCAACGCCGCTTCCGCCTATCCCGCCGCCTATCATGCCTCCAAATTCAAGCACAGGACGGACGTAAGGAGCCGTCTTCTGCATGAAGGTTTCTTCAGGTGCAACCTGTACTTCCTGCCAGTCGTTAATCGGCACTTCTTTCCAATCGTCTATAGGAACTTCCTGCCAGTCATTTATAGCGGTAGGCATTATTTTATTTCCTCTGTTCCGTCAGAATAAACATACTTCGTCTTCCCTGTGCTTGGGCTTACGAACTTCTTTACTATCGTTTTACCTGCCGATTGAGGTGCTGAAGGTGCTTGCTCATCTCTCGACTGCCTTACATTTCCAAGCCGCCCCATTGTTTCCTTTATCTCGTCATCAACGGACTTCAGTCTGATATTAGCCATTTCTCTAGTTCCGTTCAGAACAATAAGAAGCTCTCTAAACGACAGGTTGACATCATGTATTTTTTCCCATTCGATTCTGTTTGATTCCGGTAATTGTGCTATTGAGGCCGCAGACCCTTGAGCCAGCTTTGCTATTTCGGCAGAAACCTCTTTCATGTATGCCGCCAAAACCTGCTCCTGACCACTACCGACAAACCTTGTAAGGAGTTCCCTTCTTGGCAAATCCAAAGCCCTTATGCCTATTCTCTTGACAATGTTTTGGCTTATCCTTTCAAGTTTATCTACCTGCCCGTTAATGTTTTTAACAAAGCTGCCCATCATGCCCCTGTTCCTCTGTTGCTGTGCCACAGAGGATGCTATCGCTTTTGATGCCGCCCTCGGTTGATTGAAATTAAAAGCGGGGTCTTGTTTTAATACCTCTTTTCTGATTGTTTCCTGTATCGGCACCCCAAAGGTGTTTTTTACGTTCTCTATCGTTTCCCTGCCATCTAAAACAGCCTGGGCGGTTCCGGCAATATCTATAGTGCCAAGTTTAGCACCAACCGCAGCCTCACTTTTTGCACTTACAATTTGGATGTCTCTACTTTGCATCCTGTCAAGAATAGCCTGGGCCTCCCCATCCCCCCTCAATGCCCTTTGGGTTAAAGCAGCCACACTCATGGGTTCTGCGGGTTCGGGTTTAGGCTCTAATTTCTTTCTAAAATTATCCATCTCACTTGTAGCTATTTTCATCTTAGATGAATCCTTTGCTTCATCTATAAAATTAGCATACGCATCAGCAGCCAGCTTCTCTCCTTCTGTTTTCGTTATAAGACCATCTATTATAGACTTATTAATTACATTCAATTCTTTAACTAAAGTCCCAACAGTTTTTTCTTCGGAACTTGAAATTAAAGTCTGCAATTCTTCTACGTTTATATCTTTAAAAGAACCATGCTTTTGAAAAGATTTAATAACAGAAGGTAGTCCTTTATTAAGAAGGAGCTTTTGAGTAGGCCCGCTTGTCTCCTTTGCAGATTTTATAACAAAGTCAGCCATCTTAAAGGTATCATCTAATTCCTTCTGTTTGGCTGTAGCTTCCACTTTCTTCTTATCAATGTGCATTTTGCCGACATTAATTAAATCGTCCTTGCTCAAACCACTTAATCTTTCAGCCGGAACTTTTAATTCGTCAGAAAGCACACCCGTTAAGTGCTGCTTCATAGCTTCTTCTTCCTGCTGCTGCTTCTGAAACAACATATCTTTTTGGGTTCTTTGCTTTTCTAAATAAGCCTGATTTCTTCCCTGAAAAAAGCCGCCTACCGCAACATCGTATGGTTTTAAATCCATAGTATTTCTCCCTTAACTGAATAAATAACCGCCTAATTGACCTACTGCTGACCACATACTCGATGTATTGGCATCCTTCGTGGCTTGCTTTCTTTGAGCCTGTGTATCGGCAAGTATTTGTGCATTCCTGTTGGCATAATAACCTATCTGCTGATTCTGTAAGTTAGCCTGAGTATATGGCACAAGAGCATTTGAATAGCCTGTAAGCAAAGAGGATGTTCTGCCTGGTATGCCTATTAATGCGTTGTATTGGTTGGCCTGTGCGTTCGCCTGTGAGTTCTGCCATGCTGTTATCTGACTCTGCCCTGAAGTTATCTGCCCACGCCTTGCTTCCTCGGTCAATAAACCCGTTCTTATATTCTGATTCTCCTGCGATTGAATACCGGGAGTAGATGTCATAAAGCCGGTGCCAAGTTGTCGTGTTAAGGCTTCCTCGTTCTGTGCGTTCCAATCAGTTATCTCTTTTTCGAGCGCAGGGGATATAGGAAGTTCACCGGCAAGGGCTTTCTGCTGCCTGTCAAGAGTCTGCTTATATATGGCATATTCCTGCTGTTCTGCAGGAGACATAAAAGACAGTTTTTCGTCTTCGGTTGCCTTTCTCCATTCTCCGCTTGCAGTATCCTTAACTATACCTGCGGCCTGATATATGAGCTTTGATAAGGCATCCGATTCTGACGATTGTTTGCGGAGAATATTCAACTGCTCTTGCTTCAGTTGGTCTTCAAGGGATAAATTGGAACTGGAACTGGAACCCGAATCTGAAGGCCAAGCCCTGCCTTCATTTTGCCCATACCGCTGATAATGCGCCCAAGCATCCATACCCGCTGCCGCCACATCGGGGTTCTGTTGTAAATATAATTGTGATGCTGTCATATTGCTACCTCCCGATGCCTGTGCTACTATTTTGTCATATTTGGCAAAAGCCGCATTAACTGCTTCCGGTGAATTCCCACTCGATTGAACACCTAAATCCTTACCGTCAACCGACACTTGCCCTGTATTTGCATTAAGGGATACTGTTTGCCCTGGAAAAGCGGCATCCAAAGCAGCTTTTGCAGCATCATACGCAGCCTTTGACTGGTCTAAGGTTGCCTTGCTTTTATCTAAATTAATATAGTTGCTATAGGCTATTCCTGCAAATGTTACTTTCGCCCCAACTTCAGGAGCTGCAACTACACCCAAAAAACCAAGTATAGACCCAAGAACATTCTTGGCGTATCCCCATCCAGCTTTCATGTAAGCCGAATATGCTGAATCCACCTGACTTGTTTTTGTAGCAGCATCTATAGGCCCAAAAAAACCGCGTAAAGAGGCATCAATCGCACTGGTGGAGCCACTAACACCAGAACCAACTCCGGTTGTTCCGCCACCACCAAGATCAGCAGGATCACCATAACCATATCCAAGTCCAGCAAGATCGGCTTGGCTAATCCCGGCATAACCCTCACCAAGCCCAGCAAGACCGGTGTTCCCCGCTGTTGGCCCTCCAAAATCCCAACCACCGTAACTATTTGGTACACCAGTAGTTCCCATAGGCCCCAAATTTTGACCAACATCGGGATCACCACCAATGCCCCCACCACTACCACCAGCGCACAAGGCAACTTCACCTTCATATTCGTATGAGTCTTCCTCAATTACGTTAAAGTCAGCATCAAAGACTATCCTCTTATATATCTTCATTACCGCCTCCAAGCATCCTGTAGTGTTCCATCAGCTTTTCATCCCTGTCTATGTAGTAATATTTCAAGGTCTTTACCTCGAACCCAAAACATTTATCTTTCCAAAATTCTTCCGGCACTTGAGTTGAAGCCCATCTCAATCTCTTTATCTCTGTATTCACAACCGCACCGACAACAGGTTTGAATAATAGCTGTGACAATCCTTTCTTCCTGTGGCTCTCTTTTATAAAGGCATCGTGTATGAACAGCTCCTTGTGATTGTATGCCCCGACAAGCTCCATAACCAGATAGCCATGAACCTTTCTTTCTTCATCAAAGATACCAATAACCTTATATCTCGACTTGTCATATACTGCGTTCAGGAGCCATTTCTGATATTCGTCAATAGTGCCGAACATTGACTTCCATGTAATATCGTTCCCCTCCATGCAGATCAGCATGGAAACAATGTCTTTTGCGTTTACAATGTCTTCAACGGTCATTAGTCTTCTTCCCGTAAATGTATATAAACAACTCTTGCAATCTTTTTCAGAATTATCTTCATTGCCGCAATCGTTGTTGCGGAATCAATCGCATCCGACACCCGCTGCCATGCCGGAAGATTGTCTATAATCTCCTGTGCCTTTGCGTCTATCGCAAGACGAGCATCAATAATGTCTTGATCTGGAATCCATGCAGTTCCCGGAACTCCGTCCCTCTTGCTCTCATCAGCCGGTGCATCTTCCAGCAGGATTAATTCTTTGCCCGGTTGTGGTACTGCGTAAGAGCCTTTTACTTTTCCGTTTATGTCAAGATCGTAGTAACGCATAAAACCTCCTTATAAAGATTGTTCCCAGCCGATGGTAGCGATATAGACGGCCGCATCGGCAAGCATTCTATATCGTATTTGGGATGATGTGTTTGTTAGCACCTGAGCGAGATTACCACCACCCTGAGCGCCCGAAGATACTAATGGGGCAACGGTTTGTGAAACAGCCAAATCCGCATTATTTAATGATGATAAATATGGATAAGCACCACCTGCCGATGCAACATTAACCAATGCTTTTGTTATAATCCCTCCCGGCGTACTCAAAGCCGCCGTAACCGCAGCCGTCCCTGGTGTGGCAGTTGATACATCCAGAATCGGCGTATCATACATGAAGGTTCTGTTAAGTCCTGTTCCCCACCAATCGCCGTTGATGATGTTGCTTGTCACGTTAATCCGATAAGATCCGATCAACCGCTTGTAATCATAGTTGGCTGGAAGAGTTGGCGTGATTCCTGAAATCTCGTTGATACTCCCAACCACGTCCACCACATTGGTATCTGACCTTTTGATCTGCCAGATATGCAATGTGCCGACCTGAAGCGCAAATGTTGGATTTGCCGCGCCCTGATCCGCAGTTGTCGTCCCATTAGTTAATATCTCACCAAGCGTAAAAGCACCACTTCGGCTTATGACATAATACGTTGTAGTGGTTAAAACTTTTGCAATAATACAAGTTTGACTGCTTGTCTGTCCTGTGATCGTGTTCCCTACTACCCATGCCGTTGCGGGAGCTACATCAAGAGTCATGAGTTCAAAGGCGAGAGCTTCACCTGCGGACATACCACCGGCAGCAGTACCGACTGCCCAAGTAGCGTCGAACTGTTTTGTTATGGCTGAGGCAAGCACCATATCAGCGGTATCCGCAACATTTCTCGCTTTACCTGCTGCAATTATAATGTCATGCTCAGTATCTGCTGCGTGGGACAGGGTAAGTCCGGAGAGAAGGCCAAGAGCCATTCCGCCACTAAAGGTTCCAGTTACGGTTAAATTAGCCGCAATAGCCGTACCTGTAAATGTTGGGCTTGTCAGTGTCTTATTCGTAAGCGTCTTAGTCGTTGCACTCAACAATGTATCAATCTGTGCAAGCGTTTCTTTTTTTGTTATGCCTGCCTGTGTTACGATAACCGTGTCTGTCGTGGCCGGTGTTACAACTGCGGTAAAGTCATCTATGGTTTTATTGCTCATTGGTATTCTCCATTAATATGCTTTTGAACCTAAAGGCATGAAATCCACCATCATTTGAGATACAAAAAAACTCGTGCTAATTACATCGTTAAATACTTCCATCTGTATCCGCTTGCCTATCTTGCCCAATTTTATACTTAATTCCTGCAAGGTGTAAGAAGCGGAAGCGGTTATAGATACTACCCCGGCATATTCTCCGGCTATAACATTATCGCTTTCATCAACAACATTATTTCCGCTTTCATCTATCAGGAAACCAAAACCTATAAGCTGTTCGCCATCTACAGATATGTTCATGTAAACGGTTTCAGTACCCTGCGGCACTAATACGAACCATGCCCTGTCAAATCTTTTTGTCTCCCTTGAATTTTCTATAGGCACATAAGGCGTTGTATATCCGTTGTAATAATATACTCCATCATCACTAAAAGTGGTGCTTTCAAGCTGATACACATACCCGTTTGTGCCTCCGGTATATATTTTGTAATTTCCTGCGGATACTCTTACTAATGCAGAGCATGAAGCGAATGCGCCTGAAGCGAATGTATGTTTTGACCAACCTTTTTCCGGGCCAAGATCAATGAAGTAAACAAGGCAGGTGTCAATAGCTGTGTTGCCTTTTTTCACCACAAACAGCTTCAGGGCTCTTAATTCGGGGTCGTATATAATATGGAATTTGTTTATCTGCGATTTATCAACATTATCGTCTATCCACTTATTGATAAATGCCGGTCTTGTTAATGAGGCCGCCTTGTAATCGCCGTATGCTTCTGCCGAAGCAACAGAATAAACATCAAGGTCTTCCGTGACAGCCACAATGTCATTGGGTGTTTTGCATACAAGTCTTTCATGCGCCGCACCGCCTACCCATTGAGCCGCATCATAACCCCAATCAGCCGTGGCTGTGCTGGTATCGTCAATTACATAAGCCTGTTTTTTACCGAAGCATATTAGCCTGTCCCCAAATTCTACTCCGGCAACAATCCCGAACCCGTCCCCTGTTTCTATATTTATCAGTTTTACTTGAGCATCTGTAAAATCCGCTGAGCCGTTCTTTGAAGCATATACACCTTTGGGAGTTGTCGGACAGCCTATCGCCCATAATCTTTCAGAATTTCCCCGACCATGCTTTATCATTGCCTTCGGGAAATTAGAACCTGCCCAATCAGTAGGAAGCAATGCAAGGTCGGAAGTTGAGGCCGCAGCACCATCCCATGTTTGAGGAACATTTGCACCATTACATATATATAAGGTGTTGTTAAAGACTTCGAAGTTTGAGTATTTGCCGCTTGTAAGCCCTGTTTTTAGTTGAGTTGTGTAATCTTTCTGTATCCTGCCGTTTGTCGTTCCGGTAACTATTGCTGTCGTCCCGCTTGTAAGCCTAAACTGGTATAATCCCATGATTTGAGGGGCATCGGTTATCACTGCCCCGTTTACAACTTCAACACCGCCCCTTGTGCCTCTGCCGCCCCTATTTAGATTGATATTGCTCACATCAATCATCTGCTTGGGAGATACAAGGTCGGTATTCGGGTTTGCGTTCCATCCCCCTGAATCGCAAGGCACTACATATGTTTCACCAGAATAACTCATTATTCACCCGTATTTATGTTCATTGAGGAACCGCTAAAAATATCGAATCTAACTTTCTTTGGGGGATTGTTTATCGCCTTTGACCGCGAAAGAAGACCTTTGGAATATGTCGCCATTGCAAGAATTGTCTGCGGCAAATTAACGCTGTTATTCTCCCCTATCTTTACGGCGAAGTTGTATATAAGGGCTTCTTTATATTCATTCGGCAGATCAACGGTTGTGTTGATGGCCGCAAATTCCGTGAAGTTCTTTTCAAAGTCGAAATATGCCGTGTATGCCGCATCCGGCTCATAATTAAATTGTATCTGTCCGAGTGGATATTTGGGCTTGTAATAAACCTTTGTCGGTCTGCCCTCAGAAGTCTTTGTTGTTATAAGATTGTATTCGTCTTCCCCCATCGGGCCTACAGGATAATCATTGCCGTCTGAATTGCGGACGAAACAGTTTTTAATACTGATCGCCATTGCGGTAGCAATATCCCCGGCTGTGCCTATGGTGTATAATGATGTGCCGATTGTCAGGGCGAGGCTTTCAGAAACCACATAAGGGAACAGGGATTCAAGACCCCAGAGACTTATCATGTTATTCAGCTCTTCAAGCAGATTATCGTATTCGGTAGAGTCTAAAGAACTGATCCCGACTTTTCTTGCAGCCGCATCTATTATAGTTTGTGCTGTTGCCATTTTATAACCTCACCCACCAAAGAGATTCTACTAAATTAATATTATCGAATTTTTCCTCCACAGCTCTTTTAACCCCTGGCCAATTATAGTCATGGCCACATATATATTTATTGCACTTCGGGAGCCATGCCTCGATGTCTTTCTTGCACCCTTCGTAAGTATGGTCAGCGTCTATGAAAACCATATCAACCCTATCGCCATTAAACCTATTGGCAGCAGATAAAGAATCTTCCTTCATTATAATAAGGTTGTCTCTTGAGCCGACATTCTCAATAAACTGCTTATACACATCTTCTTTTAAGGCAAGAATGCCGCTAATATCTGTTTCAGTACCTTTCCAATGGTCTATTGCGTACACCTTGCCTTTGCATGACTTTAATAATTTATTAGTACTTCTTCCTTTCCAACTACCAATTTCTGCAACAGACTCACAATTAGAAGCTAAAAGCCCAAGCACGTTTAATTCTGAATCAGAAGTCCACTTACAAGAATTGTCCTGGAGGGCTCTTTCTGATAAGTAATTATGAAAGTTCCCGGTAAAATGCTTAATGCCGGTATGAACGAAATTTATATCTGGAACGATAAACAACTCACCCCCCATAGCAACCCATTGCTTACAGAAATAAGGGTCTTCGCCATACCATCTATCATCATTTTCAAACAACACGCCTGTTTTGAAAAAATGATACTTGCCATTCTTGTCTTTCTTTAGATTATAATAATTTACTATCTTCTCTAAAGCGGCTCTCTTTATCCTCATAAAGCCCGTTGGAACCATTGTCGCTGTTACAAGACCAGTTGATTCTTCCATGCAATTATTGGTAATGTCGTCAAATTTTATGTGTGCCGGAAATTCAAGCGAATCTTGTTTGAAAGGATAAACACCAGCTATAATATCTTTGTCGTACAGCAATAACTTTGAAATAGCGTCATCATCAAAAGCAACATCATCATCTATGAAAACAAAATCGCTGCAATCAGTCTCAAGAAACTTTTGGACACAGATGTTTCTTGCTACGTCTATATATATATTGCCCACATGATAATAAATGCTGACATTGTGGCCAATATCTCTTAAATGATGTGTGTTTTTTATAATCGAATCAGCACAAAAAACTGACGAACTCCCGCTTCTTGATACGATTGCGATAAATATATTCATACTCTTCCTTTAAAGAAGGGGGCAGGAATTACCTACCCCCTAATAGTTTACGCTATTGTCAATAAACCAAGATTGGAAAGAGTCGTTCGCAAAGCATGTAGGTCTGTAGCGATAACAGACGCTACCGTAGCTGTTGCGGTTGAGGTGAAAGTTGTCGTAGGTTTAACTATCGGAGTCGCAAGACCGTAAAAGCCGATCTTATCGGTTGACCTCCCGAAGTCCGTACCATCATCATTTCCGTTTCCAATATAATCAACACTCATTTTCTATACCTCCAAATAATAAGTTTAATTGTTAAGACTACCCTCGCACTCTTACGGCCCATTCTGGCCTCAAGGTTTTATAGCCATAAAGAACATCGAGCCTCATGGGGAACTTGTCATTCACAATGTCGTTGCCTCTCCACAGCCTCATTGCAATACCTTCGATGTTTGCGCTTGACATTCTGGCTCCTGGATCTTTGTAAAGGTCAGCCGTTACGAATGTGAAAGCGTTCTTGTGATATGCAAGGTTCTGTGCATATACAGCAGAAGCCGCACCTGAACCACCAGCAGCTACCCATACGAGAGCCGGTGTGCCTGTCCATGTTGCGTGATAACAGTTTTGTTTTGCACCCGACTTATACAGCGTAGGGGCCATTGAAATCGTGTCTGTTGCATCACAAATCTTGGCGGCAGTAACTACCCATTGCTTTAGGTGGGAATATGCCTGTTTCGTTTCGGGATTCACATCATAGATACCTGCGACTGTGAAAACATCACCGACTGTTAATGTCTGGGCGTTTGTTTGACCAGTAGTTATAAAAGAGGTGTCTCCATTGGCAGATACGGAAAGGTCTGCAACAATCGGGGTTGCATCAGTACGAGTTCCGTTGGTATGATTCGGAACCATATTTGATTCCCACCATTTCATTCCGGCGGCCTGACCGATATAACCACTTGAAAGGGCTTTCTCAAGCTCTCCTGCTGGCTGGAAGTAAACACCCATTGCCGCAACCGTAGCCGCCATTGCAACCGAATCCATCAGGATATTTCTGTCGCTTTCAGGGGCAAGCATCTGGCTTAATCTTGCATTTGCGGCAAGAACGGCTGAAAAAGAAGCGGGGGTTGTTGCCGGGGTTCCGGTCAGATTTGCAATATTGGCATATACGCCAGAAAGAACATCGTATTCTACCTGTGCCGCAAGCCCGTCCATTGCAGGACTGACAATCTTTGCTTCATAATCATCAATATACATTGTTTGTTCGATTGAGCTGACATTTATATCAACACCTTTCTGCGTTGCAACAGTAAGGGTCTGTGTGGTTTCCGTGACATCCTGTGTATCCATCACGGCCCCGGTTCGTACTGTAAACTGATTGGGGTCTTTGATGAGCAGTTCGCCGCCGTTCTTTGCGCCAGACTTGGCAAAGCGGGAATCATACTGCCTGTCGATTGTTTTTATGAATTTGAGTTTGTTGTGGAAAGAGGCGAGATACTTTCTTACTAAGTCGCCATCACTTAAATCCTTGATAGTATTAGCCATAATATTTTATCCTCCGGTTCGTTGTTTAAGTTTTTCACGTTTTTTCTTGAGTTCAAGTTTGTACCAATCATCGTCATTTAACTTACTCTCGTCTATTGCTGTCGGACTACCCATTGCGCCTATAGGAACAATAGGGTCTGGGGCAGTCGTAAGTTTCTTTGTCTTCTTGGAAATCAGGTATTGAGTTTCCAACTTCCCTAATTCGTAAGCCTGTCTTTCTGCGGGAAGACCTGCAATTTTCATTGCAATATCCCTGTTTATTCCGAGATAGTAGGCCAATTCGGGGCCGGTATCGCTTGTCAGAAGTACGGCTTTCATGCTTTCCGTAAATATCGGAGCAGCAATAACATCGTCATAATCTTCATGTGCCGCTCTTAAAGCATCGGCCTTTTCGTTAAACTGCTTTACGGATTCGGCCTTTCTCCGGTTCTGCTCCACAAGTGATGTTTCAGCCGCCCTTCTGTTTTCGTGCCATGATAAAAGGGCATCCTCATAAGACTCTGAGGTTTCAAACTGATCTATCTTCGGCCTTCCTGTCGGAATTGCGGGTTTCGGCTGATCCGGGGCTTGCGTTTGCAAAGCCTTGTTTTTCCAGTATTCAGCTTCCCTTTCCGCTTCCCTTCGCTTACGGGTAATTTCGTTTATTCTCTCTTGCGCTGACGGTTTCTTTGGTGCTTCTTCAGCGATTGCGGGTTCTCCCGTAGGTGCTTCTGTTTCAACAACTTCTTCTGCTACAACTTCAGGTACTTCCACTTCTGCGGCTTCTGCCGTGATTACTTCTTGTTCCATTTATTTCTCCTTTTGCGCTGTTAAGCGGGTTTAAAACAATGCGCCATTATCGGCGTGTATGATTATTAGGCTGGCTGTCCCTGCGGTTTAGGTTGTCCCTGCATTTGAGCCTGTGCCTGTTCCATCTGCTTCTTTATCTCGGTGTATATTTCCTCGGAGCCGGGGTAATCTGAGTATTTGAAAATAAGCGGTGCAATTACCGAAGACAACTGCGGGGCATACTGCAAGCTCTCTATCATCATGGCTGTCATCTCCTGCCTCTTAGACGAATAAGAAGCTCCGGCGGTTGCAATTAAATCGTAATTACCTACGGTCAAATCCTTTTCTATTGCCACTTCCCCATTCGGCAAAAACCCAGAAGGAACATTCACATCAACAATCTTCTGCTGACCGTCTTCACCCATTATGCTTACCGCCCTCTGGGTGTCGTATATCTTCGGGATCATCTCGATTATCTGTCTTCCGGCGTACACTATCGCCCTTGAAAGATTATCAACAAAGGTGTAAGTGCCTTTATCTGATTGAGCTATCCGCGCTATAATTGCCTTGCCGCTTCTCTCGTTTCCGGCTTCCCCCTTGGAAGACTCGTATCTGCCTAAATGGTCTTCAATGTCGTAAGCGGTTGATTGCATCATGCTAATTATTGCGGCGGGAACCTGTGCTTGCGGCTCCCTATGGGGTTTATCAAGGCCGGGAATAGAGTTGTACCGAATATACATCTTGTTTTCTAAATGAGCTTCGTCCCATTCGGCTTCAAAACCCTTTATCTGCCGATGGTCAACAAAGTACGGATTTTTCGGGGTTAAAGCCACATTCTCCGTTGCCGCCGTAGCCCAATAATTATACATCTGCTGCGGCCCCTTCGCCCCTCTTGCAAGAGACAAATAATGCTTCGTGCCTCCGCAAACTATCTCATCACCAAGTACGGGAATTATCGGTATATTGCTTCCAACCCATTCTTTTTCTTTCTCAAGTATCTCGAAGCCGTTTGTCTTGCACCACATAACCTTATGGGTGTTTATTGTTCTTTCCTTGACAATCTCCCCGCCTTTGGATTTTATATATTCAATCGTAACCTGACCGCCCAAGCCTATTGTCTCTCCTGTGGCAAGTCGCACTATCTTTTTTTGAACAGGCTCTTTCCAGAAGTATTCCGCAACCCGGATATTATCTCCCGTATCCCAATCACCTATTAAACTCGGGTCACCTGAAAAACCGGATACGTCGGCATCAGGATACAACTTTTCAAACAGCTTCTTGTCCACCATTTCCTCTATGAAGCAATATCGGGCATCACTTAATGTGAACTCAACAGCCATAGGGTCAAAATGAACCGATAAAGGGTTTAATATTCTCTTTATGCGTATCTCCTGGTCAAACGACTGATCTGATACATATTGAGTGGCAAGCCTGAAAAAACCTATAGAGCATGAAACAGCCGCCATATATGCGGTGTCATAAACGGTTTCAGCAGAACTTAAATACTCAACCTGCCTGATAAGCCCGTTGTAAAGCTCCGCCATTCCGGGGTCTGATTTATTATCTACTGGGATTACCTTGATTCGGGGGCGGTTCATCATCTGATCGCCCCGAAGCTGACGTACAAACTTGAGGATTTTATTCGTGGTGATTATCGGCCTTCCGGCCTTTTCTCTCTTATCTCTTATATCTGAAGGCCATTGACCGGCACCCACATCATAAACAAACCGCAAATCATCCTCTGCGGCAGCATATATGTGCTTCCATTGGTCAACACTTGTTGTGTATTTATCCTTCAGATCATGTAAAAAGTCCTCGTCTGCCCTAACCGATTTCTTTTTTGCCATTAGAGTCTCCTAATTTGCATGGATAAAAAGTATCCACTTGAGACTCAATAACATCGATTAAAACATGTGTCAACATAAATCTGGATACTTAGTATCCACTATGTATCTTTTTGGCTACACTCGGAATGACAAAAATTGGCAGGGCTTACAATCCCATCCATGCGCCGGGACTGTGAACTTCGGTTGATTTTGGCAGGGGTTTTATCTGGTCATACTCATAGGTTGTACCGGTTAAAGAATATCGGTAGGTATTTTCTTGCATATGATCGAAGCCGTCTTTTGCTGGCTTACCGTCATCGTCGAACACCCATCTGTGAACCTCAAATATCCATCTTTCGCAATTATCGAATATATATAAGGTCGGAAGTCCGTTTACACCTTTTAACATTGTCTGAATATTCTTTATACCGGATTCCTTGTCTTTTGAAGCCACATATAAAGTTATCCCATGATGAGACAGCTTTTCCTCAATTATCGAATATGTATCCCTTATGTTCGTTCCCAACTGATTCCGCATATAGGAGGTATCGCCCTTACTCAAAGGATCAATAAACACCCTTTTGATGTTCCATGCCTTGCTTTTCTTCATCCTTATTATATCGTCTGCTATTTCCTCCGCAGATAAATTCTTAAAAACCTCATGTATTAAATAATGTATATCCTGCCGGTTCACAGCAAAATAATTAATCGCCTGGGGTACGCTTAAATGAAAATCTATCATAACCGTTACAGGCCAATCGGTAGGCACTTCGAAAGGCTTTATTAAATGAATATTAGAATCAAACTCCTTCAGCACCCTCCCCACCAATGACTTAAATTGACCAAATACCCTCGGAGGCACATCGGCAGGATCAATATCCTTTACAAACTTCAATATCTTTAATTCAACCAGCTTCTCGATCTTATCCAAAGAAACAGTCTTCTCTAAATACTGCTCCGCCGCATGACCTTTATCGGTTACAGGCTTCTTCTTCTCAAAATCATCATACAACAATAACCGGAAAAACTCCTGCTTCTGCAATGTATCTAATCCCATATCGCCCAAAACCTTTAAATCGCTCTGAAGCAAATCCGGGTTATCAGTTATCTTCAAGCCGTCCACTATGCCTACATCACGACGACCACTTAATACTATTTCATCTAATATCCACGCCTCTTTCAATGGAGTCAGGTTCAACAACGTTTTCCCCCTGTCCAATAACAAACCCCGGCTCATAGCTGAATACTTACTCTTGGGCGGAGGTTCGTCCATTATAACGCCCTGTGCCCGAAATGACTCGAATAAATCATCGTCCTGGCTATACGACATTATCGTCAGTGTACTCTTATTCATCCACTCCCAATAATACTCCGTCCCTTGCTCGTTCTTTTTCGTATTGTACCAGCCAACAGGAGCCCACTTCTTTAACTCCGGTATCAGTGTCCGACCTATATGAGACTTCCAATCCTCACCGGTTAATATTATATTCACAGGAGGCTTTATACCTAAACTCGACTCCCGATAATACTGACCAAATAACTCAAAAGCATCAGGATCTTCCTTCTTCCTCGGATTCCAAACCTCACAACCAAATAACCACGAAATCAATATGCAAACAGCAGCCGTACTCTTTCCAATCTTATTGCTGGCTATCGCAGCTATCGTACTCTTCTCCCTCACCATATCCAATAAACGAACCTGCCAGGGATAAGGCTTCCAAAAATACACACGATGCGCTTCCTCAAACTGCTTCATTCGCTCCGCAGAAGTCTTACCCTGCATCACCACAGGCCCCGCTGAAACCATACTGCCCTTCTTCTGCCTCATCTCTTCCTTCCTTTCAATTTTGGCCTGCAATCCACAAGCCGAAACATACCACTGGTTAAAAGAGCATCGAGGAGCTTTGGGCCTACGGTGTCAAGGTAACGATGGTCAAAATGGAATATTCGATTGTCGTTGCTGTTCTCATAACTTGTATCCGCATATCGGACATGATCCTCTGTGAATATGGCTTCTATGGCTTCATGGCAGAGAATTTCCGCACAAAAGCGAAGGTCTTTGTAGTGGCCAACCTCAATTTCTCCCCGCCCTTCTAATTTCTTCCCGTTACACCAGAAGGCTCCGCCATTAGCTTTACGTGCAAAAGTCAGTTTATAATCACGCCCACATATTTTCATCTTAGCCCAATTCCTCCCTTAACCTAACTTTATCCTGTCAAACCCCGGCCTCATACCATCACGCTTCTTCTTCAACGGCTTCGCCCTATTACGATACTTAATCTTCTCTATCACCACCGGCTGACTTAACTCCCCAACTCTATCCATTAAACCATCTATCGCCAACCTGAACGCCTTAACCTCAAACTCAAGTAACTCCACCCGCTCATACACCGTTAAATTACCCATCTATCTGCTCTCTAAATGGTCACATATAAAAGATATTAAACAAGCCAATAACCACGCTACGCCAATAACAGAAAAATCATGGTTAAATGCTACTGCCCCTGCAAATATCCAAACTCCCAATACTAATGCCGACTTCGCGTTCATAAAACCCCCTTTTGTTTTAATCGGGTATAATGAGGGATATTATACATAAATTTATTTTTTCCATTGGCCCTGTACCCCCCACCTCTCGGCCTGGTTTCCTTGCCTCGTATAAATTTAATATCCTACTACTGGCGGCGCATTATATCTCGTTATGATCTACCCGGATACATAGCTACATTGTAACTACTGTATCATTATACACACACACAAGACAGGCTGTAAAATGGCCATTCCATTATGCTATTGAGGATTAGTCAATCAAATAGAAGCGTTTTTATTAACCATATCAACTTGTTAATTTTTTACCTCTTGAGAGATACCCCCAAAAATACCCCTAAATGTCAATTATCTCCGAATTGTCTTGTGTGTCCTGCTGTACCTGTTTCGCCTGCCGGAATGCCTCCAAATCAGCCTGGATATTGACAAAGTTGCCGGTAGATAGACCACGCTCAAGGCGTTCCTTATCGTATAATATACCGAATGAGGCCATTCGCTGCATCAGGGAGGCGTTGTTTATCGTAGTAGTATCAACAGATGCAAGCAATTTCCTCTGCATCTCTGATAGTATATCTGATCTATGATCTCTATATATTTTTGTTTCCGGTATTGGCAGAAGATTTGATATTGCTTGCTGAATAGCCTGGGGGGTTACTTTTTGAATAGCTGCTATTTCGGCGTACGAGAGGTTGTGATTATATTTCAGGTCTACGGCTTGCTTTTTATCAACTTTATTACATTTTTGTAACTTTTTAGTTTTTTTATTACAATTTTGTAACAAATTAGTTTGTTTGGCTGTTTTTGCCATAGTGTGTAATTAATATAGCAATACAGGGATATTGTCAAGGCAAAAGTGGGGGAATATTTACACTGGTTTGGTTTTGCTGTTGATATAGTTTTGGATTTCAGCTGGGGAGAATATTTTGCAAGGAGGGGAGTATTTGCGGTAGTTAATGCCTTTGGTTTTAATTATCAGGTTTCCGAATTTGTCGTAGTCAAAATACTCGGAGGGTTTAAGTTTAGGATAGATTTGTTTGTTTTTATAAATATATTTCATGTTGTTTTGGATTCCGACAGTTTAAAGTGTTAATGTTAAAATATCCGCGAAGTGGTTTGAGATAAAGAGTTTTAATTTATATTCTTAATATAAGAATAAGGATTCGGTCAGGCATTTGTTCAGCGGCGTTTTCGCTTTCGCGTGACTTCGCTACAACGCCCGCTTGTAGCAACAACTGCTTTATTGCACAGATTTAAATTTCAGTCAAGTTATTTTTTTGTTTATTTTAACATATCCTTATTTTAAGCCATTTTGAGGTATAACTAAAACTTATACCTGGCGCGTTTTGCGATCAAATGTTTCAAAAACCGCTATTTTTCTGAAGATAACAAGGCCGACATTACATTCTAAGATAAAGAAATATGGACGGAACACAGCAAAAAACGTATGACAATTTTTGTCATTTTTTGACAATTCTTGCATGATAGTATTATCAATAGTTTAACCCTTGTTTTATATGTAGTTATATGTTTTCGCCTGTCAATAATTGTCATTTTTACCCTGTTTTGTTCCTGCTTATTTTACCCCTCATAAATTATTATATCCTTTAATATCCTTGAGTTATACACTATTTATTGCTTTGCTTATAGTTCTGGCATGGATAATGCTTTACATATAGGTAACAACAACAATTAAACAGCCCCAAACGGGGAAAGGCGGGAAAAATGAACAGAAACGAACTCATAGAAAAATTATCAGCAATTACAGGCGGAACGTGGGTCGATGGAATGGGGCAAAACAGCGTAACAGATTTTGTTACAATCCCGGAAAAACTCCAGGAGGATGTTGAAATAATGGACGCGATTTGGTGGGCAGTTGAACATGAAATCGAGCAAACATTAGACGCGGCTGCGGAATGTGTTGACGCGGACACGCTCGGAGAAAATGAAACGGCGAGCGGAATCGTTTGGGAAAAATGGTGTAACTGCCAAATAGAAGCTGATTTTTCCCAAATACAGGCGATAATAGACCGGTGGGAAAATATTTAACCTTTTACCCTGTTTCCGGGCGCGGGATGATCCGGAAACAGATATAAGGGGTTAAACAACAACAACGGAGGGCGCCATGGAAACCATGATTGATATATTCGGCAAAAAACAGGAGCTTGAATTTATAAGAAAAGCAACAAAACGGGAAACGTACTCCTGTCAATCGGGATTCAGGACTATACCCGTAAAGGCTGGATATCAGCGTGTTTTTATGGCGTACAGAGCGGAAGGAAACGGAAAAGGGTATTATTATCAAAAAGAAATAAACGAATAAAGGAGGCACACCATGACAGAACATGCGCAAGTGGCTAAAATTATCAGGGATATACTCAAGAAATCATATCCAGGAACTAAGTTTTCAGTGACTTCGAAAAGTTTTACAGGCGGAGACAGCGTAAGGATCGACTGGGAGGATGGGCCGACTTATAAAACGATACAGGCAATCGGAGACAGGTATCAGATGGGGCACTTTGACGGGATGACTGATTGTTACGAATACAAGCACGGCAGAACCGGGCCGATGGTTAAATATGTAATATGCCAACGGTCTATGGCCGATAAAACAAGGGCGACCATAAGAACAGACATCGAAAAGAAATACGGTTGTGACCTGTCTGACGACAGAGGGATTTTTGACCGCTTTCAATGTTGGCCGGACACGTTAATTTACAGAGAATCAAAGGACATAGCCCTGCCATAGGGCAAATTAATTAACAACAACCGCCCCGGAAACGGGGCAACAAGGGGGCATACCATGAAACTATCAAACGGGGTCAAAGTTTATTGCAAATCAATGGGCAAGGTTTTCCGCGTGGCTCATATTGCAAGGGACACGGCGGAGGCAAATAGTTTTTGCGAAAAGCACACGGATTGCAGCGTAATAGCAGAAGACGGAAACGGATTGATTTACATTGCGGAAACATATGGATTAACAGTCAAATCAGAGCTTTTGCCAGATTAATTAACCAAGGAACAGGGAGGGCAACACCATGAATAAAATAGAAAAACACAAATTTGCGTTCGGTGTTTTTAATAACGGCAAGCCAGTTTTTATTATTAATAACGCGGAATGTTCTCATGCTGTGGCGGCACTACTTGTTGGCATCCTGGACCTGGGCAAGAATTGCTTAGCGGAGGGCGATTATTTTGCGTGTGATTATGAAGCGGAGGGGAAAAGATGGAAAAGCTGATTAACGCGACAACCCTGGGAATTATCTATCATCCTGAATTGAGAGGAAAATTATCGGATGAAGCGAAAAGCAATATACATGAGATGATAAAAACGCTTGTTGAATCTGTGTTGAACCAAATCAAACAACAATGAAACGGAACAGGGAGGGTAAAATGCCAGAAAAACTCGTAAAAATCATGATTAAGGATTGCCCGTGGTCGGTGCGCCAGGAGTTTAAAAACGCGCTGGGACGGGAAACCATGCGTAAAGGTGAATATGTGGGAATGTCGGAGAAGATCATCGAATTAATTCGGTTGTATAATAAGACGGCGGAAAACGGGGGGTAAAATGTATTATGAAGAAAAGACAATCAGGGAGGTGTTGTATTACAGAACGACCCCCAACGGAAGGTGGCGTTTATTCACGAAAGAACAATTAACACAACGAATAAAAAGGCTTGAAGAACAAATATATAATATGAGATTAATTAACCCTTAAGGAAACGGACGGCAGGTAATTAACGGATGAATGAAACGGAATAAAGGGTAGCCGGATCCCCACCGGCTACCCTAATTCACCGAAATATGCTTCAACTCCTTCCCCTGAACGGATAATTTACCTGCCTTTGCCTTGTAGTTTCATAGCCTTACCCAAGTTGTAACATCTGTAACATTCAGCAACAAGCTGTAACATCAAGCCACCTCGTCTTCAACTTCTTCGAAAATTATCTCCGGCTTAATTGTGTAATATTTCGGGTCTTTAAACCATGATGCTACGATTAGAAACGGAATACCCTGCTTCTTGGCAATACGTTTAACCATTCGCACCCACGCTTGCTTTTCGGAATACGCATAGGCATACTCAACGAAAACGGATTTGTTTGTCTGCAAAAGACCTTTGTATAATGTTTGTACGCTCATGGTTTTCTCCAAGGTTCAGTATTGTGGAATTTGCAACCTTCAATCAGTTTAAAATCAATCTCAAGGCCGTTGGGATTAACCTTTGAATCCCGCCAGTTCTTTGCCTTAACTATTTTCAATATACCGGGTCTTAACGATAAATATAATCTTGCAAGGTTCTTTGTTCTTTCCCCGCCCGTGCCTTCATCCCTATTCTTTGGTTTCTGTAATGCGATAAAAACTATACCACTCTTTAACGCTCGGCCGATTTTATCAATAATACTGGCCATTAAATAGAAGTTGTCAAAAAGCTCTAAATAATCAATGATATTAATAGCATCAGGTTCAATTAGTTGGTCGAAATCCTCATAGCAATCCTCGAAAAAAACAAGGTTCTTATCCTCTCCAATATCAGGCCAGAAGTGATCCGTTCTATCGAATAGTTCCTGCTTACCCATTTCGGAGCTATAATAGTTTACCTTAAACATCGGTGTATTCTTTTTTGCGAAGTTCATCAGGAAGGCCGACTTGCCGGAGTCCGTTTCACCTGCGATTATAAAAACGCATCCTGGCATGGGCTTAATATAGTTCTCAATGCCAAAGGGGAATTTAAGAAGCAGCTCACCTTTAAGGTCTGAACGATTAGACAGGTCAATTAACTTAGCGGTTTTACTGACAGTTTTATATGTGCCAGCAACACCACTATATTTAACTACGAGCCGATCCTCGCCCTCGGACAGTCTTTTCAGGATGATTGAAACATTCTTTTTTTCATCCCTTGTGGACAGCTGTAGACACGTGTAAATGGTCTGTAGATTAAATGTGCCATCTTGTAGACACACCCAATCCCTGATTTGTTGAGCTAAACTGCCCCCTTTTTTACTTAAACCCAAACTCTTAATATCCGCTCTTGCATTTTCAACCAAATCAACCAGGTCAATCGTATTGCTATAAGCAGACTTTGCCATCCTGTCTGCTATCTCGATTAATTTCCTTCGTGATGAACACTCCTTGATAATCTTGGCAACGTGAGAAATATTAACAGCCTGGGGCATGTCCATAAGTTGTGCGATATAGGTTCCCATGCCGTTATCGAATTTATTCATTGACTGTAATTCGATTACAACCTCGGCAGATCCCAAGGGCTCCCTGTTTTTATAAAGAGAGTGAACGGCTGTAAATATGTTCTGGTGCGGCTTTTTATAGAAATCTTCCGGCTCAAGTATAGCCATTGCGTCATCCGGCTTATTTCCCAGGAGGAACGAGCATAGTAAACTCTGTTCAGCTTCAATATTATTCGGTGGATTTTTGGGCATTAGTTTCCGATCGTTAAAAGTTTATCGTTTCGATTACCGCGCCGAAGTAAATAACGGCACTCCTGCCACTTCGCATTGCTCTACGATCTTGTCCACCCACCCAAGCCGCATTAATCGACCCATTTTGTTTCCGAGTGTTTCACCGCCAAGGATTACAGCGTCAATTTTTTTCCCTGTTTGCCAGTGGGACATATAATTATCAGTTGTACGCCCCACCCCTGTTTCTCCGGTTATCCAATTATGCCAGCAATGTGCCGAATACCAATATTTAGGGTTTATCTCCCCCCAACACGGCTCAATGCTCAAAAATTTCTTCCCCGGCACCTGGAGAAAAACCGGGATTTCCTGTTGGTTGCAGACAGTGAGGCCATGCCAAATCCTGTCTGTTGTGAATGTCATTGATAAATCATCTATTGATAACAAAAGACTCATGATTTCCCCCTTTCTTAAGTAGTCCCTCGCTGCGAGAGCGAATTATTTAAGCATCCAAACAAATCATCCACCAAAGAAATAACCAATTAACTTTTTTAAAAGGCTTCCCATCTCCAGATGAATGCTCTGCACAACAACTTGGAATTATGTGAAATTTTCCTTTTACTGCTGGGTGTTTAATAATTTTCATTTTTTTATCTCCTTTCATGTTGTTGGCTTCAAATTGTTCCTCAAGAAGTCCCTCGCTGCGATAGCCGGATTATACGCAAGCAATAGCCAAGTGCTTTCTATTGTCTTTAGTCCCGTTCTATCTGGATGAGGGTCGTGAACCATCTCGCCGTTTTTATATACAACTACATGTTTAAAATCTCCTCTTGGAGACTGTCCCACAACTAAATAATATCCTTTAAATTGAACCTCATAATCCCATCTTACCAATTCAATTTCATAGCAATCTTCCAGCCAGCGCATAAGCTGAAAATACCAATCACCGCCCTCAAAATAAGGTATTTCTTCTATGTCCATTTCGAGGATGCTTGCTATCGCCGCTTGCATGCAGTTCCCTTTTGTCTGTTCTGTGTGCAAAATAGTCTGTTTTATTGGTATCATTCTTCACCTCCCAAGCCACTTATAAACTGCATCCCGGAACTTGCCGGTGTCGTCCAACATAAAGTCCTCTAAGTCTAAGAATGAATCATCTTCAAGCCAAAATTCATCTTTATCCACCAGCAGCTTCAGCAGTTGCACCCGCCCTGCTTCGCTGGTGAAGTCGAGATTCTTTGGCGGAGTTTCGGAGCTATTGCAACGATAGCCACATTTAATGCAAGTAAATGAAGCGTGATCTGACTTCCATTCATGCCAACAAATCCCTAACTTCTCGCATATAAACTTATCCTTCTCTTGTGTCATGGGATACCCCTTCATTTTGTTGACTTCATATTACTTATAACTTTATTCCTGCGATGAACCGGCATATCAACAAGTGCGTTATATGCTGCCATAACGGAAGCAGCCACCAGGTGATCCGTTCTTGTGAGTCCTTCCCAGTCATTCGTGAATCTCCACGCTCTATCTCCAAGGGCTTCTCCCGGTCTTGGCCATGCCATGCCGTCAAATAAAATATATATTTCGTTTTTCAAAAACACCTCCCACTTTTTTTGGGCTTTCCAATTCTATACGCTCGAAATAGAACTCTGGTGCCGTTCAAAACGTCCTGCGTTTCACCATCAACTATCAAGAAATCAAGTCTGTGTTTTAGGCCGCAATCACAACACTCCATCTTATAATCCCGCATTTGAGGTTTTACCCATTCCCCATCTGTAACTTGCTTGTATTTACTCATGCAGCTTAGCTCTTTTAAATTCATCCAATCTCCTTTATCTCTCACACATAGGACAAGAATTTGGTTTGCAATCTCGCACATACTGTTTTTGTGTAGGCCGTGTACCTTCGTTAATATGCCTTACCTTTACCCATTCGGTGTCTTTTGAATAAACAGCATCACAATATGAGCAATGTGCCAGAGTTGGATATTTGGACATCCATTCAGGCGGTGCATAAACTGCGTCTGATTGTCTAAAGAATCTTATACTCATTTCTCCCTCCTCAAGAAGTCCCTCGCTGCGATTGCGAAGGCAAAGTTTTCATCTGTCAGAAAGCTTATAGGAATCCAGTTAACAAAATACAAATCCTCCAACCCCAACCCACACGTCTTAATAATAAACGGTCGGATCTTTTTTATTTTTTCCATCTCCCTCAACAGGCTTATCTTGCCGGAGTCAGTTGTGAAGGTAGTTCCTTCCTCAAACTCCCATCTATCACGTCCATCTTCATCAAAAAATTCAACTTGTATATGTTTTGCTGGTTTGTATTCAATCCCAAGCAATTCGCAGAGTTCTTTGCTGATTTCGTCTTTGTTTATCTTTCGTCCCGCAATCCTTCCGCAAAGCTCACATGGGTGTGTGATATGATGCAAACACCCTTTATGCTCACATGGCTCACCGTCTTTATATTTTCTTTTCATGGCTTCTCCTTTTCTCCCAACGAACCCGAACCATTACATTTGGCACAGACTGTATTTGGTATTCTATATAATTCATCATGGCCGCAGCACGGGCAACCATTGGCATGTCCAAGCAGTCGGGCTCCAAGGGCATCAATAAAATTATGATCTGGATTATTACATATTTCTTTCCCTGTACCATTACATTCATCACATTTCATCTTTCACCTCATAATCTTTTGTTGTTTTAAAAAGTCCCTCGCTGCGATTTTGAAAACCTCAGGAATCATCATACGGGAAATCTGGGCTTCCAAAGCCACAAGAAGGACAATTTTCAAACTCATGTTTTTTTCATCCGACCAAGTTTCACGGTGGGTATCATACTGCATCAATTACTATGATTGGATTTGGATGTGCAGCATCGTTCTCAAAAGTGCAAATGTCTCCATCGTCCCATTTAATGCACACTATCCCAGAATTTCCTTCGTCATCTGCTAATATATCGCCTATGTTGTATTTCATGGCTTCATCCTCATAAATGATAACGTAATACTCAGTCTCAAGAGTCCAGTGTTTTCCATTGTCCTCAATTCTTGTCCCATAGCCAGCTTCGTTTAGTGCGTCCACCAGCTTCATTCGAGCCTTCTGGTCTTGCATCTTTAACCTGCAAATTTGCTTCATTTAACCCCGCAATTAATAAATTACAACATCATGTAGTCTATCGCTTACATCAATTATCTTGCCCATTGTTTGAATATGCGCCGGTAGTCTTGAGTGAAAGAAGACCCTGCTTTCCGGCTCCATATAATATTCAGCAACTCCTTCTGGTATAAGGTCTGTTTTAATTTTCAAGGCAACATAAACAAGCGTATCACCATAAAGTATGGTTATTAAAAAACAGCTAAAATCAGTCATGGCTTCTCTCCCTTTGAATTTAAATAAGATTGATAAGATTCGCATCTCTCGACATCCTGTTTGCAATTTTCACAGGCAAAGATACCGACATCGATGCCAAGTTCCGGGCAAAAAATAATGGGCGGGTGTGCAGTCAGATTATAATCTTTCACAAGCCTCCTTACACAAATTCTTTAAGGTCTATGTGCTTCATCGTCGGAGATTCGCCAGAGCTCTCGTCAGCTCCATGCTGGCACGCCGAAGTGCTGCGGTTCGTTTTGAGCCTAAAATCCCAAGATATTTATAATCATCTGCCGTTAATTCTTTTTCCCTGCTTATAAATATCCTCGCCGCTGTTACCGCTTTTATGATTGTTTCTTTTTTCATGCTTCATGCTCCCCTTCATGGCAGTTATATTGACAATATTTCAAGCTCACAGCGTGGATTAATGCGATCAATCTCTCCGAATCTGTAATCTATTGCTTTAATAACTTTCCATGAATCATCTGATATAATACCTAAATCAATTAAGGCATCATCTGTGAATTTCTGGATAATTGGTAACACATTAGCAAGATCAAATTTCCTTCCTGTTGCCGGATATATGGTATAAACAAAACGAAATGGAGATACTATTGTTTTAGCCTTTTCCCAATTTTCTCCGGCAGATGCCAACACTATTTTCTTAACCTCGTCTGCATATAATTTTTTTGCCTTGTTGAGTGTTTGAAAATGCGTGTTTCTATACGGATTAAGGCCAAGATAAAATCTTTTATCGGGTGATTTTTTGTGCGGAATATCTACAAATAAAGGAAGTATCAATTTCATATATGCCCCCAATTTTTTCTTGAAAGTACATAATTTAATGCCGTATGGCTTATTCCTAAGTCTCTTGACAGCTTAGCTTTTGCGCCCCATGCTCTCCTTTACTCTCGCTCCTTTCCTCAATCCACTCGTCTTCGTCCTTAAATTGAGGGCAATCCTTCAGCCACCACCCGCCGGAAGCGAAGCAATACCCTCTCCCTGCCAAACCAAGTCCGGCATAACAATGTAAAAAGTCACACCTTATTTTACCTTCGATTGGCATATATGTATCGTAATTCATAGCCCTCCTTTCAAAATGCGTTTAATCCCTCCGCCCTTGCCAGCTTTTTCATTTCGCCGAAGAATGCTGTGTTCCAGCTCCTGTAAAACTCCTCAACATTCCCTATCGCTCTTACTCCATGCAGCTCATTTGCGTGCCGGACAGCGTGCTTTATAAGCCCGTTCTTTATCTCTTCGTATTCATAGTCCGCCGTCGTTCGCTTATATTCCATCACTTCCTCCTTTTTGATTCCGGCCTTATCCTGCCTTTGGCCGGTTTGGGCTGGCTGTGCTTCCCCAAGCACGCAGGAGCCCGTTTTGTTGTTTTAGTCTTCGTCACCACGTTCATCTTCATCTTCATCTTCATCGAAATCGAAATAATCGCAAATACACGAGGGCATCCCACCCTCTGACTCAAATCTCTTGGGGCAATGGTTATGGCACCAATGCGATCTGGTGCAAGGTTCATGTTCTCCATTAATTACATAGCTCATCGTTATAAATTCCTTATTACCCGGATTATCCGGCCTTATACCTGCCCTTCAGCCGTTATCGTGGTGGTTGACAGGAGGAACGCCCTCTTGCAGGAACCACGTTTTGTTGTTATAGTCTCCGCAGTTTTTCGGTTATCGCTTCTAATTCATCACAGAATATTGAAAGTTCAGATTTCAATTTGTTGCAAAACTTCTCGTCACGCTCAACTTCGATTATCAGGGGCGGGAGGCCAGGATAGTAGCTCATGAAAAACCAGCTATTAAATCCCGTTACCAGCATCCCTCCCTGTACTTGCTGCACATATTCGACAGGTAGCTTGCCTGAAAGTAGATAGCCAACGTGGGTGTGAATCAGGGGGCATTTAACCTCATATCC
>Ga0180732_1000379_pt1 | contig 40089 bp, 40 predicted proteins | sample KR11_01MetaG_FD_148674 | JGI IMG/M metagenome (GOLD analysis project Ga0180732, IMG submission 148674) | Groundwater microbial communities from the Olkiluoto Island deep subsurface site, Finland - KR11_0.1 MetaG | ecosystem: Environmental > Aquatic > Deep subsurface > Groundwater | place...
AACTTGACAGCTCCGTTACGGCTGCAAGGAATCTGGTCTTTTTACCTTATGGTGTCGGTGAAAACTCTTTGGAACATAAACTTTTGAGTGAGAAGATGGAATATATTTATTCTTTGGGCTTTAGAAAACCGCCAGAAAGAGCTGTTTGTAAAGGTGCGCATGAAATTGAGTCAATTTACAATCAGATGGCTCATGACAGAGATTCCTACTCGATGATGCTTGATGGCATGGTTGTCAAAGTGAATGAAATAGCCTCGCAGATAGATATGGGCTATACAGTTAAAGTGCCGCGTTTTGCAGTTGCTTACAAGTTTCCGGCAGTTGAAAAAATTACAACGGTTAAAGAGATAGTGCTCCAAGTAGGGCGTACAGGTGCTGTGACGCCGGTTGCAATTGTGGAACCGACTGACATTGACGGGGTGGTGGTTGAACGTGCGACTCTGCATAATTTTGATGAGATAGAGCGAAAAGATATTCGCCTTGGCGATAAGGTCATAATTTTGCGTAGCGGTGATGTTATTCCTAAAATTATAAAAGTTTTAACGCATGAACGCACTGGAAGCGAACTCTCTTATGTCCGACCTACGCATTGTCCGGTTTGTGGATCTGAGCTTTTGGATGAAGGTGTTTTGCTCAAATGCCAAAATCTTGAATGTGAGGCGAGGGTGGTGAATTCTATTATCTATTTTGCTTCCAAACCATGTCTCAATATTGACGGCTTGGGAAACAAAATAGTTGAAGCACTTTTTACCTCAGGACTTGTAAAAAGTGTGGTTGATTTGTTTGATTTGACTTTGGAAAAACTTTTAGAGCTTGAAGGTTTTAAAGAGAAAAAATCTCAAAATCTGCTTGATGCCCTGCAAAACGCAAAAGGGTGTGAATACTGGCGTTTTATCAACTCTTTGGGAATCGAGCATATCGGAGAAGTGGCTTCTAAAACGCTGAGTGAAGCCTTTGGTTTTACTTTTGTAAACGCAACCAAAGAGCAGTTAATTGCTTGTGATGGCATAGGTGAAGAGATGGCTGAGTCGGTGTTGGAGTTTGTACGGGTAAACGCAGAGACTATAGCCAAACTGCAAAATATATTACAGCCGCTTGAACCTGTAAAAAGAGAAGAAGCTGAGGAAAACCCTTTTAAAGCCAAAACAGTTGTTTTAACCGGAAGCATGAGCCAATCACGTACAGAGGTAAAAGAGTTACTTGAGAGTCTCGGGGCAAAAGTCTCAGGCTCTGTTTCCAAAAAAACAGATTTTTTGATTTACGGTGAAGATGCAGGAAGCAAGCACGACAAGGCTATGGAATTGGGTGTAACTTGCCTGAACGAAGAAGAGATGCAGGCGCTTTTACGTGGATAGACTCGATAATTATTTGGTGAAACAAAATTTTGCACAAAGTAGAAATAAAGCTCAGGAGCTCATAAAAGAGGGTTTCGTAAGTGTCAATGGAAAAGAAGTTTCAAAAAGCTCTTTACAAATAGGCGCAGAAGATATTGTAAGTGTGGGGGAACATAAAAAATATGTTTCGCGTTCAGCACATAAACTGAGTACTTTTTTAGATGAGATAAAGTTACGTGTAAAAGATGCAGTCGCTTTAGATATAGGCTCCTCAACCGGTGGTTTTACTCAGGTTTTACTTGAATACGGGGCTAAAGAGGTCAGTGCTGTTGATGTCGGGCGCGACCAACTTCATACGAGTTTAAGAGGTGACAGTCGCGTTTATTCGTATGAGAGTTGTGACATTAGGGATTTTGAAAGTGAGAAAAAATTTGACCTAATTGTCAGTGATGTTGCGTTTATCTCTTTGCTTTATATTTTAGATGATGTGGATAGACTCGCAAGTAAGGATATAATACTGCTTTTTAAACCTCAGTTTGAAGTCGGACGAGAAGCCAAACGCGACAATAACGGTGTGGTCTTGGATGATAAAGCCATACAAAACGCAATGATGAGGTTTGAAGATGCCTGTCAACTTAAAGCATGGAAGCTCAAAGTAAAGTCTCCATCAAAACTAACCGGAAAAGAGGGTAATCTTGAATACTGCTACTATTATGAAAAATAGCACCGCCATTGCAATCGGCGGTTTTGACGGGATGCATATCGGGCATCAGCATCTTTTTTCTGAGCTTGGAGAAGCGGGGACTATAGTTGTGATAGAGACGGGTTATGCTAATTTGACTCCAAAAAAAGAGCGGGAACATTTTTCACATCATACTATTATGTACATAGAACTTGACACTATTAGACATCTTAATGGGGAAGGTTTTATAACGCTTTTAAAAGAGAAGTTTCCAAAACTGCAAAAAATAGTTGTCGGTTATGATTTTCATTTTGGCAAAGACAGAAAGTACTCGTTTTCTGATTTGAAAACTCTTTTTGATGGTGAAGTTATAGTTGTTGAAGAGGTGTCTCACCATGGAGATTCTGTTCACTCTCATAAAATACGGGCAAAACTAAAAATTGGCGACATTAAAGGTGCAAATGCATTTTTGGGACATAACTACACTATTCGTGGTAAACACGTAAGTGGTCAGGGAATTGGAAAAACAGACTTGGTGGCAACGATAAACATTGAAACAGACGGCTTTTTAATACCAAAAGAGGGCGTTTATGCAACACTTACGCGAATAGATGATGAAGAACATTATCATCCTTCTGTTTCTTTCATTGGACACAGAGTGACAACAGACGGCTCTTTTGCAATAGAGTCACATGTTCTCGATGGAGAGGTTGTCTGTAAAGAGAAAGCCTCCATAAGTTTTGTTGCGTTTTTGCGAAGCAACGAGAAGTTTGATAATTTAGAAGATTTAAAAAACGCAATTAAAAAAGATATAGCAAAAGCATCAAAAGAGTTGAAATTTTTACAGTTATAAATATAAAGGAAATAAAGAGATGATGAATAGAGAATATTTACACGAAAATAAAGAGATAAAGTTTACGTTTGAGCAAAACCAAAAAGATTTCATAGTTGACGAGATAGGTTTGGAATATAAAGGAAGAGGAAATTTTTTAGTTTTGCTTGTAAGAAAAGTGGAACTCACAACTTGGGATATGATTGCAGAATTTGCTGCGTTTTTAAATCTTCCGGCTGAGAAAATCGGTTACGCAGGTCTTAAAGACAAACATGCGACAACTACGCAATACATCTCTGTTGAAGCAAAATATGAAAACGCAATTAAAAAATTTAAACATCCTCAGATAAAAATTTTAAAATCTATGCGTCATACTCATTCTATTAGAATGGGAGATTTAGTGGGCAACCGTTTTAGTATCAATCTTTTTGGAGTAGAGCCTATTGAAGCGGGACAAATTGAAAAGCTTGCAAGAAAAGCTGAAAAAGTAGGAATGCCAAACTATTTTGGGTACCAAAGATTCGGACGCGATGAAGATTCAATCGAGCAGGCAAAAGAGATGATAAGCGGAGAGCTTCATATTGAAGACACGAAAGTCAAAAAGTTTCTTATTTCTATCTACCAAAGCCAGTTTTTTAACGAATGGCTCAGAGAAAGAGTACTCCTAAGCCGCGAACAAAATGAGGGGAACTTTATGCTTTTAAACGGAGATATTTATCTTGCAAATGACGGCAAACTTTTTACTCCAAAAAATGTACCGCAAAAAGATTTTGAAGATAAAAAAGTAGTTCCGACAGGTCTGTTGTGCGGAAGAGGTGTTTTTCGTGCGAGAGATGAAGCAAGAGAGATTGAAGAGAAATACGATGATGAGTTTTTGTATGAAAAAGGTCTCAGACGTGAAGCAATCGTTTTTCCAAAAGATGTTGTCTATAACTACAATAAAAATTTTTCAATTTTTAACATTGCGTTTACGCTTCCAAAAGGCTCGTATGCAACGGTATTTTTAGAAAATATTGCAAATAAGAACTTTTCTGCAAAGAAAATTGCTGACAAAAGTAAACAAAGATAAGTAAATCTTTAAAAAAGCATCGTTTATTATAATAATTTAATGCTAGTTAGACTATAATCTCGTAAATTTTTAGACAAGGGAGCACACCTATGGGTGAATTGTTTACTTTTTTCGGCCTTATCTCTCACGATAAGACATTTATGTATGTGACACACATGTTACTATCTGCAGGTATTGCAATACTAATAGTAAAAATGGCGATGTCAAATCTTCAACTTGTCCCAAGAGGCGCACAAAACGTTATGGAAGCATACGTTGGCGGCGTTTTAAAAATGGGAACGGATGTTATGGGTAAAGAGAATGCGAGTCGCTATCTTCCTCTAGTTGCTACTATCGGTCTTTTTGTCGGTATAGCAAACTTAATTGGTGTTATTCCAGGTTTTGAAGCTCCTACTGCATTTTTAGAAATGCCTCTTACGTTAGCTTTAGTTGTATTTGTTTACTACAACTATGTTGGTATCAAAGAGCAGGGTGTTATTAAATACTTCAAGCATTTTCTTGGGCCTGTTTGGTGGTTATACTGGTTAATGTTTCCAATCGAGATAGTTTCTCACTTCTCACGTTTAGTTTCACTTAGCTTCCGTCTTTTTGGAAATGTTAAGGGTGACGATATGTTCTTGATGGTTATTTTGATGCTGGCTCCTTGGTTGTTACCAATGATTCCATTTGCACTTCTTACATTTATGGCGTTTTTACAAGCTTTCATCTTTATGATGCTTACTTACGTTTACCTTGGTGGTGCTATCGCTGTAGACGATCACTAGGTCGTACACATGCAAAAAGATATGTTCGAGAGAATCATAAACTTTTTGCTTGGAGCATCATGGGCTATCGTGCTCTTTGGTGCTCTTATAACTTTTAACATCTTCCTCGTTTTAGGTTTTGGCCTTGCGTTTTTCATCACAATACTCTACGTTATAATCTCACTTTTTCTTATCTTGGCTCTTGATGCATTTTCTGTCAATAAACAGCGTTTGGAAGAGACAAAAAAACAGACAGAACTTTTAGAAAAAATCCACTCTAACACACAGAAGTAAAAAGCTTTTAAAGCTTTAATTGGATAAAATCAAAAATCTATTATTTTTTTTAATTAAGGAAACTTATGTTCGAAATAGTTATCGGTCTTGAAGTCCACGTACAACTTAACACAAAAACTAAACTTTTTTGCTCGTGCCCAACAAGTTTTAATCACAAACAAAATACTAATACCTGTCCAACATGTTTGGCGCTTCCGGGTGCATTACCTGTTTTAAATAAAGAAGTATTGCATAAGTCTGTCATGCTTGGAACTGCAATAGATGCTACTATAAACAGAACTTCTTTCTTTGATAGAAAGAGCTATTTTTATCCTGACTCTCCATCGGCATATCAGATTACACAACTCTACACTCCTGTAGTTGAACATGGAAAATTACAGATTGATTTTGAAGACGGAAGTCACAAAATCATCAGAATTAACCGTGCACATATTGAAGCAGATGCTGGAAAAAACATTCATGAGGGTGATATCTCCAAAGTTGATTTAAATCGTGCTGGAACACCTCTGCTTGAGATAGTTTCTGAACCGGACATGAGAAGTTCCGAAGAGGTAATTTTGTATCTTAAAAAGCTTCACTCAATCATTCGTTACCTAGATATAGGCGATGCGAATATGCAAGAAGGGAGTTTTCGTGTAGACGTCAATGTCTCTATCCGCCCAAAAGGCGATGAAAAACTTTATACTCGTGTTGAAATCAAGAATATTAACTCTTTTAAATTTATTGAAAAAGCAATTGAACTTGAAGTTGCCCGTCAGATAGAGGCTTGGGAAGACGGCGTTTATGAGAGCGAAATTTGCCAAGAGACAAGACTTTTTGACCAGACAAAACAAGAAACCCGTTCTATGCGCGGAAAAGAAGAAGCGGCTGATTACAGATATTTTCCAGAACCTGATCTTCTTAAAGCAGTTGTAACAGACGAGATGATCTCTGTCTATTCTAAAATTCCGGAACTTCCAGATGAGAAAAAATCCAGATTTGTCCAAGAGTACGGAATGAACGAGTATAACGCAAGTGTTATAACTTCATCGGTTGAAATGGCGCATTTCTTTGAAGCAATGATGCAAGAGGGAATTTCTGCCAAAAACGCGACTACTTGGCTGACGGTAGAACTTCAAGGGCGTCTTAAGGGAGAAGTGAATATTACAAATTCTCATGTAGATGCTAAGAAACTTGGACATTTAGTCAAACGTATTGAAGACGGTACTATTAGTGGAAAAGCTGCTAAAGAGGTCTTAGACAGACTGATGGAAGAGAATCTTGATGTTGATGGTGTAATTGATGCACTTGGTTTGAAACAGGTGAGTGATACCGGTGCACTTGAGACAATCTGTGACGCAATCATCGCAGCAAACGGTGACAAGGTGGCAGAATACAAAGGCGGAAAAGATAAACTTTTTGGTTTCTTTGTCGGGCAGGTCATGAAAGAGAGTAAAGGCAGCGCTAATCCGCAAGCTGTTAATGACATCCTTAAAGTGAAACTAGGGTAAATGAATTTTCTAAAACGCTTAGTCATTGATGCTTCTTATTCCATAGACGGATCTAAGAGCTATCAGAAGCAAAAGCGTTTTTTTTATAATCTTTTAGAAGAAGACAGCTACAAGTATAAAAAATACTTTGACATTACGATGATAATGCTTATTTTTGCAAGTATTGCCATTTTAATTGGAGAAGTAAAGCATGATCTTGATGAGAGCCTAATCTACTTTAACAGCTACATTATTTCACTTATTTTTCTTATAGAGTATCTTTTAAGATTATGGGTAAACAGCAGCGTTTCTAAAATTATAATAAACAGATATGAATATGACTCTTTTATCGGCAGAGATTTTAATCTCTATAAAGCTCTGAGAAATGTAGCTGCAACAAAGTTTTCATATATTTTTTCCTTACGGGCTATTATAGATTTATTGGCTGTATTACCATTCTTTCATGAACTTAGACTGCTTCGTATTTTTATTCTTTTTCGCGTTTTCAAACTCTTTAGATACACGAAAAGCTTTCAAACCCTTGCTTCTGTTTTAGCTACGAAAAAGTTTGAATTTTTAACGCTTGCCATGTTCTCTTCCATAGTTATTTTTGTCTCCTCCGTACTTATTTATGTGATGGAAGCGAACAACCCAGACTCACCCATAAACACTCTCTATGAGGCTATTTACTGGTCTGTTGTGACAATTTCTACTGTTGGTTATGGAGATATTACTCCTATAACTGACGAGGGCAGATTTGTGGCAATGTTAGTAATTACGGCAGGAATTGCTGTGCTTGCGTTTACAACTTCATTGTTTGTTTCTGCGTTTACAGAAAAACTCGATGAAATCAGGGAGATGAAAACAATCGAAGATATTTCTAATATCAAGAAATTTTATCTTATATGCGGATATGAAGATGTTGCAAGAGAAGTAGCTATGCTGCTCAGAAATCAACATAAAGATATTATTGTTCTCGATGAAGAGTACTCTCGTGTAGAAAATGCTAAAAAAGACGGCTTTACCGCACTTCACTATAATCCGGGCAGTATAGAGAGTTATCATAAACTCAATATGGATATAAGTACTCAGGTCGCGGCTATTTTGTGTTTAAGAAATGATGATGTTGAAAATGTATATACAGCACTGACGGTACGCTCAATAAATAAAGAAATTTTTATTTTGTCTTTACTTATGAATGAAACGAACCGTAAGAAGCTTATATATGCCGGAATTAACGAGGTTATTTATCCTCAAGAACTTGTCGGCATGATAACAAAAGAGCTAGTAGGCCAGCCGGTTGCGTTTGAAGCAATACATGAGCTTAGAAACGAGCAGTCAAGCATCAATATTGATGAGATAATAATTACAGAAAGAATTTTGGTCAACTGCAGCTCTATCGGAGAACTTGATAATAAACGCTATCGAGTTGTTATTCTCGGTATTTATAAAAAAGAGAGTGGACATTTTTATTTTAATCCTCTTGATGATATATTTTTAGAAGAGGGCGATTATCTGCTTGTGATAGGAAACAGAGTTTTTATTCAAGAGTTTGAGACAAATCTTCATTCAAAGAGTAAAATATGAAAGATATAACAGCTTTAGTATTTGGTTTTAATAATTACGCCTCTGAAATTATAGACAACGTCATACAAAAGTACAAAAAGGTTTACACTTACTCTTTAGATGTAAAAGATGCAGAAAATGAAAAGTATAAAATTAAAAACTTTGATTTGAGTGACGAATGGAATGAAGTCGCAGAGCTTATAAATAACAACAGATGTATTGCTTTTTGTGTTTTAGAAGATGATGCGCAAAATATTTTTTTAACTATTTCTCTACGCGCCAGCTTTAAAGAGTTGATGATAGTAGCGCTCGCTACAAACAAAGAGAGCGCTGATAAATTGGAGATGGCAGGTGCAAATAAAGTAATTCCTATAGTAAAAACAACTGCAGATATTATTTCAAATATTATTACAAAACCGATTGCTACAAAGGTTTTACACAGTATTTTATATGAAGAGAGTGATCTTAAAATTGCACAAATTTTAGTGGAAAAAGCAGACGATTTTCACGGTGAGTTTCCTGCAGATATTGACTGGAGCAGGTATAAGGGAATTTTGGTTTTATATATTATGCATGCAGATATGAGTCGCGAGTTTATCTATTCATCCAAGGCCAAACATAATTCGCTGATTAATGGCGACATATTGATTGTGACAGGGTATGAAAGAGATATTCAAGAATTTGAAAAATTAATAGGGAGCAGAAAATATGTCAATTGGGGTAATTGGAGCTGGTAAATGGGGCTCGGCTTTAGCATTCGCATTAAGTGAAAAAAATGAAGTCTTTATAACTTCACGAACTCCAAGAGATATGAAAAATTTTGTCTCTTTGGAAGATATTTTGAAATTGGAGTATTTGGTCATAGCCATACCGGCACAGCAAATTTCATCGTGGCTGGAAGAACATTTTATTTATAATGGGCAAAAAATTCTCGTTGCAGCAAAAGGAATAGAGGCTAAAAGCGGAAAATTTTTAAATGAGATTTATTCAGAATATGTTCCGGAGGAAAACATCTGTTTTCTCTCAGGCCCCTCTTTTGCAACAGAGGTAATGCAGTCGCTTCCGACAGCGCTTGTTGTCAATTCGTATAATGAAGAGTTGAGTAAAGAATTTGCCTCTTTTTTCCCGTCTTTTATAAAAGTATATACTTCAACGGATGTTGTAGGTGCGGAAGTGGCAGGTGCTTACAAGAATGTTATTGCAATTGCCGCAGGAGTTTGTGAAGGTTTAGCTTTAGGCAAAAATGCCGCTGCTTCTCTTATATCCAGAGGCTTGGTAGAGATGCAGAGATTTGGTTTGGTATATGGAGCCAAAGAGGAGAGTTTTGTAGGTCTTAGCGGAGCCGGAGACCTCTTTTTAACGGCTTCTTCAACCATGAGCAGAAATTTCAGAGTAGGACTTGGGCTTGCTGCTGGGAAAACGCAAGAAGAGATACTCAAAGAGTTAGGTGAAGTAGCAGAGGGTATAGGTACGGCTTATGCATTGTATGACATTGCCAAAGAAAAAAAACTTTATCTTCCTATTGCAAGAGAAGTGTACGAACTTCTTGAAGGTAAAAGTCCACATATTACACTCAGGGATCTTCTTTCAAATTAACAATTACAAAGGCCGACATGCATACTTTACAACAACTTCTCTCGGGTGAACTGCAAGGGATTAAAGAACTCAAGATTTCTGAAAACCTCACTGCGTTTCCCATGGAAATATTGAACTTGGCTGAGAGTTTGGAGATTTTGGACCTGAGTAATAATCAGCTTTGTGAAATACCACAAGAGATAAACAGATTAAAAAATTTAAAAATAGCCTTTTTTTCAAACAATAATTTTACAAAAGTTCCCTCTGCGTTTAGAGAATGTGAAAATCTTACTATGCTTGGTTTTAAAGCGAATAAAATTGAAGAATTTGATGAAGACATCTTGCCGCTTGGTATCAGCTGGCTTATTCTCACAGACAATAAACTCAAAAAATTGCCAGATTCCATAGGGAAACTGACAAAACTGCAAAAATTTCCTTTAGCCGGAAATGAACTCACAGAATTACCCCAAACAATGAAAGAATGTAAAAATCTCGAACTCATCCGTCTCTCAGCAAACAAACTGCAAGAGTTGCCTTCTTGGCTGCTCCAACTTCCAAAACTTTCATGGCTTGCGTTTTCAGGTAATCCTTGTTCCGTGAGTCCAAAAATTGTTCATAAAGAAATCTCTTATAAAGATTTGCAAATTGGGGAACTTTTAGGCAGCGGTGCCTCCGGAGAGATATTTAAAGGCTCTTGTGAAGAGTTGCAACAAAATGTGGCAATCAAGCTTTTCAAAGGTGCGATTACAAGTGACGGTTATGCAGAGGATGAGATGAATGCCTGCCTGAGTATGGGCGAACATCCAAATCTCATAAAAGTTTTGGCAAAAATAAAAGAGCCGGAGCGTTTAGGCTTGCTTTTAGAATGTATACCAACTAGCTATTCTAATCTAGGAAATCCTCCAAATTTTGAGACGTGCACACGAGATACTTATGAAGAGTCGCAGATATTTACTTTAGAAACTATAAACGCAGTGGCAAAGTCCATCGCTTCGGTTGCCGCGCATTTACATGAAAAGAATCTTATGCATGGTGACTTGTATGCACATAATATCTTGATTAATGAAGAGAGCGTTTGCTATCTGGGTGATTTTGGAGCGGCAAGTTTTTATGATGCAAACAACAATAGTTATGAAAAAATAGAAGTTCGGGCTTTTGGCTGTCTTTTGGATGATATGCTCTCACGAAGTCCTATAAAAGAGAATGAGCTGTACAACAGTTTAAAGAATCTGAGAGAGAGATGTCTGAATGAAGATGTGCAGAGCAGACCTCTATTTTCGCAGATGAAGTTCAAATAAAAATCGATATATAAAACAACAAGGAGAAGAGAACATGAAAGAGCATGCAGAAGAGTTGAAAAAGATACTCACAGCGTTAATTATAGGCTTGGTTGTGTTTGCTTTTTCTCTGAGTCTATTTACCATGACACAGAGTTTTCTTCTGGGAATTATTGCTGTTTTGGTCACTTTATGGACAAACGAAGGCTTGCCTTTGGCAGTTGTCTCTTTGTTGCCAATTATCTTATTTCCGGCATTTGGTATTTTGGAGACAAAAGCTACGGCAATAAACTACTCAAATCCGATTATCTATCTGTTCTTAGGCGGATTTTTACTTGCAATTGCGGTTGAAAAAACTCATTTGCACTCTTGGATAGCCAATAAAATGCTTACGCTTTTTCCAAACACGCCAAGAGGAATGATTTTTTCTTTGGTGATTACCTCTGGACTTTTAAGTTCTATTTTGTCAAACACCACGACAACTTTGCTGCTTATTTCCATTGCTATTTTTATTACAGATGAAATAAAATTGAAGATGCGTTTTGCTCTTGCAATTGCATACGGGGCAAGTGTCGGCGGTATTATAACTCCCATAGGAACACCGCCTAATCTCATACTTCTTGGAATTATGAATGACAAAGGAATGGAGTTGATACCATTTTTTCAGTGGACTTGGATGGTCGCACCTCTGGCATTTATGATGTTTTTTGTAGTTGGATGGATTCTGAGTATTGGTGTCTCATCTGTGCCAATTGTTCAAAACAAAGAGAAAAAGCCTTTAGATACTAAACAGAAAAAAGTTTTGTTCTTGCTGGTATCTTTAGTTTTTTTACTTCTTTTAAATGCACCCATGAAGCCTTACTGGAATGGACTTGGACTCAATGAGTCGGGAATACTTTTAGGATTTGGTCTTTTGTTATTTGCTCCGGGATTTCATCTTTTGGATTGGATGGAAGATAAAGGAAAGATACCTTACAGAATTATGTTTTTATTTGGTGCCGGTTTTTCCATTGCGTCTGCGTTTAGTGTAACGGGTTTAGCTGATGTGCTTGCAACATATTTAGTGTCGCTCACCAGTCTGCCTCCTCTGCTGTTGCTTTTAAGTATAGCAGCTTTGATTACTTTTACAACCGAGATTACTTCAAATACAGCACTTATCTCAATCATGCTCCCTGTAATTTATGCAGTTGCCCAGCAGACTGGTATGAATACAACACTTTTCATGATGGTGGCAACTCTTTGTGCAAGTTATGCGTTTATGCTTCCAATAGCTACGCCTCCAAACGCCATTGCCATGAGCAGCGGGGCAGTGGATGTGAAGAGTATGATTCGTTACGGGTTTGTGCTCAATCTTTTTGGCATCTTTTTTATCGTCATGATTGCTGAATTTTTTTGGAAAAATATCTTAGTTTTTTAACATAACTCTTACAAGATTTAGGTTAAAATTTTGCATTATATTTGTGAGGTGAAATCATGGTTGTTCATATAGTAATGTTTCAGTTTAAAGAAGAAAATAAAGCTTTAAATCTGGCAAAAGTAAAACATAAGTTGGAAAAACTCGAGGAGCATATTGATGTTCTTAAAAGTATGGAGGTCGGAATTAACTTTACTGAATCACCAAGAGCCTATGATATGTCACTATACAGCACTTTCGAATCTCGTGGGGATTTGAAAATTTATGCTGAGCATGAAGAACATCTCAAAGTAGTAGAACTTATTAAAGAAGTGACTACTGATTCAAAGGTAGTCGATTATATTCTTGAATAAGTGAAAATTTTTTGACGAAGAAATGTTCTAAAAAAAAGACTTAAGCCGTCATATTAATTTAATATTAAATTGGCATTTCTTAGATATTCTGCTATTATAAACAGAAAAATAAGGATTGTATTATGAGTGAACCAAGATTAGAAGATATTGAAGATTATAACACTCTAGAAGGTGAAAAGAAAAAGATTGTTCTTGCAGTTATATTGGCGGGATTATTGATGGGTGTTGTTTATGTATTCGCGTATAAGGTATTTGACAATAAAGATGAAAACCTTACTGTTGAACAATCTATCAATAAAATTCCGATGAAGTAACGGCACACGATATGTTGATAAGTATTGTTGGCGTCTATACACTTTATATAGTTATTTCTATCTATACGAGTGTCATGCAGATAGGATTTGTTAACCAGGCAAAAAGAAAGAATGCGGTTTTACTGAGTCAGGGTGATTATTTAAAAGCAGGCAATTACGCTGTTGCAAAAGAGAAACTCTCTATTGTCAACTCTTTTGTGGATTATCTGCTTTTTATAGCCTGGATTGGGTTTGGAATATCGTTGCTGGAGCAGAATCTTTTTTTTCAGAACGATGCTGTTATGAATATAGCGATTGTGATGGGCTTTTTACTTATTAACTCTCTTGTCTCTCTGCCTTTTGCTTACTACCAAAAATTTGTGCTTGACAAAGAATATGGCTTTAATAAATCTACCATGGCTCTTTTTATTAAAGACACACTTATTTCTTTTGTTATGACAATAGTTTTAGGATCTTTGGTCATTTGGGGAATTTATGCAATCATGAGCAGTTTTGCTTTATGGTGGTTATGGAGTTTTGTTTTTATATTCGCAATTGTAATTCTCATCAATATGCTTTATCCGACTTTTCGAGCCATGTTTTTTGACAAACTTACACCGCTTCAAGATGAAGCACTTGATGATGAAATAAAAAATCTTATGCAAAAAACAGGTTTTGTAAGCTCTGGTGTTTTTATTAGTGATGCAAGTAAACGCGACGCGAGGCTGAATGCTTATTTTGGCGGTTTTGGCCGTGCAAAAAGAGTTGTACTTTTTGATACGCTGATTGAGAAGCTCTCAACGAAAGAACTGTTGGCAGTTTTAGGACATGAACTTGGACATTTCGCTCATGGTGATATTTATAAAAATATTGCTATGGTAGGTGTGATGCTTTTTGCTATGTTCGCTCTTTTTGGTAATTTACCTGAGTCGCTGTTTTTAGAACTTGGAATGAGTCAAACGCCATATCTGACTATGATACTTTTAATGCTGTTTATGCCTGTTTTAGGCTTTATTATGATGCCTCTTATGGGAATTGTAAGCCGACATAATGAATATGCAGCAGATAAAATGGGAAGTGAACTAGGTGGAGCTGCAGGTTCAATTGAGCTTGCAAATGCACTGCAAAAACTTGTGACTGAAAATAAAAGTTTTCCGCTTTCTCATCCGCTTTACATCTTTTTTCATTACACACATCCTCCTGTTTTAGAGCGTTTAAAAGAGCTTGGTGTAGATATCGGCAATGTAGATGAAAGTTCTTTAGAGGCTCAATGCGAAGCCAATATTTAGTCAAGGATCTTTTAAAAGAGATTACGAATACTCTTAACCCTTATATTCCGCGAGCATCAAGAGAAGCTCAACTTCTTTTGATGGCGCATCTTGAATGTGATGAGCTTTGGCTTATTACAAACCAAAACACACTCTTAGAAAATCTTGAAGAACTTTTTGCCTGGGTAGAGAGACGCGCAAATAATGAACCTTTTGAATACATTATAAATAAGGTTAGTTTTTACAGCGAAGAGTTTTATATTGCTCCAGGAGCTTTAATCCCTCGACCTGAGACGGAGATTCTTATTGATGAAGTACTCAAAAGAGTTCCAGATAAAAATGCAGTGCTGACTTTTGCCGAAGTGGGTGTAGGAAGCGGAATTATCTCCATCATGCTTGCGCTTCATCTGCCAAACGCAAAGTTTATAGCCGTAGATATCTCAGAGGCCGCACTTGCTATTGCGAAGATAAATATAGAAAAATTTAGACTTGAAGATAGAATTGAGTTGCGTTTAGGTTCATTGTTAGAGCCTGTAAGTGAAGAGATAGACTATCTTGTGTCAAATCCTCCTTATATAGCAAATGATGTTTTTCTAGAGTCAAATTTGTCTTATGAGCCACAGAATGCACTCTTTGGCGGAAGCATCGGCGATGAGATTATTCAAGAGCTTCTTAATGAGGCATTAAAGCGTAATATTAACTTTTTTACGTGTGAAATGGGTTATGACCAACAAGATAAAATATCACACTATTTAGCAAATAAGAAATATGAAGCGTTAGAGTTCTACAAAGATTACAGTGGCTTTGATAGAGGCTTTAGCTTAAGGTTATAAAAGTGAAAAAAAATATATACGTAGATTTTAGTTATTTGATTATGCTCGCGGCAACTTTTGGCGGTGTTATTGTTTTAGGTGCACTTGTTGCTCCTGTTATTTTTAATACAGACAAAATTTTAGTTGATATGCTTATGGACAAGTATAATGCAGGAATTGTAATGGGTGAAATATTCCATCGCTTTTCTTATTGGCTTTATGCTGTTGTAATTGCTGTATTTTTATATGAAGCAGCCCTCTACAAAACGGGTCAGCGTGATGCTATAGCCTTTGCTTCAAGCGCAGTTGTACTTTTCACGTCTCTCATGTTTAGCGGCGTGTATGCCCCTCATATTCTTGCTATGCAAGCACTTGGAGTTGAAGCGACACAAAGTGATACTTTTGAAAATATTCATATAGCAAGCGAAATAGATTTTAAAATTTTAGCAGTTGCTCTGCTTGTACTTTTCATTCGCAGGTTGATGCTTTTACGTACTGCTCAGGCCTCTTTTTAACTCTTTTTTAACACAATTTTGATACCATCTCTCCTTTACTGGGAGAATATTATGGTATCGCTTCGACAAACTTTTTTACTTCTCTTTTTCTTTACTGTGCATCTTATTGCCTCAGAACCCTCAGAAGCTTTTAAAATCAAAAAAATATATCCGATGGGTGAAAAAATATATACGCAAAAATGTTCAAAAATCAATCCAAATAATTTTACAAGTTTTGAAGAACTTCAAACTGCCATAAAAATTCAAAAATTATGTTCTTTACAAAATGAAACACATATAAACGCAGTCGCGTTTTATCTTTGGGATGTTGTTAGAGTCTCAAAAAAGAGTAGAGAACTTCCAAATATAGAAGTGCATAAGGATGAAAAATGTCCCGTTTGTGGTATGTTTGTTTATAAATATCCAAGATGGGCGGCACAAATATACTTTAAAGATAAAACACACTATTCTTTTGACGGAATGAAGGATTTATTGAAATTTTACTTTGACGAGCCTCATCCGGAAACTATCGAGATGATTCTGGTACGCGATTACTACTCGCAAAAAACCATAAACGCAAGAGAAGCCTATTATGTTTTAGGGAGTGATATTTACGGACCAATGGGAGAAGAGCTTATAGCATTTTCAAATGAGGCGGAGGCGCAAGGTTTTCAAAGTGACCACAGAGCGAAAAAAATACTTTTTTTTAGTGAGATAACAAAAGAGGATGTATATAAACTCGATGAATAAAAAAAGTAAAATAACCTCTTATATCTTTATATTTTTACTTCTATTTACTGCAGGTGAAAGTTTTTACCTTCTCAATACTAGAGGTATAAAAGAAGAGTCATTAGAAAAAAAGAACCGCTTTGTTAAGGTGATCGGCCTTCCGGATTTAGCTTTTAGTTCACAAGACGGCGTTTTAAGACATAGAAGTCTGGGGGATGTTTTTACTCTTTATAAAGATGCACCTAGCTTACGTGAGAGTTTCTCTTCTTCTTTTGCAATCAATCATTTTGAAGATAAAAAGAGTGGCTATGAAGAGTAAAATAAATTTTTATCTCATCGAGTTTGCAATCAACTCCTTACTTAGACAAAAAGCAAAAAGTATTTTTATAACTGTTGTTATTACGTTTTTAACTTTTTTACTTGCATCCGTATTCTTTATCACTAACTCAATAAAATATGAACTGAATGCGACACTTGATTCTTTACCGCAGATAACTCTTCAAGATGTTCGCGGCGGACGTATTCATGATATAGATATTAAAAATGTTGAGAAGATTTTAGCGATAAACGGAGTCAGTGATGCCTCCTCGCGCGTTTGGGGGTATTACTATTTTGAGATGCTTGATGTTTATTTTACAGTTGTAGGCATAGAAGAATTTGAAACAGCATTAACTCCTGCTTTAGCGTCTTTGTCTGAGAAATTTGATTTCAATAGCATTGCAATGTTTGTTGGAGCCGGTGTAAAAAAGAAAATGAGCGAGAGATATTATAAAGAGTATTTTAACTTTATAAAACCTGATGGAAGCATGAAAAAAGTAAATATCGCCGGTGTTTTTGAGAGTGATTTGGAACTCGAAGCAAATGATATGATAGTCATGAGTAAGCAGAATGTGAGAGAGATTTTTGCTATGAGCGAGGAGAGAGCGACAGATATTTCGGTTCATGTTTCTAACCCTAAAGAGATAGCTACTGTAGCACAGAAAATTAAAGAGCAATTTCCAAGTTTTAAAGTAATTACCAAGGATGATTTGAAACTGAGTTATGAGAATATGTTTAACTATAAAAGTGGAGTTTTTTTAGCTCTGTTTGTTGTTGCGATATTTACATTTTTTATTATCATCTACGATAAACTCAGTGGCGTAAGCAGTGAAGAAAAACGCGAAGTAGGAATACTTAAAGCTGTCGGTTGGAGAGTTGAGGATGTTTTAAAAGAAAAGTTTTATGAAGCAGGCATTATTTCTGTCTTTTCTTATCTGCTTGGAATCGCACTTGCGTTAGCGTTTGTATACCTGCTGCAGGCACCTCTTTTACGAGAAATATTTATTGGCTACTCAGATTTGAAAGTTAGTTTCAGACTGCCGTTTGTAATGGATTTACAAACACTTTTGTTAGTTTTTTTTCTAACAATTCCAATTTACATAGCAGCGACGATTATCCCTTCATGGAGAGTCGCAAGCCTTGAAACCGATGAAGTGATACGCTGATGATAGAATTAAAAAATATATCGAAGATTTATGAGAGTAATGAAAATAATAGAGTGACTGCTCTTAAAGATGTTAGCATCAACTTTAAAGAGGGCGAGCTGATACTTCTAAAAGGTCCAAGCGGAAGCGGTAAAAGCACTATGCTTTCGCTCATTGCAGCACTCTCAAAGCCTACAAGTGGAGAGGTGATAGTTGATACAAAAAGAATATCAAAACTCGCAGACACCTTTGCCGCAACATATAGACGTAATAATATTGGTTTTATTTTTCAAAAGTATAATCTTATTCCAAATTTGAGTGTTGAGGATAATATTTTACTTCCTCTCATTCCTTTAAATCTCTCAGAAGATGAAGCACAAAAACATGTGAAGAGTGTTATGGAAAAATTCCATATTGCTCACAAGAAGGAGATTGCTGTTAAAAGTCTCTCAGGGGGAGAACAGCAACGTGTAGCCATAGCAAGAGCAAATGTAAATAAGCCAAAAATTATCTTGGCAGATGAGCCTACTGCTAACCTTGATAAAGAGTTGTCTTTGAAGTTTATAGAGATTTTAAGAGAGTTAAAGTCGCAAAATAAGACCATTATTGTCGCAACACATGATCCGCTTTTTTTCGGGCTTGATTTTGTCGATAGAGAAATAGAGATGCTAAACGGTGAACTGTTAGTATGATCTTGTCTCCTGAAATTTTAACACTACTCATTTTAAATGCAATTCTGACATTTTTTGCAATAATTGCTTTTTATTTGAGTCTTAGAATTTTTTGGAAATATGATAAAAACTCTTCTGCAAAATCACAGTATGAGCTCGAGAGTCAAAGCTATCTGGCGGCGACTATTATTAAATATATTTTTGCGATTAAAATACCCCTTTTCTTGTTTTTTATATTTACACTTGACAAACTTTCGGGAAGTATCGTGGGAGCGATGTGCGCTGCTGGAGTTGTTGATGCAACTGATTATGGAACTCCGCTTTTAATGTTAAAGATTTTAAATCTGTATCTTTTTGCATACTGGATTGTCCTGCATAATGAAGATTCTAAAGATGAAAACCAGCCTTATGTCAGAGAGAAATTTGCTTTTTACTGCGTAGCATTTTTTCTATTTATTGGTGAAATAGTTTTAGAGTTTGTTATGTTTGATGCCATTGACATAAAAAGTGTTGTTGATTGCTGTGGCGTTATTTATTCAAGCAGCAGTGCCTCGTATCTCTCTTATTTTTTAAATATGAATCAGCTTGTTTTGCTCACACTTTTTTACACTCTATTTCTCTTGATGTTTCTTTTTTACAAGCTCAAAAATAGATATGCTTTTACTTTAGTCAATCTCTTTTTTATCATAGTGTCGCTTATAACGCTGATTTCATTTTTTGGAACTTATATTTATGAGCTTCCAACGCACAAGTGCCCATTTTGCTTTTTACAAAAAGATTATCATTACATTGGGTATATTTTATATGCGTTTTTGTTTTTGGGGACGTTTTATGGTCTGACTTTGGCGTTTAAAGAGAGAGAAGAGGGTTATAAACTTTCACTGTTTTTTAATTCTGCATACACTATAGGTGTTTCAATTTATCCTGCGTTATATTATTTTAAAAATGGAGTTTGGTTGTAGCGAGAGCATTATCTACCGCCAAATTTATCATTCCACCACTCTGAGGGTGAATAGTGGGATTTTTTGATATGCTCTTCATCAAAAGAGAATTCATAGTTGTTGCAATAATCTAAAATAATCTCATAGGCTTCATTGATAAGCATACTCATCTGCGTTGCTTTTTGGACATCATCTTTATGTTTGTCAGGATGCCATTTTTTCATAAGATTTTTGTATTTGTTTTTGATTTCTTTAAGGGAGGATTTTTCACGAAGGCCAAGCAAACTCTTGGCTTTCATGATTTTTTCAAAGGAGTGCAATAATTTTCTTAGTCTTGTTGTTGTCTCATATATGCAGGAATGTCAAGGTAATCACTGTTTAAATCACCGCCAACAACCAATCTTGGACGTACTTTTGCACGTGGAGGAATATTTTCACCTACAAAGTCACCATTGTTTGACAATTCTTTTGCTGAAACTTCTTTTTCAAAACCAGTAGCAACAATAGTAATTTTGATGTAGTCCTCAGGCATCGTTGAATCTGTTGATGTTCCCCAGATAACTTCAGCGTCCTCATGAGCACTGTCATGAACAACATCCATAGCTTCAGCGATTTCCATCATTGGAAATTCAGGGTGCATACTAAAGTGAACTAAAACACCCATCGCTCCGTTGATTGACATATTGTCAAGAAGTGGAGACTCAATAGCCGCTTTAATAGCTTCATACGCTGCGTTTTCGCCCTCATGCTCACCAACACCCATGAGTGCCATACCTTTGTGACTCATTACAGTTTTTAAGTCTGCAAAGTCAAGGTTGATGTCATTTTCACCACTTGAAAGAATGACACCTGAAGTTCCGCTGACAGCTTGTGCTAAAACGCTATCTACTATTTTGAAACTTTCTTTAAGGCCAAGTTTTCTATCAATGATAGTTAAAAGCTTGTCATTAGGGATAACAACAATAGAATCACTCTCTTTTTTAAGCTCTTCTAAACCGGCTTCTGCAAGCTTGATTCTCTTGTTCCCTTCAAATTTAAAAGGTTTTGTAACAACAGAAATAGTTAACGCACCAATTTCTTTTGCTATCTGAGCAACGATAGGTGCAGCACCGGTACCAGTACCACCGCCAAGACCGGCAGAGATGAATACTATGTCTGCTCCCTCAAGAGCATTTCTAATTTCATCATAACTCTCTAGTGCAGAATCTCTTCCAACAACCGGTTTCATACCAGCACCAAGGCCTTTAGTAAGCTTTGTGCCTATTTGAATCTTAGATGCAGCACAGGTTTCACTTAAAACTTGTGCATCAGTATTAATGAGCATCATCTCTATCCCAGTAACACCTTGATTAATCATGTGACCAATCATGTTACCGCCACCACCACCAACGCCAACAGCGATGATTCTAGCTCCACTTATATTACGCGCTTCTTCTACAGAAAATGCTTCAATGCTCATATCTTACTCCTTTAAAATAACTGGGTTGCCCAATTCCAAAATTTACTAAAAGCTCCGGCTTCTTCACTCTTTTTTTCTTTTTTTTCTGACAAATTGACCATCTTCTCTTTGATATTCAAATCAAGAGATGGCGGCACAATAGGAATATCCTTAGCCTCGCTGAAAGATACTGTTGTTGTTTCTGTTGGCAATTCATTCGCGTGTCTAACTCTTTTGTTGACATCTATCTCGTAAGGAGTATACGCAGATGCGCTATACATAATAAGGCCGACAGCACTTGCATACTCTGGTTCTCTCAAGTTATCAAACAGACCATCCATTTCAATAGGACGTGCAAGACGAACCGGAACAGAACCAAAGGTTGCTATGGCTAAATCTCTGATGCCTTCCATTTTTGAAAAGCCGCCGGTAAGTACAATACCTGCGCCAAGCTGATCTTTTAAGCCGCTTTTTTCTATAAATTGTGCAAGAATCATAAGTGTTTCTTCAACTCTAGCAAAGATAACATTATGTACAACTTCCAGAGATACCTCATGCGTAGAGTGCTCATCACCAATAATAGGAAGTTCGATCAAATCGTTACTTGGAGTAAGGAGTGAACCGTAAGTAAGTTTTACATTGTCTGCAATATTGAGTGGTGTATGAAGCGCCATAGATAAATCGCTTGTCACATGGTTAGAACCAACACCTAAAAATTCGTTATATCTTATAGAATTTCCTGAAAATATTGCGATATTGCTTGTATTTCCACCCATGTCAATAACAGCAATGCCTAACTCTTTTTCGTCTTCATTTATTGTGGCAATTGCAGAAGCATAAGAGTTGAGTACGATATTGTCTACTTCAACACCTGCGCCGCGAACAGCTTTTCTTAGGTTGTTGAGATTTGATTTTTGTGTTGTAATGATATGCGTTTCAACTTCAAGTCTTGAAGCATTCATGCCAAGTGGATCTTCTATAAAGTCCTGATCATCTACTTTAAAATTATATGGAAGTGCATGAAGTACTTCAAATTCGTTAGGAATGCTTGCATTGTAAAGTGAAGCATGCATAACTCTTTCTATTTCTTTGAAGCTGACTTCTTTAGACTGGATGTTTACAATACCGTTTGAGTTAACACTTTTAGTGTAAGCACCGGAGATGGAAACAATAGCGCTTGAAACTTCACTTCCTGAAACACGTTTCGCATCATTTACCGCTGTTCTGATAGAACGGGAGGCTAACTCGATGTTAGTAATGCTTCCTTTTTTGAGGCCTTGAGCCTTAGTAGTTCCAGCACCTGTTATGGATATAGAGTTATCATTGTTTATTTGAGCAATGATTGCGCAAATTTTAGTAGAGCCGATGTCGATGGCTAGAATAGTTCTACTCAACTTATAGTCCTTGGATAAATATCTCTGTCTGATATTCGTTTTCTAGATTTTTTATAAGACCTTCATTGAACATTGCGCTCTTCAATCTCATAACAGAATCCCCTTGATTGTTATTTGAATTATCTAGCAACTTTTGTTCCAAAATGTCATAAAGTATCACTTTTCCACTACTTAGTGTTATATAAGATCTTTTAATTTGTTTGTCAAAGAGTTTTGCCAAGAATTCACTTGCTTCTTCTGCACTTAAACCTGCTATTTTAGCAGAATCTTGGACAGTTACATAGTCAGTTGCCGATCCTTTGAACGTTGCTACTGAATTTGTTGCCAGTTCAAGAAGTTTTGCTTTTTGTGTTTGTGTTATATAAAGTGGTTTTACTTCACTTTTTGCTTCTTCATATGTTTTTGTTATGGAAGGGTTTGTTTTTATGAGTTCAAACATATAGTATGCGCCATTGACAAATACAGGTTTCATAAATGGAGATGCCGAAGTGAGTTTTGCTATTTCTTCTAGAGTAGCACTGTCAAAAGGATTATTTGTATTTGAAATAGTGGTAGTCTGTATACTTACATTTTCATCCAGAGTACCTTTTTTATATGCTATGTACGTTCTTAGTGCTGCATCTTTTGATGCTTTTGCATCAAGTTCATCTAGAATGTTTTCTTTAGCATTTTCAAGTGAAAGAATTTTTCCTTCAGAATCTTTGAAATGTGTTTTGTTCTCAGAGTAGTATGTACTAATCTCATCCGCAGTATATTCAGCTTTTACATTGTCCTGCTTGATGAATTTTACATCATAACTCACTTCAGTCATGAAATTATTCTTCTGCGTTTCCCAAAAAAGTTTCACCTGCTCGTCTGAGCTATCGACGTTAATGTCTGAGAGATTCAGTATTTTGTACTCAATTTTATCTGCAATACTTAGAATTGTGTTGAGTATTGCAGATTCGCTTTCACTCACCTCGACTGGAAGTAACTTAAAAGTTTTTTGTATAAGTAATTGTTTTCTCAGGTCATTTTCATATTCTTGGATGCTGAGTTTATTTTGAGATAAAACCGTTTTGTAAACATTGCTGTTAAAAACGCCATTCTCAAAGAAATATTCTTGTGTCTTAAGTGCCGTAAGAAGTTCTTCATCGCTTACGCTTAAGTCATATTCGGCTGCAAGGTTAAGAATGTAAGCCTGTTGTATAATTTGCTGCATTGCCTGTGCTTGAAGGCCAAAGCTTTTTGCTTTTTCTTCATCAAAGTTACCCTGAAGCATTTGATTATATTGAGAATACAAACGTGAGTAACTTTTTTGAAGTTCACCCATCGTTAACTCTATATTACCTACTTTTGCAACTGCTCCAGCCTTATCACCATAACTATACTGACCCCATCCAACAAATCCAGCACCAATAAACGCTATAGTTGAGATCCAGATAGTAACGATGAGATATTTTTTATGTCTTTGCATCCATGTAATCATCTATAAAATACCTTCTTTTATTATTTGCGTTATTCTACGAGAATTCGTATTAAACCATCATAAAAACCTGCTGTTTGTTAGTATTATGTAATAAATATACACATGTAAAAGCCATATTATCTTTTGTTTTTTATTTTTTTACAGGGCAACAAGAAATATGGATAAAATACTTCTATAAAATAAAATACAAAAAGATAAAAAATGAATAATTTAGAGTTGAAAAAAAGAGATTTAGAAGTTCTTTGGCATCCCTGCACGCAGATGAAAGACCATGAAATACTTCCGCTCATTCCCATAAAAAAAGCGCATGGCGTTTATTTGGAAGATTTTGACGGAAATACTTATATAGATGCTATATCCAGTTGGTGGGTGAATCTTTTTGGACATACAAATACTTATATAAATACCAAGATTAAAGAGCAAGTTGATACGTTAGAACATGTAATTCTTGCCGGATTTACACATGAGCAGGTAGTAAGACTTTCTGAGCGTTTAGTAGCATTAACACCAAAAGGGCTGGCAAAATGTTTCTACTCCGACAATGGCTCAAGTGCAGTAGAAGTAGCACTCAAGATGAGTTTCCATGCGCATAAAAACGATGGAAAAAATAAAAGTATATTTGTTTCGCTCACAAACTCTTATCATGGGGAAACCATAGGCGCACTCAGTGTTGGAGATGTTGAACTTTACAAAGATACGTACGCTCCACTTTTACTTAAAACACTCCAAACAGCGACACCAACAGATATGAGCTTAGAAGCTGCACAAAACGCAGCCGCCGCGTTTGAAGAGCTGTGTAAGCAAAGGGCAGACGAGATATCAGCACTTATTTTGGAACCGCTTGTCCAGGGTGCAGGTTCTATGCACATGTACCACAAGGAATTTCTAGTTCTGGTGCGTGAGATTTGTACCAAATACAATGTGCATCTTATAGCCGATGAAGTTCTGGTCGGTTTTGGACGAACGGGAGAGCTTTTTGCCTGTGCTCACGCTAACATAACACCAGACTTTCTGGTACTCTCAAAAGGGCTTACAGGCGGTTATTTACCACTTTCCGTTGTACTAACAAGCAATGAAATATATGCGAAATTTTATTGTGATTATGGAGAGTATAAAGCTTTTTTACACTCACACTCTTATACAGGAAATGCACTTGCCTGCGCAGCGGCAAACGCAACACTTGATATTTTTGAAAATGAGAATATTATAGAAAAAAATAGAGCGACAGCTGCGTTTATGGGAGAAAAACTTCAAAAATTTTTAGAATTAAAAAATGTAAAAGAGGTACGACAAACAGGGATGATTTGTGCAGTGGAGCTTCAAGGTTATGAGCCGCAGCAGAGAATAGGGCTAAAAGTTTACGAATATGGACTTCAAAATGGAGTCTTATTAAGACCGCTTGGGCACATTGTTTATTTTATGCCGCCTTACATTATAACAAACGCAGAGATAGACATCATGATGGATGTAGCTTACGAGGCTATAAAAATACTTCCCTAGTCAAAATTAAAAGAGTTGCCGGCACTGCTCTCGAGCATGAGAAGGCGGCAGCTTTTCTCTAAAACTGAGAGTTGTTTCGCCATCTCGTGCAAATCCCTGTTAAAAGCATAAACCCCATAACCGCGTATAATCATTATATTTGTTTTTTTGGATAAGAAGTAGTGGGTAATTTCACTTTGCGCTCTGTCATACCAGTTGTCAAAAGATTTAGGATCGACTATTTCTATGGAGCCAAGCTCTGTGTAACCAAAATAATCTTTGGGAGTAATGATGTTATGGTCGAGAGAATAAGCGGTTGTAAAAGGCGGCATCGTAAAAGTGATGAATTTTGCATCGGAAATTTGTGAGTAGATGTAGTAGTGAATGTTGGAGTCGATACTTGCTTGATTCCAGCGGTAATCTTTCTTAAAGTAGAGCTCAATCAAATCATTTTCGTCAATTGCATCAAATACACTCTCTTTTGTATTGATAAGAAAGCGGTTGGACTCTGTCTTTGCAGAAATGGAACCATGATAGATACCAAAGAAGTCCTTTCTGAACATAGAAAGTGCTAATTTTGATAACTGTTTTTTTAGGATTAATCTATTCATGCTCTGCTCTTTTGTGAAATTTATGGTGTAAGTATATAGCTAAAAAGTTAAAAAGAAGCCCAATAACACCAGCATGAAATCCAAAAGGCTTAGATGGAAGAGGTGTGAGTAAAAAGAGTAAAGTTACAGCAGAACCACATAGGACTCCATAGAGTATGCTTTTGGATTTTAGGGACTTGAGATGAATTCCAAGCATGATAGCCGGAGCAATCTGGACTAAAATTTCAAGTTTTATCTGTATAAGCCACCAAATGGTTGACGGAAGATTGATAGCCAAAATTACCATAAGCGTCATAATGAACCATGAAAAAAGCTTTCCGACATAAGTGAGCCTTTTTTGACTTGCATTAGGATTTCGTTTATGGTAAATATCTTGAGTGAAAAGTGAGGCAATGGCGAGCATAGCACTGTCAACGGTAGACATGATAGCTGCAATTGCCGCTGCTACAAAAAGTGTAATAACGATGCTCATACCTTCAATGTTCGTAAGTTTGTTGAGCATTAAAAGGATTATCTGTTCACTGCCAGCTTTATCTAAATTTGGAAAATGAGCTGAACCGATGATGGCAATAATAATAAGAGGCAGGGTAGTTAAAAGCGGCATAATAACCATTAAACTTAGCGAGTGTCTCAAAGAACTTTCATTTTTTGCCGAATAGATTCTTTGTATGGCTTGGGGATAAACTGAGATACCGAAGAATATGAGGATTAAAACACTCAGCCATGTAATCTGGTCTGAGAGTGTGACTGCTTTAAAAAGTTCAGGATTGTTTTGTAGAAATAGTGTGCTGTTTGCCTCAAGCGAGCCATAATGTATCATGACAACGCTAAAGATGATAATGACACCTACAAAAAGCAAAACTCCCTGAATTGCATCTGTCCAGGCAACGCTTCGCATGCCTCCGAGTGTTTCATATACTACCATGACAATGGCCATAAAGATAATACCTTCGGTGAATCCAATGCCTCCGCCGGTGACATACTCCATAATATAACCTATGGCTTTGAGATTTGTAAGCATGTAGTTTGAGAGTGCAAAAATGGAGATGGCTACAATGATATAAGTGAGTGTTTGTGAGTTGTAGCGAAAATTTATATAATCTCCAACTGTAATAAAACCATGCTTTTTACTCAGAGGGTAGAGTTTTGGAGCATAAATGAGATAGCCGGCGACGATGGCGATCATGAAGGTGACGCCTACAAGAAAGAACCAGCCGTTTCTGTAGGCACTTCCGGCAAAACCGATGAGGGAGTTACCGCTATACTGCGTGGCATACATGGTTAAAAATAAAACACCGACCCCAAAACCTTGACCGCCAAGGTAGAAGTCTTTCATACTCTCTTCTTTAGAAGCAAATTTTCCTGCAAATCCAATGAGAATGAGTGAGGCTAGATAGAGGACTAAAAACCAGATGCCACCCTCTGAGAGAAGTGCCGTCTCACTCATTTTTGTCTCTTAACTTTTTCCACTTTTTTTCTATAATGAAAATCAAAATGCCAGCGTAGAGTATAGTTGCTCCAAGAGAAGCATATACCCAAAAAGGCAAGCCATAAGTGATATCTGAATTTAAAAATGGAATAGTGAGAATGAGGAGTAAAAAAGAGAGTTTAAACATGTAAAGCCGGTTACTTGAACCAGCCCTTCATTTTGTCTATGGCCGAATCAAGAACGCTCTCATGCGGTTTTGATTCCTCTATGCCAAAAGATTCCTGGAGTTTTACAAGCAGCTCTTTTTGTTTGTCATTGAGCTTTTTCGGGTAGGTAATATTTACCTGTGCAATTAAATCACCTTTTCCGTGTCCGTGAACATCGTCAATTCCCTCATTTCTAAAAGTAAAACGCTGTTTGTCTTTTGTTCCAACCGCGAGTTTGAGTTCAAGCTCACCTGTCAGGGAAGGGATTTTAAGACTCTCTCCGCTTACTGCCTGGGTAAAAAACACAGGAATCTCAATATAAACATCATTTCCGTCACGAATAAAATGCTTGTCAGGTCTGACACTGAAAGTTACATACAAATCACCGCGAGAGCCGCGTTTGCCAATATTTCCTTTGCCGGAAACTCTGAGACGATTGTTTGTATCAATCCCTTTTGGAATTTTTATAGTAACTTTTTCTCTGACTTCTTCATATCCGTTACCGTTACAAGATTTACATTTTTCTGCCGGAGCTGAACCGGCTCCATGACAAACAGGACAAGTCTGAGAGAAGGTCATGAAACCTTGTTTCATATAAACCTGACCTTGGCCTTTACACTGAGAACAAGTAGAGAGTTTTCCATCTTTTGCACCTGTTCCGCTACAATCTTTACACGAATTTTTGTAAGAGAATTCTATCTCTTTTTCACATCCAAAAATGGCTTCATGGAAGCTGATGTGCATATCTACGTTCATATCAAGAGGATATTTTTCAACATCTGCAGGATTTTTTCTACGGCGAGAACCGCCACCGCCAAAGCCGTTAAACATCTCTTCAAACATAGAGCCTAAATCATCGAATCCACCTGAAGAACGGCCTCTGCCGCCCATACCCTGAAGACCTTCTTTGCCGTAACGGTCATAAATACTTCTTTGTTCATCATCGCTCAGACACTGATACGCTTCGTTACAGAGTTTGAACTTATGTTCTGCCTCTGCATCGCCTTGATTTTTATCCGGATGGTACTTCTTTGCCATAGCTCTGTAAGCTTTTTTTATAGTTGTTTTATCCGCATTTTGCGAGATTTCGAGTATTTCGTAATAGCTTAAATTTTCCATACTTTCCTACATATTTATAAAATTTTTCGCAATTATACCGTTTTTACGGTTTAATTTTAAGTATAATATAGTTCATGAAAAATATACACTTAATTACTCTCATTTCTCTGTTTTTTGTCGGTTGTACAACAACCCCGGTTATACCTTTGGAAGAAGCACCTCAAGCTTCTGAGATTATGGTAGTAGAAAGTAACGATACATCCGAGAGTATGCAAGAACTTCCTCCCCTTGTGCTTGAAAATGTTGAGAAAAAACCGCCTGAACTTCTGATGCCCCTTCCTAGAATACCTCTGAAAATATCAGAACACATGCCAAAAACTACGCTTGTAGGAACAAAGTTTTGTTATTTGCCGGAGTGGGAAAAAGAAAACTTTCAAGAAGCGCTCGCTGCGTTTGTAAACAGTTGTAAAACGAAAAAAACGCAAACACTTTACAGTGATTTGTGCCACAGAGCGCAAGAGACCAAAGATGCAAAAGCTTTTTTGGAAAAAGAGTTTACGCCCTACCAGATAAATGCAAGTGACGGATGTAAAACAGGGCTTTTAACGGGCTACTATGAGCCTCAACTCAGAGGTTCCTTGACAAAAACAGAGGTCTATAAATATCCTGTACACAAAACTCCGGACGATTTGATTATCGTTGATTTGGGTTCTGTTTATCCTGAACTTAAAAAATACAGATTACGCGGAAAAATAGTAGGCAATAAATTAGTTCCTTATTATGCAAGAAAAGATTCTGAAAAACAAGACAATACTCCAGAGAATATTATCTGTTATGTGGACTCTAAAATTGATCTCTTCTTTTTAGAAATCCAGGGTTCAGGGCGTGTTCTTCTTGACAATGGAGAAAATATTTACATAGGCTACGATAACCAAAACGGACATCCTTATAAAGCTATAGGACGATATCTTGTTAAGAAAAAAGAGCTTAAACTTGAAGATGTTTCACTTCAAAGCATTCGTGCCTGGCTGGAGAAAAATCCAGCAAGAATAGATGAAGTTTTAAATTACAATGACTCTCTTGTTTATTTCAAACAAAAAGATAAACCGGCTTCGGGTTCTCTTGGTATTGAACTTACTCCAAAAAGATCCATCGCCATTGACAGAAAATTTATTCCGCTGGGAAGTTTGCTTTATTTGAGCGCTGATGTGGATGAGAATAAATTTTGTAACGTTGTTTTGGCACAAGATACAGGCGGTGCAATAAACGGGGCTGTACGTGCTGACCTTTTTATGGGGCATGGTGAAGATGCTATGCAGACAGCAGGAAAACTCAAGTCAGAAGATTTAAAACTTTGGATTTTACTTCCAAAACATGCGAAAGAAGACGGATCGTGAATCACTCCTTAGAAAAGTTCAACCGCTTAGTAGAAGCTCTTCAGCTTTTGCCGACAGTCGGAAAAAAATCTGCCACACGGCTTGCATATCATATGATAATGAAAGACAGTTTCAGCGGTATGAAAATATCTCACGCTATAGAAGATGCACTTGGCAGTCTTAAAAAGTGTGCTGCGTGCGGTGGAATGAGTGAAGATGAACTTTGTTATATCTGCTGCGATGAAGGGCGGGATGAGAGGCTTTTGTGCATTGTAGAGAATGCAAAAGATATTCTTCTTTTAGAAGAAAACGGACTTTTTGACGGAAGATATTTTGTTCTTGATTCTTTGGAAGAGTTAAGTATTACGCATCTTGAAGAGTTGGTTAAAACAGGTGTGAAGGAGATAGTATTTGCTATTACCCCTTCCATTTCAAACGACGCGGTTATTTTGTATATTGAAGATAAACTTCAGTCGTACGATTTGAATTTTACAAAAATAGCTCAAGGCGTGCCGACGGGTGTAAGTCTGGAAAATATAGATTTGCTTTCACTTACAAGAGCACTTGAAGACAGGGTGAGGGTATAAATGGTAAAGATTTTTTTAATTGTATTGATGTTGGCGGTCAGCTCTTTTGCGATAGAGTCTAAAAATGATAAAAATTTAGAGTTGGAAAGTTTTAAAAAACAAGACGATGAAGCAAAAAATTCTATGAACAGATGGCTTGACGGTGTTTTTGGTCTTCAGCCTCATAAGCCAAACTATATTTTGCCTATTGAGTATAGAGAAAAGCCTTACAAATCGTATGACACGAATCTTTACAAAAATATAGAAGCGGAGTTGCAGGTAAGTCTAAAACTTAAAATCGCGAAGGACTTTTTTGGTCTTGGCGAGAGTTACTATTTGGCTTACTCACATAAAGCTTTTTGGCAGATTTATGTGGATTCTTCCCCGTTTAGAGAGACAAACTACTCTCCTGAAGCTTTTGTTGTTTTTCCTGTTTTAGACACCAAGAGTATTTTTCATATGAGAGCGCTGAAATTTGGTTTAGCTCATAATTCTAATGGTCAGGGAGACACTTCAGATGTTGTCTATCCTGAGGGTTATACAAATCCCGGGAATCGTTCAAGAAGTTTAAACTATGTCTACACTGAGGGCACTTTTCAGTATGATACGCTTATAACAGAGCTGCGTTTATGGGCCCGCATACCAGAAAATTCTGAAACGGATGACAACCCTGACTATACGGACTATTCAGGCTCTATGGAAGTGAAATTTAGCTACTTTAGAGGCAAACATATGTACACGCTTATGCAAAGAGGCAGTGTTTCCACCGGCAAAGGGGCGACGGAATTAACCTATTCCTATCCTTTGGCAAATGACGCTTATCTGTATGGGAAAATCTTTTCAGGTTATGGCGAAAGTTTGATAGATTATGACAACTACATCACAAAGTTTTCTTTAGGCTTTAGTTTCTCCCGATAAGCAACTCCTATTGCTCTCTTTGTAGAGCTCTAGTATCTTTTTACACATAATCAACTCCACTGCTTTTTTATTAATAAACAAAGCTGGTTCACTTTGCTACATTCTTTAATTTGGTGTTTTGTGATTATTTGGGCTAAGTCTTACGATTGAGAGATTGTGTTGTATGTGTGAGATTTTAAAAGAGATAAAGCGAAAGGCGTGGAAGGGGGGGGAAACCACGCCTCAAATATTAGAAAACTAAGTCTAAGTGACCTGAAACATCTGCAATATACCCACCTGCTTCATCTGATGGAGAATTGTGATGTGCAAATGCACTCGAAGCTAAAGCTGCTAATACCAGTAATATCGCTGTAAATTTTTTCATGTTAATCCTTTGTGTTTAAGATGGAGAAAGTTTAACAAGAGAGAGTTAGTGTTGTGTTAGCAGAAGAAAAGATTGTAAATCTTTAATCAGCAAAAACAGCATCACATGAAGCGACACTGTTTTTGCTATGAACGACTGCAGAAGAGAAGTAAATCTACGGTGTTGCCAATCCACCATCTGTAATAGTCCAGCCATCAGTTGCTATCATATACGCTCTAGCATCTTCTGCTGCACCTGCACTGTATTGACTGTTTCCACCATCAAATGTAACATTCGGTTGAAGATTTTGAGCATCCCAACCGATTAGCAATGCATCGTAATTTGGAGTGGACAGAGTGGCACCATTAAACATTGATTCCATATTTGTCACTTGGCTCACATCCCAAGAACCAATGTCTTGGTCAAATGGTGTATTATAAAACATCCATCGCATATTTGTTACATTTCTTACATTCCAAGTGCTTAAGTTTTGGTTGAAGGCACTGGCCTGATAGAACATACTGTCCATCGTAGTTACACTGCTTACATCCCAACCACTTATGTCTTGATTGAAAGCAGAAGCATTTAGAAACATTGCTGTCATATCCGTAACACTGCTAACTACCCAACTGTCAATTGCTTGATTAAAAGCAGAAGCACCCCAAAACATACTATTCATATTTGTTACAGCGCTCACATTCCATGAACTTATATCTTGGTTGAAAAGATGATTATTTTGGAACATATAATACATATTCGTGACAGCGCTTACATCCCATGAACTAATATCTTGATTGAAAATAGAGCTAAATCCTCCAAACATAGCTCGCATAGTCGTTACGGCACTTACGTCCCAATTACTAATATTATTATCAAAAGAAGCAGTATTGTAAAACATGTTGCTCATGTCTGTGACACTGCTGACATCCCATGAAGTCAAATCTTGACTAAAGGCAGAAGCTGTGTTAAACATGCCATCCATATTAGCAACACTGCTGACATCCCAAGCATCTATATTCTGGTTAAAAGAAAGAGCGCTGGCAAACATATACCTCATAGTCGTTGCACTGCTTACATCCCAAGAACTAATATCTTGGTTAAAACTCGCAGCACCGCTAAACATATGACTCATATCAACAGCACTACTAACTACCCAATTGTTAAGCGGCTGATTAAATGCAGAAGCTCCAGTAAACATCCCTGTCATTATTGTGACTTTTGAAACATCCCAGTTATTTAAGGCTTGATTAAATAAGACGGCGTCACGAAACATATACTGCATATCTGTGACATTTGCAACATTCCAGGAACCAATAGGTTGGTTAAATGAAGAAGCTCCGCTAAACATATAAATCATACTTGTCACACTGCCGGTATTCCAAGAGCTGATGTCTTGATCAAAACTCGTCGCACCATGAAACATATTGTCCATAATGAGCACATTGCTTACATTCCATGAATTTAAACTTTGATTGAAATCAGATGCTCCAGCAAATATTGCTCTCATATTTGTGGCATTACTAACATCCCAATTCCCAATGGGTTTATTAAAAGATGAAATTCCTTGAAACATAGAATCCATATTGGTCACATTACTTACATTCCAATCGTTTAAATCCTGATTTATTCCTGAAATCATAGAGAACATGTAACGGGTTTCCGTTACAAGGGAAAGGTCAGGAATGTCCGAAGCGTTCACAACCATATTAGAACATCCCCTAAAAGCACGATCCATAGATGTCCATTGTCCCTCTCCCCACTGATCAATTGATAGGAGTTTCTCGTGGTCACCTATACCAACCATATAACCATTGAAAAAAATTCTCGGGAAATCACCTTTAATGTCAATAGTATAAGTTCCGGCAGATGCATAGTTACAAGTGTAGTTACTGGTTTGTCCAGTGGCCTCGTCTATTCCATCATGGTCACAATCGACACTGTAGTTATACCCTACGCCTGTTGTCGGTATTTCAAACTGTGTATCGGAGGAACTGCCGACATTGTCAGTTTTTACTGTAATGACAAAGGTCGCTGTTGAGACTTGATTGTTGATAGTTATAGCTACGGTTGCTGTTGCTGAATCTTGAACACCGTCATTCACTTTAAAGGTAAAACTGTCTGCACCATTGTAGTCTGCATCTGGCGTGTATGTTGCGACATTGCCATTGAGTGTTACTGCGCCTGAACTAGGCAAACTTACGATAGTGTATATAAGATTATTTACATCACCATCATCAGTTGCGTTTAGCGTTATAGCTTGTGATGTATTTTCCCACATAGTTATATTTTGGTCAAGAGCGACCGGAGGCTGATTGGGAACTACTGAAATCACAACCGTATCTGTATCAGTCGCACCTTCATTATCTGTGACGGTTAATGTGACTGTGTAATTGCCCTCAGCTAAACCTGATACAACAGACGTCGGGTTATTGCTTTCTTCATTAATGGGACCACCCAACCATTGATATAACTCAATAGTACCATCCGGGTCGCTGCTGCCACTTCCGCTGAGTGTCACTGACTCTCCAAAGCGAATTGTTTGATCTACCCCAGCGTTTGCTATTGGTGAGGTATTGCCATCGTGATCATAAATACAACCTGTTAAAGAGACTAACACAATACTTAAAAAGAAGAGAATCAAAGCTCTCATTTTAACTGTTTTCATACCAAACTCCTTAAAGTCTATACTAGTAGGGTACGACAATATCTATTTTGATACATCACCCATTGGGGTGACATAAAGATTTTTGTATTTATACAATTTTTTAATAGTTAGAAAAGAGTAAAAATTTATTCTCAGATGAGGTGAAAAAAGTGTCAAGAAAAAAGGTGAGAAAGAAAAGATGTAGCAATTATGGCAGTATCCCTAATTCATTCTTTATGCGCAGCTAGATGTAGTGCGAGTGTGTATATACACTTTTGGTATTTACTTTTATTTTTTATTTTTTCATAGCTGTTACTGAACATAGAATAAATAAAATACTTTGGCTGTCTGTTATAGAGTGTCTTGAGCATACTTATGAGTATTTCTGGGCTTATATGATGACTAAATTGTGGTGTTTGTTGTATTAACATATTACACGCCAAAGCATAATGGTCGGTTTTTGAGTAACAGGCATCAACAAACACAACTTCATCCGCTTCTAAAAGTTCTAAAATTAACTCGGGTATTAGCGCAAACGCAGTCACTAGCGTAGTCTCTTTAGGCTCAAATTTTTCAAGCTCTTTTAAAACATCCACTCCAAAAGCATCTTCACCCCGAAGCGTATTTCCATAGCCAATAATCACCCGCATTAGTTACGCGTAAAAATTCGGATAATTTTTTTGTTGTGGTCTCGAAGCTCGATGTTTGAAGAGACGATGCCAAGTGCGTGCGTTGAACAGCTCAGGCATGGGTCATAACAGCGAATGAGTGCTTCGACACGGTTGAGTGCTCCGTCTGTGACACTGTTTGGGTCTACAAAAGTCTGGGCAACCTGCTTGACCCCTGCGTTCATTGCAAGGTTATTATTTCCTGTTGCAATGATGAGGTTTACTTGTTGAATTATGCCGTTTTTGTCCACTTCGTAGTCATGAAAAAGTGTGCCGCGAGGGGCTTCTGAACAGCCTACCGCCTGCGTTTTTATAATTTTTGAAGTTAGATGAAGAGAATCACCCATACTCGCATCAATTTTTAACAGTTCTTCTATCTTCTCTATGGCATAAATCATCTCAATGAGGCGTGCATAGTGGTAATAAAAAGAGTTTAAAACAGGTTTCCCTGCGTTTAAGTTTTTAAAATTCTTTAACTCTTCATCTGCTTTTGGAGTGCCGCAGGCTTTGGCAATGTTGAGTCTTGCAAGCGCTCCGACTCTGTACATTCCCTGCGGATAGCCAAGAGGCTTATAGTAGGGAGATTTTAGGTAACTGTCACTTTCTACAGCTTCGCCTATAAACTCTTTATATCTGCCTGGTTCAATTCCTTCATGTAAAACATTTCCCTCGCTGTCAATGAACTTCAAAGCTCCGTCATAATGTTCGAGATTTCCCTCTTTATCTACAAGCGCCATAAAAAGTGAAGGGAACACTCCGAATGAGTCTATCTCTTTTTGAAACTTGTGAAGATTTTCTTTGAAAAATGTAAGAGTCTCTTGAGCGATTTTCATAGCATCCGGAATTTCTTGGAGTATTAAATCTCTCGTCTGCGTATCGAGACTCTTTTCGACGCCTCCGGGGACAAGCCCATCAGGGTGAATGCGTTTTCCCCCCAGTGCAGAGATTATTTTTTGTCCAAAAGCTCGCAGTGTAATTCCGTCTTTTGCCATCTGAGGATGCGTTTGCATCATTTTAAAAATGTTTCTATCTTCTTTTTTTGCATCGAAACCGTAAATAAAATCAGGAGAGCTGAGATGAAAAAAACTCAGAGTATGTGATTGCAAAATCTGAGCAAGGTTAATGATTTTTCTTAGATTTATTCCAGCCTGAGGGGGTGTTACACCTAAAAGTTCATCACAAGCCTTCGTCGAAGAAATAGCATGACTTACGGGACAAATGCCGCAGGTTCGTGCCGTTAAAGCCGGCATTTGTGAATAGAGTTGCCCTTCGCAAAACTTCTCAAAACCCCGAAACTGCGTAACATGAATTTTGGCATCACTCACTTTGTTGTTCTCATCCAAATCTATGGTTATTTTTGCGTGACCTTCTATACGTGTGACAGGGTCAATAACTATTTTTTTCATTTTCCAAACCTTGTATAGTCGCTGATATTTATCTCTTTACCTTCAATCAAAGCTTTGAGCATTTCGTAAATTGCTTGTGAGGGAGTAGGGCACCCCGGTAAAAAGTAGTCCACTTTTACTACTTCATGTAAAGGTAAGACTTTGTCTAAAAGTTTTGGAACTATTTGAGATGGATAGGCTTCACTTTTGTTTTCATCTGCAAGTTCAAAATAGCCACGTTCTAAAACAGCCTCGGAGCCGAAAAGATTTTTCATAGCAGAGATATTACCCGTGATGGCACAATCTCCAAGAGCTAAAATAAGTTTGGAGTTTTGGCGTATTTTTTGAATGAGTTCTATGTCATGGTCACTGCTAAGAGCACCTTCGACAATAGTTAAATCAACATTCTCTGGAAACTCTTTTGTATCAACATAGGGACTGTATACGACATCTACATACTGGGCAATTTCAACGAGCTTTTCATCCATGTCTAAAATAGACATGTGACAGCCCGAACATCCGTCAAGCCAAAGTGTGGCCAATCGTATCTTATTCATGATGTCCCCTGCGTTTTAAGAGTTCAGTGATTATCTCGCGTTTTTTAATGGCTTCATCCGGAGTAATATCTTTTTCAAACAGAGCTCCTGTTGGGCAGACATAAACGCATTTTCCACAGCTTGTACAGCTTAAACTCTCAGACCAAGGCTCATCCATATCGTGGATAATTCTCGAGTTGATACCTCTATCGACTATATCAAGGGCATGTGCACCTTCGACTTCATCACAAACACGAATACAACGAGAACAGAGAATACATCTGTTTGGGTCATGAACAAAATTTTTATGGGAAGCATCGATTTCAAATCTTGCGTTTAGGTAGGGTACATTGGAATGCTCAAGGCCAAGCTCGGGAGCTTTATCCTGCAGTTCACAATCTCCGTTTGAAACGCAAACACTGCAAGTATGTGTTCGCTCGCTAAAAAGCATAGAGAGAATCATTTTTCTGTTGGCTTCAATTCTGGGTGAAGTCGTTGTGACTTGCATCCCTTCTTTTATTTTTGCTGTACATGAAGGGATGAGTGAGTCACTTCCTTTGACTTCTACTATACACATTCTGCATGAGCCGACACAGCTAAGTCCTTCGAGATAACACAGCGTCGGTATTTCAATGTTATTATCGCGCGCGACTTCGAGAACTGTTTGGTTAGATTGTCCTGTGACATCAAGACCGTTGATTTTAAATGTTTTGACTCTGACTTTTTGTTTAATCATGACGTATCCCTTCTAAATACTCACTCTCAAAATATTTGAGTGTACTCAGTACTGGATTCGGAGCAGTCTGCCCAAGTCCGCAAAGGCTCGTATCTTTAACAACATGACACATCTCTTTGAGAAGTATATAGTCTTCTTGTGTTGCGTTTTTGTTAATGAATTTATCAAGAAGATTCGTAAGTTGTGTCGTTCCGACACGGCAAGGCACACACTTTCCACAAGATTCACTTTTACAAAAATCCATAAAAAACCTTGCAAGTTCGACCATGTTTGAGCTTTCATCAATAACTATCATTCCTCCGCTTCCCATAATGGAACCGACATTTTTAAGGGACTCGTAATCTACCTCCAAGTCTAAAAGCGACTCAGGAATGCAGCCTCCGCTCGGTCCTCCGGTCTGGATAGCTTTGAGTTTTTTGCCATTGGGTATGCCACCGCCAATTTCATAAATAAGCGTACGCAACGTTGTTCCCATGGCAACCTCTACCAAACCGCTGTTTTTTATATGCCCCGTAAGTGCAAAAACTTTGGTTCCGCTCGAATTTGCAGTGCCTATCGTTCTAAACCACTCTCCGCCATTTTTGAGTATGGGGACGATGTTTGCCAAAGTTTCAACATTGTTTAAAACAGTCGGTTCACCATAAAGTCCGTAATCACTAAGATGAGGCGGTTTTTGTCTTGGATTGCCACGATTTCCTTCTATGGAAGTAATAAGTGCAGTCGCTTCACCGCATACAAATGCTCCTGCACCCAAACGAATTTCAATATTAAACGAGAAGTTACTGTGGGCAATATTCTCTCCGAGGAATCCGTACTTTTTAGCCTGCTTAATGGCATGAGAGAGTTTTTCTACGGCAACAGGATATTCTGCGCGAACATAAATATAGCCCATATTTGCCCCACACGCATAACCGGCAATAAGCATACCCTCTAAAACTCTATGCGGATCTGCTTCCATAAGCGCTCTGTCCATAAACGCACCAGGATCGCCCTCATCACCGTTACAGATAATATATTTTTGTTCGCTTTGGACTTTTGCAACACTTTCCCATTTGAGGCCTGTGTGGTAGCCTCCGCCACCACGACCGCGCAGTCCGCTCTTTTTGACCTCTTCAATGACTTCATAAGGTTCTTTTTCATCAAGCACTTTAAAGAGGGTCAAATATCCATCATGGGCGATGTAATCCTCGATGTCATCAGGGTCTATAAAGCCTGCGTTTTCTAAGACGATTTTTGTTTGAGAAGCAAAAAAAGGCTGATTCATATCACACTGTTTGATATCGAGCTTTGTTGCGTTTTGCACGCTTTGGACGAGTTCTTTTATATCTGCGTTTTGGACTTCTTCATAAAGTGTACTCTGTTTCGTGGCTCTGTTGCAGTGTGAGATTAAAGGTGCTTGAGCACAAAGTCCGTTACAACCGACTCCTTTGACTCTACATTTTTCAGCCAAACCCTGCGTTTGTATTTCTTCTGCAAGAGCCTCTTTCAGAGCTTCTGAACCAAGAGAATTACAGGAACTCCCGATACATACCCGAAGCTCTTCTTGACAGCTCTGCTCCTTACATTTTTTTGTATCTGCAAGGGCTTTGAGTTCTAAAATTGAGCTTATCATTTTAACATCTCCTCGATTTCACAAAGTGCACTCTCTAGGGTTAAGTTGCCCTTGGCTTTATTGTCACAAACAACAACAGGCGCTATGGAACATGAACCGACACACCTTGCACTTAAGAGTGAAAGCAGTCCGTCTTTTGTTGTCTCTCCGACTTTAATGTTGAATTTTTTTTCAAACTGCTCAAGAATTTTTTTGGAACCTTTGATGTAACATGCCGTGCCTAAACAGACGACTGCATTATGTTTGCCTTTTGGTTTGAGTCTGAAGTAGTGGTAAAAAGTTGCCACACCATACACTTTGGAATAGGGGGATTTTAATCTTTTTGCGATGAATTTGAGTGTCTCTTTATCAAGGTAGCCAAAAGTTTCTTGAGCGCTGTGAAGAGTTTCAATTAAAGCATGCTTATCATAACCCAATTTTTTCATACTCTTATCTAAAAGTCTGTATCTGTCGTCAATGTTATTTGTTTGGCTATCCATATAAAGCACCCTTTAACGGAAATTTTATGCATTATAAGAGATAATTGTTTAAAATTGAGTTACATCAAGGGAATTGCAATGCAACATTTAATTGGAGAGAGTTGGCACTCTCTTGAATCACAGAAAATAGTAGAGCTGTTTGAAAGTGATGTTCAAGAGGGCTTGAGACCTTTAAGTATTAGACACCGTGAAGATTTTTTTGGTAAAAATGAGTTAAAAGAGAAAAAAAAAGACAGCAAGCTGAAGAAATTTTTCTTGCAGTTTCATAATGCGCTGATATATATTTTGCTTGCAGCTAGTCTTGTCACGGGAATTTTGCAAGAGTGGATAGATAGTGGCGTTATTTTCGCAGTTGTTATTATAAATGTTATTATCGGATATATTCAAGAAGTAAAAGCAGAAGAAGCAATTGATTCGCTCAAAGAGATGATGGTTACAGAGGCAATAGTCATCAGAGATGCCA
>Ga0180732_1000380_pt1 | contig 40074 bp, 30 predicted proteins | sample KR11_01MetaG_FD_148674 | JGI IMG/M metagenome (GOLD analysis project Ga0180732, IMG submission 148674) | Groundwater microbial communities from the Olkiluoto Island deep subsurface site, Finland - KR11_0.1 MetaG | ecosystem: Environmental > Aquatic > Deep subsurface > Groundwater | place...
TATGATAAACCTTGGAGCTGGTATTAATCCTGAAGATATCGAAAAGAAATCTTTTGCAATTATTGACTCGGAAGTACCCGAACCCAGGCCTTTTCAAAATGATGAGTGGAAGATTGCAAGAAGACTGGTACACACATCAGCCGATTTTGAGCTTCTTTCTCTGCTTTGCTTTCATCCCGATGCTGTTACTAAGGGTATAGAGGCTCTTCTTTCAGGCTGTACGATTGTAACAGATACCGAGATGGCGCGAATGGGAATAACCTCAGGCCGTATGAACCGGCTGTCCTGCCACCCTGAGTGCTTTATAAATAATGAGCAGGTTAAAGAAAATGCTTTAGCCAAAAAAACAACAAGGGCGTCAGCTGCACTGGATTATTCGCTGCCATATCTTGATGGAGGCATATATGTTGTTGGAAACGCTCCAACAGCACTGATCAGATTGTTACAGCTTGTTAATGAAAACAAATGCCGCCCGGCTCTTATAGTCGGAATGCCTGTGGGATTTGTAAATGCAGCTGAATCAAAAGAACTTCTGATCATGCAAAAAGACGTTCCGTTTATTACTATCACAGGCCGCAAAGGAGGATCGGCTCTTGCGGCATGCGTTGTAAATCAGTTGGCGGAACTGGCGCTTATGAAAAAGGAAAAAAAGAATTAGCATGAAAAGAGAGCGGCTTCGTGAAGGATTTACCACAGGATCGACTGCTGCAGCCGGTGCAAAGGCGGCTGTTTTGCTGCTTTCAGGCCAAGCTTGTGTCCGGGAGGTGGAAATTGCGCTTCCGATAGGCGGAAGATTGAAGGTGCCTGTGGAATCAGTCGAAATATTGCCTGGCGAGATAGCAAGAGCCACGGTAATAAAAGACGGAGGCGATGACCCTGATGTAACTCATAAGGCTCAAATCATAGTTACTGTTAAATGGATAGAGAATATAAAAGCAGGCATTATCATTGAAGGCGGCAAGGGAGTGGGAAGAGTTACCCGTTTGGGGTTGCCGGTTGCTATTGGTAAGGCAGCCATCAATCCTGCGCCGCTCTGGCAGATAGAAGCTGCTGTAAAGGAAGGTTTGCAGCAATGCGGTATAAAAAAGTCGGTGTCTGTACTTATAGAAGTGGATAATGGTGAACAGATTGCAAAAAAGACTTTAAACCCGCGGCTTGGCATTATTGGAGGTATTTCCATACTGGGAACAAGAGGTACTGTTAAGCCGTTTTCAAATGACGCCTATAAAGACACTATCACCATATCAATGGATGTGGCGAAAGCTTCAAATGCTAACGTTATATCTCTTTCAACCGGAGGTAAGAGCGAAAGATATTTAAGGCAAATAAAAACGGAACTGCCCGAAAACTCATTTATTCAGGTAGCGGATTTTTTTGCCTTTTCTTTAAAAGCCGCGGCAAAAAGGGGTTTTACAGAAATCAATTACTCCTGCTTTTTCGGAAAGCTTGTTAAAATGGCTCAGGGGTTTTCAAATACGCACGCAAAATATTGCCGTATGAATCTTGAAAAATTATCACAATGGTGCATAGACGCAGGTATGAACAAAAGCAGCGCGTTAGCAGTGGCGACCGCAAATACCTCAATAGAGGCCTTGCATATCATTAATCTGGATAGTTTAAAAAATGAGATTTTAGATATTGTAGCAAATAAAGCCATGGCTTCTGCCAGAAAATTTGCCGGACCAAATATTGATATCACATATTATCTTTTTGATTTTGAAGGCAGTATTGTGATGCAAAAACAAAGCAAGGGGAATTTTTGACAATGAAGCCGGTGAAAATAATCGGAACAGGGCTTAATCAGAAAGATCTTTCAAAACAGACGGCAGATATTATTAAAAAAGCCCAGGTGCTTGTGGGGGGTAATAGACTTCTGGATTATTTTGCGGGTCATGGTGCCAAAATAATTCCGATTTGCGGTGACTTAAATGAAGTGGTTGAAAATATAAAAACTGCTCTTTCTCAGGAACTTGATGTAGTTGTACTGGCAGACGGTGACCCCGGATTTTACGGCATTGCCGAACTGCTTGTAAAAAAACTTGGGAAAAACAGCGTAGAGATCTTTCCCAATATAACCACACTGCAATGGGCTGCATCCAGACTTAAAATACCATGGAAGGATATTGTTACCGTTTCTCTTCATGGCCGTAGTGATCTTTTGCCGCTGTTAAACTCCTTATCCTTAAATGACAGGATAGGGGTCTTTACCGATAAAAAGTTTAACCCTGCAAAAATTGCTGAACAATTACTATTACGGGGAGTGGATACTTTCCGGATGATTGTCTTTGAAAATCTGTGTACAGAAGCTGAAAGTATTTGCGAGCTTGATCTTAAAGATGCATCGAAAAAAATTTATTCAGCGCTTAATTTTATAATTCTGGACAGGATCGGACAACCTGAAATTTCTCTTACTCCCGGTATGGATGAGGATGCATATCTGCATCAAAAAGGCCTGATAACCAAGAAAGAAGTTCGCGCCGCAGGTCTTGCCGCTTTAAAAATCAGGCCTGATCATACTGTCTGGGATCTTGGGGCAGGCTGTGGGTCGGTTGCTATTGAAGCCTCTGTTTTTGCATTTAAGGGGCGGGTTATTGCTGTGGAGAAAGAGCCTGAAAGGGTTTTGCAGATAAAGGAAAATATAGTAAGAATGGGAGCATATGCCGTGGATGCGGTTTGTGGTGATATGCCGGAATGTCTGCAAGCATTGCCTGATCCTGACAGAATCTTTATAGGAGGCGGCCTGGGCCATGATGACAGTGTCCTGATAGCAGCGGCAAACCGTCTTAAACCGGGAGGAAGACTGGTTTTGCATCTGGTTCTGACAGGTTCTTTGATGCGTGCCATAAAATATTTAAATGATATCAGATGGCCTGTTTCCATAAGTCAGATTCTGGTGTCAAGGTCTGTTCCTCTTTGTGATGATATGCGTTTAGAGTCTCAGAATCCGGTATTTATTGTCAGTAGTAAAAAGCGTTAGGTGTTAAGTGTTAGGAATTATTTGTTCTTAAAATTAGTTACTTAACACCTGACACTTAAAACTTAACACTTAATATCATTAATTATTAGGGGATTGATATGGAAAAAAAATGTCCGGTCAGTTTTATAGGTGCCGGTCCCGGAGATCCGGAGCTGATTACTGTAAAAGGGCAAAAGCGTATAAGTGAGGCGGATCTTATACTTTATGCCGGATCTTTGGTGCCCAAAGAACTGATAACAGACGTTAAAGGCAGTGCTAAGATCATTGACTCTTCAGGTATGACACTTGATGAAACTCATTTAATGATTCTTGAAACGGTTAGAAATGGCGGCACAGTGGCAAGGGTTCATACCGGTGATCCATCACTTTATGGGGCGATAAAAGAACAGATTTTACTTCTGGACAAAGACGGAATTGCTTTTGAAATTATTCCTGGTGTAACTGTGGCGTTTGCAGCAGCAGCGGCTGCAAAAATCTCTTTTACTTTGCCGGAAGCAGTGCAGACCTTAATTTTTACCAGGCTTGGCGGACGCACTCCGGTGCCTGAGACCCAGCGCTTAAAATATCTTGCAAAACATATGGCTTCCATTGCCGTTTATCTGTCTTCTGAAAATCCGGAAAAAATGGTTGAAGAACTGATCGACGGAGGATATCCGAATGACACTCCGGTTATAATTGCCCATCGTGTCGGCTGGCCGGACGAGCGGATTATCTCAACACGGCTTGAATCTGTTGTATCTGAAACAAAAAATGCAGAAATTAAAAGACAGGCGGTTTTTTTGATACTTCCCGGACAGGATAAAGAGTCAGCGTTTTCAAAACTTTATGATCCAAAATTTTCTCACGGGTTCAGAAAATGAAAAGTACTGCCGTTTATGCGCTTACGCCAAGGGGAGCGCAATTGGGAAAAACTATTTCCGATCAAATGAAGGCCGATTTTTTTCTGCCGTCGGCGTTTGCCGCAGATTTTGATGCTATACCTTTTACAGGCATGTTAAGGGTAGTTAAAAAAAACTTTTCACTTTATTTAAGACATATCTTTATTGCTTCTGCGGGCATTGTTGTTCGTGCAATAAGTCCTCATCTTGCATCCAAGTATGAAGATCCTGCTGTAGTAGTTTTAGATCAGGAAGGAAAATTTTGCATCAGCCTTATTTCAGGCCATCTTGGCGGAGCCAATCGTCTGGCAAAAGAAGTGGCGGAATTAACCAAAGGTATTCCTGTCATTACAACCGCCACAGACTCAGCCGGGATTGTTTCCCTGGATATGCTGGCAAAGGAAAAAAATCTTAAAATGTTAAATCCAAAAGCAGTTAAGCATGTAAGTATGGCCCTGCTTTCGGATAAGCCTGTTATGATATTTGATGCCAACAACAGACTTGGTCTTAAAAATAAAGATAATTCGATTAAAATATTATGGATTAACCGTGAAGAAGATATGCGCGATGATTTGCCTGGTGTAAGGGTAACATTCAAAGTGGTAAAAAATCCCAGCCCCGGCCATTTGATTCTTCATCCGAAATGTTTGATTGCCGGAGTTGGGTGCAACCGCGGAACCAGCGAACAGGAGATTTTAGAGTTTATTGCAAACACCTTTGAGGAAAACGGATTTTCGTTACACAGCCTTAAATGCCTTGTATCAATTGTGAATAAAAATGACGAACCCGGCCTTTTGAGCGCCGCAAAAAAAATGGATGTTCCGGTAATATTTCTGACATCCGATGAATTAAAGACAATTAAACCACCGCATGAGTCAGATCTGGTGGAAAAACATATAGGAGTAAAAAGTGTATGCGAAGCGGCGGCAATGTTTGTATCCGGGAACAAAAAACTTCTGGTTCCGAAAATAAAGACCCGAAATATCACGTTGGCAATAGCGCTGGAAGTTTAACGATAGTAAGCCTTGGCCCCGGCGATCCTCAATACCTTGTTCCAAAGGCAAGACAGGCGCTTGTTGATGCAGAAGTTGTTGTCGGTTACAAAACTTATATCGATCTTGTGGATCCTGAGCTGCTTGAAGGAAAAGAAACGATATCAAACGGAATGAAAGCTGAGATCAAGCGTTGCAGCATGGCTGTTCAAAAAGCGCTTGAAGGAAAGAATGTCGCGGTTGTATGCAGCGGTGATGCGGGTATTTACGGCATGGCTGGCCTTGTGTTTGATATTCTCAAAGAACGAAAGCTTTTGGAAGATGTAAAAGTAAAAGTAATCCCAGGAATACCTGCCCTTGCTGCAGCTGCATCACTTTTAGGTGCACCTCTGATGCATGATTTTGCTGTTATCAGCTTAAGCGATCTTATGACGCCCTGGGAAGATATAAAGGCAAGGGTTGAAGCGGCTTCAAAGGCGGATTTTGTTATCGTGCTTTACAATCCCAAATCAAAAAAAAGAAACTGGCAGCTTAAAGAGGCATTAAATATAATCAGAAATTACAGAACGGGAGAAACTCCGGTAGGAATTGTAAGAAATGCGGCAAGAAAAGATGAGTCCGTATGTATTACAACAATATCTGAAGTAAATTTATCTGAAGTGGATATGATGTCTATAATTATAGCCGGAAATTCCAAAACCTGGGCGTATCAAAATAACATGGTGACTCCCAGAGGTTATGTGGAAAAATATGGGGTAGATTGAAATATAAACAGGTTTGAACCGGTTTCATAATCAGGCATAAAAGTATAACGTTATTACCAATTACCGTATTAATTACATTCAATCATAATGCCGCAGCTTTCACATCTGTAAATTGTTGCGGCATTATGTGAAGATTTTACTTCTTCAAAATCATAATATTTCTGCTTCTTTGCCTCAAAACATTCCGGACAGTAACCATCCTCAAGTTCATCGGCCTTTATCGTCAGATGACAGTGAACGCATCTGAGCCGCTTGCTTTGTTGCGGCAGAAGTACAAGGTGCTTGTGTTTGCAGTTATCCATGCCGGGCATCTTAAATTACTGCTTATGATAAATCAAGAGCCTATATTTTCCATAACAGGGTAACCGCATTTGGAAATAATATATTTCTTCAAAAGAGAGCCGTCATGCCGGACTTGATTCTGTATCCGGTTTCATGTCAAAAAAGGGTTATTGATACCCGAGCAGTGGGAAGTGCAGACGTATCAAATGGTTTTGGTCAAGCTGATGGCCTGCGATTATGAAAAGATATCTTAAATAATCAATTCATACAGCAAATTTTATCACAGTAATGATTACAGAACTTTGGTGCACTTAAATAATCTTTATGCAGTTTTTTACTGGCGTCTGTTATTCTTATAACGTAGACAGACTGCTTCCGTGTACTCTCTTTTGGATCGCGGACTCATGATTATCCATCCTTGGGAAGTTGGTAATCGATATCATTTGATCATGAGCCAACGATCATTTATAATCACTCTTTAGGGCGCATTTTGTTTGAATCAATTTACTATCATCCTCTTGCAATTTTATTCACAAGCTCCACGTTTTCAAGCCTTAAAGCCTCTTGCGTGCAATCGCAGACACATATACCGCAACCTTCGCATATCTCTTTTTCTATTTCTACTGTACCGTCTATTACTTTTATTGCTCCCCAATTGCAGACTTCCTCACACACGCCGCAGCCGACACATTTTTCCTGATCTGCTGAAACCACTATCTTGCCTTTTGTTTTTCCATAGGTCGCTATTACTTCGTCAAAGGTGAGCAGTTTTGGAAGGATAGCCCCTTTCATTTCTTCAATTAAACCGAACCCTTTAGAATCCATATAGTCTGATATGTTTTTTTTGAATTCTTTAATCAACCCCATACCCTTCTGCAAGAAAAGGGTTTGAATTTGAACGGAACTCGCTCCATACATAATAAATTCAACAATATCGCTCCAAGTCTGTGTTCCGCCTGAAACAGACACATGAATATCTTGATATTGGTCTCCCTGGCCTAAAAGCGCTACAAAATTCGCGTGCTTTGCCACCTTAGAACCTGTACTGCCTACAGATGATGGTATTACAGGCTCAATCTCATCAAGTTTTATACTTGGAGCTGCGGGAAAAGCCATAGCTATTGTTAACCAATCCAATCCTACTTTTCTGGGTATCTGCAAAGGAGATTGGTCTAATGGATTAAACATCATTTTCACTCCCAGCGGGATATCAACTGCTTTCCTGACTTCGCTGCAAACTTCTTCGACAATTGCAGGATTAAATGAGGCGCCGCCCACATAAGGATGAGGCAGCAAATAAGGCAAAGGGCAACCAAGCAGAATCTCAAGCGCTTCGGCGCCCGCTTCTTGAAACATCTTGGCACCATTAATATACCCTTCAACAGATACTGCCATTAAACTGGCTATAACAGGGGTTTTAATCTCTTTAATGTTGTCTTTGAACCATTTTGCCCAAGCTTCAACCGGGATAGGTGATAAACCACATATGAAAACAAGCCCATCTCCAGTTGAGTGAAAATTCGCCCTTGCATCAGGAAACAAGCCGGGCGCATAAGGCTTTACAACTTTTTCATATTCTTTCTCCAGAAAACTGCTTTTTATTACGACGGCGCCTCCTCCATATTTGTCGCATCTCTTAATATCTTCCCCTGTCCTGGTTAAATGCCCGGATGAAATAATGATAGGATTTTCAAGTTCCAAGCTTCCCATTTTTACTCTTAAATCAGCCATCTTTCTCCTCCTCGATTAAATGTAAAATTATTTTTATTTGTAACTACTTGTTAAACTGATTGTATTATTACGGAATGCAGGTTTGTTAAAAAAACTATTAATCTCCCTTTAAAAATCGATTTACTTTATTGTATATGCTTAAACCATGCCAATATTTCAATTCTAATTTTGTTCAGGGGTCGGGGAGTTCTAATAATCAAGCCGCTATACGGATAATTCCTTGTAAAACTTTATGAACAAAACCTTAATGATTAGTGTTGAAAGCGTAAAAAAACATTTAGCTATCAGTTGGTTAAGATGCAGTGGCTTTCAATCTCAAATTATGCCAGGGTAGGTGCTTGACCTATAACTCCTAAATTTTTTAAATATCATAAATATTTTTTACGACTCCTTCATTGCACTCATATCAATGGTTTTCGCGAAATGCGTCATTATTTCTAAATGATATCAAAATGATAAAAATATTATATAGTAATTGAAAATAATACAAATAAATAATTATATGATATTTAAGGAATATATTTGTTATATATCATATTTATGCAATACGGGCACTTTTTGGCTTTACTAAATATCATACAGATATAACCTCAAGCGCTTTGAATAGCAGTTAATATCTATCATTTTATTTCGGAGAATAATACGGATTTCAGTTTTATGTAATACCGTATAATACAACCAATATAATTTTTACATTTTTAGTTTTACTAAATATAAGATAAAATTCTGGGAGGTTGCCGACCATATTCTTATAAACTCCTTAAAGAATAAGCGTAACACCAAAAGGGAAAACCTGACAACAGGACTATACAAGAAGTCTAAGTGATTGCAAGGAAGGAAAACAAAAGCTGATGTTGAGAAAGCCTATAACATGAAGAAGTACTTGACGTAAGCGTATAACTCGCAAATTAAACTTATGCCGGATATTGCAGGGATGTGAACCATAAGCAAACGTTCCTGCGGAGCATAGCAACCAAGGCAAATAAACTTTGGCCTTTCTTTTTAATCTGCAATTTTCATTTCTGACGTCATCCAATATCAAGGGTTTATGGGTGTAAACAGGAATTCCGGTGTTTAGGCGGTCATGAAAAATATTAAAATTGTTTTTTTATTGAAGTATTTCTGAAAGCAGTAAATCGAATATTTCTGGAATGTTGTAGATTTATAATCTAAATCATGATAATGAATTATAACCTTTAAAATGTAAAATAAGAGCCAAAAGCAGACTTGACCCATGGCTGCTTTTTACACTTTTAACTTAATAGATATTTTTATCATTATAAGCGACAATATTTACTTCTTCAGCTTTGCGGCAGGGAGCTACATTAAACCATATTTCTCAAATTGGGAAAGTGGTTACATCTATATTAAAAAAGGAGAAAAAAGTCATGAAGAAATTCTGTGTTGCTGTCAGTACAATCTTGTGTGTAGTATTCTTTTATTCCCAGGCGGCTTTATCTTGGGGCTGGGCTGTTCACTCACATATCGATGAACAGTTCAACAAAAAATGGCAAATAAGAAACGCAAACCAGATATATGGTGGTCTAACGCCCGATATTTTCAATTATCAGTTCAGCATACCCGCACTCTACATGCATGATCAGACGCATAATGACTTTATGAAAGTCTGGGACGAGGCAAAATCAAAACCGGCCAAGGCGCTTGCGTTCGGTTTTGTGAGTCACAATGAAGTCTGGGGCGTCGACTACACGGCCCATCGCTCTGGTAGCACCTTCGGAGAATCAGGGTCGATACCCGATCATCCTGATGAAGGAGGATATGTTGTTGCTAAAGCTTATATCTTAAAAGGAATTCTGGAGCAAATCCCTGAATTTAATGCACTGCAGTTGCCGGAACCGCTTGCTCTGGAGGTTGCTCATGAACTTGTGGAATATGGCGTGGACATACTAATGAAACAAGTTGATCCTACAATAGGAGCCAAGATAACAGCAGCAGCATTTATTTCTAATCCGAATTCTCCAATATTTCTGAAAAAAGTCTACGGTAGAGAATTTGCCTCATACTTCGGTGTCAATCATGTTGACACCCTCAGATTCTTCATATCATCGGAGAGGCAGTTCAGACAACAGATGATTCTTTACGGTCAGGTGCTCATGCAGGATGACGCTACGGCCGTGCTCTTGATTTCTCAGCAGCTCGCTGAACTCTCAACGGCATTTCTCGCGGCTTACGGACTGACACTTCCACCGGGTACAGATATGACGCCTCTTCTCCAATTCGGCATCATGAAGTCAATGGAGCTTTGCGCCCCCGATTTCACCGCCGAAATCTTTGCTACTTCCAGTTTTGTTGACCAACAGCTTGCTGCACACGGAATAACGAATTAGCCCACGAGTGGCAGCTGTATTAGGATTGCCGAGCACCCCTCCTCACCGGCGCGAAGAGGAGGGGTGCTCTTTTTGTGCTCTGGAAAATCAAGAGGATGTTTTTATTTTTTCCGGTGGTGATGTAAATGCGAATATTACCTTTTTCAATATTCTTGCCTATTGCATCATGGGCAATTATTTCCATTTGTTGGTTCGGATGTATCCTGAAATGGGTTTAAGCAGTGAAGGATTCAAGAAGAAATATGTGCTTTATTATGGAAAACGGAAAAAGAGACAGGCGGATTATGCTACTTCAACGGACAAAGCAGCTATATTTCGTATTATTTGCTTTCCATCCGCAGTAAAAATTTTTAAAAGAATCCGATAGTATTTGTTTGTAGGTAGAGAAAGCAATTCCGGCAGATTGGTGATCTTTAAAAATTAAATCGGTTTTTCATTGACAACTTCCTGAAAGAAGTAAATTGAGCATTTCCATGGAAATAGTAGATTTCTAACGCAAATCATGATAATGAATAACAAAATTCAAAAGATTTGATAATAAATTTAGTTCCATTTTGAATAAACGCCAGTCCATAAATTTCAAAAAATGTATATGAACTTTTTAATATGGTACATAAGAGCCAAAAGCGGACTTGACCCCATTTCGCCCCTGCATGATATGTTCGAGTCCGATAGTAATGATCAAGTAATCACCATCATATTATTTCGAATTGTATGGATCAGTAAAATGCTATGCGTCTTATATGTTAAGCAGAAAAAATTTCCACATAATATGGGAAATAATTTAATGCACATGAATAATTTTCCTATCTGTTAAGTTTTATTCTTAATATATATAGCTCTATAAATTGATATAAACTATTGTAAAATAAACATGAAATAACAAGCCCTCAAAATATATTTGGAAGTGGTACGAGTTTTGCTTAGCACAATTGCAATAACTAATATTAAGTCAAGGGAGGGTAATATTATGCAAATTGATTATAATTCTTTAATTACAAAAGGTATTACAACGAGCAATTGTGATAGGCGTACGAACTCATTTTCTAACTTAAACTCCTTTTATTCACCAAATATTTCAGAAAACGCTTATTCGGTTAAAATTTCAAATGAAGCCAAAATTGAAAATATAAAAAGTGAAATAAAAAATCCAAACTTTCCACCGGAGAATGCCCCGGAAGGAGTGAAAGTTGCCTGGGAATCTGTCACTTTGGATGCAAGAATACCTGACAACATTAAAGCCATTATTATACGCGGTCCTTTTGCTGCTGCCGAAGCCTCTGCGAATATAAAATATAGCAGTGACGGAACTCCAGTTGGTATTTATGAGAAAGGGGAAAAAGGATATGTTGACATATATTCCGAACCAAAATTTACGTACCGCGGTCTTATTGATAAGATTCTTAATGATTTAGATAAAGCAGGTGGAACCTCAGGTAATGAATATTACGAAGCTACAAAGAAATTTTTAAATGATCTGGATCAAGCTTTTATAAAAAATGGAATAGTATAAAAAATATAATAAATGTCATATACCTCCGGTAATGCGGGAGGCTTGAATTTATGAACCGCACCCATATACTATCGGTCTGCGGATAGGAGGTTTTCTTTATATTCCCGGAATTGTCAAACTCTGGGAGTCTCCCGGCAGAACCGAGAGTTTACCTGTGATTAATTACCATTTTGCTATAAATGGATTTATTATAACCTTATAAATACTATATTTATAGTAACTATTCAGCAAATAAAATGAAAAAGAAGTACAAAAGTACTTGACAGGGTTTTTCCTGCAAATCGTTTAAAATAAATCCTGGATGAGCACAGAACAAATTTGCCGTACAGGAGTAAATAATAGCTTGTTCTGAGGTTTTTTTGTTCAAGCACACTGCCTTCTTCAGTCCGTTTTTTTTAATGCGGCAACATTGATTACAGAGCATTAAATATCGGTTTTAAAACCTGTGTTATAGTGTTTTCAGCAAACGACACAGCAGGAACAAAACCGAATGAACATAGAAAATATTGAAATCGAGGCATCTATTGAAAAGGCACAGATTCTTATCCGTGAAGATAAGCAGTTGTCAGCGGCTTCAAAATCAATGTTTGAGATTCTGATTCTGATAATAAGACTTCTTGTCAATCGGCTGAATTTAAACAGCAAGAACAGCAGCAAATCGCCATCGAGCGATCCAAACAGGGAGAAAAAACCCAAAAGCCAAACGGGTAAGAAACCGGGAGGCCAGAATGGTCATGTTGGTAGGACACTTAAAAAAATTGATAACCCCGACAAAATTGAAGTAATAAATATAGATCGCAGAAGCCTGCCACCGGGTCAATATAAGCAAGTGGATTTTGAGTCGCGGCAGGTGTTCGATATTGATATAGCAAGAATAGTAACTGAATACCGGGCTGAAATACTCGAAGATAATAAGGGTAAACGGTTTGTTGCTTCTTTTCCTGAAGGAGTCACCAAGGCAGTTCAATATGGAATGGGCATTAAGGCGCATTCGGTATACATGTCCCAATTTCAATTGATTCCGTACAACAGGATACAGGATTATTTTGCCGATCAGCTTAACATACCGGTAAGTGAAGGATCTATCTTCAATTTCAATAAAGAAGCATTCGAGCTTTTGAACCGATTTAAAAACCGGGTTAAAACCGAGCTGGCTGCTTCGGATCTGGCACATGCGGATGAAACGGGCATCAATATGGGCGGCAAAGGACATTGGCTGCATAGCTTATCCAATAATTACTGGACATATTATTATCCCCACGAAAAAAGAGGGATGGATGCCATGATAGAGATGGGAGTTTTACCCAATTTCAAAGGTATATTGTGCCATGATCATTGGAAGCCGTATTATAAAATAGATTGCACACACGCTTTGTGCAACGCCCATCATTTAAGGGAATTAACAAGGGCATTTGAACAAGATGGCCAACAGTGGGCGCAGAAGATGAAAAACCTGCTTGAAAAGATCAATCACAAAGTCAACGATGTCGGCGGGGTTTTAGAGGCCGAAGAATCGCAAAAATACAGGCTTGGTTACAGAGCCCTAATAAAAGAAGCCGAAATCGAATGCCCGGAGCCTGATAAACTCAGGGAAAAAGGCAAAAGAGGCCGGATCAAAAAGTCAAAATCTCGAAATTTATTGGAACGGCTGAGAGATTTTGAACAAGACGTTTTAAGATTCATGGATATTAGAAACGTTCCCTTTACGAACAATCTTGGTGAAAATGATATCCGGATGACAAAAGTTCAACAGAAGATATCGGGATGTTTTCGATCTATGGAAGGAGCCAAAATCTTTTGTCTTATCCGAAGTTATTTGTCAACTTGTCGTAAGCATGGAGTTAAGGCAAGTAACGCATTAGAGCTGTTGTTTAATGGTAAACTACCAGATTTTCTTATGTGAATGGTAGTAAAATCTTAGAAAACGCTGAATAGTTACTATTTATATTGAAAGGGAAGATATTCTTTTACTGAACAGTCAAAGCATCACTCATCGTATTATATGGATAATTAATTGACGTAGCACTTGTTGTCGCATATCCGCCTTGATACCCTGAAGCATCATAATAATGTACAAATCCAACTACAATTCCACCACTGACAACATTGTATTTAGCCACCTCTGACAACTGGGCACCACTCATCCATGCATAATCATACCCATAACCTATCTCTAAGACCTCCAAATACATATATGTACCACCGTGGTCATAAACTGTGATTGTTTGATATGTGCCAATATCTTCCCATGTTGAATAATACTGTGATATTACACCAGTAAATTGAAGGAGGGACACCGGGGGTGCCGATGAGGCAGTAGCCACTTTATCTGTATTATCAATGCCTTCTATAGAAACACCTTGTTTTGCCATATATTCTTTAATCTTTACACCCATCTTTTCAATTAGATCGGCATTATTTTCTAAACATATTTTGGATCTGGCATCAAGGTTAATTCCATCGTTTTGAATGTGGTTAAATTCAATAGCATGGACGGACAAAGAAACCAACATTACAAATAAAACTGAAAAACCAAAATAAAACAATTTCTTTCTCATTTCTACCTCCTAATATAAATTAACGTTAACCTTTCAACATAAATATACGGATTAATAAATAATTTATTTTTTATAACTTTAAGTGATTTCATTATACCATTCATTTACATAAAATTAGCAGAAATTCTCAGGCTAAACTTTTTTTAAAAGAGTAACGGTAGTAACATGTTTTGTACTGACAACTTCCTGTAATCAATCGTCAACCCCGTCATAAATTTTGAATTTCAAATCGTCGTTCACGTTTTTATTTCATTGTTTATTGAGAACATGATATTAATGAACTATTCTGCCGGTGATCCGGGCAAACAACTATATACTAGTATTAGTGTGGCATTGATGGGAAACGCAGCCGTCTAATGGAGAAAACGATATGAAACTTAAAAATTATTTCACAATATCAGGCATACTACTTTTGGCTTGTTTTTTTATGGGCTGCTCCCTTTCAAGGGATATAAGGTTAAGCAGTTATGCTCAAAAACAGCAGATACATGAAATAATTAATACTCTTCAACCAAGAGTTGACAATGGCGATTCGGTGTCTTCTTTTCAGCTTTTTTTGCTGGCATCCTCTTATAACGGAATTCGTAATTACAGCAAAGCACTCGCCATAACAGACATGCTTCAAAAGCAGATTGATAATGGCGACAGTGCTTTTGTCGGCTCCGATCTCACAGTTTATCCCCAGATTTTGCGCGGCTCTGTTTATCTCGATCAGGGCGAATTCCGGAAGGCAATCGAAGAAGGGATTCTTGCTTATAAACTTTTGCATGAAGCGGGACGTGAAAAACAAAGTTTTTATACATCCCAGCTTATCTCCATTTACGATTTTCTTGGTGTTGCCTATGCTCTGTCCGGGAATAAGGCGGATGCTCAAAAAATTGTTAATTCACTGCAAAATGTAAGCATAACAGTCATGAACGGTCCTGAAAAATACAGTGCACTGGCGCGGATATACATGGCATTGAAAGAATATGACAATGCGCTAAAGGCCATAAAAAATCCTGATGCAAAAGTAACAGGTGCAATAACAGCTTTATACGATCAGACATTTCAGGAGATACCAAATCTTTTTATTTTATCAAAAAGCCTTTATGAAACAGGAAACATAATAGAAGCAAGAAATGGATATGACCGGCTTTTAGGGCATCCGCAAATTGAGCAAATCGGAGGTATTTACTGGATTGTGCTGCTGGATCGGGCAAAAATTGCTTTAGCCGAAGGCCAGAAAAGTACCGCAGAAGACATGCTTAAAAAAACAATCGATGTTATTGAAAAGCAGCGCTCTTCGATTAATTCCGAAGCGGGACGTATCGGTTTTGTTGGCGATAAACAATCAGCTTACGCAGAATTGACGGCACTTCTTCTTGCTGACAACCGTTATGCAGAAGCATTTACTTACGTGGAGCGTGCAAAATCCCGCGCTCTGGTGGATTTGCTTGCTTCGCAAAAGGACATAAAAGTCAGAGGCGGGCAAGCTGAGCAGATCAAGATAACACTGGCCAAGCTTAGCAAAGCGGAAAATGACCTCACCGTTGTGGCGCAATCTGCTGAGGATAAAGAAAGCCAAAGTAAAACCCGGGCGGTTGTCCTGAAACTGAAAAAAAACCTGCAAGAAAATGCGCCGGAACTATCCGCTCTGGTTTCCGTAACTACTCCTTCCACGGCCGAAATTCAGGAGAAGATTAAAGACGATGAAACACTTCTGGAATATTATTGCTCAGGCAGTAAATGGTATGTTTTTATTTTAACAGACAAAACCATTGTGGCGCAGAAATTGCCGGTAGTGGATTTGGAAAAAAATATTGATGCCCTGCGCAAAAACATTACGGCACAAGACTTGCCGGATTTCAAACTATATAGTCAGACGCTATACCGCCAATTATTTTCTTTGGTAGCTCCTGTAATTAAAACAAAAAAATTAATTATCGTTCCACATGGCTCTTTGCATTATTTGCCTTTTGCCGCCCTTTTTGATGGCAACGAATATCTGATTGACCGCTTCAGCATTCGGATGCTGCCAAGCGCCAGCGTTCTGAGCTTTCTTAAGCAACGGGCAAAGCAAGAGGATAGAGGTGCTTTGATTTTCGGCAATCCTAAGTTGGACGACCCAAAATATGATTTGAAATTTGCACAGGACGAGGCTCTGGCCATTAGCAGAATAATTCCTGAATCCAATGTTCTTTTACGCAGCGATGCTTCTAAAACCAATCTGCAAAAATTTGGGAGCAAATATTTCATAATTCATCTGGCTGTCCATGGTGTATTTGATATTGATAAGCCGCTTAATTCAGCACTGCTGCTGGCCGCAGATAACATGAATGATGGATTATTGAGAGCTGGGGACCTTTATAATTTATCTTTGAGCGCCGATTTGGTCACTCTCAGCGCCTGTGAAACGGCTTTAGGGAAAGTGGCGACAGGCGATGATGTTGTAGGTTTAACGCGCGGCTTCCTCTATGCAGGAGCGCGTTCGCTAATATCCAGCTTATGGCAGGTTGATGACGAGACAACCCGTGATATAATGATTAATTTCTACACCAATCTATCGAAGATGGATAAAGATGAGGCTTTGCGGCAGGCGCAGCTCAAAGTTAAAAAACAATACCCGAATCCCTATTTCTGGGCAGCATTTTTACTTACCGGAAGTGCTATGTAACAAAAGCTATAGCATTTGTCATAATAATATTCCGATTGCCTGGATATAATTGGGTATATGACATCGGAACAAGAGAAACCCAGGGTAACCGCATTTGGAATTTATATGCCATTTAATAATTATGTGAAACACCCAAACCGTCATGCCGGACTTGATAAGCCTGCCCCGGCAGGTTGTAAGCCGGGGGTATCCAGAATCCAATGGAATTACTGGTTTCCGGCCTTCGCCGGAATGACAAAAGTGGAGTTTTCCAGCTTTTTACATGACCATGAAATCTAAATGCGGTTACCCTGAAGAGAAACCGGAGGGTTATTGTCGATTGAAAAACTGGATTGTTTATATCGTGCGCTGCACAGATGAAACGCTTTATTGCGGGATAAGCAATGATCTTTCAAAGCGTATCCTGGCGCACAACTCAGGTAAGGGGGCGGTCTACACACGAGGGAGGTTTCCTGTTCAACTGGAAGCTCAAAGCAGGGCAATGACGCGATCTGAGGCACTCAGGCTGGAAATGAGAATCAAGAAAGAGCATAGAAAGAAGAAGATAGAACTTCTTGGCATTTTAGGTTCATCTGATAAGTAGAATATCATAAAAATATTTGGAAAGACATGGTAGTATATTATGAAGGTGCAATATTATCCTGGGGCACTTTATTTCATATAATGTCATAATACAATTTTTCATAACATTCCGGACAAAGGCTATGGGAGAACTGGATTCCGGAGTTTTCCTGGATGTACATTTCCAATTGATTCCAATATCCCTTGTCATCACGGATTTTCTTGCAGGCTGAGCAAATAGGAAGAATTCCGCGAAGTTTCCGGATCTCATCTGTTTGCTTTTTCAGATCTTTATTTGTCTCGGTCAGCTCGTTTGCAATTGTATCAACTAAATGCTGAAAACGGCTGAGAATATGAGTATGCCGGCGCTGATATGGATCGGGATTGGCTGTTTCAGGGATTATTGTTTCAACAGGCTTTATCTCCGGCTCACCTTCCCGTAGTGCTGCCACAACTATAGTTGAGTTCATTAGAGGGCTTTGATCTCCCAGGTCACAAAACTCACCGGCGGTAAAAAATCCTGCAGACAATGCGGTCTTTTGCAAAGGAAGCAACTCTAATTCGACTTCTTCCTGCATAAAAGCTCTTCGAACGGCGCATGAATAAAAAAAGATCGCCTGGGGAGCAAACTCTGCTATCTCTGACCTGAGCTTATTTGCGTTTTCAAGAATCATATCAATTTGACCATAGCCGAGTTGGAGCTTTTCCCCTTCCTTGATGTCTGCCACTAAAGAAATACTTCCGTCATCTCCTGAAAAAACCGGTACTCGTGCTAATGTGTGTTTTCCTCGTTTCAATAGAAGCGGAAACTCAATAGCATCAGTATAAAAATTATCTCCATGCTTTATGCCGAGGTATTTTTCATAAACCTCGAAAGCCGGTTTACCGTCTATCTCGCGAATAATGAAACCATCTGTTTTCGTGACCGTCATAGTTTTTCCAACAGGTCTCCATCCAAGATAGGTTTTACGGGTCAGATGAAGTTCTTCCCCGATAAAAACGATGGCGGCAAGACCGGAATCAAACATCTGATCATCCGAAAAAACCAAGGTACGATTTAGACTGGAGTAATCCGCTGCGCCTCCTCCAAAAAGGGGCAGCCCCGGGAAACGGTTATAGATTTGTTGTAACAAAAGACTACAGTCAACGGAAAAGGTCGTTGCAAAAAGAAGTACTCCTTTTGTGCGTGAAACAACGGGCTCCAATTTTTTCAAAAATGATTCAGCTGCTTCTATTTCGGTTCCGGGCTGTATTTTTTGCATGACAGGCATTATCAATGAAGAAACAAAAATTGAAAAAGAAATAACAGTTTCGTTCGTAATAACCCTGCCATCCAATATCCCGCCATCGGTTGTCACTCCCACAATAACCCACTTGGGAGAAAAATTTCTTATAGCTGTTGTCAGGTGCCTGATCCAATCGGTATCACATCGCGAGGCAAAAATCTGAACAAGCACACTGCTTGCTAAATTGAAATGAATCATATTCTTTTCAAAAAAATGATCCAGTTCTTCTATAGATGTGATTGTAGTGGCTAAATGCTTCATGCTAAATCTCTAATAATCACTATAGGATATATTCCGTTTCCATTCACGGTATTGTCCAAATCGCTTTAAATATCCAATGTTTTAAAATAATCCTGACACATACAGACAAAGATTTGAATATTCTTGAACTACTTCTTTGCTCCCGCCTTGATAAGCAGATCTTCAACCTTCGTGTGGCCATTTACTGAGGCAATCATTAAAGCAGTTACATTGTTGTTGCTCTTGGCATTGATATCAGCGCCCTTTGCCAGCAGTTCCTGTATGACCTCAGGATGACCTTTCGAAGAAGCAGCCGTTAATGCTGTCAAACCTTCTTTATCCTTAGCATTGACGTCAGCGCCCTTTGCCAGCAGTTCCTTCACAACCTCAAGTCGACCATCAAAAGAGGCAGCCATCAATGCGGTAGTATCGCTTTCATCCTTGGAATTGATATCAGCGCCTTTTGCCAGCAGTTCCTTCACAACCTCAAGTTGACCTTTCGAAGAAGCAGCCTTTAATGCTGTCAAACCATTTTTGTCCTTATCGTTGACGTCAGCGCCTCTTTCCAGCAGTTCCTTCACAATATCAAGATGGCCATCAAAAGAGGCGGCCATCAATGCTGTGACTCCTTCTTCGTCCCTGGAATTAATATCAGCACCTTTTGCCAGCAGTTCTTTTACAACCTCAAGTTGACCTATCGAAGAGGCAAGCATAAATGCGGTCCAGCCATCTTTGTCCCTGGCATTGACGTCAGCACCATTTGCCAGCAATACTTGCATAATCTCCTGGTTGCCCTTTTCGGAAGCATACATAAATGCGGTTTTGTCATTTTCGTACCTGGCATTGACGTCAGCGCCCCTTTCCAGCAGTTCCTTCACAATATCAAGATGACCCTTTAATGAAGCAGCCATCAATGCAGTCAAGCCGGTTTCACTACCGGCATTGACATCAGCGCCCTTTGCCAATAGCTCCTTCACAATATCAAGGTGACCTTTTTCGGAAGCACCTATCAATGCGGTAAGGCCATTCTTAGCTTTAGCATTGACATCAGCGCCCTTTGCCAACAGTTCATTCACAATATCAAGATGACCCTTTAATGAAGCAGCCATCAATGCAGTCAAGCCGTTTTCACTACCGGCATTGACATCAGCTCCTTCTGAGATAAGCCGTTTTATCTCGGATAGATCGCCAAGCCCGATTGCTTTGGATAAATCTTCGTTCACTCCAGCAAGAGCAACCGCAGTCCAGCACATTATTATAATTACTATCACCGATATTACTTCTCTCGTTTTAGAGTTCTTCTGCCAATTTGTAATAGATGGACCCATTATTTTCTCCCTTGTTGTTTTCTATAATAAGATACTTTATGCTAATGGAGAACTCGTGGTGCAAGTTCTTCTGTTGTGTAGGACCTTTGTTTGCTTTAAATCAGAATTAGTTTTTTGATTTAACAACGTTATACCGATATCATTTAGCAGTTTTTATAAAATCTTCCTGGTAAAGTTGATGGCCAAGCCGCGAAGCAAAATCTGCCGTTTCAAGAACGTAAACTACTTCCCGTACACGTAAATAATGAGCAAACCATTCAATTTTAAATTTAATATAAAAAGCAAATACAAACAAAATTAAATCAAACAGCATAACACTCAGAATTGAATAATTCTGAGCAAATAAATAAGTAAGGCAAGTCATAACAAAAGCTGTTCCAGTTAGGATAATTAAGAATTTGCTAGCATACCAAACCGAAGTGGCCATTCTAACATGTGCTTCATTACGGATTATATCTTTACATCGTTCCGGAACCAGGTACTGCAAACGGATTTTCAACAGATTTATGAACATTTTTGTTCGATATTTCCATGTTTCTTGGTTTCGGCCTGACCAGGGAACCCAACGCGTGAGGTGATTTAAACCTCTTCCTTCCAAATATTCTTTTAAATAAAAATAAGGAAACTGAGAATCATACTCAGTAACATCCGTTCCATGTTCTGATGTCGGCTGAACAGCAAGCCTATCACGATCTTGCTTTGAAAGTTTAGGGTCACGCCAAATTCTGCGTGCACTTTTATAGTCTGGTTTTTTGGGGTCTTGCCGATAAAAAATTGAGCCAAGAACATAAGAAGCTACGAGAAGCAAACAAATGTTTCCGTATGGACCAAGCCCAATATCTCTCCATTTAATTATTTGTTCTTCTAAAGTGGGAACAACATCTTTCTGAGATAAGCTGCTTTTCGAAAAAGAAGAAATTGAATAACAAAGTATGCTTCCTGACCACGATAGTGCTGCAACACCAATAACAATTGCAAAAAGGCCAGGTATAAGACTACCTAAGAAGTCTATGTAAAAATCATTTAACAAAGAAAGAGGCCGCTGTTTATTTTCATCTGCTGACTGTGACATTTTTCCCTCCTTGCTGAATCAGGACAGGGAGGTGTCTCGCAACTCCCTGTCCTTTAATTATCGCTATTTTATATCCGGCATAATAACCCTTTCTGAAAATCCCATTATGCAACCAAACGCAAAACCTTTCGCACCAACCGGATAATCCTTGATGGCACCAAGAAATTTATCACTGAATACCTCCACTGGTACAAAGTCTGCACGAACAATCACATATAATATGGCGGCTCCGAGCGCACCAACAAACGGTTTTGTGAAAACATACCATGCGTAATAAGCGTCTTCCCCCGGCATCAAGTCTTTTGATCCTTTACCAAAACGCATGACTGTGCTAAGAAACCCGCCGATAAGACCGGAAAAGAAAATAAAAAATAAAGGATTTACAACCATGTAGTTTTTGCATAGTTCAAAAGAGTACGCAAAAAAACAAAATAGCTTCTCCATTAACCTTGGATTCTTATTGCTGTCAGTCTTAATAATAATATCAGCCTCACTGTTTATCTGATCAGCCCGGAAAGTCTTTATAGCATTTTTCTCAACATTTTCTACCTGATCTATTTGTTTATGTATGTTATCTTCAATCTTTGGACCAAGCACCTGCTCATGGTTATGGAGCAGGATGCAAGATAGAATTAATAAGATAAGAAAAGCGGCCTGATACATGAGCTTGTTCATTCTCTGATCGTGAAATCTTTTAAGCCTTCTGTCATTCAGGCAGGTTATTATTCTCACTATCTTTCTAAGCGAACGGTTATTTGATATTTGAGCTTGAGGAGAATCGGTGTTGTCAAGTTCTACCGCTGCCTCATGAACGAGTTCCTTGATTTCCGGGTCGTCCTGGAGGCCTATCCGAGCGGCTTCTCCCATGCAGTAGTCCAGTTGAAAGGGTAGCTTTTCATGAGAAGAGATTCCATCGGTTAACATGCGCGTGCGAATAAAAGTCATATCCCGCCATAGCATGTTAAGGTGTCCCTCCCTTCTCGTGAGCCTTGATCTGTCTTTTACAAGTATTTTATAAAAGAACAGGAGTAGTTTAAGTTTGCTTCTGCTTTCATTAAGCTTGGAATTATTCTCACCGCCATTGCCAGTTGATTCAGGCCCTTCATCTATTTTCTCAATTGCGTCTTTGACAAATTCGTCTATATCCGGCGGATCACGAGGAAGATTGCCGATCGCTCCTTTTCCAAGTAAGTTCACTTCCGTATTATAGAGTATTTCCACATCCCGCCAGAGAATCCAGTACTTTTCCGTGGCCTCTTGCTGGTGTACTTTTGAGACTGCTCCCGGTAAAAAGAAAAACCAAATATTGAAAAAATGTTTTTTAAACCAGTTCCATGCATTATTCAGCCGTTCTAAATATGTTTTGTTAATTAAGACAGTTTCAGTCATATTTACCTCCCGCTATTTATATGGTGGCTAAACAGCCGGTTAAGCGGCTGGAGAAAGAACGTAGGAAATTTACCAGATCTTGTTCAACCGTTTGCTCATGCTGCAATATAAACTTAAAGTTTAATCCATGTAACTATAGCCATCATCCACAGTAATAATGGCCAGTAAGCTACCTTTGGAATAAAATTATCACGATAATGTATCAGATTAAAATGTTTCAGATTCCCCAAGGAAAAAACATATGCGTTTAAAGCAGTCATTAAAATTACAAAATACATGATCAGGTAAAAATATTCGATGTATACTAAGCCGGACCCTGAAAACAGACTCCTGACCTGAACGTGTGCCAGAACCACAACAAAAAATAGTGCTGAGCATGTTGCAATTGCCCCGCTGGTAGTATAACCGAATTTGTCTGCCAGATCTTTTATCCCGGTAACAGTCATCATTTGAGCAAATAAAAGAAGGGCAACCACAAAAAGAGGAACCAGATTAATCACAAATGCGTTGATGAATTTTCGCCGCATTCCAAGATTTATGTAAAACTCTTTGTATTTGTGCTCTTTAACATCGGTAAAAAATCCAAAATCGGTATCATAGGGTATATTGTCATAACTGAAGAATGTTTCATCAATTTGCCATTCACCAGGAACAATATCAACATCGAGTCCAAAAGTCGTTTTGGCGGTGCTTGCATATGCCTTGAAGTCAGGAACAAATATTACCCGGTTATCGCTTGTGAAGTCTTGTGGCCAAAGCCGAATCCATACTGTTAGAAGATCAAGGGGATATTTGGAATAATCAAATGTTTGGCGAACGGTTACATCAAAATACCAACCTGTCAATTCATATTTTATACCGTTTTGCTCCCCGTAATACCTATAAACCACATCCAGCTTTGTACATGTGGAATTAACCTCTTCCGGGAAAATAAATCCTTTTCTGATTTCTTTAGGGAAATTTTCGGGGTATTTCTGCCAGATATAACCAGTGATATTAGTATCGCTGGGTGTTAAGAATGCCAGCGATTGAATAAAAAAACCTGTAGGGATGCGATACGGATTTTTACCGCTATTAAATTGAATTGTATCTCTGTTTCCTAATAGTTTTTCTATCTCAGATTCATTCCTGATCACACTTTTGTCAATCCCAGGGATTCGTTGAACCTGTATCCATTTGTACCCAATCAAACCAATGGGAATTGCAGAAAGCAGGAAGGAAAGAATCCAATATCTAGCGTAATTAGATTTAAACATCTCTCTGAACATTTATATTTCCCGAATATATCAGAAAAAAATATATTAAGATTCTTAATTTATTAAATTAATTAGTATATACTAACCTTTTAAACGGAACATATTTATGAGAAATGCAATAAAAGAAATAATGATATTTTTACACCAATTTATAATCGGAAGCAATCTGTAACAGCATAATTTATTTTGATGTACTTTTGAGCTCTGTGGTATGTTTATATGATATCCGATTTATTTTTGAAATAATGCATAAAAGAAGATATATCAACATGAATAACAGGGAAAGTATATTAAGCTGTAACTTTATTAACGAGATAAACTCATAAGCCTGTAAACAAGCATACCGGAAAGCCAGGCAACATCTTCAGGCAAAAAAATATCACCGATAGTATCCCGGAATAAAATGTTTGCTTCAGGAGCAAATTCTTCATCGCCTTCCCATAAAACAAGCTGCAATGAAACAAATGGAAAGAGTTTAAACTCAAAACCGGCATTGCCGGCATCAATAGCATTCCCGTTTAAACAAGCAGAAGCTTTTACAAATAATGCAATATCTTTCCCAAATGCATTCTTCAAAGGATCTACCGCCCTTTTAACAAAAGCGGAGAAATAAAAAGATGCTCCCGGGATTTCCCTGTATGAAATCCATTGTTCTTTTCTATTGTTTGGAGACTTTGCCATAAGATAATGCATTATAATAACCTGTTCCTGAATAGGCACCTCTTTATTTTCTAATAATTCATCCTTAAATTCAAAATCAGGCCAACTCAAAATAAAGATTCTGTCCAAAAAAGGAACTCTAAGCTGATCAGTTCCAGCTTTATCGTATCCTGACCTTTTGGCTATATCATCCAAAGACACTTTTGCCAGCTCTTCCGCCGCCATTTTTTTTGCATTAATATAATCATCAACACGTGCCATTATAATATTCCGGAAATTTGCGATTATGATAATAAATAATTCTAATCCATAAAAAAGCCCCGCCCTGAATAAGGGAGAGGCTTAATATGTTTTCATATAAAATAAAAATCAGACTTCAAGCCATGAATCGGAATATAGAGTCTTTCCAAGAATTACATTAGTCGTTTTTGCGTAATCCTGCATCTCTTTTGAAAGACCGGAAACATCAGGATTATTTCCATCTACGATTGAATAAATCAGATCAACAATATCCTGACGTTTACCTTTTGCAATTTCAGTAAGCTTTTCGTCAAGAGGATCTGAAATAACCGAATACATACCTTTTTTCTCAAGCATAACCATGTAAGTCTGATTCAGAATAGGACGCAGATGAACCGGCGGACCATTTGAAATGTTTGACAAACCGCAGGTGCTCTTTGCGCCGGGAGCGATGTCCTGGATCATTGCCTGAAACTCCATAAGGCTTATAAGCTGAGGCTGCTGGATATTAACAGGTGTTACTATACCATCCACCCAGATTTTTTCGTTTGGAATGCCTGCTTCATTTGCAGCATATAGAAGTTCAACACATAGCGCAGCACGTTCGTTCTCATCACGGGGAAGGCCATCCGGCCCCCACATGAGCGCTATAAAATCTGCATTATATTTTGCTGCAAGAGGAATCATTTTCTCATAACGCGCAGGACGGCACATGATGGAATTGATAAGCGGCGGAAGTTTACATACTTTTAACGCCGCTTCAATCGCATCGATGTTTGATGTATCGAGTACCAGGGGAACATCACTTACAACTTCCTGAACAACTTCAACAACCCATGGCATAAGTTCATGCCCGTCTTTTTTTGCCGGTCCGAGATTTATATCAATATAATCCATGCCCTTTTCTTTTTGAAAAAGGGCCTCTTCCTGGATCGGTTTCGGATCGCGTTCTTTGAAGGCCTTCCCGATTTTTTTTGAAATAACATTTAAACTTTCACCAATAAGTAACATACGACCTCCCCGTTTATTTGCTAACGGTTGTTAATGGTGGCGATTCTCTTGTTTGTAAAAAAAGAAAACCGCCACCTGCTTGTTATTACATTGCCTTCAAAAATGCCGGGATATGTGCTGCTTCACGAGGACCGACCGTAATCGTCCATCCGGGAAGTTCTTCTTCCATATCACCTGCAATAGCTGCAGCATAGCCTGGAATGATTATCTGCGTATGCTTTACCTTGTCGGTAATCCCGCTCTTTTTCACGAATGTTCCAACATCATCGCCTGAGAATTTTCCGGCGGCCCATGCAGTCATAACTGAAAGACCTTCCGAATCCTTTATCAGAAGCCATGACGGAACTTTACTGCTTTCAATTTCACCCGAAACGATAAAATAAGTAAGAGCAAAGTTAGTTGTAATAAGAACAGGAGAATTTTCATCAGGATTTCCGATAGGATAAATTCCCTGCGTTACCGTCATCGGTCTTTGAGGATCAGTGTAAATATTGAGTCTTTCAAGAAGAAGCGGGAATATGTTCTCGCTCTTAAAATCCGACATTACCACAATACCGCCATATTTTGCTACATGCATTGCGGCGATAAGATTTTCCATATCAAGGTTTGAAGCCATCTCGCATGGAAGTGTAATTGTCGGAAAACCAAGTGATCTGTTGCCTGATTTAAGAGCTGCACGCCTTATAGCAACCATATCTTCCAAAGATTGCTTAATTTCCCTTGAGCCCGGATCAAGTATAAGGTCTTTTAAACCCATACCGGTCAGCTTATCTGTAAGAGGAATCAAGCCTTCAACGGAATTTGCCTTAACTGCAAGAGGCAGATCATTTTCTTTTGCAATCTGCCCCATCGCATCTACATTACTTTCAGTAGCGGCATATATAAGAGGCCTTTTGAACTTGCATGCATCTACCCCAGCTTTGATTACATCTGCGTTTTCACTCATTAGAATGAGATTGAATTCGGAAGTCTCGGCAATCATTTTTGCCTTCTTTGCAAATTCTTTTCCATCTCCTTTTACGTCTTTAAGGGCAATGAGTTCCGGCCGTAAATTCAATCCAACCCTTTCATACTGGAAAGCATTCCAGTTAATAAGCTTATCTTTAAGCTCAGCATCCTTTATATCGGAATTAATGAGAGCAGCAAATGCTGCCGGGTTGAAAAAAGTTTTTTCATGGCGGTATTGTACAGTCTCACCACCGGTCGTGAACGAACGAACGCCTTTACCAACAACAACAGGACGTATAGGAGGCGCTGAAGCAGCCGAAAGTTGTTCCCTGGCTTCTTCAGAAACATATGGACAGCTATCAAGCTCAGCTTTGCCGGATGCCAGGTTCATGGCAAATGCAAGGCATGTGGGAACGCCACACTCCTTACAATTGGTTTTCGGCAGGAGTTTGAATATCTGAATACCGGTTAATGCCATTTTTATCTCCTTATTTAATTTTAATACAAAAATTCTTATTTACCGACTTTCTCTATTACTCCAACAGCGAAGGCATGGTAAGAGCCGGATGTCCAACTTTCTGAAGGAAAGGCATAATTTCTTCTTCGGTTATTCCAACCGTCTCATCGGCAATCATATCATACAGGTTGGGATATCCAAGTGCTGTTCCTCTTTTTATAATTCTGTCTTTGATCTCTTCTTTCAGGCTCTTTGGCATCCATACCATCCTTAAGAGTCCACCATCACCTTTGAGAAATTTCCCCTGAGTGATATTAAATTTTGAATGCCCCACAAATCCCGGAGAAGATGCTCCTCCACCCATAACTCCTGCAAGTGTGGTAAACTTCATGCCACACGGAGTTTCACCACTGTAGTCACGATGAACTGTCATAACACCATTACAGGTAGGCAGTGTGGCGGCAATAGCTTCACAGCAACCACAGGTGGTCATTGGATCTTTGATCATTGAATAAAAATTATAGTGTGTAACAGCTCCTCTTGAAGCCTTGAATATAAAATCATTAACACCTTTCCACTGTCCGAGAACCGGATCAAGACATTCTCCCTTTTCAATCGGCTGGTTTGGACCGGTCGGATTTATTTCAAAAGAAGCCTTGCAATCCATCCAGTTATATGCTCCGCAAAGACCTGTTCTTTCAGGACTTACCGTACAAACATGGTTCGGAGCAAATGACTGGCAAAGTGTGCATGAATAGTATGTTTCAACCGATTCATCAGTCATTTTTTCAACGCGTTCATCTCTGGTTCTGTATTCTTCTCTTGCACGTTTTGTAAGTTTATCAACATCTTCCTGTTTCGTGTAGAGAGTTACCTGAACCTTGTCCACTATTTTCTGGAAATCCTGATGGAACTTGGCATGAAGCACAACACCGATATCTTTTAACGAAAAGCCCTTTTCTACCGCGGCTTTGCTTACACGCACCCATGCGATATCTCTTTGTCCGATATGCATTACGCTTTGAATGTAGTTTACAAGGTGATGAATCTGGCGCTCTAAAATCGGCTCAAAATCGGTCTGGAATTCACGCCCTGCAATCTGAACATAAATCCCGAGAGAAAATGATGTGCCCGGCTTTATATCTTTGATGTCAGGCCCGATAACTTCTACCTTGCCGTCTTCTATTTCATTCATTTCCGCCATCTTGACAAGCTCAGTTGCCGTGCTCTTGCCACCGCCCATCTGGCAGTAAAGATCGGCACCTCTGACACGCTCGCCTTCATAAGCAGGGCCAAATGAGCAGGGAATATCAATTTTTGAAACAGTAACCTTAAGTCCCCTGACCTCAACGGATCTCTGCACCATTTCATCGTGAGGTACATTAGCCACAACATGCTCGTATGTACATATACCGGTAGGAAGAATTTCAGGTATGTCAGTATCTGAAAGAGTCGGGAAACCCCAGTTTACACAACCTGCCGCAGCTGCAGCCCATTCAGCATTGACTTCGCCAAGAGCGTTAACGAAAGCAAAAACACGATCCTTGTTATAAAGAAGCATGCGTTTGTAATCACCAGGCTTGATACCGCCAAATGCCATAGCAGCCCTGTTTGCAAAACCAAGTGCAAATATGGCTGAAGAGATATCGGGACCGAAAGGAACTATTCTCGTATTCCAGCCTATCTGTACGCCGGCTTCAAGAAGCTGTTCTGCTACCGTTGTTCCGTTCTGGTTTGCAGCAAGGAAAATATAAAGACTTCTTTTCTGGTATTCTTCAACAATTAATTTTGCAATTTCAGGATTTGGCGCAGCACCAACAATTGCTGCAAATCCTGGCGCAGAACCATCAACAAACTCTACACCTCTTTTTCTGAAAACGGTGTCATCTGCCGCTCCCAGCCATATTTTTCCAGCATCCTGATCAATATCTTCGGAATGAAGGTAAAAATCGGGTTCATTTAAATATCTGATTGCTTCCTGAATTTCGAAGGCAAACAAAGCCGCCATACCTGCATCAAGAAGAGGCCCAAGATAGGGAAGATGATGGCTTCCTTTTACATGGGGAGGAAGAAGCCCTCTTGCAAAATCCAAGGGTTTTTTCATGTCTTCAAGGGTTTCAACTTTCATGCCCAGAAGAGAATATATTACCGGAAGGTAATAAGCCGTATTCGGAAAACCGACCTTAGTGTCGGCATTGTAGGTTGCAAGGGCTTTTTTGTACATCCCTTCTACCTTTGATACTATATTATACCCGCCCTGAATGGCGGCAAATGCTACTAATCTTGACATATGTTCCTCCTTCGTTGAGGATTATTCAAATCTATGTATTAAATATACAAACATGCCGCAATTATACTGCTTCCAGTTTCATACGGTCAGCCATATCCATGAGCACTCTGTCTCTTGCCTTGTCTATACCGAGAGCCTTGCGCTTCTTATCTATATGGGCAATCATCATGTGAGCATGTTTGATAGGATCAGCTTCACAATCCCACATTCCGCCGTAAATCTTCTCAAGATCCTTAAACATATAATCCTGGAAAACCGGCGCACCGCTCATAGGCAGATGTACACCAAATACGGTATATACTCCGGAGGCAACAAAATACTGGCCAATGCTGATGGCTTTTTCACTCATCCATTCGGGAGCGCTTCCGGCCAAGGGCAAATCACAGATGTCTTTCCCGAGACCGCCCGCCTTAACCACTTCGGTGGCGGCCAGCAACAGACGGCTGTTGTCAACACATGAACCCATATGCAAAACAGGTGGAATACCAACGGTTTCACAAACTTCGGCAAGTCCGGGTCCGCAAAAAACCGCAGCAGTTTCAGGAGTTAAAAGACCTTCCATGGCGCAAGCTATTCCGTTACAACCTGTTGTAAGAACAATTACGTCATTTTTGATAAGCTCTTTAACGATAGTAATATGAGCCTCGTTATGGCGGGTTCTTGCATTGTTACATCCTACAACACCTGCAACGCCGCGGATACGTCCGTTAATTATATTGTCATTTAAAGTATAATAATCGCCGCGGAACGTACCGCCAAGTTGATACTTAATTGACTCAACGCTGAAACCAGCTATCTGAGTAGCTTTCTGGCGTGGGATCATAACTTCAGCCCTTCTGTTCTTGAAGTTATCTATAGACATTCTTACAATGCGCTTCGCGTCATCCATTGCGTGATGTTCGTCAAATTCGATATGAATTACATTATCCTGTTCCATCTTTGCAATGGGATGTGTTGTAATCAGTTTTGTATGGAAACATTTTGCAACATTGGCAAGGTTCTGGAAAACGCACTGAACATCAACGACCATAGCCTCACATGCACCGGTTATGATAGCAAGTTCCTGCTGCAGAAATGTTCCTGCGGGCGGCACGCCGTGACGCTGAAGAATTTCATTTCCGGTACAGCAGATTCCGCCAAGCTGAATCCCTTTTGCACCAACCGATTTGGCATGGTCGATCATTTCTTTTGACTGTGAAGCTGCAACTATCATTTCTGAGAGTATAGGCTCGTGTCCGTGAATTATAATATTGACGTGATCCTGCTTCATTATGCCAAGGTTAGCCTCTGACTGGAGCGGAGAAGGCGTACCGAACATAACATCCTGCAGATCGGTTGCTATCATTGAACCGCCCCATCCGTCTGCCAATGAAGCTCTTGTGCACTGTTTTACAATGTTCTTGTAATCCTGGTCGACTCCCATGTGAGTCCTGTGCATGATCTCAACAGTTTCTCTGTCGATATTTCTTGGAAGAACCCCCAGTTTTTTCCATCTTTCATATAAAGGCTCAGGAGCTCTTTTTAAATAAAGAAGCTCACCTTCCGATTTGCCCCATTCATTCAGAGCTTTTTCGGCAACTTCAAGAGCTATTTCATCAAGGTCACGGTCAACTTCCACACCGTCAACTGTAACTTTTGTTTCAACTCCATAATGAGGCGCAATTGCTATCAGCTTCTGAGGATCTTTGATTTTATAATCTTTAGTTTCTTTACGGGCTACTGACATGAAAACTTCAGCAACACCACGTCCATGGTCAGAGTGTGCGGAAGCTCCTGCAGCTACCATTCTTGCAAAATTTCTTGCTGCAATTGTATTTGCTGTTGCGCCGCAAAGACCCTTTCTGTCATCTTCGCCTTCAATTCCCGATTTACCAAGGGGCAGGCGGCAAGGACCCATGGCGCAGTTTTTACAGCAGGTGCCCTGAATTCCTATATTACAGGGTTTCATGCTTTCAGCCCTGTCGAAAACCGTTTCAACGCCCAGTTCCTGGGCACGTTTTATCATTATTTGGGTCGCAAGGTCCATGGATGCCGCAACAGGATCGGCCAGCTTTTTCTCCTTTGGGGCCTTAACGACTTTTTCTTTTGTTTCTTCTGACATTAGAGGTTCCTCCTCATATTTAGTTGTTCCGGCGCTATTACCGTTTCTGATAAAAGAATAAGGCAACAAACACCGGCCGCTATAACTTAATTAAATTCTTTTGTGTATTTTGTTCAGCCTTTCAAGCATCTTGTCAGTCGCTGATTTTTGCTCGGCAGCAGGCGTCATTGTTACTGTACCGGTAGCCGCTTTCTTTGCTGTAACTCGCTCTTCGCGTTCTTTCGCTCTCTTTTCTCTTATGGCTTCTTCTTCGGCTTCTTTTTTCGCTCTTGCCTGCTCTTCAGCTTTTGCCTTTTCAGCAGCTTCAGCTTTTACTTTCGCTTCTGCGTCAGCTTTTGCTTTAGCATCCGCATCCGCTTTAGCTTTAGCCTCAACTTGTGCTTTAGCATCCGCATCCGCTTTTACTTTTGCTTCGGCTTCAGCCTTTGCTTTAGCAGCAGCTTCTGCATCCGCTTCTTTAGTTTTCGCATCCTGTTTAGGAGCAGCTGGTGCAGCAGCCTTCGGCTCTGCTTTAGGAGCAGCTTTTGCTTCGGCCTTTGGTGCAGCCGGTTTTGCTGCTGCTTTAGGAGCTTCAGCTTTTTTAGCTTTTTCTTCTTCTATCGTAAGATTCGGTTGAGGTGATAACGCCTTGTAATCAATAGCGACATCGTCTAATTTCTTCTTAATAGGCTCAACCTTCTGCAGCGAACCACCATCCGCCAGACAATCTATAAAAGACTTGACCATACGAATAGCTTCAGGATGTCTCATAATCAGTATATCAGAACCTGCCAGAAGATAACTTACCGCACCAACGGCTTCCATGAGAATGCCACGTTTTTCAGGATCGCCAAGAGCGGGAGCTTCTTTTTCCGTCTGTTTTGCTTCTTTGCATTTCCAGACCTCGTTTCCGAGATTATTGATCAAAGGATACTGCAGCTTGTCATCGCCTTGAGCAAGGGCTGCCATTCTCAAACGTTCCATTACGGAATAGGAATATTCCATACCATATCCGAGACCGCCTGTTGTGGGATCAACAATGATTTTCTCAGTTGAAACACCCAGATTTTCAAGAAGAATATTTATCTGCTTTGCAAGGTTAACGTCTATAGGTGACGATGAAATAAGCGTATGACCATATCCCATGGCACTTGCGCCTATCCCCTTGTGGTTCTTATCTTCAACCGGCCCTATAGTAAGATTTTCGCCTTGGCATTCTTCAGCAACTTTCTTTAATACTGCCTCGTCTTTCTGGGCGTTGGCACATCCCCAGACAATCAGAGGAACTTTAACCGCCGCACTAACTTTCTTAACTGTTGCAGCAATTTCTTCAGGTGATGCATCTTTGCCGTTAGGATCAGCGCTCTTTAACTGAAGAACGATCATTTCAGCGCCATATTCATCAACACTCTTTTTGGCCCAGGCTACAGGATCGGAAACCACATCCTTAAAATAGCATAGCACTGATTCCGGCCAGTCTTCCGGTTCAGTGTCCCAGATTTCCATTGCAATCCTGGGTTTATTCGGCATGCTTCCTTCAAAAACATAGAAAGGATAACATGTCTCACCACCAACAGTAACGGCACTCTTACCTTTTCCTAATGTAATGCCCTTTATACTGCCGGAATAAGATTCTTTATATATTTCAAAACCCAAAGCAACCTCCTTTTAACGAAAAGCTAACCAACTGTATTGCATATCAATAAACATTACAGGATTAACAAATAATTTTATGGGTAAAAAAAACAACCTCTGCCTTAAAAAATAAAAATCAACCCCCCTTTCATTACGTTTATATTTTATTATAAATTATCTACCTCGGTAGATTTATTACTGTGAGCATAAAAAAAAGAACGGTATTAAACACCGCCTTTAAAGCCCGCCTGTTAACTTTTTTAAGCTTCATACAACAAGTGCGTATAATAAATATCTCAAAATAAAACCATATTATTACAAACAATAAACCTGTTTTAGCCGATTAGATGAAAATAAAATTTATGTAGTATTATCAAATATAAAATTCTATACGATTGCCATATATTGAGATTTTAAGTTTGTCAATAATTAACAACCATTAAAATTATTAAATTGATTTGATGTTACACTAAAACCATAAGCAACGAACCTGAGTTTATTGAAAACTGCGATCTATATGAGAAAACAAAAAACTATCTGGTATTTCTAATTCTTTCATCAAAACGTGCTTTAACTTTAGGAAATTTGTTCAAGTCGGTATGTGGAAGAAAAAGAGCAGCAATATAATTATCCATATAAGATGCCGTTTCAGAAAGTTCAAAATTTGTCATTTTCTTAGTAACTTCAACCACATCCCTTCTCACGCGGTTTGTAAGGCAGCTCATTTTTGCTCCAAGCAATGAACCATTTCCAATAAATGTAATCTTTTCAAGATCTATTTCCGGCAGCAATCCGATAGTTATGGATTTTTCAAGATCAACATAACTTCCGAACCCTCCTGCTAGAATAATGCGCTGAAGATCGTTTACCGTAAGACCGACTTCCTCAAGAAGCGTCATGCAGCCGCTATATATGGCGCCTTTTGCACGTATAAGATTATCAATATCCGGTTCAGTGAGAACTATATCCCTGTCAATCTGTGTTTCATTAGCCCATGCAAGCACATATTCATAAACTCCGTCCGTATCACGAATTCGGGGAGTGTTAAGATCCCTGTTAAATTTTCCAAGATTATTTATAACTCCTGTCTCAAACAAAGACGCAACCATTATTATAAGACCGGAGCCGCATATTCCTTTGGGACTTACATTGCCGATAGTTATATTCATAGGTTCAAATGTTATAGGATCTATTGAAAAATCCTCAATAGCCCCTTTTGTGGCACGCATTCCAAACTTAACTCCGCCTCCCTCAAATGCAGGACCTGCCGAACAGGCGGCGCATGCAAGCCAGTCTTTGTTGCCGATCACTATTTCTGCATTTGTTCCTATATCCATGTAAAGTGTAAGTTCTTCCGAACGATACATTCCGGAGCCCATAACTCCTGCTACAATATCCCCGCCAACATAACTCGAAATTTGCGGATAAACGAGAGCATTCACATGATCGCCAAGTTCAATTCCCAGAAAAGCGGCTTTTATCGGCGGATAAAGCGTAGCTGCAGGAACATAAGGCGACCGGCGAATATAACGTGCATTAACTTTGAGCAGAAGCTGGGTCATTGTTGTATTTCCTGCAAAGGTTATTGCCGAAATTTCGTCAGGGTCAATGCCAGCCCTTTTTATTATTTTTTTTATAACCAAGTTTATGGTTTTAATAATTACATCGTGCAGCTTTTCCAGTCCGCCTGGTTTTTCGGAATAGACAATCCTGCTTATAACATCTTCCCCATAGCTGATCTGGCCGTTGAAATCTCCATGCTGGGCAAGCACATCACCGCTAACCATATCAATCAGCTGGCCATACACTGTAGTAGTTCCTATATCCATTGCAATGGCATAGTTCTGCTTTGTGGTGTCCCCCTCCTTTATATTAATGATATGGGTCTTTCTGCCCGCATGAACAGGACGCGCCAGAGTAGTTGTTATGTTGAAACTGCCTTTTCTTAAAATATCAGATATTTTTCTTATTACCGGTAAGTCTACGACAAGACGGTGTTCGTCATAATTTGCTTTCAAATAGCTTACCAGCCGTGAAACATCAGGAAGATTATCCTGGGTAGTTGGTTCCGGAAGTTCAAGATATCTTTTTTCAACAGGCGGAATAAACAATCCTTTTTCCTTGAGTTCATCAAAATCCATCTCCCTGATACGGGCTGTATATCTCGGAGTGGGCTGCATATTCAGCACGCTTGCATCTATGGAAGATTCAACCGGAATCCTTACCTTTAGAGAGCTTTTTATTTTTGAAATGCAGGCCTGACGATAACCTTTTTTGATGTCATCATCACTAAGCTTTTCAGTAATTCCTCCTCCTACTTCCCCTTCCTCGATCATAACCCGGCACTTGCCGCAAACTCCCTCACCTCCGCATGAAGCATTGATGTGTACACCAGCATCCATAGCAAGCCTCAAGAGGTTATCGTCATCTTCTGCTGATATTGTTATGTTATGAGGATAAAAAATTACCTGGTACATATATTTTCCTGTAGAATTTTAGACGGTTTTATAAATAGTCACTTTGGTTATGATAAATCATTCTGATTTTTTAATGCAAAGATTTAAGGAAACGGTTGAACGAAACAAACAATCTATATTTTTAACAGATTTAACTGCTAGAAAAATACTTGCAATGCAAAAATCTGCTAATGTTTCGTTCAAGCTCCGTATATTCAGAATATCAGACACAACGGCAATATATATATCAGAATCTTATTTTAAGTCAACCTGTTCAAAAATTTTAAAACATAATATTTGATTTTATAGAATATTTATAGATTGTATTATTTAAAACACATAATTCTTGCCAACATAAATAGTCCATGATAATTGAAAAACATTTTGTATTTCAGGGTATGTTGTAAAATTATACAACCAACTAAAATCAAAAATTATTCTTTAATATTGATATCAATAGAAGGTGTTGGTAATTGATATCCATTGTTATTTTATTTAATTTGAAGCATAAGCAGGCAACATAGCAGGAACAGGATGAATCAGTTCCAGTACATTTAAACTATTAACAATTAAGGAGAATTTAAAAGATGGCTTATGATGCGGTAAAAATGGCTGACTGGCAGATTTCCGAAGCAGCGGAAGTCAACATGCCATCGCCGGAAAAATGGAGAGAGAAACTTGGCCTTATGCCCGATGAAATTCTACCTATGGGCAGGCTCGCAAAGCTTGATTTTCTTAAAATAATGAACCGCCTTGAGAAGGAAGAGGATGGCAAATATATTGAAGTTACCGCCATTACTCCCACACCTCTTGGCGAAGGCAAAAGCACGACCTCGGTCGGTCTTATGGAAGGCCTTGGTATGCGTGGAAAAAATGTAGGCGGAGCTTTGAGACAACCTTCAGGCGGACCGACCATGAACGTCAAGGGAACAGCAGCAGGCGGCGGAAACGCACTCATTATTCCCATGACAGAGTTTTCTTTGGGGCTCACAGGTGACATCAATGATATTATGAACGCCCACAATCTTGCCATGGTTGCATTAACAGCCCGTATGCAGCATGAAAGAAATTATAATGACGAACAGTTGGCAAGACTTACCAAAATGCGTCGTCTTGATGTAGATCCGACTCGTGTTGAAATGGGGTGGATAATTGATTTCTGTGCACAGGCTTTAAGAAATATTATTATCGGCCTTGGCGGAAGAACAGATGGTTTTACAATGCAATCCAAGTTCGGAATTGCAGTTGGTTCCGAATGTATGGCTATCCTTTCCATTGTAAAGGATCTTGCCGATTTAAGAAAACGCCTTGATGAAATCACGGTTGCTTTTGATAAGAGCGGCAAACCGGTTACAACCGGAGATCTGGAAGTCGGCGGCGCTATGACCGCTTTTATGAGAAACACAATTAATCCCACACTTTTAAGTACAGCCGAATATCAGCCCTGTATGATTCACGCCGGACCGTTTGCAAACATTGCTGTAGGGCAGTCATCCATCATCGCAGACCGCATTGGTCTTAAGATGTTTGATTATCATGTTACAGAAAGCGGTTTTGCAGCAGATATCGGATTTGAGAAATTCTGGAACGTAAAATGCCGTAACAGCGGTTTGAAACCCCATGTTTCAGTTCTTACCTCCACGATCCGCGCTCTCAAGATGCACGGCGGCGGACCCAGGGTAGTTGCAGGAAAAGCGCTTGATGAAGCATACACCAAGGAAAACCTTGCATTGGTTGAAAAAGGTATAGAGAACATGGTTCACATGATAGGCGTAATCCGCAAAGCCGGTATAAATCCGGTTGTATGTGTTAACAGATTCTATACCGATACTGATGCGGAAGTTGCAGTTGTTAAAAAAGCAGCCGAAGCAGCAGGAGCACGTTGTGCCGAATCCAGCCACTGGGAAAAGGGTGGAGAAGGTGCTCTTGAACTAGCTGATGCTGTAATTGATGCATGTAACGAAGAAAACAATTTCAAATTCCTTTATCCGCTCGAGATGAAGCTTCGTGACAGAGTTGCCCTCATAGCAAAAGAAGTATATGGAGCAGATGGTGTATCATGGAGTCCTGAAGCAGAAACAAAAGCCAAAATGCTTGAAAGCGACCCCAAATATGCTGACTTTTCAACCATGATGGTTAAGACTCATTTAAGTCTTACTCATGAACCGACACTAAAGGGTGTTCCTAAAAACTGGACACTTCCGATCCGGGATATTTTGATTTATTCAGGTGCTAAATTTCTGTGTCCCTGTGCCGGAACCATCAGCCTGATGCCGGGAACAAGCTCAAATCCGGCATTCAGAAGAATTGATGTCGATACAGACACAGGAAAAGTAAGCGGTCTTTTCTAAATATATTTATAAATACTTATTATGATATAAATGGGGTGTCCGGATCTTCCTGGCATCCCATTTATTTTGTAAGATCTTTGTATAAAAGTATAAAAAAACTTAACTTACCTGGAGACCTGGCTTATAGCCGATCAGATTATGCTATATAATTTCTTTGACACGTCCGACGATGCCGCTTTCCAGGCGTACCTTGATCCCGTGCGGGTGGGTATCTGATTTTGTAAGAATATTCTGCACAATTCCTTCGGTCAAAAGGCCAGAGCGCTGATCCTGCTTCTGTACAACTTTAACGATAGCACCTACTTTTATATTTGCGCGGTTATTTCCATTCATTTAAGCATGTCCTTAAAAAAAATAGTTTACTCAAAACTATCGTCTTGACCAAACTGAAACGTTTTGAAAGTGGCTCGGTATGCTATAATTCAATCCGGTTATCTCCTCTCAACGCATTCCTTGAAGCTCTATCCACAAGTGTAAAAAGCCTGTCGATATCATCTTTTTTATTCGATACCTGATGTCCGCGTACTTTAACAAAATTACAATTCAAATTATCAGTCATTCTGTAAAATTTCTGGTACAGTTCATAATTGTTTATGTGCCTATTTTTCTTTGAACGATAATTATTTTTTTCAAATTGCTCACGTCTTTCCGGCAAACCAATGATGTTTTGAGAATCTGTATATACAATAACCTTACTTCCCAATGCTTGAATATCACTTAGCGCCCATAATAAAGTCTGTAATTCAAGTTTAGTTGAAGACGTATGCTCAAAGCGCCTAACCTTCACGCGTGCTTTCAACAAATCCAATGGAAGTCCACATTCAGATGGAAGTCCACATTCAGACACAGCGAGGTATGCCCCATATCCGATATTTGACTTGGGATTCACACTTCCATCCGTAACTATCATCAGTTCATCCGTAAGCATATTATTTTATTTCGTTAAATGGTAGAGCCAATTCCAAAACCTTTCAATTTGATCAAGGTCAAGGCAGGTTAATATTTTAACCGCATGAAATACGTAAAATAAACAGAAAATAGCGCTTACCGGGTAATAGGGGCGTTTTCAAAGTTCGCTCTATGACACTTTGATATATTTACAAGGATTGTAACTATTCTTCTTTTAATAATAATATGTGTTTATCAAGCTATCTTTTTGCCAGGTTGCGGTGCTCCTACCGTGTATACCTCGTCAACTTTTATGGTACCTACCGCTTTTACATTCATCTTTCTTTGCTTTGCATTTTCAGAAAATTTATCAAAAAGCTCACCACTTGTCTGAAAGCCCTCAAATGTCCCCTTAACCTGATATCCAACACCGGGATCGGCACCAAGAGCAAGGGCTGCAACTTTATTGTTTAGTTCAAGATTTTTATTGGTTTTACCGCCAAATATATCAGCAAAGGCTATAGTTTCGTCATTTATTGCTCTCAGGCTGCCCTTTGGCACTACATTAATTTCCGAAACAGTGCCGGCTGTGGCAAGAACTTTAGTGCTTTTAAGGTCATTGAAAACATCCATTACTTCTTTGGGCATTTTAGCCATAGCGTTATCTCCTTATTTTTTTGTTAAACAATAGAGCCAGTTTCAAAGCGTTTCAGTATGGTCAAGGCGAGCGAAAATTTTAACCAATTTTAACCACAGGAATACATTTAATTATTTTGAGGATCAAAATTTGAGCCCAACGCAGAGAGCAGCAAAAATGGGACATTTTGGAATTGGCTCAACAGTCATTTTTTGCCTTAATCAAACTACGACCCGAAAACGGAAAAGTCAAGCAATTGCTGGATTCTGCAAGGAAAAAGAACGCTGGTCCGGAAAGATTATACAATTGCTTAAGTAAATTTTTGTCAGTTGCCCTCGGTCGCATAGTCTATCCGAGTGCAAAGAGATGATTGATCTTGAAGGCAAACTATTTATCGAAGCCGGAGGATATGCGAGGAGCTGAATGACAGAGGGGGCATGAAGTAGGGCGTCGGCCAGGGTAACCGCATTTAGATTTCATAGACATGTGAAAAGCTGGAAAACTCCACTTTTGTCATTCCGGCGAACAGACTGTGTCGTAATATTATTTGCAGTACAAAATTTAAACGTTCTTTGACAAAAAATATTAGA
>Ga0180732_1000381_pt1 | contig 40071 bp, 62 predicted proteins | sample KR11_01MetaG_FD_148674 | JGI IMG/M metagenome (GOLD analysis project Ga0180732, IMG submission 148674) | Groundwater microbial communities from the Olkiluoto Island deep subsurface site, Finland - KR11_0.1 MetaG | ecosystem: Environmental > Aquatic > Deep subsurface > Groundwater | place...
CAAGATGACAGAGCATATCATCAAAGGAGAGTATAAGAGCGACCCTGATACAAGAGAGATAGAGTTACATATCTCTGAGATATTCTTGCCTACTAAGCAAGATAATACTGCCGCATCTACAGATATCCCTGAAGAGGAGATACATACTCTAATGAATAGGCTCATCAATGAGGGTAAAGACACTATGGACTTGCGTCTGCATTGGCATAGTCATGCTGATATGAGGACTTTCCATAGTGGTACAGATGAGGACAATTACACTACACTATTAACTGGAGAGTGGTTTGTCTCCCTAGTTATCAACAAGTCTATGGATATACTAGGCAGGATAGACTATCGTAAGCCCATAGCGTTAAGTGTAAGTGGTGTTCCCATCTATATATGGTCTAATGCTACTTCAGATGTTGAGGATAAAGTAGCACGTAATCTCAAGGCATTGAAGGAATATGAAGACAGTAAGCCAACATTTCCTACTTACGGTACTTATGGATATGGTAAGAAAGAGAGATACTTTGATAGAGACGCAGGAGAGTGGAAGGACATTACTGACTGGAACGAGGTAGAGTGGGACATGAACTTCAAGACGTGGAGGAAAGCTCCCAAAGATAAGCGGGGTAAACTAATAGGCTTCGACTATAATCCCGAAGATGCTAAGGCAGACCCTGCTCTTGTGAATGACTTTAACACTATGTATCCTAACAAAGATGGAAAGGAACTTACGGCGGAGTTAGCCAGTAAGTTCAGTGCTTGTAATGCCTGTAACTGTAAGGACTGTCTAGATAGGAACATGTGTATAGACTGGCAGGAGTATACGTATGGCTTACACTACTGAGGAGTATGTATGTAGTAATGTGAGAAACTGTGAACAACAAACACAGAGGGATAACTACTGCCTTCGTAGTGTGCCTCATATGAAAGTACCAGCATGTAGAACACATATTTGTAGGGGCAAGAATGTTAGATGTGTCCCTATCAAGACTATGCGTGATATAGCATTCGTGGAATGGTTACTTGGGAGACAAGATGAGTGAAAGTGTAACGATATGTAGTGCTATACGGACTTGTATATTTATTGAGGGTGCCCCAGATAGGCGTTGTGTTCATAAGCATCCTCATACTAGGAGTACTCCTCTACACAGGTGTAATAAGAGCGGTTGCCAATATGCTAAGGAGGATACTACTGGTTCTAATATAACAAGTCCAACTGTAAGATGTGTCCCTATTTCTACTATTAAAGATGACGTGCTATCACACAGATTACTACTAGAGGAGGTATTAAGTGGAGAATAGATTTATTAGGCAGAGTGGTCTGATAGATGGGAGTATATTTGCTACTCCTATCTGTGTGATAGGAGCAGGTGGTATCGGCTCGTTTACCACACTAGCACTGGCAAAGATAGGTTTCACGGAGATACATATCTGGGACTATGACATAGTAGAGGAACATAATCTGCCTAGCCAGTTCTATCCTATGGAAGCAGTAGATAGATACAAGGTAGACGCTCTATATGATATGATATATGACTTTACACATGTTCAGTTAACTAAACACGAAGAGTGGAACAAGCACGAGCCTCTTACTGGTGTGGTGGTATCTGCTGTAGATAGTATGGACACACGTAGAGAGATATTCAATGCTATAACGGATAATCCAGAGGTGAGACTATTCGTAGATGGACGTATGGGTGGTAATCAATTGGAGATATATACGTGTAACACTATGTCTCAGGAAGATAAAAGGAGATATAGCAAGACACTATGCTCTGATGAGGAAGCCGCCAATACTCCATGTACAGAGAGAGCAGTCATGTATAATGTACTTACTATTGGCTCTTGGATAACTAACCAGATAAGACTGGTGTTATCTGATAAAGAATATAAGAGAGAGATGATACTGGATATGGAGAATATGATGCTGCTCTTGCCAGAAGAGAGGAAGGCTAAGAGAAGACGGAGAGTGCCTAATGTTATGCCTGTAGTAGAGAAAGTAGAGGTGGCAGATGAAGTGTAGGATTACAGAACAGGTAAGAGATACCCTTGTAGATAGTAGTGATTCTGTTGAAGACGAGGACAGAGCAGAAGCATTTCTACTAGGGAGTGATAGAGATGGTGTGATAGATACTGTAGAGAAACTACATGCTACTGGAGGGTGTCACACTCTACCATATGTTCATTCTGCTAGTATATCTACTGCTATGATAAGTATTATAAAGAAAGATAGAAGCCCCACAGGTATAGCAAGGACAGGTAAGTTCAAGGCAAAAGGTAGTAAGAGACATCATATGATGGAAAATGGTATCACTAGGTTGCTAAAGACCAGCAATGATATGTTATTTGTGTCTGTTGGCATAGATGGTATTATAGCAGAACTATGCCATAAGAAGGCTAGTGATAATATACTACTAGATATAGAGATACTAAGGAGATAACCTATGGCTACAACTACGACTGGGGCTATACAGATAGGTGATAGAGTAGCATACGTGAGTGGTATCTATGGAGATACAGAACGTGCTAACCCTCTATGGGGTGGTAGACAAGGTAACGTATGCGGTGTAGTAGCTAATATAGATGACACATTTGGAGGTTATACTGTCCAATGGTCTAATGGCACTCATAATGGATATCGCTTAGAAGACTTAAGACTTCTATCTAAAAAAGGGGAATTACCAGACGACCTACCCAAAGAGTTAACTTTCTATGTCCGTGTAGCAGGTATCAACCTTAATGGATATTCGTATCTAGGTATAAATGCGGCACTTAAACTATATGAGGAATATCTAGCAAAAGCGAGAGGTGGTAGGAGAAAGAGTAAGACTATCCCGTTTGTAGACTGGCTACGGACACATACACCGAAGTCAACTACTACCAAGTATAGAACATGGTAGGAGATATCTATGAAGATAATAAGAGAACTGGAAGTATGGGCTATAATAACAGCGTACAATAAAGAAGATAATGAAAGTCCTCCAGAGGCTCCTGATAAGTTCCTTAGTGAGTTCATACCTAGAGTAACCAAACGTGCTAAAGAAATGCTTAACTCTCTAGATGACACTAAAGGAGCAGTTCACTGGGGTATAGAGGAAGATGAAGTGCCAGTACAGACACTTGCTATAGACCCATCAAGTATGCTTTGGACTACTATGTCTCCTTCTTGGGCTCCTACTATGTTTGTAACAGGAACACCACCTAGTATGACACAAAGAGAGTATGAAGCACTAGTACAGGCTCGACAAGATACAGCAAGAGAATCAATAGAAAGAAGCCTATTTGATGGCACTCCTACAATATCTGCTCTACGAGAAGCAAGAGGAACAACAGAAGGAGGTGATGTAGAAAGTGAAGAGACAGAAAGATAAGTCATTGCCTAATCTACCTGCTGGTGTCACAGTAGGAGAGAGACCAGAACATATCGAGTTATCATCAAGAGCAGGTTCTGGTAAGTGGATATCAACGATAGAACACTTGAAAGAGATACGAGGGACAACCAAGTGTGTCTTGATACCACTAAAGGGCTTATCAGAAGCCAACCTTGCTGCAATCAAAGTTGGCATAAGGTCTACCGCTCGGAAGATGGACTTCAAGGAGGATATCAGGTATGGTATCCAAGAAGATGTCCTCTATGTATGGTCTAACCCTATTTGACATATGAGGTGCTACAATGAAGAGTATCTGGACATGGTTGTGGATAATCTTTATTGTCATACTTATGGTGATGTCGCATAGGGAGGAAGACACTGAAGAGGATGGGTGGTAGTAATAGGTAAGAGTAAAGAGATATACATAGTATACTAGAGAGTATAGAGTATATTGTGTATATCTCTGTATTCTTATGGTATAATATAGTAAGTAGACTAAAGGAGGAGAAGAAAGATGAAAGGCTCTTGTAAATATCACTGCTATAACAACTGGTGCAACGCTAAACAAAAAGAAGTCAAGCTGGGAGAATGTGAACGGTGCGAGGAATACATAGAGTATATTATGAAAGCACAATGCAAACATAGCGATACAGGTTTATGCGGGGAATGTTTTAGGAAGGAGATATACAAGATTATTGATGGTCTTAAAATAAGTTGTTCTGTTTGCAATGCCTTTATAACAGGAGTGGATAAAGATAAGATAGCCCACGCTCTCCCCGCTCATATCCCCGCCCCTGAAAAGGTATGCCCTATTTGCGGTAGTGAATGTGGATATGAAGAGTTTTACAAATGTCCCAAATGTCAAGGTACAGGAAATCTCCCCACACCTAAGGAGAAATAATGAGATATTTTGTTAAGAGTGGTTCTAAAATTGATTGTCTAATGGGTGTCGCAAAAGAAAAAACCCAAATCAATCTTCTTTATTATTTATGGCTTACCCTTTTGGGTTATAGCACTTTTGCCGAGAAGGAGAAATAATGGCAGGGAACTGGAGAGATAAGACGTGTGAGAAATGTGAGTTTGGGGTAAATAACCGTTGTCATAGATTTCCCCCAACAACAATAGATGACAAAACTTTTTATCCTCGAATTTCTAATAATAGAGGATTAGGCATAATTGATTTTATGAAGTCTTGTGCAGAATACAAGGAGTCCTAATGGCAGGGAAGAAGAAGGTATCAAAGCATGTTTGCAATTTTAGGGAAATTAACAAATTTGGGAATCCAGCTTATCAATGTGGATGTGGAAAGTATATTATACCAGAAAGAGCTACTCCACCCTATTTCATTGGAGAAAATAATTATATTAGTGGAGGAACATTAGAAGGCGTTTTTGAGGTATTGGAGGACTTACAAAGGAGACACGATGAAATAATAAAATATTTGCACCATATTAGAAAACAACTGCCTACGGGCAAGAAAGGGTGAGATGAAAGAAAAATTAAAGCCTTGTCCGTTCTGTGGGGAAAAGAATATTGATTTATGGCCCCTGGAAGATAGAGGAAGAAAATTCAAGGCTCCTGTTTGTAATAATTGCGGAGGAACTATCTGTGAAAATTACGTTGCGGGGCCAAGCACAAAGAAACTTATAAAATTATGGAATAGGAGAAGCCAATAATATGCCCACCACTAACATAGGAGAGATGAGATGAAAGAAAAAGATATACCCACCACACTGAAGGAGATAGTAGATAATTGTTATTTAAGAGGTGCTGATTCTTGGCATACAAGCGTTTATTGTGATAGAAAAGAAGTGGTAGACACCGCCATCCTCACCATAAAGAAATGGGCAGAGGAGAAGGTTCCGAAGAAGGAACACCTTAAATTCGGAAGGAATGAAGCCATAGACGAAACTCTGGCTAACATTAGGAAATCGGAATGAAGATAATTAGGACAAAAAGATTTGGTTTGTATTTAAGTAAAGATTGTATCTGTTATAGATTTATTCTAGTAGAGTTTAGTTGGACAAAATATCTTTATCCTTGTGAAATAGTGATTGTTATTTTGGGGATATGTTTAACACTTTTCTTTGGGACAAAAAAACAGGAATTAGACGCTGGCTAACATTAGGAGGTAGGGAATGACCGCTACTGCTTGTAAAGTTTGTAAAAATGGGGACATGAAAATTTTTGATACTAAGAAACAAAAATGGGTATTGATAAAAGCGAAGAAGAAACGACACCTCCAGCAGAACTTGTAATAAAGTGGAGATAGTTTCACGCCCGTCATAAAAACCCCGCACACACACGCCCACGACGATAAATAGCATAATATATGCTTGACTTTTAGCAACTCTGTGGTATACTTTCACCAAGGAGCATTGTCATGCCCGACGAGAGAATGCCATGTCTCACCTTGCGTTTCTCCAAGAAACGAGCATCGTACTGCATCATGTCATACCTGCCACATCCGTCGCACAAACATAAGAGCCATCATCAATGAATGTAATCTCTCATAAGAGCATTAAGAAAGGATGCCTCATCTGTCCTAATCTAACCTATAAAAGGATAATGGAGAAAGAGTGATATCTAAAGCAGATATAGCACCACTTATAACTGGAGAGGCTATAACCCTAGCTATGGCAGCCTCTAAGGAGTCTCGTAAGCCTATTGCTGAGGGATTTCTATATGAGCAAACCATAAATATGATGTGTGCTGACCCTGGCGTAGGAAAGTCCACTATTTCTACTCAGGTAGCAGTAGAGTTAGCAGCAGGCCTACCTGTCTTCGGAGTGTTCAAAGTAGTACGGCCCATGAAGATAGTATATGCCCAAACAGAGCGTCCCTTAATTGAGTGGATGGAACGTGTTGAACTCCTAAGTGCAGTATATCCAATAGTTAAGGAGAATCTATTCGTGACAGACGAGTTCCAGAAGCTAGACATGCTCAATCCTAGCCATGTAACTATCGTAATAGATTGCTTGAAGAGAGATTGCCCTGATGCAGATGTCATATTTCTAGACCCTATATATGCTATGATATCAGGTGGATTGTCACAAGATATTCCAGCATCAGCATTTACACATGCTATGAGTGCTATACAGAAAGCTACTGGCGCTACTCTATGGTATAACCATCATACAGTAAGAGCACAGCTCAACAGAGATGGCATTGAGGTACAGAGACATGACCCCTCCTATGGCTCTAGATGGCTAACTGCCCACGTCACAGGGCAGTACCAGTTGGTGACTACCAAGGAAGGTACTACCTTGCATGTGAAGAAGGATAACTATGGCATTCTACCTAGCACAGTAATCCTGCATTACGACCATGAGATAGGCCTTTGTAGTATACCAGAGTCAGAACTACCTGCAGTTGAAAGGGTTAGGAACTTTATCAAAGCTCAGGGCATGATGAAGAAGCCCTTCTTTTTCAATGACATTTGTGACGGAACCAAGCTGTGCACTCGAACAGTTCGAAAAATCGTAATGCACAGCTCTATTTCTGAAATGGTAAAAGTTGTAAGTACCAATCGTAACAAGCACTTATATCAAATGAGGGGCTCATAAATGCCCCAAAAAGAGCTGTGCAGTGCACACCTCTATATATATATATACGAAACACAGTACACATTGCACAGGTCTTCCCTGCACTACCCTAATTTAGGTAGCATACTTCTTAAATCTCCTTAAATAAGTCCTGGAAAGTGCTCCGAAGTTTTAGGGGCTTTGGCGTATCCTACCGCCATAAGGAAGGAAACTTTATTTTCATGCACCCCTTGACAAATGCCAAAAATGTGGTATACTTGCGTTATCGACGAGGCGAGATGCCTGAAAGGAACAAATATGACAAATGCGAATCGTAAGGTCCTCATCATCAAGCTTGGATATTCCGAAACCCTCACCCCAGAAATAACCGATGAAGTTAGCCTTGGAGATGTGCTGCGTAGTACAGCATTGTTGCATCTCTATAGGAATGATAGAGTTACGTGGCTAACTGACTCCCTGGCAATACCACTTCTATTTGGCATACCTAATGTAGAAGTAATCCCATACAACATAACTAACATATTACGCATCCAGGAAGAAGAGTTCGATATAGTTATCAACCTGGAGAAGGTCCCTGGTATATGTGCGCTAGCTGACCAGGTCAAGGCATGGCAGAGATATGGTTTCAGATTTGACGCAAAGTCAGGTGGCACAGAGGCTTACCTACATTCTGCTGAAGCACTGTATATAGCTAGTGATGCTGAGAGGAAGAAAGCTAATAACAAGCATTGGCTAGAGTTGCTATATGAGATGGTAGGTCAGAGATGGAATGGAGAGCTATATATGCTGGGCTCATATGTACCCAGCTATGAGAAGCATGATGTAGGACTCAACTACAGGGCTGGCAGGAAGTTCCAGGGTAAGCAATGGTCTAACAATTGCTGGGATGACCTGGAGCACATACTTACCATGAAGTATCACCAAACTACCTGCTTCCAACCAAAGGAGACTGGGCTCTATGACTATATGGAGTGGTTGTCATCGTGTCATACTGTTATCTCCAATGATAGTCTAGGTCTGCATCTAGGTATGGCTATGGGAAAGCATGTCATAGGTCTCTTTGGGCCTACGCCGTGCAGGGAGATGCCTCCATATGAGAAGGGTACATGGATACAGAGAGAGAAGATGGAAGATATTACGCCAGAAGAGGTTGAGATGTGCCTATTGGATAGAGGTCTAATACAAAAGGAGAGTAAATATGATGGACCCAAAGATGGATGAGAGAATATTTAATAGTGCCAAAACTGGAAAGAAGAGAAGAGGACAGATGCATCTACTTAGATATCTAGAAGGTGGAAGACTAACCCAGAGACAAGCTATCACAGCTAAATGTTATGATTGTAATGGTATGGGGGAGAGTGATGAATGTGATATATTTTCTTGCTCTCTTTACCCGTATAGCCAATTTAGGGGGAAATGACAAAGATGCCATCTACAAGCCCAGTATTTCTTCTACAGGGCCTCCCACATGAGGCTGTAGCATCATATAGGTTAAGTGGCTACCTAGGTGTGGGCTTACCCCCATTTGAGCACAAAATGAGAGATATCATAATATGAAAGAGTGCTTCCACACTCATGGGGGCTATCACAGGACTATTTCGGCTTACCCCCTGTGTAGTCCTGAGTCCACCCAGCCAGGTATGATAGCTAAACCTGGCACACTCTGTGCGATACTAGAGATATTAGCCACAGTGGCATATATACACAATACAATAATACAATGAGAGGAGAGACGATGGCAGAATCAATGTGGTGTACATGCAAGGAACCAAAAGCATTGGTTGGTTCTTCGGTGGTCGTTCCTGGTATGAAAGATGGAATATCTGTACAGGCTAGCTTTCCGCAGTGCCAATGTGGTAGACCTATAGCTAAGATAGAGGATAAGATAGATGACTTCAAGTTCGACACTAACACAGTATTGTATCTAATATATCTCCTACATATCTCTAACATAGTGACTCGCAACAACATACGAGAGATGTTAGATAATGTCAAGAAGCCATTGCCTAGTCAGGGAGTAATCAAGTTCCTGATGGAGAAGTCAACTGAAGATAAGATTGGCAGATGGTAGACAAGCAGTCTCTCGCTAAGCTGAGAGCAAGACGTATCCCTAGTAAGAAGAAGAAGGAGTCAAGGAAAGTCTATGGACGAGCCAAAAGAGTTATATGATAAAGATGGTCATCTAGTACCTGAGGCTGACTTGCCTATAGTACCTCAGTTAGCTCTAGATAAGTATGATTATACCATGTTATCCACATTCCTGACATGCAGACGTAAGTATCAGCTTAGGATAATACGTGGTCTCGTAGGTCTCCAGCCACCTACTGCTGCTGAGTTTGGCAGGTGTATACATCTGGCTCTAGATGAGTGGTATGATAGTCACGATGCTGAACTCTCTAAGAAGACATTCACTGATAACTTCGTAGAGAATCCAGAAGATGAGAAGAGGACATTTGCAGTGGGTCTCAAGTCACTATCTCTCTACTTCGAGAAGTATGCATACGAGCCATTCAAGGTGCTGAAGATAGAAAAGATATTCGATATACCCATGGGAGACTGGTCTCTCATTGGCAGGATAGATAAGATAATAGAATGGGATACTGCTATCATGTGTCTAGACCATAAGACAACGAGTAGGTTAGGGCATGAGTTCTTCTATAAGATTAAGCCTAACATGCAGTTCGATGGATACATACTTGCTGCTAGAAGACTGGGGTATCCTACATGTGATAGTGTTCTGCTGGATGCTCTCCTGACTGCTAAGGGATTGTGTGTGCCTGCTCAGTTGTCTAAACTTACTCCCTTAGCTAGAGACATAGCATCTCGCACACCTGAGGAGTTAGTAGAGTATGTACAAGATGTCAATGATATAGTAGCAGATATAAGAGAGTGTTACAGTAGAGATAGATGGTATCGTAACACTGAGAGCTGCTGTGACTATGTACAATGTGAGTATCGTAAGATATGTAAGGAGGCTCCAGATATTCGTGAGGCTATCATTGAGCAGGAGTACAAGACAGATTACTGGGACCCTGCGAAACATGTAAAGGAGGATGCATGATAATGATAAGTAAGGGTGAAATAAGCCATCTAATAAATGATGTATACCAAGCAGTTGAAGAAAGTAGGTTAGGTAAGATAGCAGAAATAAAGGAAGGCAAGTTGACAATTAACGCCATTCCTTATAATGCTTTCCTATACCTGCTCTCTGGCTTGTGCCCTAAATCAGTTGAGGCCTCAGGTAGCATGGAAATGAGAGAACCAATGGAACCTTGGCAAAAATAAAAGGGGTCAATAACATGAAGTTCGACCATGTAGCTAACTCCCTACCTGATGCTCTAGGTATGGATAATACTATGTTAGAGTATGTACATAATATGATAAGTATATATGCTGCTGCACCTGGCGAGAGCAGGGTAAGTAAGATGATACAGCGTATCATAGTAGATGAGACTCTCGACGATAAATCCAAGTTCTATGGGATGTTTCTCCTGGGGCGTACCTATGAGAAGCGTCTCCCACGTCATTACAAATAGGAGAGGAGAAGGGAAAATGAAGCATTATTTGACATGGTTATGGGTTGGGGCGATTATATGTTTTCTCTGCTTGTTGGCGATACAATTATTAAAAATCAATTTAGGAGGGTAAAAGATGACGATAAACAAGGCAATGGTAATCCTTAAGGCTCTTAACTCAAGGCGTTGCGAGTTAACGTCTCTAAGGTCTCAGGTGTCCACTAAGGAGTGGTATCCTGGAGACAAAGAGAAGGTCGTAGAGCCCCAGTATGACGTCAAACAGCTCGATAAGAAGATAGTCGAGCTAGAGAACGCTATACTGGAGATAGACTCTAATATCAAGGAGTCTAACGCTAGGACGAATATAGACGATATAGACGTAAAGGCTCTTCTCTCTCCACTTTCGTAGAAGGGGGATAGGGTAGAGTTAGTCGGTATCTACTCTTTTGTTGTCGGCTGAAGGCCATGTTGTTATTGTAGTTAGGAGGCACTAACACAAATGGTTGTTGATTGAGGCCTCTTATCAACTGATACTTGTCTTGTAGATACCGACTACGTCTAGAGTATATATGATATACACACAATAAACAAAGGAGGGAAGATGGCAACGACGTATTGGCCAATGTCAGACTGGATGGTAATTGAACCAGAAGGGAAAAAAGTATCTAACCTGCTATTACCTGATGGGGCAGATGACCCAGAGAAGGATGAGTCAAGAGTGTTCGTAGTCAAGAGAGTAGGCCCAGGACACTGGGATGCTAACCAATGGATAGAGCCCAAGGTCATGGCAAAGGACAAGATACTTGTGGCGGGATTCGCCATAGGTAAGGTGATACATGACGGTAGACCACTGTATCTAGCTAGAGCTAGAGATGTAGTAGTGATAGTGAGAACAGAAGAGGAGATAAACTAACCATGCTCGAATTTGATTTAGCAGGTATCAAGCCAGAGTTACGTAAGATACTCCTGATAGGAGCGGAGGGTACAGGCAAGACTAACTTCATCAAGACAATGCCTAAGCCTATCTATTGCTTCAGCTTCGACAAGGGATATCTTACTCTAGCTGGTGAGGAAGGCATCAAGATAGGCCTGTGTATGGATGAGGACAGATATCGTCCTAAGGCATATGCGGAGTTCGTCAAGAAGTTCGACGCTCTTAAGGCAGGAGAGAAGTACAAGTGGCCAGATGGTCGTGAAGAGCCATACCAGACTATAGCTCTAGATAATATCTCTTTCTTATCTACTATGCTATATGACCACCTGCAGTATGTCAATGCTAACATTGATAAGCCAGGTGGGTATGCGGTGTGGGGGCTAGTCAAGTCTAAGCTGCGAGATATCATAAGTAAGAGTATAGTGATAGCTAACTATGTAGTATGTACCGCTCTTATCAACGTAGACAAAGATGATTTGACTGGTGAGATATTCTTCCTGCCTAACCTGGAAGGCAGCATGAAGAACGAGGTTGGTGCCTGGTTCGATGCTGTCTTCTATATGACAGTCGATAAGAAGCCAGACGGTGACAAGATGTACAAGCTCATCACGGTAGGTGAGCGCAGGCAGAAGGCTAAGATTAGACTGCCTAGTAAGATAGCAGATGCGGTGTCTGCTGTAGATGTCCAGGACTTTGCTATCTTGTCTAAGAAGATAGAGGATGCCTGGGCCAAACAGTCGATTGTCAAGTAGAGATACTCTGGCATAGACAAATGAGGAGGGTAGCAGATGTTAGTAAGAGCAAACCCAAATGCCGAAGTCAAGACATTTGAGACGGTCAAGCCTGGTACGTACAGGATGCGTATCAAGACAGTTGAGGATAGAAATCCTGGGAAGAATGACCTCAAGATAACTCTTGAGCATATCACTCCTGCGGCAGAGATGGTAGGCCTAGATGGTGCAGCTCTTACAGGTCTTCCTGGTTCTCTCTTCGACTATATCATGTTAGCCGAGGACAAACAGTGGAAGTTCAGGCAGTTAACTGAGGCTGCTGGTCTGCCCTGGGGAGACTATGACCCCCTCGTCGAGCTAGTAGGTAAAGAGCTAGATGTAGCAGTTAAGACTGAGGCATACGAAGGTGAGTTACGCAACAAGGTCAGCAGGTACATCTTAGCGAAGTAGTTAACTGGGGCGTCTACAGGGGAGGGCTGCGGTAAACTCTCCCCTCAGTCCCACTAAGGAGATATGCGAATGGACAGTAGCGAGTTAAACAACATAGCGATGGCATATGAAGAGTCCCTCCTGGCACAGAATCTCACCAAGGCAGAGTTGATAATGTTGCTAGCTCTTGTTAAGGCTAGAATAAGTATCAGGATAGCTACAGCACCAACGGAGACTCCTGTACGTAAGCCTAGTATTAGTGAGAGACCTCATAAGACAGTAGCAAAGAAGACTCCAGTCAAGACAGTCAAGCCACCCACCAAGAAGTCAGTGGCATATGACCCACAGTTTGACCCACCGCCTCCAATGACAGGAGACCCCGTGCCACCCAGGAATGAGCCATCTAAGGGTAAAGTGATAATACCTAAGAATACTGCAGCTATATGTGATGCATGCAGGAAGGTGGTATATATTACTAACAAGGATGTCACTGAGGGTATGGCATATGATGACTTCGCTGCAGCATTCACTCCTACTGACCCTGGTATTGAGCTCATAGGAGAGAGTATAGACTTACAGAATATAGATGGTAACATATCTGTTGACTGTCCAGCCTGTAACGCACCTAAGGCTCTGTATCTAATTGGGAGGAGAGTCAATAGTGAATCCCTGGAGTAAGAAAAGAGTAGGGACAGTAGACCCACTTGATGCCTGGAGTGAGATAGAACATTACAAAGAGCATAAAGATTTAATAGGAAAGATATACATATCTAGCCAAGAGCATATAGATATACTACATAATATAACAATTGTATTATGTGATTTATACAGGAGAATAAATGAACTGGAGCGAGAGAAGGGTAGAGGGCATAGGTCCAGTACCAGCTAAGATTATGTTTATAGGTGAAGCCCCTGGTGAGCATGAGGATAAGTTAGGTATTCCTTTCGTTGGCTTAGCTGGCCAAGTGCTAGATGGTATACTAGCAGAAGTAGGTATAGATAGAGCTAGTATATATATCACTAATATTGCCAAACATCGACCCAAGGATAATGACTTCTCTGCCTTTGATGTAGGATACCTTGCACAGGCTCTAGAGGAAGTAAGAGAAGAGATAACTAGAGTCAGACCCAATATCATCGTACTAGCAGGAGCTATACCTCTACACTATATACTAGATAAGAAAGATATCACTAAGTATAGAGGTAGTGTTCTCGAGTCTAAGTATGGTAAGTGCATCCCTATCATGCATCCTGCTGCTATCGCACGTGACTGGAAGTGGAGGCCTATCACAGTATGTGATATAGCTAAGGTCAAGAAGGAGGCTGAGTATCCTGCCATCAGGAGAGAAGAGCGTAACATTGTAGTCATGCCATCTTATGAGATGGTGATAACTGCTCTTGATGGAATCAGTAAGAACAAGAATAAGATATCCTTTGATATTGAGACAGAGACTGGCCAGATTAACTGTATAGCTTTAGCAATATCTTTCCAGACAGCAATATCCATCCCCTTCTGGTTTGGAGCGTCTGGTTCACTATGGTCTTCCGAGCAGGAATTAGAGATATGGTCTAAACTCAAGTATATTCTAGAGGACCCCAGTATACCTAAGATAGCCCAGAATGCACAGTATGATATGACTATACTGAGAGATAAGTATAACATAAGAGTCAAGGGACTATGGCTAGATACTATGATAGCCTTCCATGCTCTCTACCCTGAGTTACCCAAGAATCTCGCTCTGATGACATCTCTCTATACTGATATACCATACTATAAGTATATGATTAAGTCAGATGACATGACTGAGTTCTTTCGGTATAATGCCCTAGATGCTCTGGCTACATATGAGTGTGCAGAGAAGATATATGCTGAGATGGTGGAAGCTGGAGTCGACAAGTTCTACTATGAACACATGCATTCTCTCATTGAACCCATCATGGCTATGAATGAGAAGGGAGTACTGTTAGATGACAAGCTTAGGAAGGAAGCAATCAAGTTGCTCAAGTGGGAAGTCGAGGAGCTCTCCAAGACCCTACAAGATAGGGTTGGGCATGATATTAATATCAACTCTCCCAAGCAGATGCAGAAGTGGCTCTACGAGGAGCTCAAGTTACCTGTTCAGTATCAGAAGAGGAAAAGTGGCGAAGGTCTCACCAAGACTCCCTCAGCGGATGAGGAATCTCTTATGGCCCTATATTCGCTCACTTCTAATGAGTCACTCAAGATAGTAATAGATATAAGAGAGCGTATGAAATTGGTATCCACATATCTGGAGAAGACCTATGACAAAGAAGAGGATGGCTCACATCGTGCGAGAACTACATTCAACATCGCTGGCACCGAGACAGGTAGGCTTAGCTCTAGTGAAACTGTGTACGGCACTGGCGGCAATTTGCAGAACGTCCCGAAAGGAATCTGCCGTAGGATGTTTATACCTGATACAGGAAAGGTGTTTGTTAATGCTGACTTATCACAAGCAGAAGCCAGAGTTGTTGCCTATCTTGCCCAGGACGAGAGGCTCATCAAGCTCTTCGAGAACGGTGGAGATATTCACAGACGTAACGCTGCAAATATCTTTGGTAAACCTGAGGGGGAAGTCACAGAAGAGCAGAGAGAACTCGCTAAACGAATTACTCATGCATCTAACTACAAAATCGGACCTGTTACATTTGCTAAGGAATCGGGCCTAAGTGTAGCTGAGTCCAAGAGGGTGCTCAACCAGTACTATGCTAACTATCCTCGTATCAAGATGTGGCATATGCAAGTAGAGAGCCAGTTACGCAAGTCACGCAGTATGACTACCCCCCTAGGCAGGAAGAGGACATTCTTCAATAGGTGGAGTGAGCAGTTGACAAGGGAGGGGATTGCTTACGTGCCTCAAAGTACTGTAGTAGATATAGTCAATGATGCCTTGAGAGAGATGTATGGGATATTCCGTAACACTGAGACTAACATCCTGCTGCAGATTCACGATGCCATATTGCTGCAAACCCCTATAGATGATATAGTTAAGACTATAGAGATAGTAACAAGATGTATGACAAGACCTGTCACTATCAATCATAGGACTCTCACTATACCATGTGATATCAGTGTAGGTGGGAACTGGAATGATATGAAGAAGGTAGCATGACCTACACCCAAGAGGACCTCAGTAAAATAAGATTGCAATACAACACTAACTTCGAGAGACTCTTGAGTTCCCACCCAGGTACACAGGAGCATGCTAGGTATGCTAAGTTAGATGAGATACTCTATAAGAGAGAAGAAAAGATACAGAGAGCCTTAGGTGTATATGCCAAGGACCCCTGTGTATTATCTACCAAGACCTATGAATGTGAAGACTGCATCGGCTACTACAAGAAGAGATATAAGGACTACCACAACGGCAAGGGGCAGATGATAAATGTGCCATGCAAGGTAAAGAGAGGGACGCCATGCCCCTATAAGAAATATGCCAAGCAGCCCTGGGAAGATGCTGCTATCGTACAGGACGTACTGCAGAATACTGAGGATGCATAGTAAGTGTCATGTGCATAAGAAGAGGGTGATACCTGTGCATCATGGGTTCTATGTGGATACGATAGTACCTGATGTAGATGTAGTAAAGGCAGAAGAGGGGAGGAGAGAGTAAAATGAGGGTGGCTATCATAAAAGGATTTTGGGAAGGTACCACTGGTACTCTAACAGGAGTCAGAGCTAAGTCTGGGGAGTATGAAGTTATAATCAATACTGATATATGGGGAGATGTTCCTATTTGGTTGCAGAAAGATGAGTTTGCTCCCCCCTATAACCCTCCTCTTATTACATAGTATACCACATAACTCACAGAAGTCAAGAGGTGAGAGAAAATAAATATGCCACTGGCTCAACATAGGAAGATAGCAGAATGAGACATCATAGACCCATTGTCATAGCAGAGCTGGGAGGTACCCCTGTACATAGGATAACTACAGAGAGGGTATGTGCAAGGAAGGACTGTATCACTATCCTTAGCGGCTACAATCCCTCTAGTCTATGCCAGATACATAGGAAGAGAGTGATACCCAAGGGGGCAGGTTTTAAGATGTCCAACCCAAGGCCTGCAACTTGTAAAACTTCTCATTGACATTCTTGCCGATATCTATTCTGTATTGTAGGTCTCTAGCCTTGATGTTCTCTATGGTACGGTAGGCTCTCCTGCAAGCCTCTTGTGGTGATACTCCCCTGGCAGTGATGTATCCTATGTTCCCTGATAACTCTCCAGTCTGGTAGCTCTCTCCACTACTCACTACATCCATAAGCCAGCTGTGCTTGATATTGAGTGGGTTGAGCCCATCAACGGGGAATATCATTTCTGGCTTGGCGTGGGGATATGGATACACAGATAACATTACTCCTGCCACCCATGGGTCAAGAGGCCTAAGCTCTGTGCTAGATTCATTGAATATGCTGAGCAGGATATCAGACTTGGATATCTTGCTATTCTCATATATAGCAGTAGTATATGGCCTAGTCAGGTCAGCAGAGATATCTCTCACGTATACCTCTTTATCTACTATACACTCCACGCTGAAACATCCCTTATGTCCTGCCTTACGCAGGAACCTCTCCAGGGGCTCCAGTATCTCTTTGACCAGCTTGGACTTATCTACATTAAAGTATGCAAGGTAGCCTGAGCTGTCGATATCAGTACCGACATCACCAGACATCATCTTAGTGTAGTTGAACACCAGACTCTTACTGATAAACTTATTGCCATTGAACCAACAAGAGACTATTACTGGTACGCCATGTGTAGTCTCTGTGGCTGGCTTATATCCTATAGCAGATATGATATTATCTTTATAGTTAGTATCAGTAGAGAGTATAGCACTCCACTGGGAGGGACCTAGGACCCTGCTGCCTCTAGCCCTGAGCATATCAGCTAGTCTAGTAAATATAGATGAGTCAATGATGCTTATATCAGGTATGAGAGCACCCTCAGTCCATCCTGTGCTTACTGTGACTGAGTGGCCTTCCTTTGACATATGTGCTGCTATGCCACAGCCAAATCCTGTAGCCGTGAAGATACATAGTTTCATCGCTTACTCCTTTCGCTTAGTACTGTGGGTTATAACTTTCCCCTTGGCCTCCTATGGCCATTCCTTGAGAAGCTTTCAATATACTTGGGTCTACGAGACCTGACATGACACCATCCCTTATAGCCTTAGCAGCAGGAGTGGTCTTACGTGACAATAGACGCTGATAAAGTAAAGATGTGGCTCTAGGAGATGTAGCAAGTGTAGCACCACCAAATCCTGCAGCCATCATAGGATTACCTATGACAGCTCCACCGACAGTACCAGCACCAAGGATAGATGTGGTCTTAGTAGGCCACCATTCCTTAGCCTCATTATTAGCTATAGCATCCTGTAATCTCTTGACGAACTTCTTACTGCCAGGTATAGTAGCCTCAAATCTCTTGAGTGCATCTATGGCAGGTCCATTAGTCTTAAGTAATGTAGCTCTCTCAGCTGGTGAGACACCTGACATAGATGTAGTGAGAAGTTTGTCAAGTGAGAGGTCTCCCTCTAGAGGCTTACCACCTCTTATGTCCATGAGCTCACTATACTTGGCATTAGCCTTAAGCCAATCCTTAGGAGCTGTTAGCTTGACCTGTTCATCTATGGCATTTATAGCTTTGCGTACCCCACCATGATTGGTCTCTTTGTATATCTGAGAGAGTTTATCCTTCCAACCAGAGATAGTCCTGAGAGGAACATTACCACCATATTGAGCTAGGTCAGCCTCAATCTGTCCAATAGCATTATAGATTTCCTCGTCTATAGGAGTATTGAATGCAATATTACCTTTAGCATCTCTACTTATGCCACCATGGTCTACGAGGTCTTTAAGGAGTGTCCTTGTAGGTGACTTCTTAGCATCTATCTTTATTGCAGTCTTGGCATACTTGCTATCTAACTTACCTACATCATCACCTAGCTTCTTAAACTGAGACTCTACCAATGCCCTGACATTGCTTACCTCTTTGTTCAACTGTCCTGCTATATCATCGACACTCTGTCCTGGCTTGATAAACCCAAATCTATTCTTGACAGCGTATCTACCCCAGTCAGGACTGCCTCTAAGCATGACAGCGATGTGAGCTCTAGCAGCAGCTTTGACAGTAGCATCTGCACTACTACCTACTAGCTTAGTAGCACCCTTACGTATAGCAGCTAGTCCTGGTTTGACTGCTCCATAACCAGGAAGCATAGTCGTACCAGCAAGACCAGCTAACTGTGATAATGGTTCAGGGACTCCCATACCTCTAGTTATGTCACCTATCTCTGTAGGAGTCTCCCCTGTGATACTCTTAGCAGTAGTCTTAGCCATATCTGGTAGCAGAGTACGTGCTGACTCTGGAGTGAGTTTCCCTGAGAGAACATTCTTCAATGTCCTAACAGGACCCCATATAGGGTCAACATCTATTCCATGTCTCTGCATAGTAACACCTGGAGCAGTCACTCCACCCTCGATACTCTGGTATCCAGCACCAAGTAACTTTAGCATCATTGCTGGGGTCTTTGCTGCCCAGTGTCTTGTCTTGCCTAGGACATTAAGGTTGGCATTCTTCGCTGGATTGTATAGGGCCTCATTAGCCACAGCTTCCCAGGCATTAGGTCTCTCTTCTGCCATCTTAGCAGATTCCTGTGTCATGGGGTTGTAGCCAGAGATGACTTTCTCACTTGCTACAGTCTTAGGCAACATACCGTAGGCATCAGGATATTTAGTAGCTAGAGCTGTAGCTAAGTCCTCGTCTGACTTATTATCATATTGTGGGTACTTATCTCTGAATACCTGTAATGCTGAGATAGGCATCATCTACCTCCGAATAATTCCAAGGGGTCACTGTTTCCACTTGGTGCAGCTGTACCACCCTTATTTCCTACTAATTCCTCATATGACTTCCCACCGCCAAAGGTCATACTAAGGTCATCGAGGTTGATATCTCCACGAGCGGTAGATATAAGCTTCACCATAGTATCGAACTCTCTCTTATACACATTGAGGTCTCTCTTAATCTGTGTTCGTGTCTTGCCCTGTGTATTCACGAGACGGAAGACCAGCTTAGCCTCAAATGGAGTTAACTGCTTACCACCACGAGCGAAGGGAATCAAGTTCTTGAGATGGTTCATGTAGTTGAGAGCATCTCTAGTATCAGAACTCATTTGAGAAGTGAGTAGAGGATTTCCTATATCTACAGCTGACTGACGCATGAAGCCATCTGTGGCACCTTTATCTACAAGCTTACCTAACTCAGTAATAGCGTTACCAACAGTACCTCTGGACGCTACTACTTTGCCTTCCTCTAGATTATAGGGCTTTGCAGATTCTCTAGCTCTAGTCTCAGCTCCAGCCATAGTAGCAGCACCCTCAGGAAATCCTAGACTTAGGCCACCTATATTAGCACCAGTAAGTACTGGGGCATTTCCACCTACAGCACTTGCACGTGGGGCATTCATGTCTTGTGGAGTCTGTGGAGCTTCAGGAGCTTGTAGACCACCTCCCATACCAGGAATATTACTAAGTACTTTAGCTTCTGCTATAGACTTAGCACCTGCACCTCTCTGTTGCACAGACTCAGCAGGAGCAGCCATAGATGTAGTCATCTTCTTGAACTCTGGGTCACTCAACAACTCTTGCATCTTAGGACCATAAGCCTGCCCTACCATAGTAGTAACATACTTCATCCTCTGGTCAGGGTCTGTGAAGAGGTCAGCAGCTTTCTCTAAGAGGCCAGTAAATAACTTAGCCTGCTCAGCTTTAGTGTCCCATAGACGCTTATCTATCTCAGAGTCAGTAGCCTTAGATTGCATCTTAGCATTATCTTGGTAATACTTAAGCATACCTATCTTATATGTATAGTCCTGCTCTTGTGCCTGCTGCTTCTGCATTCTATCAGCATAGGCATTGAAGTCATTGTTTGGTGCTTCTCTCTGTAGTACTTGTATAGGCATTAGTAGCCCCTCCCAAAGTTGAGAGCATTCTTCTGGCTCTGCAGGTATTTGTCCCATTCTGTCATCCATCCTGACTGGGCTGCTGGTGCCATCGTGCTGCTGAAGTTAAAGTTAGATGGTACGTTCATGGCACCAGGCATGCTATTAGCAATGGCTCCATAACCTGCTGAGCCTGCCGAAGGAAGCATGGATGGGTCAAAGCCTCCTGTGAATTGAGTGGATGTACCACCACCTCCAGCACCAGACATTCCATAAGAACTAGCTAGACCACCAGCAGCCTGTAGGGCATACGCCCAAGGATTCGGAGGAGCCTCCTGATACTGTGCAGATACAGAGCTTACTCCTAGAAAGTTAAGAGCTGTATCTAGATATGACTTATATTCATTATTACCACGTACCCACTCGTTATACTTAGCTGTAAGGTCATACTGTTGCACCAGTCTAGGAGCGGCTTCTAATGCCTGTCCAGTAGTAGCTAATCCCGCAGCTACAGGCCCAGCCGTAAGAGGAGCATACATAGCTTCATGCTGTAACTCAGCACGTTTGGCAGCAAGAGTATCAGTCAAGTCAGTGTAACTCTTCTGAACTGCATTAGCTCTAGCTGAACCGTAATATGTATTACCAGGACCTGACCAAGCCTCAGCCAATGCAGGGTCAACCTGCTCCTTCTGTATCTTCATCATCGGGTCAACTTGTGCCTTCTGCCAGTAGTTCTCATCTATCTTACCAGTGAGGAGAGGGTCGAGTCCCTGGAGAGCTTTGGCATAAGATGTACGCCATTGGTCAAGACCAGTCTGTTCACCAGCCGTCCAAGGAGCAGTAAGTTGGCCCTGATAAGTCTGTGGCCCAGCAGCTATCTTGCTATTTATCTGGGGACCCATAGTCTGCATAACAGACTTCTGTTCAGGGTTTAGCTGACCATACGGGTCATATTCCCATTTACCTTTACTGGCATTCTTTGCGTTGAGGTAACTACCAGCAGCACTTGCTATAGCCCCCACTACCAATGGCCACATATTACCACCTCCTCTTGTTATACATACTTGATGATATAATTCATTACTATATAAGGTTGCATATTATTATGAGCTACTCCGCCTGTAGTAGTATACCAAGCAAGAGATGCACCAGTACCTATAGCTACGTTCGCTGGTGCGCCAGACCACGTGTTAAATAGGACTAGGTTAGCCATATTAGAGTTAACTAACACGCTCTTTTCCATGCCACTACTAGCAGCTAAAACAAAAGTGCTCCCAGTAGTACCAGAACCATTGAGGTAGGTCTCTCCCTGACCAGCTCCCACGGGTATCCTACCTTTACAGTTAGGTACATAGAAGTGAGCGGCGTCAGCGGCACCATAAGCACTGCCTATTGCTGTCCACAATAAATTATAAGGGGCAGCTGTAGTATAAGAGGCACCATCACATAATAAGTAAGAAGTGGGAGCAGTACTAGCAGCCCAAGTTAGTACACATCCTACAGGAACTGCTCCTCCCCAAGAAGGGGCACCAGTATTACTATGAGTTGTAAGCACAAGACCATCAGCAGACGCAGCAATGAATCTCCAATCGGTACCATCAAAGGATAGCACATCGCCAGTAGCTACTCCTGTTACATCTACATCAGTTAGAGCAGCAAACGTGACAGGCATAGTACCTACAGTAGTAGTAAGAGTATCTAAGTCATCTCTTATCAGAGCATCATTAGCAAAGTTACCCCGATGTGTCTGCTCTATAGCCATCTTCACGGACTGGAGCCATATCTTCATGGCAGGGTCAGACACATTCGGTACCACTGGTAACTGCAAGTTCCTAGATGTAGGTAGATTTGTAGCCATTAGTCATTCACCTGTGAACCATTCACAAAGTCTATTGAGATATACCTTACATGTATAGACTCATTAGTACCTGTATTAGATATCCTGACACGTATCTCCTCATCTGCTCTGTCTATATCGAACTCATGGAGGTCCCAGAAACTATCAAGAGTAGTGCTGCCAAGAGAATACCAAGTGCTGCCCTCATCGCAGGAATAATGGAGAGCAGCTGTACCTTGCCCAAACATCTCAACTGATATCTTCTGGTATCTTGACTCGCTATCCTCATATCTTGAGGGATTGTACCTATCCTTAGTAAGAGGGTCTACTTCATTTATGGCTGAGAAGTCTTTGGTCTCGAAGATGAATGAGCGGGCAGCAGAGGTACCAGATTCAGAGATAGAATATACCATCTTATCCCTCTTGACTACCCTACCTGACCTATCTCCATAAAGATTGACAGCAGCTCCAGCTAAGGCAAAGAGGTCTCCAAACTTCCAGTCCTGTGCTCCTATATTACCTACTAAATCCCCTATAGTGATATTAGATACTCTAGTATGTATACCCTCAGCTGTATATGGGTCATCTACTTTATACCATGCGTTATCTCTTACCTTATATATATAACATGTATTACATGTAGTAGAAGTACCAGTAGGGATATGAACTCTCAGTTCATCATCTTCCTTGATATACTCCAACCATGCTACAGCCATAGCGGAGCGGTTCATGTTAGCAAGGTAATCTGCCTTGATAGCCATGCCTATAGGTTCATAGTCTGTGTTGCCATAGTGTTTGTAGATATTATCCCATGAGAGGAAGTAGTTTACTGAGCCATCAGAGACTACAGACCTGCGAGATACCACACCTTTACCATTGATGACCTTGATAAATGTGTAGACTCCTGTACCACCTACCCATTGCTGGAGATAAACTGAGTTCTCACAATAGATATCTACACCACCAGCTATCTTCTGTTGGCACATGATACCGCCTTCCATGTCCAGCACATCTACAAAGCCAGAGTATCCAGTGGTCCAGTCAGATGCTGTGTGGGCTAATGCTCCAGCCTTGGTCCAGCGTACCCGCTTAAAGCAGTCTATGCCACCCTCGTATACTCTATAGAGATTAAGATGATTAGAGTAACTCTCTAAAGCATATGCTTTATATGAGGATGCTCCTACTAGACCTGTACCAGTAGATGTAGAAGTAGGTTTATACTGAACCACCTCTTTACCATTGACATATATCATCTCCTCATTATGCATGCATGCTGACCAGAAGTCATTGAAGGTGCCTGTGGCATAAGCTATGGAGTCAATGAGGAACCCATCAGCCGTGGTAGCTGTACCTATGTTAGGCATATACCTATACATTCTAGTATGAGAGAATGCTTGTAACACTGTACTATCAGGGAAGTTAGCTTCAAAGATGAGGTTGATAGGAGCTCCTATTACAGAGTGTGTGCTGGCAATGGTCCCTGTAGCATAGAGAGATGTACCAAAGTCCTTCTGTACTATACCATAGTAGGCATTGGCATTCTCTAAGTGAGGAGATGACCTAGCAGTAATGATAGTAGAGGGAGCATCTACATGTATACCTTCTATAGGAGTGAATACTTCAAATGTATTCTGTCTAAGAGTCATACTATCTCCTAAGCTTTAATCTCTGTAATTGTTATGGATGATGTAAGCTTACCACCATAATACCTAGACGCTCCAACCATATTCATACGAGTGGTTCCTGCGTTAGGCCCACCCACTCGTGCAGTAAATGTCATAGCAGCTGTAGTAACTGCAGTTACATAGAAGCTGTGTGGTATCACGATGCCTATACCACCAGCACAATATACTGGTCCACTTACAGCTATAGCATTTGCTGTGGTTCCCTGAAACAAAGCTACTGCTAACTGATTAGCGACGCTATTATCACCGAACCATAATACATCTATCTTAAGTTTATTAGAAGTACTAGTAGGTGTAATAGCCCGTGACATGTATTCATCACCCTCAGTAATTTGGGGAATGGTATCATCATAGGGAAGTAATGTGGTTCCTGTAACTGTTGTAGTATATAGAGAATTTACTACCTGCAGAACAGCACCAGTGCTAATTATTGGTAAGATTCCATCAGTAAGTTGTATCTCAGCTGTATCTACAGCAAAGAATAGAGCATCTCCAGTAGTACCCACAGTCTTGACATAGATAGCACCCTGTTGTGCCGTACCAGAGGCTACAGCAATTGTAGGAGCAGCTGCTACTCTTGTCATTGTAACATAAAGGTGCTTTCCTGCTTGAGTTGTTCCAGTCTGGGCAGAGGGCCATTGATGCTCATTAGCCATACGCAGGCGTACACCCTTCTTCATATCTACCATATGGTCATCTATGGTATTAGCTACACTATTATTATCTGGTATAGCTTCGTCCCACACCACCCCGTCATATGCCATTTAACTCACCTCCCGATTACCACTTTCGAGTAACTACACCACCTATGATACCACCAGCTTTACCATCCCAGTTGAATACCCCAGCTCCAAGTGTCACCGCCCAAGGCTTCTCTGACATCTGTATCTGTACATTTGACTGGTCTATCATACCTATCTTAGAACCAGGCAGAGCATACACCTTAGGCTTATTCATTTGCTTATCAGGAGCAGGAAATATGAAGTGCCAGACATTCATTCCCCCTGCAATAAGGAGCCCTACTAGGACTATGGTAAGACATATTCTCCAGCCATAGCCCAGTGCCTTGAACCATGCTTCTGGTCCTCCACCAGCTATAAAATACTTAGGGCTAAACTTTCCTTCCATTTACTTCATTCCTAGCCATTTCTTAATCTTGAGTCTGCTCCTGTAGATAAACGCTGCTACACCTACTAATACAACTATAACAATGATGGTTGTCATCCTACGCCTCCTTTGGTTTAGGCTCATCGGAACCTATGTGGTCATACCTAGCTTTGAGTGTATCAGCATGATGCGACGCCAAGGCTAGGTTCATCTCAGGAGTGAGCTCCGACGCAGGAACCCACTTCCCATCCAACCATGCTCCAGTTACACGACATACGAATACGAATCCGCCTATTGTAATCATCTGGTGGTCATCATATCCTGATTCCATGTTATCCTCCATGACCATTTGACTTGATGAAGTCCTTGAGGTCCTCTATACGTACATCTATATGTTCCTTGAGAGAAACGAATCTAGTGTCCAGAGTATCGGCTAGAGTATCGTGTATTCTCTCACAGTCACCCTTCTTGACACAGCCATTGCCATTGTGGTTGTCTTTACTCTTACCAAGAGTTATGTCTAGACCGAGTATGTTAATAGTGCACCTCCTTATATATCTCCCCAGAAAGATGTACGTGGGGTCATGATACCTGCTGCTGCTCCTGTAGGAGCCTCAGTGATACTGTAAAATCTTCTCTTTATAGGTTGAATGAAACAATATGGTTCAGAATACAGTTGCTGGATTTCGGAGGGGGAGAGGGCACGGGAGTAGATATATAGACGCCCAAACTTACCGTTTATTGTATTAGTATCGGGCTGTCCAATTATAAATCCCGACCAATCCTCATTTAAACCACTTGTAAATGTTTTTTTTGCGAGTAAATTTCCATTTTTATAAAATCTTCCAGAACCATAAGCAAATCCAGGGTTACCCGAGTCAATAGTAAATACAAAATTATTCCAAGAATTTCTAGTAACTGTTCCAAGAGGTAATTCTGTAGGAGTAAATCTATCACCATTATCCCCTCCAACTCCACAATATACGCCACTCCCAGATTCTGTATGAAACCTAAAACAATTCCATCCAGTAGTAAGTTCGCCAATAGTTTGATTATAATCTGCAGTAGTTAGTGGATATAATGCAAAAACTATACTGAACGGAGAAAATGCATCAACTACCATTTTGAAATTGGGTATATTTATATAATCACCATTACCATCAAAGTTTGTCGCAATACCTTTTACTGACGATGACCAATTCGTGTTTCCTACTAAAGTGCCATTATTCCCCTTTACTAAATCCCTAACTATATTCCCGCCCCCCTCATTCATAAGCCACGCTCCGACAAGACCTTGAGAGAGAGGATGACCCCAATCAATCTCACTACCTACTGGAGGTTTCTCCGTACTCCAGGGTCTCTTATGGAAGAAATAGAAGGGAATTTCCGACATCTAATACCTCTCTTACGTTACCGTATGATATATTGGCACAAATGTCACAGATAAGTCTCCTGCTGTAGCAGAGAGAGCCAGTCCTGTTTGATTCTGTACAACCACTCCAAACTGCGGAGGTATCTCTCCACCAAATATAGGGCTTACCATGAATTCCTTTGTCTGTGCAATTAGTCCTGTAACAGACGTACCAAAGTTAACTACAATAGGACCTCTTAGATTCCAGTTAGTAGCTACTGTTATAGCAACGTCTCCATTGGTGCCTGGATTATCATAAGCCGTTCCTGTGCCACCAAAGAGGTAGACATAAGCAGCCATATCACTAGCATGTGTACCTGTTATAGTCTTTAGTGTAACTACACCCATGTAGTCAGTATACTTACCAGTAGCAGTGTCATTGACTACTACTGTACTGCATCTACCAGACGTAGTGGGTAAGCTAGCCAATGTTATTGTTGGAACAATACCAGTACCATAATTTATATAATTCCGTACTTCAGCCATATGTTACCTCCTTATGTAACGGTGTAGCCAGCAGCAAATCCTGCACACGAGCCAGATGCCGATGGTGTAAATGTAAGTGATTGAGCTGAATTGAGAGCCAATGGGGTCCGTAGACTAATCACAAAGCCACCCTTAGTTGCTAGATAGACTATACCCTTGGCTGTAGCAGCACTACTGTACCAAGTAATATTCATTGGTACATCTACTGAGAATAACATGTCGGTTACATACAGGGTATGCGCTCCTGATGTCATAAGAATATTATTAGTAGCTGTAGTAGCTATAACATAATTACTCCAGTTGCTAGCATGAGCAGTCCATACAAACGCTCCTACCTTAGCTGTAGTAGCTGCCAAGGTAACACCAGTAGCTGAGAGTACATTGATTACATTAACTGTACCTGTAGTGATACTAGCTACAGTTATATTCGTTGCACTAAGGACAGGCATAGCTAAAACAGTACTTACTATAGTAAGTAGTTGTCCAGTAGTATGACATATTAATCCACGACCAGACAAGGCACCTGATTGTATACCCATAATAACTATGCCTGTACCAGTCTGCCCTATATCTGTACCGTCTACATACATCTTTACTGGATTGGCTAGTGTAACAGTACCTGTGGTAATACTAGCTATAGTTACATTAGAAGCAGATAATACAGGCATAGCAAGAATTGTAGATACAGTAGATACAATTAGAGGATTAGCAGATGCAGTCACCACTAAGACTGGCATAGCCAAGACTGTAGATACTGTACCTAATGTAAGTATATTACTTACCGTACCTACAGTAAGTATAGGCATAGCAAGTACTGAACCTACTGTAGAGACCGTCGCTACTATCCCTAAACCACCAGAGGATATAGTAATTGTACCAGTAGATATATTACCTACTGTATCAAGATAGCCTATACCACCTGTGGTATTTATGAGAATAGCACGGGCTGTGGTGGCTACTACACCTAGTAATACAGTACCTGTAGCTGTTGCACCCATATCGGTAGCAGCAACTGTGTACTGTTGGCCACCTCCCACAGCTGGCATGGCACCTATCACTAAGCCACCAGTAGTAGTGACAACTAAAGCCCGTCCTGTGGTGGCACCTGACTGGAGTCCTATTATCATACTACCTGTAGCTGTGGCACCCATATCAGTATTAGCAGCCGAGTATTGCTGTCCACCACCAACTGCAGGCATCGAGTCTATAATTAAACCTCCAGTTGTACTGAGGATTAGGGCTCTACCAGTGGTGGCTCCAGACTGCTTGCCAATTACTAGGAAACCAGTACCAGTCGCTGCAATAGTAGTTGCACCCACAACATACATGGGAGATATACTTACAGTACCCGTAGTCACAGAACTTACTGTTACCTTGCCGCCTACAAAATTAACTTGGCTCATTTAGAACTCCTATGTGACAAGCTCAACACTTCCGTCCTTATTCTTATATACAGGTCTAGCTATGATGATATCTTTATACTTAGGTACTTCTATCTCTTTAACCTTATAGACTATCTTTATCTGTTCTATCTCTTTATCTACATATACTGGCTTATCTATAGTGACTGGTTTCTCAGTAACCACCACCTTCTCCACCAGTTTCGGGACCTCGATTATCTTCTCCACATACTTAATGCGTGGTACTTCTACTACGATATCCTTGAACACTGGACGCTCAACTGTCACGTCCTTGTATGTCACCCTGTCAACGGAAACAGTCTTGTGCTCAACATCCACCGTCTGAGTCTTGACATGTTCCTCATCAACAATAGCACGGGTGACATGCATGTCATCATATATCAACTTGGGTACTCTTACTTCATACTCCACAAACTTGGGTACCTTTACTTCCTCAAGTCTCCTGACAATCTTGACATCCTCAATGATTCGCACATTGCCATCTGTGACTTCTGCCTTCATCGCAACCTCCTATCTCGCAAACTCCACTATTACATTAAGTACTGTAGCTACTGATGCTACATTGGTATAAGTTACTCTTAAGTCTTCATCAGCTAACATAGGTTCAAGAGCTGGAAACTCTAGGTCTATACCAGCGTATGCTCCCTGGTTATAGATAGTATCAGCTATAGTATCAATTACAGTACTACCCGCAGAGTTATTGTAATGAGCTATGGTAATATAATCTCCTATGCCGTATGCATCAGGTATGAGCTGGAGACTGTTGATGACTACCTGATGAGCTGTATCAATATGTAGGACATAGGACGCAGCTGATGAGCTGACTATGAGCTGGTATCCCTTGAAATATGAACCACCTTGCTTTACTCTTTTACCTAGAGCCATCGCATCCTCCTTATGAGACCTTAGACTTCTTGTATCCTATCATGAAAGCTAATCCCGCTGAGGACGTAAGTTCAAGAGGACCAGATATAGCTATAGGAATAGCCCAAGTCATCTGTCTATCAGCAGACATTGTCAACAAAGTAACTGCACCTACCTTAAGTGTAACCGTTCCAGCTAAATCACTGCAACGATGTACACTAGCTAACTGTACATTAGTACCTATAGCTATAGCAGTACCTGTAGTAGCTAAGTATTGCATAGCAGTAAATGGCGCACTCATATTACCTCCTTATGGTATACTCTTACACCAGGGGTTATTCCAATAATCCCCTGTAATCACATTACCACCACCCGCATTGAAAGCCTCTGCCACAGGAGACCAGTCTGGCAGACTCTCATCATCAGATACTGCATCGTTTAAGAGAGCTGTGAACTCTGCCTTCCAGGCGAGAGCATCTGTGTATTGCTGTAGGTACATGAATAGCTTATAAGTCATACCTGCTACCACGATATCATCTTTATCTGGAGTGTATATCACTGTATCAGTAGTAGCGGTGATAGTCGTAGGCCAGATAGAATAGTGGATGGGCATGACATATGCAGCATCTGGTATGGGGTTTACATCGAAGGTATTGTCATAGGGTGAGTAGAACACAGGTGTACCAGTGCTGTCCCCAGCAGGATACGGAGTCTCTCTCACATACTTAGGACGTAGTTTCATAGCAAGCTTACGAGAGTTAGTACCATTTATGAGTATGATATCATAGATAGACTTCCACCCTGTGGGGAACGTATAAGCCTGTGTGCTAGCTACAGTTATAGATGTGCCTGCCACACTGGAACTGGTAACCTTACACTCTATGAAGTCACGCTTACGTGCCATCATGTACATGATAGAGTTAAGCCACTCTATACCCTTAGTAGTCATGGTAGAACCTGAACGTGTCTGTCCTGTACCAATCCTACTGGCATTATCCAGGGCTCTATCAATAAGAGCGGAGGCTAATGTGTTAGCCATAGCTGCTCCTTAGATTATAGTCCTACACCATATGCCGTACCGACTACCGTTGCTATCTTGGTAGAGACTGTCATCGTTAAGAGAGCTCTTGCACCGCTCTTGTCATAGGTGAAGACACCTCGCTGAGCAACTGTACCAGTACCAGTAGCTACAATAGCTGTCTTGACTGGATACCGCAGGCACCGTTTCTTTGCCCCTATCATCTGTGATAACCTTGTACGAACTGTCATCTTCCTTCCTCCTTTTTATGCTACTTCTACCTTAGGCTTAAGCCTCTCTTCAGCCTCTTTCATCTTGTTATGTAACATATATTGGTGTTTCTCCATATCTTCAGTTGAGATATTTACCACACCTCCTGTTGCCCTGGTCTTGGCTAGGCCCATCTGGAAGTAGGCATCCCTGGTCTCCCTATTGATACCCCTATGGTTAAGCCACACGCCCATATGGGCATGCTCGGTAAGACCTGCTTCCAACAGTCTGTCAGCAAACCAGGAATCAGTGGGATAATTCTCAGTGCAATGGAACCAGGGTTTCTTTATCTTATCGAACACTGATAACTTCATGAGAGTAAATGCAAACGGAATGAGGTCACATTGCTGTATCGTGTTATCAGCAGTTGCACCGCATACTGGGCAGAACTTAGCGTCCCAGTGAGACATGCCAAAGTTGCACTTAGGGCACTGGCACGGTATCTCATATAGACGATACATTGAGTTATCTACTGGCATATCAATGACCTTGCGTTCTGCATTGAATCTCCTGAATGCACACATCGCATAAGGGAAGCCAGATGCGTACATGACCCCACCGATGACATCTTTGTCAGCAGCGAGGAGTTTCTCGACATCAGCTAATGTGATATCATAGATATCATCATCCATCAGGAGTATGTGAGTACACTTGTTATGTTGAGCTATCTCTACGAGACCTATCTCCGCCATATGAACAGGCTTACGATACATGAAGTAGTAACCTGCCTCGAAGTTCTTATCCTTCATGGTGCAGATAGAAGTCCAGAACTTGAGGAAACTCTCCACGAACTCATGTGAGTAAGAGAGTATAGGTACACCTATCATTATCCTAGGTTTAGTAGGAGCATCTACTCTTACGTTATCACCTACTATTGGAGCAAAGCTCTCACCATCACTAGAGGGATGCGGTACATCAGTTGGCAACCCTGGTACTATAGGAGCCTCTGGTAACTCTACTTTAGGGTAATCCACCGCAGGCATCTTAAACGATTCACCAGTTGTCGCAGTCGGTTCAACTACATTCGCATCTTGCACGTTACTCATCTCGCTTCTCCTTTTCTTTTACACCATAGCATCTGCACGATGTGGTTAATGTCAATGCTACTACCCTTGTACTCTGCTTCATCTACTATTCTCATATCACCTGTCTGATATACAGTCTTGATTATATCAAACTTCTTACTTACCATGTCTGCTAAATCCTTGCTACTATATTCTACTACATGTAATATGTTATCTGTGGGAGCAGTCTCTTTAGCTAATGGAGTGCTCAGGAACAGGTATTCACCCACCTCGGCAGCAAAGTCCAGGAACTCTTCTGAATTGTGCAGATGTTCGATGAGTTCCATAGCCACAATGACATCGAACCTCGATTTCTTCCTGTCTATCTTCTCCCAAGGAACAGCATAGAAATGTATAGTACCTGGCGTCTTTCCAGGAAAACTATATGTTGCCAGTCTTATATCCTCATTATCCTTCAAACAAGGGTCTATTCCTACTATGGCTTTAGCAAAGTATACCATCATACCAGTGCAAGCACCGTATCCACAACCTATGTCAAGGACAATCTTATCATCAACATAACCTTGGTCCATCACGTATTCATATCGCTGAAAATGGCGTGTTACAGGGAAATTAGGGTGGTTCATCGCATCCCTTCTTACTCCCCAGAGAGAGCCTTCAAGGGGCCCTCTCCAGGGAAGCAGTTAACTACGTTACGGAGCTATCGTTAAGTACACTGGAGTTGCATGAGACTCCACACCTACACCGATGCTCTGTCCTATCTGCATACCACCTGCCGTATAAGCACCGATGGTCAGAAGGTCCTGTACGCCACCAGAGACAGCAACTGTAAGAGCTATGCCTGCTCCAATTGCCGTTGAAGCCTTAACAGCTGTGGGACCCCAAGTCTGTAGCCAGAAGTAGTTACTTGTGGTTATAGAGCACGGAGCCACGCCAGCGGCTAGAGCGGTGACAGCGTTGCCTATCAAGACCCTGTTGTATAAGCAAGGAGTCAAGGAACCAGGACCAGCAGCTACCGTTCCAGGGATACTGTCATAGAGGTAGAATGCTACTGCAGCACCTGCTGCATGGGACTTGATACGGAACATGCCACCACCACCAGCTAATGCCGTAGATGCTACGGTTACGTATCCTTCAGCATACTGGTCAACTAAGACCTCATTACCTACACTAGCTGAGCAGGTAAGGAAGTCCTTTCCAGCGGTCTGGGCGGATATCGTCAGGATAGCACTTTGATGAGACGCTATCACTGCAGGCACGCAAAGCAAATCACCTGCTTTAACATTAGCAGAAGTAGACAACCTCGCATAATGGAATATCTTATCTCCAACATGGAGACGAGTTCCGAGTCTCGCTTTTTGTGTGGACGACTCCTCATAGATACCTTGGTCTACAGGTATCTGAGGCTCCAGGATACTAATTATGTTGCTTGGAACTGACATTGTATTTCTCCTTTTGCCTTTTAGGCTGGCTCAAGAGCCCCATTGGCTTGGGGCTCAGGAGATGTTACGTTACGCAGCTATTGTGATAAGAACTCCAAGAGACTTTCTCCTGGTAGCTACGAGGTTAAGCTTAATTACTATCTGCATAACTCTATCTAACAGAGCCCTGCAGGAACTACTACCTCAAGTTGCTCTTCCCTGAGGATTGGACTGTCGCATACATTGATGGATATACCATCAATGTCTTCTTCGCTCAGTCTCTGTAGGTGCAAACCACGATGATTTAAGGCTTTCATCTGCTGATACAATTCTTCACGTAGGGCTAATTCTTCTTTGGACAAACTCCTACGTCCAAAACCAGTATGCTTATAGCCATTTACACGCTTTTGAAATTGTATAGCAATACGGGCGTTTTCTTTCTTCAAGATTAAATAAGGCTCAATCTTGGTGAGAAAGTCTACAGCTTGCTTTGTCCATAACTGCCATGCGTAGTAGTCAGACCATTTACCATTGTTGTTGTCTGCATGTTTATAGGGAGTCTCATTTACGTGCCCACTCCACCAAGCTACCATCTTTTTTAGAGGAGCATTCTTAGTCATAGCAACACGTATATGTACTTGATACCAAGCAACTCCACTTGGACGCAATCTCTTATCTATGGTAATTGTTCCTTCACCATCGATAAGACCAGCTGTATAGGCCCTCTTTACTGCCTTATTCATGGTCGCTTCCTAAGGATGACCTCAAAAGTTCTTCCGCCTCAGTTACGGCGTCGTAGGAGGTTTCTCCAGAATCAGAAGAAGTTTTATAACCAGTTAGATGTAAGTCCTTGTAGGACAACTGGTTAGGTATCGATTTCCACTCTGTAGGTGAAAAGTTAATGTCAGGGTCAATCACTAGACCGATGTATTCAGTATTAAGCATGTACATGTAACCAGCGGTGCACTGTCCCGACCAAATGACGGGCTGGCCCTTGAAGGTTATCGTATCGACCATCGCATCAGCAGCCTGCTTGTTGACCGTCTGACGTTGTTCCATGACCTCATCTTCGTACAACTCATACGAAGTCTGGTCAGTGACAAGCAAGTTCGGGTTCTGCGTAGCCATACCCTTACCGCAGGTATTATAGAGGTTACGCATGTCGCTCAGTAAGTAGACCGAAGCTGCACCAGTAGCCGTCTTGGTCTTGTTCTGCCACCAAGAGTAGGTCAATTGGTTGATGTTACCGACTGAAGTGCTGCTGGTCGGTGTCGGGTCTATTAACTCTAACAGACCTTCAGGGTCCTTAGAGCCGTTGCCTGTACCATCTCCAAAGAGGAAGGTCTCGAACTTGTCGGTAAGAGACTTGGTCAGGTTGTCAATCTTAGCGTTAGCTAAGTTGAGATGCTGCGATTTCGATTTGTTCTTAGCATCGTCAGTATAGTAACGGACGATAGAACCAGCCACGAATTTCCATTCGTACTGCGCTACGGTGAGGAACTTGGTATCCGATATAGAGATAGTATCACCTCTACCCAAGGAAGTAACGGTTTCGTTCTTTCCATAGGAGAGATTAACTTCCAAATAGCGGCCACCAGTCCCGTCGAACTTGATACCGCCCCTAGCTTTCAATATCTTATAGAAAGTAGCATCGTCGAATAACTGGTCTACGACACCATCTCTACGATTGTTGAAAGTAGAAGCATACAAGTCGTCGAGCTGTTCTTCTCTGGTAGGATTAGCCATTAAAGTACTCCTTAATCAACGTTAGAGCGTCTCCTTACCTTTGCCAACTACAGTATCCCAGGCATCATTAGCTGCAGCATTCTTGTCCTTGCCAAATGACTTAGGAGTGATTGTCTCACGAGGAATAGTGCCTGAAGGCTTCTCTGTACCAGATTTAACCTTCCTGCCCTTTTCATCGTCAGTCTCCTCAGTTGGTTTGATGCTGCCTACTTTTGCTAACAAGTACGCCTGTTCAATAGTAAGTGGTGTTGGTGACGATTCGAGAATCTCTTTTGTCTTATCCCTGTAGGTTTCAAAGTCATCATGAGCTTTCATGACTTCCTGGAGCTCAAGCATTGCGAGCACGTCAGAGAGGGTAGCGTTTAGCCTGCCTATCTTCTGCTCGTATTGAGGAAGAAGCTCATCACGCACCCTGTCTACAGCTAGGTCAAGGATTTGCTTTGAGGTCATCTTAGCGATATCCTCATCCTTGATAGCCGAGGCAGCAGTAGCCGCTGGACTCTTCTTCTTCTCTAAGTATGCTATATACTCAGGGTCTAACAGAGATAACTTCGCTTGGTCCAACTCACCTCTGAGTTTCTCGACAGCAGTCTTGCTGTCAGTAGTGAGCTTCTCGAAATCGTCCTTGGGGACGTATTTTGTTATGTCAATCGCTGCTGGAGCCGTCTCGCCTGGCTTTAACGCTATTTGGTCGCTCATTTCAGTGTCTCTCCTTTATAGTAGTGATTCTTGTAATGTTGGTTTGGCAGCTCTCCTGATACTGTGCCCATATGAGACATACGCTCTACGTATGGTACGTTGTATCAGTTCTACATCCTTACCCGTCCAATGTCCTGTAAACTTGAAGTCCACCTTTTCTCCTTCTACACCAATGTAGATAGAGAGTCTACGTATCTTGCCATTCTCGCTCACCTCCGATATAGGTCTCGTGACCTTTGTCTCTGTCATCGCTTCCTCCTTTCTCTTTGTCATGCTAGTCTCTTTCTAACTTCCCAGCCACGACCCTGAGATTTAGGTTTCATCAGAGCCCGTGGCATTACTCCATGTTTCTCACATTCACGTATTAGATGCTCTTTCGAGTCTATCCTCAAGTGAGGATTATCTTTATCTATATGCTCCCATTCACCTTGGCACCAGTCATCAGTGGCAATGTGAACAGTCTCAGGTTTATGACCACACCACACACATTCATCAGCAGGCCACCCTGGGTGAATCTCACACATCTTATCAACCACCAGGCATCCCTCCACCGCCAGTTTTCTGACGAGACATAAGTTGAGCTGCCATGGCAGGTGGGACTGCCATATTAGGTGACATGCCAGGAGCCATACCACCACCACCCTGGGGACCCATAGATTGAGACAAGAGCTTGTCTACATTGATGCCATCATACTGGGAGAAGAAGTAACGCTGTATCTCCGCAGGAACTGGCATACCTTGCTGAATCTGGCCCTGGTTCATCTCGGACCAGGCTTTAGCCATCTCGACAGCGTCCTGTCTCTTGGTACGTTTGTCCTCAGGGAGAGCATTAGATGGGTCTACCTTGATATTGTATTCTCCCTTTATCTCAGAACCAGAGAACTGCAGCCACCATTTCATGCCATCTGGGCCTACGATAGAGCGAACCTGGGGGCCCTTCCAGTTAGCGAATATTATCTGGTTGAATCTCCTAACTACATTAGAGAGCAGGTCAGCTACCATGTCACGTCTCTCATCGAGTCTTATCTCTTTAGCCCAGTTGACTACATCTGTCTCTTTAGCGGAGATGTGCGTCTTGCCCTGGTACTCTCCTTGAGATGAGCGGGAGAAGCCAATAGCTTCCCTAACATCTGAGCGTACTATCTCTCCAGCATTGGCTAAGTCATTGAGTATCCCAGAGTTACCAGGCTGGAGCATCATGACAGATTCAGAGAGAGGACCATCTGTTTCTACCTCAACGAGAGCCTTGACTTCCTCATTGAGCAGTTTATCTATCTCAGTGGCCTTGATGACACCTTTCTTGACAAGAGCTTTGATGATATCGACCCTACGATGCTTCATGGCCTGCGTACGTATCTCATTTAACTCCAGCATCTGTGGCTCTATAATACGGGTATCAGGAATGCCATAGATGTAGTCTGGGTCAGGATTGAAAGCGAGTGTCTCTACAGGTATGCCTTCTATCTGCAGGACATCCTCTTCTTTACGCAGGAAATCGTTGTGGTCCATAGTAAAGGCTACTATCTCGCCTGTCTTGGCATCACGTACCTGCCAGAGTTCTACCCATTCTCTATCGAGTAATTGCTGCTCGAAGTTATCTTGATATTGCTGTCCCTCAGCAGTTGTACGCTTCTGGGTAAATGAGCCAGTGAGTTTAGCAGTGTTCTTATATTTCGGGTCCGCTTTGATGTCATCGAGTGGTCTAAAGACCCTCATAGCTACCCATTCAGCGTTCGCAGCGGACTCGCAACCCCAAGGATATATGACATCTTCAGGACGAGCTCTCAAGAACCAGGGCATACCAGGATTGACATGAGTATTGTATTCTATGCTATAACCCTTCTTGTTGAATTGGGTTACAGACATAGCGGACTCACCTGCGAGATGCTTGGGGGAGTAGCCGAACTCTGAGTCATATCCTACAAATCCATTACCGATGCCGCAGAGGAATGCATCGGTTATCATCTTCTTGAACTGTTCTTTGACTGCTAACTCTCTAAGTAACCAGTTATCGATTGACTCTACTAACTTAGCATGGAGCTCATACTCCAGGCCAGGCTTGGTAGGAGTTATGATGACAGCAGGGTTACGAAAGTAGACCTGAGGTACAACTGTGCGTAAGACAGAGAACACCAGATTGACAGGTATGATACCTTTAGGGAAATTATGGCGATAGTATGACTTATACTGGGCCCAGAGGTCTGACCTGGCATACTTCTGTTGGAACTTGATGCCGTTCTTGACTGAGAGTTTGTACCACTCTAGACTACGCTCGACTGCCACTCTACTTACCTTTCTTCTTAGACGACATCATGACACGTAGACGTGAAGCCTTCATGGCCTTAGGAGATGCTTCTGCTTTGATGACCTTCATAGCTTTGGATGTCATTTCTTCTTTCCTTTCACTACTTTGGCACGACTCTTGACTATCTGAGAGCCATACTCCCTGGACCATTTCTTTGCTACCTTAGGATGCTTAAGCCACAGAAATTTACGCTGGGCTTCTGACCTAAAAGGCATTACCAGCCTCCTCCAGCAGGTCCAGTAGGGACTGTTCCAGTCGGTTGTGCTGGTTGTGCCGCTTGAGCAGGCGTCCTAACATAGCCGAGCAATCTTGGTACAGCACCCTTGGAATAAGTAACTCTCTTAACTTTTGCTGGATATGCTCCAACATTACCTTCGATGACTGTAATGCTATCTCTTGTCACTGAATCCACTATACCGACGTGTCCCTGAGCACTCTTAGGATTTCCCCGTGTAAAGACTGCAATATCACCTGACTGGGGCTCGGTGACTGTCATTCCTGCCTTCCTTGCCTTATTCCACCACTGCTTAGCCATAGGAAGATAGCCAAAGACATCCTCACCGACATTCTTAGTCATCTGTGACACGAATGAAGAACACCAGGGGTCGCCTTGCCTGCCTCCGAGTCCTCCAACAAAGGGACCACGATTATTTCCACCTTGTTCACCTTGGCCAATATATTTTCTAGCCTCTGCAGCTACAGCAGGAGATGCTTCTGCTGAGGGCATAGCAAACTCACTCATGTATGCAGGTATATCTTTGACGAAAGCACCTACTTTCCTAAGATTGGAACTTATTGGCATCATAGACTCCCAGACCAGCAAGTTGAACATCAAAAGGATAACCATTAGCGGAATGTGAGCGAGACTTGAGTTCTTTCTCGATTTCATCGATACAGAATGGATTCGGCACATTGACTGCAGTCTCCTTGATTGGTGCCTTTGCTACTTTCATAAGATAGCCTAAACAGTCAAGAATGTCAACTGTGTGAGAATGAGGATAAAGCTCTAATTCCTCTAAGAGAGGTAACATAGTAGGACCGATGTGGAGACCACCATTGGTGACAAGAGGTTCGAGAGCTCGAATACGGAGGTTTTTGGCGTCTTTTCGTCCGTCGAAGGGGAGCCGCTCTTGTCTAAACCACTCCCCTGTCTGTTCCATTTCTAAGCGTGAGAAATGGCGAATGGCTCTCTGGTATTGTACCTCTTCGATGTAAATCTTTGAGCCAAACTGGCGGGAGTGCGCCTTGAACAAAGAGATGACCTCGCTAGGGTTGTATCTCCCTACGTCCAGACGTTTAATCCAGATATGATGGTTGATATCCATGGTGCCTGTCAATATGACATTTCTTGCTGTTCCCTTGGAATCACCCCATCCTGCGAGGTCAACGATAGTCATGTTCTCAGTATCCTGAGGTGTATCGGAGAGAGAGTCGTAAATATGGACCATTTCACGCCTGAAAACGATGTCTTCAGTCGCTCTGGGCCTATTTAGGTACTGAGTTTCGAATATTCGGGGCCCTTGAGCTCTTGCGAGCTGATTTAGGGTATCAAGAGAGTATCTTTCTGGCCAGATGCACTCAGATTCGCCCATGATAGGCCATTTTCCGTCGATTGTGGCATCCATTCTGAAACATTTATATTGTTTCTCGAATTTCCTGATGTACCAGACGATATCTTGTGGTGCCCAGCGTGTTCCTGTGTTGTCAATGCAGCCTACTGCAGGGTTAGCAAGTAGGGAGAAGGCCAGTTTGTGCCAGCCGATAGCATTATCGATGTCTTCCTGTGATGGCATGAGCTCTTGACCAGTGAAGTCATCTTTGCGAGCATATATCAAGTCATCCTCGATGATATGGTCGAAATGCTGGGAGATGACCGAACCTCCAGCGCCTACTGCAGTGTAAGTGCCCTCTGTTGCCTTGAGACTACGCTTGACTTCAGCGACATGGTCACTCCATCTAGTCTTATTGAAATCTGGGATGAGCTCAGGGAATGCTGCACGAAGCCTGTCATTCGTCATCCATTCTTGCTTAATCTTATATATCATCTTAGCAGCATTATCGATGACATTAGAGGCAATGAGGATACGGACATTGGGTCCTCTGTAGGGATAAATGGATTTGTAGTAGCCCTGCTCATCGGGGAGGGTAAGCCAGATAGCTTTACCGATGGTGAGGACCCAAGTCTTGAAGAAGGAACGTGGAACATTGGTCTGCCTGAACCTGCCAAAAGAGGGGTGAGTCGAGAAGTGACACATCTCGCCATGCACATGAGGTACCATATCTCTATAGTCTAACACCTCT
>Ga0180732_1000384_pt1 | contig 39875 bp, 26 predicted proteins | sample KR11_01MetaG_FD_148674 | JGI IMG/M metagenome (GOLD analysis project Ga0180732, IMG submission 148674) | Groundwater microbial communities from the Olkiluoto Island deep subsurface site, Finland - KR11_0.1 MetaG | ecosystem: Environmental > Aquatic > Deep subsurface > Groundwater | place...
AACTTGAACAGTTCGATTGTCAGTTATAATTACAATGCCGCAAACTCGGCTCCCGATATCTACAGTTATGGTGCAACCATCAACGCCGATCATTCCCTCGTGGCCACTGCCGCAGGCCATACCATCACCGACGGCGTAAATAACAATATCGTCGGCCAGGAGGCTTTACTCTTCCCTTTAGGGAATTACGGTGGATCAACGCAAACCCATGTCCTCAGGGACATTAGTCCCTGCATCAGCACAGGCAGTAATGCCTTGGACCTGACCCTTGACCAGCGAGGCAGCGGCTTCCCGCGTGAGGTTGACACCGTGGATATGGGAGCGGTGGAATATATGACTAACACACGGCTCAGCGTCAGCCAAGAGGGGAATGGAAACGGCTCGGTTACCAGCAGCCCGGCAGGCATCGACTGCGGTTCAGAATGTTCTGCAAGCTTTGATCCCAACATGTCGGTCACCCTCACAGCCACTCCCGGGCTGGAAACTGTCTTCAGCGGATGGTCGGGGGCCTGTAGCGGCTCAGGAGACTGTATTGTCTCTATGGACCAGGCCCGTTCGGTAACCGCCACCTTCACCCTGAACCAGTACACAGTTACCGCCAACGCTGCCGGCAACGGCAGCGGCACTGTGGTATCCGACGCTGGCGGTATCAGTTATACCTATCCGGCCAAGTCCAGCGATGTATCTTCGCTCCTTGACCATGGCAGCGCCATAACCCTAACCGCCACGGCGGAGACCGGCTCTACGGTCACATGGAGCGACTGTGCCACAACCGGAGGGACGACAACAGCGGCAACCTGCTCCTTCTCCAGCCTTGATAGTGCAAAAGCAGTAACTGCCACTTTCACTCTGAACCAGTATACCGTTACCGCCAACGCTGCCGGCAACGGCAACGGCACAATAGTCTCTGACGTAGGTGATATCAGTTATTCCTATCCGGCCGGAAGCAGCGGAATATCTTCAGCCCTTGATCATGGTACTCCCATCACCCTAACAGCGACGGCAGAGTCCGGCTTCACGGTCACATGGAGCGGTTGTGCAGAGACAAGCGGAACAACAACAGCGGCAACCTGCTCCTTCGCCAGTCTTGATAGTGCAAAAACAGTAACCGCCACCTTTACCCTGAACCAGTACACGGTTACCGCCAACGCAGCCGGCAACGGCAGCGGCACGGTAGCCTCTGACACGGGCGGTATCAGTTTTACCTATCCGGCCGAAAGCAGTGGGATATCATCGCTCCTTGACCATGGCAGCGCCATCACCCTTACCGCCACGGCGGAGACCGGCTCCACCGTGGCGTGGAGCGGCTGCACAACAACCGGAGGGACAACAACAGCGGCAACATGTTCCTTCACCAGTCTTGATAGTGCGAAAACGGTGACCGCCACCTTCACGCTTGACACCTATAGTCTCTCCATCCTCCTTGAAGGCAATGGCACAGTTACCAGTGACCCGACAGGCATCGATTGCGGTCTGGACTGCGACGAAACCTATGATTACAATACGGAAGTGACCCTGACCGCAACAGCGGATGCCAAGTCTACATTCAAAGGCTGGTCCGGGGCCTGTTCAGGCACAGAGGATACCTGTGTCATTACAGTTGACCAAGCTCTGTCCGTCGGTGCCAGGTTTGAGAGCAGCTTTCCCTGGACCATGTTCCTGCCGGCTATAATGAATAATGGAAAGAAATAGCGTGTCAGCTAATCCCTTTTGAGAGTACCTTATATATGATGGTCAAAAATAAACCACCGAACCAGTAACCCAAGGAGCATTGCCATGTGGGAAGTCATTGTTGATAAAGATAAATGTCAGGGAAGTGAAGAGTGTATCAGTGCCTGTCCATCAGCCGTCTATGAGTTGATTAACGGCAAGGCGGAACCAGTGAACGCCGACGAATGTATCGGCTGTGAGACCTGTGTTGAGGTTTGTCCCAATGGGGCCTGTACCGTCACCGAGATTTGATGGCGTTGTAAAAAAGCCCAAATTCTGCGTTGTACTGCATCCTTCGTCACATCGACGTACCTATTGTACGCCTCATTCCTCAGAATTTGTGCGCCTTGTCTTTGAGCTTTTTTACTTAACCATCCACTAGACGACTGTTGATAATGCGTAGATTTTTTTTTGAACAGGCTGATAGAAATGGCGATGAGGTCCTGTTGCCCGAGACCGAATCACGTCATATCTCCAAGTCCCTGCGTCTGCACGTTGGCTCCCAGATCCAGCTCTTTGATGGTACGGGGATGCGTTATCTGGCTGAGATAACCAACATCGGCAGACAGATTGTTGCCCGCATCCTGACGGCTGATGCCGATCAGCAGGAGGGAAGGGTGATGCTGCATGTGGAACAGGCAATGCTGAAAAATGCCAAGATGGATTTTGTCGTTGAGAAATGTACGGAACTGGGAGTCGCCAGCTTTAGCCCTTTTATCAGCAGCCGCTGCCAGGGAAAGCTGGATGATGAGCAGCGTGGCAACAAACGGCAGCCACGCTGGCAGCGGATCGTGGAATCGGCCTGCAAACAGTGTTCCCGACCCCGCCCCATGGAACTAAAAGATGCTCTTTCATTGACCGAGTTATGTTCCTCTGCCAGTCCGGAGCAGCGCACCCTGCGCATCCTGTTCTGGGAAGAGGAAAAAGCAACCAGCCTGCACGACCTGCCGCCCTTTACTGATTTTGAGCAGATCCATCTCCTGCTGGGGCCTGAGGGTGGCTTCAGCAAAGAGGAGGTTGAGCTTGCCAGCCGCTCCGGCTATAAAAGCGTCACCCTCGGGCCGCGTATTTTGAGGGCCGAGACCGCCACAGTGGCCGCTGTTTCTATTGTTCGCTATCTGGCTGGCGATATGTAATCTCGCCCTTAAACGCAGACTGCCAGCAGTGCATGGCGGGCAGGGGATTTCATCTCGGTGCCACGCGGTTCTCCAATCAACTCCGAAAAAGGCATCTCGGCCAACAGATGGAGGGTCAGAGGCGTGCGCCCATATTGGCTGGCCGGAAAAGAGGATTCCAGCTTGGAGTTCCACACCTCCTTCCATATCTCCGCCTGGGGCAGAAGCAAGGCCGGATCACTGACGTTCAGGTTTCCGGCCTTGACCAGCTCGCCCAGGGCTGCAGTCATCTCCTGCAGATGAGCCCGCATATCGTCCCTGAACTGCTCGATTTCTCGTACCGCCTCGGCATTCTCCTGGCTGATCCTGGCTGGAAGATCAATCTGCAGAACTGTTAGCGGTGCCTGTCCACATTCTTGTTCATACTTTTCCAGAAGGATATCCGCGGCCTCCTGACGCCTGGTTGTCCACAAGCAGAAGTTCTCCGGCAAGGGGCCTGACAGATAGAGTCTGCTCCAGGCACGAAGACGATTTTTGATCATCCCTGGCCGGGGTTGATTCATCTTCTGTTTCAGTTCCAGGAGTTCAATAAAAGGATCTTCCTCAACAACATCCTCGTCCCCACTCTCCCTGATTTCTCCCTGCAGACTTCTGAACAGGGCTATTTCCTCATCATCGATAGCGGCCAGTTGCTGGGCCAGTTCTTCTTCTTCCCTGTCAAGGACCTCAGCGATCTTCAGCACCAACCGGGCCTGCCACAGGGCCTCATCATGGCCCTCAGCGTCTTTATCCATGCCCTGGAGAAGTGAAGAGATAATCGTCAGCTTGGAATTATCACCACGACTGGGCGGCGCCGACAGAGAGGCAAGAGAAAGATAATTCAACTGCTCAACATAATTATCTTTTCTGTTCCTGATATCATGAAGGAGATGCAGAAAACGATCCCGGTCCACTCCCAGCCCTAAAGGAGTATGTTCTTGACAGAACCCTGTTTCCGTGAAAAGATGACTTTCTGGGATCAAAGAAGCGTCCTGCTCTTCCTTCCCTTCCTGTTCAACGGGCTGGAGCAGATGGACACTATGGAAGAAAAGGGCCAGGGGCAACTGCTGATACAGGGGAAGAACTGTATCCGGGAAATAAAGCGTATCAAGAGTGTTCATATGCAAAGTGTGAAGGAAAAAGTATCATTTTATCTGACGGCGGCAGGCTACCTGCTTTTTAATCTGCGGCCTGGTGCCGATCTGACGGTGACCGTGCAGTCCACCCTGTGGCAGATCCTGCAGACTGCGCCCTATGTGGCCGGCGTCACATGGTTTGTCATCGCCCTGCTGCAATACATGTCCGAGGGCGAAAAGGTGTCATGGGAACGCCGCTTTCGATTGTTTTTCACCATAGGAATTTTTGCCGGTCTTGTCCATGCAATTATTGAATATACCGGTAAAGGGGTTGGCCAGTAAAGAGGAATCAATGGCGATCTCAATTGACCTTCTTAAGATCATGTCGCTGATGTTTTTTTATCTTCCCTCTTCGCTGCTTTGCATCAGATCAGACGGAAGACATATGGGGAAAGGATTAATCAATTGTTTTTCCACTGTCGGTCACGCTTATGAATGATTCCTTAGATCTCTGGAAACTGCTGGCCGGTCTCTCCATCTTCCTCTACGGGATGTTTCTCCTGGAGGATGCCATCAAGGCCATGTCCGGCAGGGCCTTCCGCCAGATGATCAGGTATTATACCAACGGCCGCCTGCGCTCCATCGGCAGCGGCGCCTTTATCACCGGGATCCTCCAGTCCAGTTCGGCGGTCTCTCTCATGGTCCTGGCCTTTGTCGGGGCAGGAGTGATGACCATGGAAAACGGGATCGGGGTAATGATGGGCGCCAATATCGGCACCACCCTTACCTCCTGGATCGTAGCTGTTTTCGGCTTTAAACTGAAGATCGAGGCCTTTGCCCTGCCTCTGGTCGCCGCCGGAGGGCTCATTTTCATTGTCTTCGGCCCCTCTTCCAAGCTCTTTCAGGGCAGCAGGCTGCTGATCGGTTTCGGCTTTCTCTTTCTCGGTCTCGATTTCATGAAGACCAGTGTGGAAAACTTTGCCCAGCATATCGACATCAGTACCATTGCCGATTACGGGCTCTGGCTCTATCTTGTCTTCGGCATTGTGGTCACGGCCCTGATGCAGTCAAGCTCGGCCTCCATCGCCATCGTCCTTACCGGACTGAACACCGGCCTGATCAACTTTGAGAGCTCACTGGCCATGGTCATCGGCGCCAATATCGGCACCACTGTTACCGTACTTCTCGGTTCCATCGGAGGGATCCAGTCCAAGAAACGGGTGAGTACCAGCCATCTGGTCTTTAACCTGGGGACCGGCATCGTGGCCTTTGCCGCCCTGCAACCCCTGTCGTGGCTGGTTTCCCGTTTCATTGATATCTCCACCGACGCGGTCATGGCCCTGGCCCTCTTTCATACCCTTTTCAACGTCATGGGCGTGATCATCTTTTTTCCCTTTATCGGGATTCTTGCTCGTTTTTTGGTCCGCACCTTTCCCGACCGCAAGGAGGTGCTGACCGTCTATCTCAACAATACCCCCACGGAAGTTACGGATGCGGCCACTGCCTCCCTGCGTAATGAGATCCTTCACCTTTTTGAAGAGTGTCAGCTATACAGCCTCAGAACTTTCAATATCGACGACAAGTTGATCTTTGACCACACCCTGCCCTTTGAGAAAAACTTACCCAAACGCGGCACACTCCCTGATTTTTATGAAAATGTGAAGCTCCTCCACGGTGAGATCATCGAGTTTTACGCTAAGCTGCTCAGTGCCCAACTGGCAAAGAAAGAGGCCAAAGAACTGGAGCGGATGATTTATGCCTCGCGCAATATCATGAACTCCATCAAAAACACCAAGGGGATGAAAAGTGACATGGACGAGTTTGAGAGCTCCGACAATGAATACCTGAATCAGCAGTACAAAGTGTTTCGCCGCCGCCTGGTGGAACTGTACCATGACATCAACCGCTTCCAGGCGATTGACAATCCGCAGGAACAATACCGTAGTCTGCTGCGGACGGTGGTTCACATTGAGCAGATGGACAAGCAGTGCATCCAGATGGTGATGAAGAGGGCCGCCGCTGGAGAGATTAATGAACTGGAAATCGCCTCCCTGCTCATGGCCAACCGACTCTTCAGCCAGTCCAGCCGGCTCCAGGTATTTGCCCTCAAAGATCTGCTCCTTACCGAGAAGGAGATCCGCGAATTTGACCATGCCATGGACATGAAGGAACTCATCGATGAGGAACAGCAAAAACCGGAGGAGACCGTTACTGTGTAGGGAGCGGAGCGTGCGACCGTGAACATGAACACGTTAAACAGGTTACGTGGTTAGCACCAGCTTCCGCTTCTGCTTGATACTTTCTCGTAATGTTTGCGTGTGCTGCCCCGGCACTCCACACTGCTCAAAAACATCTTCCCACCCTGCCAGCTTTGCATACACCTCCAAAAGCAACCGGCGACATTTCTGTGGTGATAAACCAAATCGCCGCCCTTCACTGACGATGTCCTCGCGGGTGAACATGCCGTCTTTACCGTTGATTTGCAGGATATGGCTTTCCTGATAGATATTCGGCGTGATGTCATATGCGGGAGAGAGCATCCACCCCGAATCAGTATGCAGCATCGAAAAATTCTGCAGATGATCGTCCGTATTCTGCAGCAGCACGTTGACCAGCATCCAGCGGAAAAGGCTTTCCAGATCCACATCCGGGCGGTCGGATATGCGCCGGATGACGCCCGCAACATCCGCATATGACACCAGATACGGATCTTCTTCGCCGGTCAGGGTACGCATGCTCACGATGGCGTTACGCCCACCTGCCGTTGTCACATCAAAACGTTTCACCAGCAGGATTTCCCGGTTCTCAACGGTGACTCGTTTCAGCTCCGGGATTTTCAGCCCCGCTTCCTGTGCCAAAAGCATTCCTGCCTGTTCGAGGGAGACAAAAAGCGCGGGTCCAATATCGCGGATACTGGAGAACTTGGCCAGCCACAGGTGGTCCTCCATACGGACAAGCACCTTGGGTCTCGCCCCACCGGCCGAACTGCCGCAGGCAAGGATATGTTTGAGCTCCTTGTTTCCCGTGTCGATATTGGCCTCAAGCACCCCCGCCTCGCCAATGGCGGCGCTGATACGCTTGAAGTCGATACTTTGATCGACACAACGAACCTTTGCAGGATATTTTTCCGCATAAAGCAAGCAGCCTAAGCCCGAGCCCTTCAAGGCCGCCAGAAGGCGAGCGGAAGTCAATCGGGATTTGTCCAGTCCGGCTCGTTTCGCCAGAATGGTTCGGCCCCAAGCGTCGGGCAGAGAGTCATCAAAGACCCCATGCACTCCTGTTTCCCCACGTCTGGCCTCAAAGATCCCGGGGCCAAGCGGGAGATGAATCGGGTCAAGAGGATAGGCGTCCTGCCTTCTCAGGTATCCTTCATCGTACTTAAAAAAACCTTCTTTCCGGTCGGAAGAGTGCAGGTTGCGCGACAACAACCGGCCCACATAGACCACTTCTCCGTCAGGCATGACCGCGGAGACATATAATGATATCGCATCGTTGCTCTTCACGACCGGACCCGCGTTTTCAGAATTTTTTCTTCAAGCCCCTGTCTGCGGTCATATTCCTCGAAGGGATCAACCGTTTCCGCAAGCAGCCCCTTCCAGACTTCGGCCAAGCCAAGGGCATCGGCCACCGCAAACCAGGAGCCGATCTTCACGCTCGCACTCCCCCGTTCGATCGACCGCAGAGTGTCAATAGAGATCCCGCACCTGATCGCCAGCGTCCGCAGCTTGATTTTCAGCTCGATTCGCCTTTTCCGGTATAACAGCCCGAGCTGACCTAATAATTCAGTTTTTTCCATGAAATTCCACCTTTTTCTTTTTAAAATAGCACAAAACCTGTTTTATATCAAAAAAAAGCCATTTAAGCTGGAAATAACCAACCATATTTCACGTAAATTACTAAATGTAGCCTTTTATTTCCTCCGCGCCGCGGATGAATCCGACTATTTTGCACGATAAACACAAAAAGTCTTGACTATTTTTCATAATCTCTCACAATGGTCGTCATGAAAAGGTATCTTGCTGACATAATTCATGCTGATCTTGGAAAGAAAATGGTGCTGCTGACCGGCCCGAGACAGGTAGGGAAGACAACTCTGGCAAAAGAGATGATGGCCATTTTCCAGCATCCGCAGTATTTAAACTGGGATGTGGCTCCCGATCACCGCATGCTTCTTGACCAGAGCTGGGGCCTGCGCACCGATCTGCTGGTGCTGGATGAAATTCACAAAATGGCAGAGTGGAAGACATATCTGAAGGGCATTTTTGATGGACGCACCGTTGGGCAGGCCATCCTGGTGCCGGGAAGCGCTCGCATGGAGACTTTCCGGCAATCTGGAGAATCTCTGGCCGGACGTTACTTTCAGCTGCGGCTGCATCCCTTTTCAGTACGCGAGTGGGTCTCTCGGACCGATGCCACGCCGGATGACGCACTTGACCGTCTACTTGAGCGAGGCGGCATGCCGGAACCCTTTCTGGCCGAAAATACGGTTGAGGCCGAGCGCTGGCGTCGACAATACTTTACCGATCTGGTTCGCGAAGACGTGCTGGAATTTTCAAGGATTCACGAAATCAAGGTCATGCGTCTGCTGGTAGAATTGCTGCGCGGCCGTGTCGGCTCACCGCTCTCCATCGCTTCTCTGGCCCGTGATCTCCAGACTGCCCCCAATACCGTGACCAAATACCTGGAAATTCTGGAGGCCCTGTACATTATCTTTCTGGTGCGCCCCTATCATCGTAATGTCGCCCGGGCAATCCTTAAAGAACCCAAAGTCTATTTCTTTGATACCGGCTATGTGCTGGGCGATGAGGGAGTGAAGTGGGAAAATGCCTGTGCCACCATGCTGCTCAAGCACATCCATTTTGAGCAGGACACCTTGGGCAAAGAGAGTGGTCTGCATTACCTGCGGACAAAAGATGGGGCCGAGATCGATTTTGTCCTGTCTGAAAATGATACCCCGACCCACCTGATCGAATGCAAACACACGGACAACAGCCCGACATCCACCCTTGTCAAGTTTGCCGAACAGTTCTCAGAGGCGCAGGCAATTCAACTGGTGCGTGAGCTGCGCCAGGAAGAATACCGCCGCCCGGTGTCCATTCTCAAGGGAGCAAAGTGGTTGGCGGAGCTTGCAGCATGACAAAACGGCAAAGAGCGGATAAAGTTACTTTGATGCAGAGGCTTACATGCATAACAATCTGTTCCTGATTCTTCCTGCGACTCTTGACATGTCAGGGAGTTACCCTAATCTCACAACAAAACAACAACAAGGAGGCAAACATGGTTACCTCAATTATTCTCATCAATGCAGAAAGAACCAGGATTAACGAGGTGGCGGAACAGATAGCCGGGCTGGATGGGATTTCAGAGGTTTATTCCGTGAGTGGGAACTACGATCTTATCGCCATTGCCCGCGTTGCCTCCAATGAGGAATTGGCCGATCTTGTTACCAAAAAACTGCTGGGCATCAATTTCATTCTCAAATCAGAGACCATGCTCGCCTTCAAGGCCTATTCCCGTCATGATCTGGAGACCATGTTCCAAATCGGAATGGAGTAAATACACTCCTGCCATTTTCCCCAACATCACACCCATGATGAAAATGATACAAAGCAAATTTTTTTCTGGCCAGAACGTCACAATCTGCGCAGGAACGAAAGACCCGGATTATGGCTTTGACATCGGGGGATGGTCTGGCCGTATTGATGAAATCATGTTAGATGATGATGAAACGTGGATCTACGAAATCTATTGGGACCAGCAGACGCTAAAAAAGATGGGGAAGGCCCTTCACCAAAAATGTGACTATGACAATTTAGATTACACGAGAATGGCACTCGACGAATCAGATTTAAAGGCTGCATAATAAAGGAAAACATGACCGAAAAACAGCACCTTGAACAGCAGCTGTGGAATATCGCCAATACCCTGCGCGGGAAAATGGGGGCTGATGACTTCCGCGATTATATTCTGGGATTCATCTTCTACAAGTACCTCAGTGAGAAGATGCACACCTATGGTGACAAGATCTTGCAGCCGGATGGACGGCTCTTCGCCGACCTTGATGAAAACACTCCTGAAGGGCAGAAGTATCTGGCAGCCATTAAGGAAGAAGCCCTCGACAAGCTGGGCTATTTTCTGAAACCATCCGAGCTGTTCAGTGAGATGGCGCGGCGGGGTAATGGAGACGGCAGGCACAAGTTCATTCTGGATGACCTGACCAAGGTGCTGAACAGTATTGCCCAATCCACCATGGGCACCGACAGTGAAGAGGATTTTGATCATCTCTTCGAAGACCTGGATCTGACCAGCGCCAAACTGGGTAAGACCGAAAACGCCAAGAACGAGCTGATCGTCAAGGTTCTGGTCCACCTGGAACAGATCGACTTCAGGCTGGAAGATAGCGAAAGCGATGTGCTGGGCGATGCCTATGAATATCTGATCGGCCAGTTTGCCAGCGGGGCCGGCAAGAAGGCCGGGGAGTTTTACACCCCCCAGCAGGTGAGCATGATCTTGGCCAAGATCGTTACCAGCGGCAAGGATAAGTTGAAGAGTGTCTATGATCCCACCTGCGGATCGGGTTCCCTGCTCTTGCGGGTGGCCAAAGAGGTGAAGGAGGTGGGCGGCTTTTATGGGCAGGAAAGTAATCCCAGCACCTATAACCTGTGCCGCATGAACATGATCATGCACAATGTCCACTACCGCAAATTCGACATCAAAAACGACGATACCCTGGAACATCCCCAGCACCTCGACCAGCGCTTTGAGGCCATTGTCGCCAATCCGCCCTTTTCTGCCGACTGGAGCGCCAGCCCTCTGTTTATGAGTGACGACCGTTTTGCGTCCTACGGCAAACTGGCGCCCAAATCAAAAGCGGACTTTGCCTTTGTCCAGCACATGGTTCACCAGCTGGCCGACAACGGCACCATGGCGGTGGTTCTGCCCCACGGGGTTCTGTTCCGGGGCGCGGCAGAAGGGCATATCCGCAAATACCTGATTGAAGAACGCAACTCTCTGGATGCGGTGATCGGGCTGCCGGCCAATATCTTTTACGGCACCTCTATTCCCACCTGTATCCTGGTGCTGAAAAAGCAGCGGCAGCAGGCGGACAATATCCTCTTTATCGATGCCAGCCAGTCTTTTGACAAGGCCACAAATCAGAATTTTCTTCGTCCAGCAGATATCGACAAGATCGTCACCGCCTATCGGGAGCGCAAGTCCGAAGCTAAATACAGCTACGTGGCCAATCTGGATGAAGTGCGGGATAATGACTACAACCTGAATATTCCCCGCTATGTTGACACCTTTGAGGAAGAAGAAGCGGTGGATCTGCAGGCGGTGTCTCAGGAGCTGAAGTACCTGGACAGAGAGTTGCAGGAAACCGATGCGGCGATTGCGGATTATTGCCAGCAGCTAAAGATCAATGCCCCTTTTTAAGACAGGGACGTGAAAAATATGAAAAAGGGCATAAAACGAGTACCGAAGCTACGTTTTCCTGGTTTTGATGAGACGTGGGATTTGATTAAACTCGGAAATAATTCCCTGAAAATAGGTAGCGGAGTTACTCCTAAAGGGGGGTCAAAAGTATACCAAAACGATGGTATCGTGTTCATTCGAAGTCAAAATGTTCACGGTGATCGATTACTTTTAAATAATATTACATTTATTTCTCAAGAAATTCATGAACAGATGAAAAGCTCAGAGGTTCATCCGTCTGATATACTTCTTAATATTACTGGTGCTTCAATCGGTAGAAGTTGTGTTGTGCCAGCAGATTTCACGGTAGGAAATGTCAACCAGCACGTCTGTATCATCCGGTTAAAAAATGGACGATCACCAAATTTTTATCAATCTTTTTTGAGCTCCTCAAAAGGTCAGAAACTCGTTTATCAGAGACAAGCTGGTGGTGGCAGGGAAGGATTGAATTTTCAAAGTATTCGTTCGTTTAAGATTGTTGTCCCCACCCTCCCCGAACAACAAAAAATAGCATCTTTCCTCTCCGCGATAGACCAAAAGCTCCAGCAGCTCAACCGCAAGAAGGAACTGCTGGAGCAATACAAGAAAGGGGTGCTGCAAAAAATATTCTCCCGAGAGATCCGCTTTCAGGATGAGAATGGCCAGGATTATCCGGATTGGCAGGAGAAGCGGTTAGGAACTTTGGCTAAAAAAATAACAACAAAGAACCAAAACAGCACCGTTACCAATGTGCTTACGAATTCAGCAACACAAGGGATTGTCAGTCAGCAAGATTACTTTTTAAAGGATATTGCCAATCAGAACAATCTTGGCGGATACTATATCGTGGACACAGATGACTTTGTGTACAATCCCAGGATCTCGAGTTCCGCGCCTGTTGGCCCAATCAAAAGGAATAAGCTGGGTAAAGGGGTCATGTCACCTCTGTACTCAGTTTTACGTTTTGATGCCGGAAGCCTCAATTATTTTGAATACTACTTTGAAACTACTGGATGGCATACATACATGCATAGCATTGCCAACTTCGGGGCAAGGCATGATCGAATGAATATCACAAATGCAGATTTCTTGAAAATGCCAATTCCTTACCCCTGCAAAGAAGAAAGAAATATGATTTGTCTCTTTCTGGAGAATTTGACAACCAAACTTGATGTAGTAAAAGCCCAACTCGCCCAGACCCGGACCTTCAAAAAAGGCCTTCTCCAGCAGCTCTTTGTGTGAAGGGGGAATAGTAATGCAAGGTAAAAATCAACTCACAGCCCACGATGGTTTTGCCGAGTTCCTGCTTTATAAATCTGCAAATGGAGAGGTTAAGGTCGATGTACTCCTGCAGAACGAAACGATCTGGTTGCCGCAAAAGAAGATAGCCGAACTTTTTGATGTCAACATTCCGGCGATCTCCAAACATCTCAATAATATTTATAACGAAGGCGAATTAGAGAAAGGGGCAACTGTTTCCATTTTGGAAACAGTTCAAAATGAAGGCGGCAGAGATGTAAAAAGGAAGGTGGAATTTTATAATCTGGACGCCATTATTGCGGTGGGCTATCGGGTCAATTCGAAAAGAGCCACCCAATTTAGAATATGGGCCACCAGAATTTTGCAGGAGTACATTGTTAAAGGCTTTGTCATGGACGACGAACGGCTCAAAAATCCGCAGCCGGTATTCGGCAAAGATTATTTCGATGAACTGCTGGAAAGAATTCGGGAGATACGGAGTAGCGAGAGAAGATTCTATCAAAAAATCACCGATATCTACGCCCAATGCAGCATTGACTATGACAGCAAAGCGGCCACGACCAAAACTTTTTTTGCCGGCGTGCAAAACAAACTGCATTTCAGTATCACCCAACAAACGGCGGCGGAAGTTATCACTGCGCGAGCCGATCACACCAAAAAACATATGGGCCTGACCACTTGGCAGAATGCTCCTGATAGCCCGATCAGAAAATCAGATGTCGTTATTGCCAAAAATTACCTCTCCGAAAAAGAGTTAAAAGCTCTTAATCGCATTGTCACGATGTATCTGGATTACGCAGAAAATCAGGCAGTAAGAGGGATAGCAATGTCCATGCAAGATTGGGCCGAAAAACTTAACGCTTTTTTGCAGTTTAATGAATATGACATATTAGAAGATTCCGGCAAGGTAACCGCTGAAATCGCCAAAGAGTTTGCCGGCAATGAATTTGAAAAATACCGGGTTATCCAAGACCGGAATCTTGAGTCCGATTTTGACCGGATGATTAAGAAAATAGAGAAAAAATGACGACCCAAGCCGAAGCTATCTTAGAGAGCGATCTGGTTAAGCAGCTCACCGGCCTGGGATATAGTCATGTCGCCATCCAAGACGAAGAAAGCCTGCTGACCAATCTGCAGAGCCAGCTGGGGGCCTTCAATGAGACCACCTTTTCCGCCAAGGAATTCGGGACCATCCTCAACCATCTGGCCAAGGGCAATGTCTTCGGCAAGGCCAAGGCCCTGCGCGACCGGTTGCAGCTGAACAGGGACAACGGCGAGAGCTTCTATGTGCACTTCTTCGATGCGGAGGAGCGGGGCCGCAATCTCTTCCAGGTCACCAGCCAGGTCAACGTGGCCGGCGCCTACAAGACCCGCTACGACGTCACCCTGCTGATCAACGGCCTGCCCCTGGTGCAAATCGAGCTCAAACGACGGGGGCTGGAACTCAAAGAGGCCTTCAATCAGATCAACCGCTACCAGCGCCATTCCTTCTGGGTGAACAGCGGTCTCTTTCAGTATGTGCAGATCTTTGTCATCTCCAATGGCTTCAACACCAAGTATTACGCCAACAACCGGAAGCAATCCTTCAAACAGACCTTTTGCTGGGCCGATGTTCACAACCGGAACATCACCGATCTGAGCAGATTTACCGCCGCATTCCTCAATCCCAATCATCTGGGCAGGATGCTTGGACAGTATATCGTCCTCAACGAGACCCATAAGATTCCGATGGTGCTGCGCCCCTATCAGTATTATGCCGCCGAGGCCATTATCGACCGGGTCCACACCAGCCGCGAAAATGGCTATATCTGGCATACCACCGGCTCGGGCAAAACCCTCACCTCCTTCAAGGCCAGCCAGATCATCATGGATCAGCCCGAGGTGCATAAGGTGGTTTTCGTGGTCGACCGCAAGGATCTGGACTACCAGACCATGAAGGAATTCAACAGCTTCAAGAAAGACAGCGTCGATGTGACCGACAATACCCTGTCTCTGGTCCGGCAGTTCGGCGACGACAGCAAGCTGATCTTGACCACCATCCAGAAGCTGAACAATGCCATCGGCAATGGGCGCTACCAGTCCGGCATGGCCCCTTTGCGTGATAAGCGTCTGGTATTCATCTTTGATGAATGTCATCGCAGCCAGTTTGGCGATACCCATAAAAGAATCACCAATTTTTTCCCGAACAGCCAGCTTTTCGGTTTTACCGGCACCCCCATCTTTGCCGACAACGCCCTGAAGAACCAGCTGGGCAAGCGCACCACCAAAGACCTTTTTGGGGACTGCCTGCATAAGTATGTGATCACCGATGCCATCCGTGACCAGAATTTACTGCGCTTTTCGGTGGAGTACCTGGGGCGCTATAAACAGAAAGGTAAGACCTTCATCGATATCGAGGTGGAAGATATCGATGCCAGAGAGGTGCTCGATTCACCGGCCCGCCTGGAAAAGATTGTCGATTACATCATCAGCCATCACAACCAGAAGACCCATAACCGGGCCTATTCGGCCATCTTTGCCGTGAGCAGTATCGAGAGCCTGATTCAATATTACGAACTATTCCAAAGGAAGAAGGAGGCCGGGGAACACGATCTGCGGATTGCCACCATCTTCAGCTACGGCACCAATGAAGACGATCAGGATGCCGACGGCATGCTTCCCGCTGATTATGCCATGGCGGCAGAAGCCCGCCCCGTCTATGCGACCAGCCATAGCCGTGAAAAACTGGATCAATTTATTGGTGACTACAACGGCATGTACCGTACCGGGTTTTCCACCAGGGACGGCCAGCAATTTGAGAATTATTTCAAGGACATCAGCAAGCGCCTCAAGGAGCGGGAAAAGGAAGGATTCCCGGACAAAGAGCGGCTCGACATCCTGCTGGTGGTCAATATGTTCCTCACCGGCTTTGATGCCAAGAAGGTCAACACCCTCTATGTGGACAAAAGACTGAGCTATCATGGTTTGATCCAGGCCTTTTCACGGACCAACCGCATTTTGAATGAGCAGAAATCCCATGGCAATATCCTCTGCTTCCGCAATCTCAAAAAGGCCACCGATGATGCCATTGTCCTCTTTTCCAACAAGGAGGCGAAGGAGGTCATCCTTCTGCCGCCCTATGAGGACATTGTCCGGAAGTTCAGTCTCGCCTTTGCAGACCTGCTGAAAATAGCCCCCACCGTAAAAAGTGTCGACGATCTGGCCGGCGAAGATCAGCAATTGGCCTTTATCCAGGCCTTCCGTGAGTTGATGCGTCTCCGCAATGTACTAACCTCTTTTGCCGATTTCAGCTGGGCTGACCTGCCCATGAGCGAGCAGAGTTTTGAGGATTACAAAAGCAAATATCTCGATCTGCACGATAAGGTCAAGAGCGATCACCAGAAGGAAAAAAGCTCCATCCTGGAGGATGTGGATTTTGAGCTGGAACTGATCCATCGGGATGAGATCAATGTGGCCTACATCCTGAAGCTGCTCGCCAGGCTGAAACAGGCGGATGAAAAGGAGAGAGGGCAGCAGAAGAAGGCCATTCTGGACATGCTGGGCGGCATGATCGATCTCCGCAGCAAACGGGAACTCATTGAGAAGTTTATCGAAGAACATCTGCCCAAGATTGATGATGCGGATGCCATCAGCGATGATTTTGAGAAATACTGGCAGGAGCAGAAGGTTCTGGCACTGGGCCAGTTATGCGAGGAAGAACATCTCGACCGGAAACAGTTTCAGGCCCTGATTGATACATATATCTTCAACGAACAGGAACCGCTCCGCGATGACATCTTTAAATGTCTGGATAACCGCCCCAGTGTGTTGCAGGCGAGGACGATTGGAGAGAGGATCTTGGTGAAGATGAAACAGTTTGTGGAAATCTTTGTCTTAGGAATAGCAGCGTAATGATACAAAACAAACAAATCCGGAACAAGGATAGATGGAATTCACTGTAGGATGCGAACCCGCTTGACAGAAAACTTGACTTATACTTGACTCATAAAGATCAACCTTAAATCCTTTGACAAGGAGGCACGTTGATGCCTAGCTGCTGGATCATCGCCGGCCCGAACGGCGCAGGCAAAACTACCTTTGCCCTGGAGTAGTATTGTCAATTTTCAATCAAGATCCGTATCAACACTTAATCAAGGAGGCCGGTTTATGAACCATACATCCAGTACAACAACTGCCACGCCACCAGACACACTGCAAATGCTCGAATCCCTGAAACAGGCGGTCGCTCAGGCCCTGGAAAAGAAAAAACGGCTTGGCCAGTATGCCGTGATCTGGGAAAACGGCAAGCCCGTGCTGATTGGCGAAGATGCGCCGCAAACACCATCATGCCAGAAATTAAAAACTACTTGATGCGGCCTTAAGCCCTCATCCACATAAGCTCAGCAAACACCAAACCATGTTCTATCTCCATCTCTCCAACAGGACTGAAAATCTCCTCGCTCAGCTGGTTGAGATCCTGCGCAACGAGCCTCGTCGCAACCTGTTTGCCAAGGAGTATTTTCTCATCCAGAGTCAGGGGATGGAGCGGATGCTCTCCCAGCGGCTGGCGGATGCCTTTACGGTCTGGTGCAATTTTGAGTATCTCTTGCCCACCCGGTTTTTCGATCTCATGGCCAACCGGATGAACATGGTCATCAATCCGGATGCCTTTGCCCGAGATGCGCTTTCCTGGCGTATTGATGCCCTGTTGCAGCAGATAACGCAACAGGGGCAGGAAAAGCCAAGCCCTCTCTTTGCGCCGCTTCTCCGCTATATGAGCGGGGAGCAGAGCGGCTTGAAACGCTATCAACTTTCCCAGCAACTGGCCAATATCTTTGATCAGTATCAGATTATGCGGACGGAGATGCTCGATGGCTGGCAGCAGCAGAGGCTGAGCAGCAGCAATCCGGCGGAAGAATGGCAGATGGCCCTCTGGGCTCAACTACGCAAATCCCTTGACAACACCCCGCACCGGGGCGAGATGCTGCGCCGGTTTCTCCAACGGCTGCAGGGACCTGAAGACGTTGCCGCCATCCTGCCCGCTCGTCTCTCGGTCTTTGGTCTGCACAGTATGCCGCCCCTGCTGCTGGATTGTCTGCACGCCGTCTCCTGCCATTGCGAGGTCCACCTCTATCTCCTCACCCCCTGTCAAAACTACTGGCTTGACATTCCCGGCAAGCGGCAGTTGATACGGGAAAATCTTTGCCGACTGGGTGAAAATCTCGAACCCATTCCTTTTATTCCTGAGATTCACCCCCTGTTGAACTCCCTTGGAAAACAGGGCCAGGACTTTCAGGCCATGCTCCTTGATCGTATTGACAACCTGATAGACTCGGACAGCTACGAAGATCCGGTGCAGACGAAAACACCCTGCCTGCTCCACCGCCTGCAATCAGACCTGCTTGATGGCGGATGGAAAGAGAGGGAGGACAATGAAAAGATATGTCTTGATTCCTCCCTGACCATCGTCTCCTGCCACTCTGCAGTCCGAGAGGTGATGGTTCTCAAGGATCAGATCCTGCGCTGGCTCCAGTCCAACCCGGAGATGGAATTGCGGGATATTGTGGTCATGGCCCCTGACATCCAGGAATATGCCGCTATTATCCCGGCCATCTTTCATGATATTCAGCACTCCATTGCCGACCGCAGCCTGCGCCACCACAACTCCAGCCTGGCAGTGTTTCTCCAATTTCTTGATCTGGCCGTCAGCCGCTGCTCCTGGTCTGAGGTCATTGATCTGCTGGCAAGGCCGGAGCTTATGCCTGCCTTTTCTCTTACTGAGTCCGACTGCGAATTGATTCAGCACTGGATCACAAGCTCCGGTATCCGCTGGGGGCTCTCAAGCAAACAGCTGCAGAGCCTGGACCTGGTCGCTCCTGCGCCATCCCTGGCACCCACGACACTAGACCATCCCTGGTCTGCGCCCGTACAGGCAGAGGTCACCTGGCAGGCCGGACTTGATCGGCTGCTCATGGGATATGCCATGGATTGGGATATGCCGGTGGACAGAATTCTGCCTTATCCCGATATCGAAGGAAGTCAGGCCCGGCCTCTGGGCGGCTTGTGCCAGTTCATCGAACTGCTGGCCCAGGCGGCAGAAGTCCTTGCCCGGCCCCGTCCGCTTTCTGCCTGGTCAACACTTCTGCTCTCCTATGTTGATGCCTTGTTTGGCCAGGACATGGAGGATCTTGCCCAGTTACGGGAGATCCTGACCACTCTTGACAGTCGCTTTGGCGCCTTTCACCACCACGATGTCCCCCTTGAGGTGATACGGGCCTGGCTGGAGACCACGGCCTCGGAGAGCAAGAGCAGCGCCGGATTTCTGCGCGGCCAGCTCACCTTCTGCTCCATGCTGCCCATGCGCTCCATCCCCTTTCAAGCGGTCTGTCTGCTGGGGCTGAACGATGGAGTCTTTCCCAAAACCGACCGCCATCCGCCCTTTGATCTGCTGGGTGAGAAATTCATCCCCGGAGACCGCTCCAAACGAGGCGATGACCGTTACCAATTCCTTGAGGCCCTGCTCTCGGCCAGAAAGTATCTCTATCTCAGCCATGTAGGCCAGTCGAACCGCTCGGGAAATGGTATCCCGCCCTCGGTGCTGATCACCGAACTGATCGAGACCCTCAGGCTCTCTTACGGGATTGAAGATCCAATGCAGACCCATCCCCTGCAACCATTTTCCCCCCGTTATTTCCAGGTCCCGCTTCATCCATCCATGGAGCGCGCGACACTGAGCCATCCTTGGCCTGCGTCCTGCCTGTTCAGCTATAATGAGCATAATTGCGAAGTGGCCAGGGCCCTGCTCCACCCGCCACAGACACAGAACCCCGAGCCATGGTGGTCAGGATCGCTGCCCGACGATGGCACTTTTACTGTAAACCTTGTTGATCTATTCCGCTTCTTTGCCCATCCGCAAAAATGGTTCGTGCGCAACAGGCTGAATATCCGGCTCGATACCAAAAGCGAACTACCCGTAAACAGTGAACTCTTTAGCGTGTCCGGCCTTGACCGCTATCTGATCAATCAAGAGCTGGTCCAGAGATGCCTGGATGGTGAGATAGCGACAGATGCTGACGCGGAAGCAACTGTTCTCACCAGACTGAAAACCCAGGGCCGCTGGATGCTGGGTGCTCCCGGCCAGCTTGCCTTTGACCGGATGCTGCCGGAACTGTCAGCCTTTGCCGTACAGATCCAGGCCAAAAATATGGGCAAGCAGCTACCGGATCTATTCATTGATCTGCAGATCGGTGAATATCGCCTTGTAGGCCAACTTGCAGATCTCCATGAAAACGGCATCCTGCTGGCCCGCTATACAGAGTGCAAGGGCAAAGATCTGCTCAAGGCCTGGATTCATCATCTGCTTGTCGCCGCTACTGCCATCCATGGTTCGCGCTGCATTAGGCCATCCCTGGCCGTCGCCGCTGCCGCAACGTCCACCTCCACCCATCTGCTGACCAAAGACCTGGATCTCTGCTTTCCGCCCTGCGCTGACCCATTTTTCCACCTTGGTGAGCTGATGGCAATTTACAGGCAAGGCTCTTTTTCTCCCAGCCACCTGCTGGTGGAACCAGCCTGGACCTTTATCCAGCAGCAGGACAAGCTCCGGGCCAGAACACCGCCACTGCAAGCGGCAATAACAGCTCTTGCCAACAGCCTGGAACAGGGCTATGAACCCGAGCTGGCCCTGCTCTATGGTGATTGTGATCCGGACACCTTGCTTGGCCCGGAATTCCAGCGGCTGTGTCAGGATTTCCTTGGCCCCATCTGGGCAGCAGGAGAGAAAAATCCATGAATATTCCTCAAGAAACATTTGACGCCGCCACCGACCGTCTGCACCAAGGGGTCAATCTGGTTGAGGCCAGCGCCGGAACAGGCAAGACCTTTGCCATCGCCATGCTGGTCCTGCGCTTTGTCACTGAATTTGGTTTCCCCCTGCAGAAGATCCTGGTGGTGACCTTTACCAAGGCGGCCACCGAAGAACTTAAAGAACGGATCCGCGCGCGGCTGGCATCGGCCCGGGAACTCCTTGACCACATCCACAGGCCCGATATCTGCAACCAGAGTGATCCCGCACTTACGTCCTGGCACGCCGGACTCGCCGAGCATGGGATTAGCGAACACCTTGCCCGGGAGCGGCTGGAGATGGCCCTGCTCGATATGGACCTTGCCGCCGTCTTCACCATCCACGGTTTCTGTCAGCGTATGCTCCAGGAACAGGCACTGGAGAGCGGACAACTCTTTGACTTTACCCTGACTACCGATCTCAGCAACCAGCGCAATCAAGTCATCCAAGATTACTGGCGACGCATGGCCTATCCCCTTTCTCCCCTTCACTGCGCCCTGATCACCGGGATATACAAGACCCCTGATGATCTATACCAGAGTGTCAGGGGCACGGAAAAACAGGTCGCCCGGATTGAACCACAGGCAAAAACAGTAAATGATGCCCTGGATTGTTTTGATGAGCAGCTACACCGCCTCTCCAACTGGTGGCAGACCAGAGCGGATATTCTGCGCCTTACTCTGGAACAGGCCCTGAGCGAGGGAAAATTCAAGACAGAGCTGCAGAACAATTTTTCCGGCTGGTGGCAGCAGATGGATGACTTTCTCTGCCACAACAGCCTGCATCTACCCGACAACATGGAGTTTCTCAGCACAGCCTGGATACTGCAGGCGCTCAATGGCCACAAGTTCAGGGCCGGGGTCGGACAGGGAAGCGAAGAAAAAAAAGAGGCCTTTATCGCCACCCTGCCCCTGCCGGAACAGGAGCTTGCCGACTTTTGCCAAGCCTGGCAGGATGTGACCCTGGCCTTCCGCATGGGCCTTGTCCATGAACTTGCAACCGGACTGACCCATGTCCTGCGCCGTCAAAACCTGCTCTCCTTTGATGATCTAATCTCCCAACTGGAGCACTCTCTGCAGAGCAATCAAGGGCCGGAACTGCAGCAGATCATCAGCGACCGCTATCAGGCTGCCCTGATTGATGAGTTTCAGGATACGGATAATGCGCAGTACTCCATCTTTTCCGCCCTTTTTACCGATTCTTCCCATTATCTGTACCTCATCGGCGACCCCAAACAGGCCATCTACACCTTCCGGGGGGCGGACATCTACTCCTATTTCAAGGCCAGTGAGCAGGCGGATATCCACCTGAACCTGGCAAAAAACTACCGCTCCCATCCAGCTCTGGTTGAGGCCGTCAACCAGCTGTTCCTGTTACGGGAAGATGCCTTCGCCTCCAAAGAGCTATCCTATCACCCTGTCCTTCCAGCTAAACACGTGGAAGATGGCCAACTGCTGGATGATCAAAAGACTATGGCCGTCATGGTCTATTGCGAACTGGCTGCCTCAGATGCCAAAGACGGCAGATGGAGTTCCGGCAAAGCAACAAAGCAGATTGTCTCTTATGTGGTCACAGAGATCGTGCGTCTGCTGCGATCTGAGCATCCCATCATGCTGACTGCCACAAAAGAGAATCTCTTGCAGCAGCAAGCGCTGGTACCCAGAGACATTGCCATTCTGGTCAGGAGTCATAAGCAGGCGGAACAATTTCAGACCGCCATGGCCCTTGCCGGAATTCCTGCGGTCATAGCCAGTCAGCAATCGGTATTCACCACCAATGAATGCCATGATCTCTTTCTGCTCATGCAGGCCCTCTGCTCCCCTGGAGACCTCATGCTCCTGAAGACCGCACTCACCAGTTCCTGGTTTGGTATGAATGGAATGGAATTGTATGCCTCCTGGCAGGACCCGGAGCAGGTGGATCACTGGTTGACCCGTTTCCATGACTACCATCTGCTCTGGCAGGAACGCGGCTTTCTGGCGATGATGACCCGTCTCCTTGAAATGGAAAAAATCTTGATCAATCTGACACGGCAACCTCTGGCCGAGCGTAAGATCTCCAATATCCACCACCTCCTTGAGTTGATTCAAACAGCAGAAACGGACGAGAGCATGGGGCCGACCAAAACCCTGCAGTGGCTGCAGGCCATGAAAGAAGAAAAACATGGGATGGAGAATACCGAACTGCGACTGGAAAGCGACGAAGAAGCAGTCCAGATTGTCACCATGCACAGTGCCAAGGGGATGGAGTATCCTGTGGTCTTCTGCCCTTTTCTCTGGCATCGCGGCAATTACATCAAAACGGCAAAGGATTGCATAACATGTCATGACAGTGCCGAAGGAACCGGTAGAGACCTGATCATGGATCTGGGTTCCCCCCTTTTTGAAAAACGTAAAGTACAGGCACTGCAGGAAGAACTGGCGGAAGAGCTACGACTGGCCTATGTGGCCCTGACCCGGGCCCGCTGCCGCTGTTACGCCCTCTGGGCCGAGGTGAAGGGTAACAGGTTTATCACTGATTCCCGGGATTCGGCCCTGGCTTGGCTCTTATCCCTGGAACAGAAAAAGGAATTTGCATCCCAGATAAAAACCCTGCAAACACAAGCTGCAGACAACTCTGTGGCCTATGAACTTCTTGCCGCCGATCATGATGAATTGACAATGATAAGCAATCTGCAGGCAAGAGCGGATGAGCTCATGCCCCTGTCATTCACCGGTCGTCATCTGCACACCGACTGGCTGCTGCACAGTTATTCATCCCTGTCCCATCAATCCGACAACCAAACCCCTTGGTCAGAGAAGTTTGACAGCGTTGACCTGCCCCAGGCAAGCAGCGAGCCCATCCTTCCAGATCTCCCGAAAGGAGCACCGATGGGCAATGTGGTGCATGGTCTGCTGGAAAACATTTCTTTTGCCACTCTGGCGGTGGGCAATGGCTTTGAAGAGACCATCAAACAGCAGTGCACATGGTTCGGTGTTGAGGTGAGTCCCACCAAGATGGCTGCCCTGCTCCAAAAAGTGGTCAGGACACCCTTATCTGCAAGCACAGCCGCCTCATTCTCTCTGGCCGATCTTGAACAAGCCGAGACCATCAGGGAGATGCCCTTTTATTTTCGGCTTCAATCCGGCTCCACCGATCAGATCAATAGTATCCTGGTCGGATCACCTACGGTAAGCCCGGTCACACCGAAGACCATAAATGGTTACCTCACCGGTTTTATTGATCTTGTCTGCCGCTATCAGGGTAAATTCTACATCATGGACTATAAGAGCAACTGGCTGGGTAACCGCCTGTCGGATTACGGCCGGAAAGCCCTGGAACATGCCATGCACGACCACAACTACGGCCTGCAATACTGGCTGTATACCCTGATACTCCACCGCTATCTGCAGACCACCTTAACCGACTATACATATGCAACTCATTTTGGCGGCATAATGTACCTGTTTGTCCGGGGCATGGAACCCGGCATGGCCGGAAGCGGGGTCTATTTTGATCTGCCCGATCTTACAACCCTGGAACAGCTCGACCGCTGCCTTGCTCGCTCCGGCGGTCACTCCGGCAATCAGCACTGTGGAGGATCAGAAAATGGATGAGTTCACTCCAATGTCGTCCATGGCACCTCCAACACTGGGCCATCCCAACCCGTCGCAAATTTTTTCTCCCCTCGACACTCAGTTCGCCCGGTTCATGACCAGACGCTCCGGCCTGTCGGGAACAGCGGCTGACAGATTTGAACTGCTGATCAAACGACTTTCAGCCTCCCTCACCGATGGGCATAGTTGCCTGCCGCTGACTAGTGCAGAAGAACAGTTTTTGAGTACAACCGGCGACACTGACGGACAGGGATGTCCTAATGCAGCGGGATCCAAGAATGGTGTGAGCGTCCTTATCTCCGCAGACATCACCACCCCGCTGGTCCTCTGGCAGAGCAGGCTCTATCTTCAGCGCTACTTTCGCTATGAATTACGACTGGCCGGGCAGCTCAAGAGACTGGCACGGGAACAATGCGTAGTCCCGCAGTGTAAAGCTGAGCTTGATACCTGTTTTGGCAAGGAGCAGGAGATAGACTGGCAGCGCCGGGCAGCGGAAATGGCGCTGACACGACACCTGGCCCTTATTTCCGGCGGCCCGGGTACCGGCAAGACCAGCACCGTCGTACGAATTCTTGGTCTGCTCTTCCTGATGCTGGGGCCTGACTTACAAATCGCCTTGGCAGCCCCGACGGGCAAGGCAGCCATGCGGCTCAAAGAATCCATAGCGGCAAGCCTTGCCGGTCTGCCCTTCTCAGAAGACATCAAGGAGAAGATTCCCACCACGGCCTCCACCCTGCACCGCCTGCTGGGAGTACGCCACAATTCCCCCCATTTTCGCCACAATCATACCAATCCCCTGCCTTGGGATGTAGTGGTGGTAGATGAGGCATCCATGGTGGATTTGGCCATGATGAGTAAACTGGTGGATGCCTTGAAAGCAGGCGCCAGACTGATCCTGCTGGGAGACAAGGATCAACTCGCCTCAGTTGAATCCGGAGCGGTACTGGCAGATTGTATCCAATCCCTGCCCGAGAATACGGTAACGCTACGGAAAAGCTACCGTTTCAACCAGGAGATCAGCGCCTTTGCCCGCGCCGTGAACGAAAACGACAGCGGTGCCGCCTGGGCCATGCTCAATCGTGATGATCATGAAACGACGGCGGTGAGCTTACTCCATGAGCCAATGGCGGACTTTATTGCCACCCGATATTCTTGCTACCTGCAGCAGGCCCTGGCCGTGCATGATGATGACAGAAAGGAAGACGAAATCCGGGAGCTTTTTCATTGCTTCAAGCGGTTTCGGATTCTCTGCGCCACCAGACGCGGGACCGGCGGCGTTGAGACCATCAACCGACAGATGGAACAGGGTCTCGCAGCTAGCGGATCTCCATGTCAGCCAGGCGGTCGCTCCTCTGCCATCCCTGGCCGCCGCGACACTGGACCGTCCCTGGTCGGCGACTGGTATCCAGGACGACCGGTAATAATCCTGAATAATGATTATAATCTGAACCTGTTCAATGGGGATATCGGGATCTGCCTGCCGGAACGGACCGCCCTCTCCAACGACAATAATCCCGACACGTTCAAAGTCTGGTTTGAGCGTGAAGATGGCAGCGTCAAGGGATACCAGCCCTATCGACTGCCGGCGTGTGAAACAGTCTTTGCCATGACTATTCACAAAAGTCAGGGTTCCGAGTTTGCCGAGATCCTGGTGGTCCTGCCCGGCACCGACACCCCCCTCCTGACCCGGGAGTTGATTTATACCGCCGTCACCCGCGCCCAAAAGAGGGTGCTGATTGCCAGTGACCAGACCATTTTTCATGCTGCGCTCAATCGCACCATCAGTCGTTCCAGCGGCCTGCATGCAATGCTGACATCTTCTGGATAATACTATCGATTTTTGTCGGAACATCTTTGATGTTTATAGAAGAGTCTGTGCTATAAAACAACGCACAAGTGGTCAAAAATCGAAAAAGATGCTAAAGCATCCGGTTTCGTAACATCACGTGGAAAAATCAAGTCATCAACGAAACACAGAGGAAATTATGCTCAAAGATTCACCTTTAAAAACATCGCTGTTATTTGTCTGCATCGTTGTTCTTGTTCTTGGTTTATCAATCATCTCCACTCAAATATGGGGTGGAAAACCCGAACAGTTACCAACACCGAACAAGCTGATCATGGTGCAGGAGATGACGCTCGTCCAGTTCGGCCAGGCAAACGATTTGTCAAATTCAATGTTGAAAGAGATCTTTGAACTGAAAGCAAAAACCGACCTGGAAAAAAGCTTGCAGGAATACGGCACATCAGATCAAATTGCTGCCAAGGTTACTCAGAAACTGGCCTTAGCCTCAGAACATGCCGGCAAGAACTGGATAAAAATCCCGCTGAAATTTGCTCTCTGGTTTATCTTTTTATCCGTAATTTTCATCCTCATGAAAAAGCGAAAGATTGTCTCAGGGATCAGGAAATGGCTGCTTTTCCTCTCGGTTTTAATATTTGGTATTGCCTTGGGGGCAGACCCGAGCCCGATGGGCACAGTCAAGGATGCCATTCATCTCTATAGTACCGCCCATGTTATTTTTCCTCCTCGAATGATCGCCCTGGGAATCTTTCTGGCCATCGTCTTTCTGGCCAATAAATATATTTGTGCCTGGGGTTGCCAGATCGGCACTCTGCAAGATTTGATTTTCCAGATCAATCAGACGGATAAACAGAAGGCCATTATCGGCAGACAGATAAAACTACCCTTTGTCCTCACCAACAGCGTGCGGATTCTCTTTTTATGCCTGTTTACCCTTGTCACTTTTTCACTGGGGTTTGATATCATCGACTCAATAGACCCTTTCAAAATCTATAAACCGACATATCTCGAGGTTTCGGGACTCATCTTTCTGGCCGTACTTCTCTTGACAAGCCTGTTCATCTACAGGCCCTGGTGCCACCTTTTCTGCCCCTTTGGACTGGTGAGTTGGCTTGTTGAAAAAACGAGCCTTGTTCACATCCATGTCAACTATGATACGTGCATTGCCTGTCAGAAGTGCGCGACAGCCTGTCCTTCAACGGTAATGAGCGCTATTTTGAAACAGGATAAAAAAACAATACCGGATTGTTTTGCCTGCTACGCGTGCAGAGAGGTCTGTCCAACAGATTCAATCCATTTTTCCATGAAAAAAAGAACGCTCCCTCCCACCAATTTTTTTGCAGGAAAAGAAGGAAGAGTATCCTGAATTTTCAGCAAATTTCCTCAGAAATGTCGTTCATTCTCTACCCTCTGCAAGCTCATGATATTTTTTCTTGGTAAGCCATTTTTTTTATGGTAGAAAAGAAGTTAAATTTCTCTACCATTTCTGAAAGATACGCTTTCTCTACCCGGATCACCACAGCATGCACGGGTAGCTGAACATCCCCAACCCATTAGGCGGTTATCTTGGTGAACGAACCCTTATCCACAATCCTGATCGTCGACGACGCGCCTGAGAATCTGGCCGTCTTAAACGAACTCTTGCAGCCAATCTACCGGGTACGGATTGCCACTTCAGGCGAACAGGCCCTGCGACTCGCCGTCACGACTCCCGAGCCGGACCTGATCATGCTCGACGTCATGATGCCGGGTATGGATGGCTATGAGGTCTTCACTCACCTGCATGCCGACCTGCGCACACGCGACATTCCCGTTATCTTCGTCACCGCCATGAACAGCACCGAGGCAGAGATGCGCGGTCTGGAAGCAGGCGCAATGGACTACATCACCAAACCGATTGTTCCCCTTATTGTCCTGGCTCGCGTTCGCACCCAACTGGAACTGAAAAAGGCACGTGACTGGCTACGCAACCAGAATGACTTTCTGGAAGCGGAGGTGGCCAGGCGTATGGGAGAGAACCTGCTGATCCAGGATGTAAGCATCCTGGCCCTCGCCCATTTGGCCGAAACCCGCGACCCGGAGACAGGCAACCATCTGCGCCGCACCCAAGGCTACGTCCACGCCCTTGCTGATCACCTGAAAAACCACCCCCGATTTTCCGCACTCCTGACCACGGCCAATATCGAACTTCTGGCCAAGTCCGCACCCCTGCATGATATCGGCAAGGTAGGCATTCCCGATTACATCCTGCTCAAACCCGGTAAACTTACCCCGGAAGAGTGGGAAATCATGAAAACCCATGCCCAACTTGGCAGCACGGCCATCGAACTCGCTGAACGTGAGATCACCAAGCCTGTGGAGTTTCTGGTGCTGGCTAAAGAAATAGCCCACTGGCACCACGAGCGCTGGGATGGAAGCGGCTATCCGGATGGGCTGGCTGGAGATGACATCCCGGTCTCGGCACGCCTGATGGCCCTGGCCGATGTCTTTGATGCCCTGATTAATCGCCGTGTTTATAAAGAGCCTTTATCCTTTTCCGAGGCCAAGGATATTATTGCGGCTGAAACCGGCCGTCAGTTCGACCCGGATGTGGTGGAGGCCTTTCTCGCCATTTTCGACATCTTTGAGATCATTGCCACCCGCTACAGTGATACGGAAGGCCAATAGCTATTAGGTTTGACCCTTCCAGGTTCTCTCCTCCCACCTGTTGCCTGCAGTGACAGCAACATAACTACTTTCACTCCAAACATGTAAACCCATGATGCAAGATCCAGAATCTCCTGCACATTCCCTCCCGTCGGGACAAAACATGACCCTCGACATCTACCGTATTGTCTTGATCTATGCGGTCTTTTCCTCCCTGTGGATACTGCTCTCCGACAAGATCATGGCCTGGTTGTTCACCGATCCTGCCCAGATCATTCTGGCCAGTACCCTTAAGGGATGGTTATTTGTGGCCGTTACCACGCTGCTGCTCTATAAATTATTACAGCGTTTGCCCGGGTCATCCAATGTGAACATTGAAGATCTTGGAGGATCTGCAGCTTTGGTCTCCTGGCCACGCTGGCAGTTCTATGTATTTGCCGTGACAGTGACCTGGGCCGTACTCCTGATACGCATGGGCATCGTTTTTCCATCTGACGAACGGCCACTACTCCTCATTTTTATGTTCCCCATCATCCTGAGTGCAATATTAGGAGGTCTTGGTCCCGGTCTGACCGCAACTGGAATCGCTACCGCCAGCACCGCATATTTTGTTCCGCCGTCTCATACATTCTGGATCGCCCATCAACAGGGTCTTTTCCAGTTGGCCCTTCTTATTATCAATGGCGTTCTCATCAGTGTCCTGAGTGAAGTACTGCTCAAAACGCGAGAGCAGGCGGAAGCGAGTCGGCAATACCAGGCCGTAATCCTGGCCAGTATAGGGGACGCGGTCATCAGCACGGACAGCCGTGGTCACATCTCCTTTCTTAACCCGCAAGCAGAATATCTGACCAGCTGGACATGTCAGCAAGCAGTTGGTCAACCGCTAATGACGGTCTTCAAAATTATCGATGAACAGACTCGTGAACCCATCGATAATCCGGTAAAAAAAATCCTGGCCTCCGATAAACTAGCAAGTCTTACCATTCAAGCTCTCCTGCTGGCACGTGATGACCGAGAGATTCCGATCCACAACAACATCACACCAATCAGAAAGACCAATGGTATATTATTAGGTGCAGTCTTGGCATTCCGCGATGACACCGAGAGACGGAAGGCTGAGGCGGCACTGCAACAGGAGTGTAAGCGCAACCAGCGATATCTTGATACGGTGCAGACCTTGATGGTTGAGCTGGATGATCAGGGTCAGATCACCATGATTAACCACAAAGGGTGTGAACTGCTGGGCTACAAAGAAAACGACCTCCTGGGCCGCCATTGGTTTACAACATGCCTGCCGCAGCCTGAAGGACTGGAGACGGTTTTTCCTCTCTTCCAACAGATCATGAATGGCAACTTACCAACCGCCGAATATTTTGAGAACCCGGTATTATGCCGGGACGGCAGTCAGCGGTTAATTACTTGGCACCATACTTATTACAAGAACAATACGGGCAGGATTGTTGGCACCCTCAGTTCAGGTGAAGACATCACCGAACGCAAAATTGAACAAGAGAGAATCAACAAACTTTCTCTGGCGGTGGAACAGAGCCCGGAAAGCATCGTTATCACCAATCTCGCTGCCAACATCGAATACGTGAACGAGACCTTCATCCACAACACCGGTTACACCTCCGAAGAGGTGATCGGCAGGAACCCACGTATTCTCCATTCCGGGAAGACTTCACCTGCAACGTATAAGGCTATGTGGGATACTCTGAACCAAGGCCAGACATGGAAAGGCGAGTTCTACAACAAACGTAAAGATGGCAGCGAATACATCGAGTTTGCCACTATCACGCCCATCCGGCAGACAGATGGGCGTATCACCCATTACATGGCAATAAAAGAGGATATCACCGAGAGAAAACTGATGGGTGAGGAACTGGACCGCCACCGTCATCATCTGGAAGAGCTGGTAGAGAGGCGAACAACAGAACTGGCAGATGCACGTGAACGCGCTGAGGCCGCCAATCTGGCCAAGAGTACTTTTCTGGCCAATATGAGCCATGAGATCCGGACTCCCATGAACGCCATTGTCGGACTGACCCATCTGCTGCAACGCGACAGCCATGACTCAGAACAACAGAATAAATTGGCCAAGATCACCGCTGCCACCCACCAATTGCTAACCATCATCAATGACATCCTCGACCTCTCCAAGATTGAGGCCGGTCGGCTGCCGCTGAGATCAACAGACTTCTCCCTGGATACTGTAGTAAAGCATGTCCGCTCCCTGATCGCGGAACAGGCCAGGAGCAAAGGACTCAGCATTGAAGTGGACACAACCAATGTTCCCCCCCAGCTGCGAGGTGACGCAACCAGGCTCAATCAGGCCTTACTCAACTACGCCACAAATGCCATCAAGTTCACCGAACACGGTGTCATCACCCTGCGTGCCCGGCTGGTGGAAGAAAGTAATAATGAAGTGCTGGTGCGTTTTGAGGTAGAGGATAGCGGAACCGGCATCGCTGCCGAGCAGTTGCCCCGCCTGTTTCACGCCTTTGAACAGGCGGATGTCTCAACCACCCGCCAGCACGGCGGCACCGGCCTTGGATTGGCCATCACCTCCCGGCTGGCGCATATGATGGGTGGCGAGGCAGGTGTTGACAGTGAACCGGGCCACGGCAGTACCTTCTGGTTCACCGCCAGACTAGAACGAGGCCAAGAGATCATGCATTCAACCGTAGCTGTAACCGAGATGCATACCGAGGCTACAATACGGCAACGCCATGGTGGTGCCCATCTGTTGCTGGTCGAAGATAATGCCATCAATCAGGAAGTGATACTGGAAATGCTGCACGGGGCCGGGTTTGAAGTAGATACCGCGGAAAACGGACGTGAAGCCTTGGAGAAAACCAGCAGCACCACTTACGACCTGATCCTGATGGATATACAAATGCCGGAGATGAATGGCCTGGAGGCCACGCAGGAAATTCGCCTGCTGCCGAACTGTATGAAGCTGCCTATCCTGGCCATGACCGCTAACACCTGCGATAAAGACCGTCATGCCTGTCTGGCGGCGGGGATGAATGACTTCATTCCTAAACCGGTGGAGCCCAAGATATTGTTTGCCTCCCTGTCAAAATGGCTCCCGGGACAGACATGCCCGCTCCCTGCCCATTATGCTGACAAAGCCATGATTCCGAAAGAGAGTAGCTTGCATGAACTGTTAGGGCATATTCCTAACCTTGACCCAACGCTCTGCCTGTCAAATTTACATGGCAACTTAGCTATCTATGTCAAAATATTACGCCAGTTTGCCCTGTCTCATACCAATGATGCAGCACGGATTACTGAACTGCTGAACACCGGTAATTTTTCAAAAAGCCGGGATATCGCCCATGGCTTGAAAGGGGTTGCCGCTACCCTGGGGGCAAACCTTGTACGAGATTTTGCGACCCAACTGGAAACAGCCTGCAGAGAGGAACAGCCAGCCAGCGTAACTGATCCCTTACTCCAAGCCCTTGCCCGTGAGCAAACGCTGTTAAATACGGCAATTCTTGCCTTGCCTGAAGATGCAGGTCAGGAACGACCCAGTGTCGCGGGTACCAAGGACGGTGCAGGAGCAACAAAAACAGACTCCGCAGAAATCGCCCAAGCAGATCCGGTCCGGTTGCAACAGATATTCACCGAGCTGGAAGAGCTGCTGACAGAAAACAACGGCCGAGCCAGCCTGCTGATAAGGGATGCAGCCCCGTTATTACGTCCCGCCATGGGGGCACACTTTAACGAATTATCGCAACAAATTGAGGCATTCAATTTTGAAGCGGCACTCAAGACCTTACATTCTGTAAGCAAATAACTAAGAAACAAGAGGAAATAATGAAAATCACTTTCCATGGAGCAGCTGGGACTGTTACCGGCTCCCTGCATCTTATTGAAGTCAACGGCAAAACCATCATGCTCGATTGCGGCCTGTTTCAGGGAAAGCGCAAAGAAGCCTTTGAGCGCAACCGCAGCGATTTCTGCCGGGGCAAGGAGGTGGACGTGCTCATCCTCTCCCATGCCCATATCGATCACTCTGGCCGCATTCCCTGTCTGGTCAAAAACGGTTTCAGAGGTGATATTATCTGCACCTCCGCCACCCGTGATCTATGCGCCATCATGCTCATGGACAGTGCCTTCATTCAGGAGAAGGATGTCGAATTTGTCAATAAACGGCGCCGAAAGAACAGGCAGAACCCCTTTGAGCCGCTCTATACCAAGGAAGATGTGGCCAGGTCCATGGAGCAATTCGTGGGGTTGAGCTATAACCGGAGCCATCAGCTTTTTCCAGGGGTGCAGCTGACCCTGATGGACGCCGGCCATATGCTGGGTTCCGCCCATGTCATCCTCGATATTGAAGATCAGGATACCGGAAAATCCCGGCGTCTGGTCTTCAGCGGTGACATCGGCAGGCCGGGTATTCCCATCATCCGCGACCCTGTTCCTCTCACCGCCGGCGCTGACATCCTCATCATGGAGAGTACCTATGGTAACCGAACTCACCCTCCTTATTTTGAATCGGAAAAGGAACTGGAGCGCATCGTCAACGAAACCGCCCAGCGAGGCGGTACCCTGCTGATTCCAGCCTTTGCCGTGGGCAGGACTCAACAACTGGTCTATGCCCTGCATAAATTGCACAGCAGCGGGGCCATCCCTGACCTGCCCATCTTTGTCGACAGCCCCCTGGCCACTCGGACCACTGATATCTTCCGTCTCCATCCAGAGGTCTATGATGCTGAGATCCGAGAATTTCTCCTGAGTGATGACGACAACAATCCGTTTGGTTTTGGCCGACTTAAGTATACCCAGTCTGTTGAGCAATCCAAGGCACTGAACGAGATGAAAGGGCCGATGGTCATTATCAGCGCCAGCGGAATGATGGAAGGCGGCCGCATCCTCCATCATCTGTGCAGCCGTATCGAGAATCCCCGCAACACGATTCTTATTGCCGGCTGGCAGGCCCCAAATACCCTTGGCCGCAAGATTGTCGAAAAAGAGGAGATCGTCCGTATTTATGGGGATGAATATCAGATGAGGGCCCATGTTGAAGTAGAGACGGGCTTCAGCGGTCATGCCGACCATGACGGGCTTATGAATTTTGTGCAGGTTATGGACAAAAAGCCTGAACATACCTTCATTGTCCACGGCGAAGAGGAGGCATCGCATACTCTGGCCAATGATCTACGAACCCAGCTGGGTCTGCAAAATGTGGTGATTCCTGAATCGTTGCAGTCGTTTGTTATCTGATTACCTGATTGTAATATCATAAATTAATAGCATAAGAAACCGGAAGGGATAAGATTAAACATTTCAAAGTATTATCTAGAGCAATGGCACTTTCTGTAATTTTGCAAGAGGTGCTGTAAGCAGTGATTTGTCCTTACCTAGGAGGCTAAACGCAAAAACAATGATCTGCCCTTCACCTATGCTCACAGTCGATAAAAACGATTCATACATAAGACGCAACTCAGAGGAATACATCCTGCTGACAATCTGCGCCTGTGCGACGTTGAGCATTGCACCATTTGCCGTCATTCGTCTGCTAGGCCAGGAGTGGCTGCTTGCAGGTATCGACTCTTTTCTTGTCATGGCAACAATTTCGCTTGGCCTCTTTGTCTGGCAGAAAAGGAAGGTCCGTCTTGCCTCCTTCCTCCTGGCGGTCTTCTGCATGGCCGGCCTGATTGCCGTTGTCCACCTCAAGGGGCCCTCCCTGCTCTACTGGGCATACCCGGTAATGGCGATAACCTTCTTTCTTCTCCGGCCACATGAGGCGGTCATTGTCGGCCTTCTAGCCATGGCAGCGCTGGTGCCGGTCCTGCTGCCTCATATACCCAAGATAGAACTTGCCACCATTCTGGTCACCATGCTTCTGTCCATGTTTTCCGCCTATATCTTTGCGAACCGTACCAGAAAGCAGCATCAGCGACTTATGCTCCTGGCCACGAAAGATCCCCTGACCGGCGCCGATAATCGTCGCGCCTTCGATGTAAAAATCAATGAAATTCTCGTGGCCAGGCAGCGCAACAGGCAGCCCGTATCCTTACTGGTGGTAGACTTGGACTTTCTCAAATCCATCAATGACACCTTCGGTCATGCAACAGGTGATCAGATCCTGTGCCAGGTAACCAATATCATTCATAACAAGATTCGCATCACCGACAGCCTGTACCGTATTGGCGGCGATGAGTTTGTGGTGATAGCCATGGATGCGAATCTTGCGGCCGGTATCAAACTGGCGGAGAAACTTCGTCAGCAGATTGATGAAAGCGCACTGCTAGCCGAACGATCGGTGACTATTTCTGTAGGGGTGGTAGAGATAAATGAAGGAGAAACCGAGATGGAATGCCTGAAACTGGCAGACAACGCCCTTTATGAAGCCAAAAAGGTCGGGCGTAATACAGTCTGCACCGCTCAGCGAGGTTCGCATCAGACCGCGCAACCACACATATTCAATGATGAGATCGTAACAAATCCTCATTCCCGCGACGCGGAAGATTGCGAAGCCTCAGAGCCATGCAGTATATAACTAGTAAAAAATACCGGCCCCGCCTGGGCGTGGGTGACAAGATGATGCCTTTTTGAATTCTTACGAATTCAAAAAAGGCTGGAAGTTAGAAATGAAATGAAACAAAAACCGTCAGCAATCAATATCATCTGGCTGGCCATGGTCGTGCTGGCCACGGTAACCGCCGCCTATACGGGAAAGATGGACGCCCTAACCAAGGCCTCCTTTGAGTCGGCCAAGGACGCGGTGGTTCTGGCTATTGGTCTGATCGGGCCCATGGCCCTGTGGTTAGGTATCATGAAGGTGGCCGAGGCAGGCGGTCTCATGCAGATCATTGCCCGGCGGGTGCGGCCCCTGATGGTGCGGCTCTTTCCGGAGGTTCCCCACGATCATCCGGCCATGAGTGCCATGATCATGAATATGGCGGCCAATGCCCTGGGGCTTGGTAATGCAGCAACACCCATGGGCATCAAGGCCATGCAGGAGTTGGAAAAGCTCGCCCCGGAGAAAGGCACGGCCACCAATGCCATGTGTCTGTTTCTGGCAATCAACACCTCCTGCGTCACCATCCTGCCGCTGGGAGTCATAACGGTGCGGGCGGCGGCAGGCTCCACAAATCCGGCCTCGATTTTCATCCCCTCTCTGATCGCCACCTGCTGCTCCACCCTGGTGGCAATTACCATGGCCAAGATCCTGGCAGCCAGAGAACGCGGGCCGGCGAAAGATAGAGAGCAACAGGCAAAAGCGGGGCCGCCGCTTTTAGATCCCAATGTTGCGCCGGAGACCATGTCGGAACTGGTTCCTCCCGGGCCGGCAGGCCGGATCTTTATCTGGCTGATGATTGCCGCCTTTCTCGGCGGTATCGGATATCAGCTCAGTATGTCCTCAGAACCCTTTGCCTTTTCGGCTGCCAGCCTGAATGCCCTGTCCAGCTGGTTGATTCCGATGCTCATCTCGGGCCTGCTGATCTTTGGCTATCTGCGCGGGGTCAAGGTTTATGAGGCCCTGACCGATGGCGCCAAAGAGGGCTTCAGCACAGCAGTGCGCATCATTCCCTTCATGGTGGCCATCTTTGTGGCCATCGGCATGTTCCGGGCCAGTGGTGCCATGGATATCATGATCACCATTCTGTCACCGGTAACAACCGCGATGGGAATGCCGGCTGAGGCCCTGGCCATGGCCCTCATGCGCCCCCTTTCCGGAAGCGGCGCCTTTGGCCTCATGAGCGAGATTGTCAATCAAGGACCAAACAGCTTTCTTGCTGATCTGGTTTCAGTCATCCAGGGCTCAACTGAGACCACCTTCTATGTACTGGCCGTCTATTTCGGGGCCGTGGGTATCCGCCGGACCCGACATGCTCTGCCCGCTGCTCTCTGCGCCGATGCGGCCGGTATCATCGCCTCGGTACTTGTCTGTAATTTCTGGTTTAGATGAAACCCCACATCAGACTCTGGTATGACCATCCAAACGGAAATATTTCTCGATAAAATCAGCAATTTCAAAATCCTTATCAAGCCTGAACAGAGCGCATCCTGGATCACCAGGAAGAAGAAGGTCAGTGGCCACAGCTATGACTCCCTGCACCTGCTCCCGTAATAAAGGCTGATCTGTCTCCCTTCTGACCTCGATCTTGGGCACCCCATCCGCCCCTTTAAATCCTTCACCGATAACAATATCGACATCTGAGCAGAAACCGTGAGCCAGATCCTCCAGAGACTTGCCCTTATTTTCTGTGATCATGGTCATCTGGTCGGGTGCCACCAAAAGCACCGTATCAGCCCCGGCCTGACGATGCCTGGCTGTATCGGTGCCCGGTGCACCAAAGCTGATCCCTCGGTCCTTGGTCGATTTGATCACCGCCACCCGATAGCCACGCTGTTTCAGATGGGTGACGACCTTGGTCACCAAGGTTGTCTTGCCACTGTTGTGCCAGCCGATAAAGGTAATAATAGGAAGCATAGGAAAGTCGATAGTTCGTGCCTGGCCATACATGGTCTTTTGGTCCGCTACCTGAGTCATCCCCAACAAATAATGCTATTAATATCATCAAGATACCTGCTCTTATTTGTTTCGCATTCCTTGATATCAAACAAAAATCCCTATTTATGAACAGACACTCGTTAAGGGTTAAAGGTAATCTGGATGCAACGCATCCAGAGCTCTATTCCCATGCAGCGCATGGGAATAAGGTAAATCCATAAAAAAAGAACCGCACAGCCCGTCTCAATCGCGAGATCACCTCTTGTTTCCACCACACTTTCGGGCCAGTGCTTCCTGAAAATGATCAAAACAGAGAGGTGTCAGGCCCGTCGTCACTCCTGTACCGTCCTTGGCGCCCGCAACTCTGGACCGTCCCTGGCCTGCATCCTGGTCAAGTTGAAGGGCTTCTTCCAAATATTGGCCCATAAACTGCTCTTCCCGTCGACGCAGCTCGGTCAATGGGAAACGGGAACGAATCTTCTTTCCGGACCCAGCCTTCATTTTTCTTTTTGCAGGCAAAGGCCATGCCTTGGCAAAAACCCTTTGTCCATAGCGAAGCAGATACAAAAAAGAATGATGGGTGGAAATGGCCCCGGCCCAGGGGTAATGATCAAGCTGATAGCGGGAGGAGAGATCGTCAATCTGCGCGTCCAGTTGGGCAGATTGACGATCATTGATAGTTGTCCCGGCAGTGGGAACAGTATAAAGCGGGAAGAGCCTGAACACGTCGCCTGCCGTAAAGTAGATGGAATCAATACCAAATTCTTCCGGCTGGCAGGCAATCCTGGAGCCCGGAGTCAGGCCGAAAGTGCCGACGATAAACTGATCTACGACCTTTCTTTCTGCCGATAACAAGTCCAACGTCGTCTTGGCCTCCTTGAATCCCTCGCCTGGATGACCGAGGAAGGTCATCCAGGCAGTGGAAATTCCGGCCTGATGGAAACTACGATTGACTGACCTAACACGCTCAGGAGTTATCCCTTTATGCATGAGGCGCAGGACCGCCTGCGAACAGCTCTCAACCCCGAAGGCCACAGCCCTCAGTCCCGCCCGGTAGAGCAGACGGCAGCGCTCAGAGGTATAGGCCGCCTCAATGCGCAGATCCGTTGACCAGTAAATCTCAAGCCCACTATCGAGGATCTCTTGGGCCAGACGGAAAGCGTAATCAGGAGAGAGGACATCACAGGAGAAGTAAAAGTTGGCAACCCCAAATCGCTCCTGCAGAGCCCGCAAATCGGCCACTGCCTGTTGCACCGGAATCTCCCTGTAGGCATGAGCTGCAGATTGATTAAAGCCATAACCGCAGAAAGAGCATTTATTCCAGTAGCAACCCCTGGTCGGACTGTAGAGAAGCATGGGCGAGGGCGCCAGGTACAGTTTCAAGTCGAGATCGGAATAATCAGGCGCTGCGCTCTCTGCAAGATCCAAAACGGAGGAGGCACCCCGATGAATGATGCCGCTGATTTTATCACGGGTGATCAGATTCGGGATAGTAAGCAGTTGTCTCTGATCAGGAAGGCCCTCAGCAAGTAAGGACAGAAGCTGCTCCAGGGTCTTCTCCCCTTCCTGCATGCCTATGGCATCCACGTAGCCTAAAATCTGCTCCACCACCTCTGGGCTACCATGACGGACCATCAGATCCGCACAGGCCCCACCCAGCATCAGAAAACAGTTTGGGAAGGCCTTCCTGAGCAGACGGCAGAGATAAAAAGTCTCGGGGATCTGGGAGACAAAGGTCAGTGAGATCCCGACAAAACCAGGAGGTTCAAGTTCGGCCAACTGACTGCGATAAAAACGATCAAGTGGACTTATACGATTAGTGATATAGGAGTCCAGAAGGTTAAAATCCCAAGGCGACACCAGGTGATCTGCCCGATTGCAGTTGAAGCGAAAAGGGAAATAAACCGCCTCCATGATCCGAAAGATATCTTCAATACCATCACGTCCCGCAGAATAAGCGGCCCGATCATAAAAGCTGCGCTCATCCCGCATCACCGTCATGAGCGCAGCAAAATCCTGAAACAGAGGGAGGGCCTCTGCCACTCGCCGATATTCCATCTGCTCGGAAAGAATCAAACTGTCCTGACTATTCAAGGCCTGAAACCGCGCCGACAACTGTTGTTGCCACTCGTCAATGGTGGATTTAGCCGTCAGGACCGAAAAAGCCTCAACATTCAAATCCCTGACTGTCACCAGGATTCCCCGCCTGCCCAGATATGCCTTAAGGGTAGGCAGACTCACATAGGGCCAGGTGGGATCGGCAAAAGGCGGGTAGATCAGCAGGGATCCACCGGTGGGAAATAAACTCTTCTTGCTCATAATATCCTGAGGGTATCTTGAAAAATCAGCATGGTGATTCAGGGAATCAGCTTCACCCTGCAATCATAATAAGCAGACGAAAATATGTTTCAATACTTCGATAGTACCTTTTAACGTAATCATCTTCATTGTGCAAATAGCTTACGCACAACACTTCATCACCTATCCACAAAAGCTCACCACACTTACGTAGAAACTGCGCCACACTCTTTATTCTCAACACCACGCTTATGCCGTTATCTTCGCGCCACACCTCACTTCTGTAGCAAGCTCATAATGAGAAAGCCGAAGGCTTTTTTTACCTATTTCTACAATAAAATCAATATGTAATAAAAATAAAAACACTATTTTGCCATATAATGACAAACTGGCATCATTAATGCTTTAAAGAAGGTAAAGAATAAAAAAAAAGAGGGAAAATCAACCAGATGAAGGAGAACATCATGAGAACAAACACACTGACCACCAGAGAAACAAACGTCGATACCGGATACGAAACTTCTAAGTTTGCAATGGGAACCGGAATCACCATGGCAGCCCTGGTTGGAATCTGGGCATGTGCCTGC
>Ga0180732_1000385_pt1 | contig 39847 bp, 32 predicted proteins | sample KR11_01MetaG_FD_148674 | JGI IMG/M metagenome (GOLD analysis project Ga0180732, IMG submission 148674) | Groundwater microbial communities from the Olkiluoto Island deep subsurface site, Finland - KR11_0.1 MetaG | ecosystem: Environmental > Aquatic > Deep subsurface > Groundwater | place...
TTGTTTTGCTAAATTGCTAAATTTGCTGGCTCCATAATGGCATCAGCCTTGTGGAGCCTAATTGTAAAAACTAAATTTGTGAATTCATTGCGAGACTTGCATTTGAGCTCCACAGTCCCGAATACTCTGGAACTATGGAGCCGGCAGGTTTTCAAATTCAACTTTTATTCGGCTTATTGCCTGCTCTGTAATCGAGGTAGTTTAAAAATTAATTCGCCGACACATTTCTTAATAAAGATTTATTTTTGGCGACAAAAGTTTTAAGTTCTTGCTTTGCCTTTCTTCTCTCTTTCGCAAAATCATACCAATTCCACAATACCATAATGACCGTAAAAGGAATATCTCCAAAAATAGGAACACTATTTAGAAAAATTCCAAAAACATTTCTTATAAGAATTCTCCACATTAGCTTGCTATGTCCGCCACCCGCAAGTTGCATCCAAAACATAGAAATAGTCGCGGTTAGAAAAGATGAAACAAGGAGTAATATTAACCACGCAGCAGCTCCAAATATAAAAAGTATAATCGTTGCCGCTGAAAGTACAACAATGGCATCTCTTTTAATATCAATAAGGTCAGCCGCGATTGCTAGAAGTAAAGTTACAACAACCACAAAAGCAAGCTGGCCTTTTCCTTGATCTGCTTTCTGAGACAATCCTTGAGCCATTTTATAAGCAGCCAATCCCATTACTTTGCTTAAAACCTTTGCGGCTATTTTTCCTTTTACGCCACCTATTTCTTTCCTCATTTCTTTCTCCATTTTTTCTTCCGCTTCTTTTCTTATTCTTTGAGTTTCAGCTTCTCTGCCGGCAGGATCCACTCTTGCGCTATCCATTTTTATGGCGCTATTTATTAAACTTATTCTATTTCTTTGATCATTTAAGTTTTTTTGTTCAGCCAGATTTTTAATCCTTTTGATCTTATCCGCATCTCCCCTCCCGGCTTCGTCTTGAATTGCAATTCCCCCCATTCCATTATCAATATTTTTTTCCAAACTTCCTTCCAGTTGTTTTCTTACTTTTTCTTTTATTTCTTCAATCGTTTCCTTAGACATTCCTCCGCCTTTTTCTTTTTGAGTATTGTCTGTTGATGATTCCTCCGGACTTTGTAATTGCGATGGAGTTTTGGCAGGAGTAGGAATAGAGGAAGCTTGAGAAGGAGCAGATGCAGAAGGTGAAGCAGGCGTATGAGTTGAAACAGGTTCAGATGCAGTTTGAGTTGGAACAGGAGAATTTTGAGGAGGAGCAGGCATAGATGAGACAGAAGGTCCCTGAGACATTGGTTCTGTTGATGTTTCGTTGTCTTGATTATTTATTGGCGGTTTTACCGCGCCTTGTGATAATGATGATCTAGCAGGAGAAGCTTTGTGCCGGGCAGAAGGGGCAGGCGTAGGAGTTGGAGCAGATTCATCTGTAGTTTGAGGCGAAACAGGAGCAGGAGAATCTTGAGAGGGGGTAGGCGCAGGCGAAGACCTAGGAGCAGGTTCAGCCGCAGTTTGAGGAGCAAGTGAAGTTTTAGTAGCAGATGTTAAAGGCGTGGAGCGAGCAGGCGCGGACGAAGCGGGAGAAGTTTGAGATGAAGAAGGAGGAGAGGTTGAAGGTGTTGATTTTGTTGATATTTTCCCGCCTTGACTACTTGAAGATTTTGCCGGACCTTGCGATGGCGGCGGAGCTTGAGGAGAGGACGCAGGCGCGGATGGAGGAATATTAAAAGAAGCGGAAATTTGCGGAGCAGAAGCGCGAGAAGGAATATGTGGAGCGGAAGGTAAAGCAGGCGCAGGCGTAGAAACAGGCATAGGCGCAAAAACAGGCAAAGCGTGAACTTGAGCTATTTTCTCGCTGCTTTCAATACTGTCTTTTAATAATTTTCTTGTATCTTCTACAGCCTTTTTAAGTTCTTGATTGCTCTCAAGTCCTTTTCCATAGGCCATAACCATCACTTCAAAAAAACTAAGAAGCCCTTGTATCCCAGATCTTTTCCCGGAATCGCTCTCTTCTGAATTTTTTATCTTATACAAACCAGATAATGTTCTGCCAATCTGTTCTCTGAGATTACTTTCATTTTCCAGCAACAGTCTTTTTTCTTCCGCTATTATTTTTCTCTTTTCTTCTTCAAAAAACTCAACTTTCTCCGGATCATCCTTAAATCTTGAATCTGCGATATTCGCATTAATCTGATTTAATTTATTTTCTAATAGATTTTTTTGATATTCTTTGCTTTCTTTTAAGGAAAGCAGAGCGTCTTCCCCGCTCTTTCCAGTTTTTTCCGCTTCATCTTTTACCAGCCTTCTAAATTCATTCCGCAAATCTATTTTCTTTGTTAAAAAATCAATTTTTGCGTTAGCGTTATCCTGCATTTTTTTGGCGAGATCCAAGCCGCCGCTCGCGGGATTTTTTAAAACTTCTTCAAATATTTTTAAATTATCTTTGTTTTTCTTAATCTCATATTTATCCGCCAAATCTTCCCTCATTTCTTCAAGCCGAGAAACTACTTTTTTCTTTAATTCTGGTTTTATAAAATTATAATGTTCAACAGGCAAAATATCATCAGCATTTTCAGGCGCGTATGGATTTTTTGATATATAACCCAAACCTTTATTGCTGATATCGATTCCTAGTTTCATTCTTGCCTGAGTGTCAATAAAATCATCAATATTTTTGTAATCTTCATTGATTCTCTGCAATTCAGTCTGCATTTCATATCCCCTTCCTTGTGTATCGCGTCCGCTATAAAACTTGTCATGCTCTTCTTTTGTTATTTGCGATGGAGTTTTCGCTGGCTCGCCTTTGACAATCTTAATCTCTTCCTCTTCCAGTCTTTTTTTAATCTCTTTGCTTTCTTTGTTGCTGCTTTTTTTTGCGGGACCCTTGGGGTGTTGCGCTTCATGCTTAAATATATCTTGTATGGATTCTTTGCTTTCTTTGGAATCTGTTTGCATCCATTCATCAAAATTTTTTAAATTCTCTTCCCCTATCACCACTCTTTTGTTCTCAGGGGTATCATATTCCGCTTTGATCCAATTAGAAGAATCATCAGAGTCTTTTGTAAAACCATAACGATTTGTGCTAATATGAGACCTGCCAGACCTGTCTATATCTAGTCCTTCAAACCCCTCTTCTTTGGCAAAACCTTCGATTTCTTTCATTGCTTCCTCATAGCTCTTCCTGCTTTCTCTGGTGTCAGCCGCCATTTTTTTGCGAAACTCTTTTATATTTTCATCTCTTGTATAACTTTCAATTTTTTCTTCAAGTTCATCTGATCCGTCTTTATTTTCTATTTCCTTAATATGTTCTTTAATGGGCATTTCTACTGTTTCTTTTTCAGCTTCTTGCTTTTCTTCACTCGCTTCTTTATCTTTTTTTATCTTTTCAACTTTGTCGTCAAAATTCGGAATATTTTTCAAATTTTCCGTTGCTTCTTCGCTGTCATCAGCAAGTTCTTTTTCTTCATTTGAAGCTGTAGTTGTATCTCCATCGTCTCCATCATCATCACTATCTTCTATTTTCTTTTCAGTATATGTTGTTGCTTGACTTCCAGTTGATTTTAATTCTTCTGGTTTCTTTTCCAGTTCAGTTTTTTTGCTTTTATTTTCTTTTAATTTTTCAGTTTCTTCTTCTTGTTTTTTTGTTATTAAGTTTGAATCTTCTGGTTTATTTATTTTCTGACCTTTCACGGCTTCATCTATAATTTCATTTTCCAATCCCACTTTTCCAATATCCTTCTTTCCAATTTCTCCCATTTTTACTTTTTCTTCCAGCCCTTTAATATGCTCTGTAAAATATTCAAGCCCTGCTAATTCTTCAATAGCTTTTACTGAAACTGCATCACCTTCTTTAGATTTTAAATCCCTAAAAATTCTTTGCGTCGGCGTATTAATTGTTCCGCTTGATGGTTTTTGGATCTTACTTAAAGAAAAATCTCCATCTTTAAACATCCCCGGATATTGTCCTCTTAATTCATTTATTTTCTCTTTTTTAGTCCGCTCAACTTCTGCGATAATTGTTTCAGGAGAAAAATTATCGCCCCTAACTATTCTCTTTACAGTTTCGCTAAGCGGATCTTCGTATTTAGAATAATATGTTTTATATCCTTCTCTAAGATTTTCTTTGATAGGACTTTCTTCTTTTGCCACAGCATTAGACTTCGGTTTTTTTTTCTTATCTTGAAAAGAAGAAGGCTGCGAATTCGCGCCTCCCTGTTTGCTGTTTGTATTGTTAGCAGATTTTCTAAAATCAGAAGACATAATTTATTGAATTTCTAATTATTCTAATTAACCTAATTATTCTAATCAAATCCCAATTTCTAATGTCTAAATTTAAATATTCCATCTTAGCTTTTTGGATCGCTAAACATTGGACATTGATTAGGTTAATTAGAAATTAGGTTAATTTTTTAGCTCTATTTTCCTTAAAAGATTTGGTTATGCTATTGAATATAAGATTAAGCTCTTTTGCTTCTTGCCATAATTTTCTAGCTTCTTCTTTTAATTCAGGAATTGCGACTACGACCATTCGCAGCCAATGTTTAGTTTCTCTAGCTTCTTTTTTACAGATACCGATCTTATGCTTGAAATCCTGTCCTGATTCGGCGTCATCGGCTTCGCAGTAATTCGCGCCGACGCTTGTTCCGGATCTTATTAATTGAGAAATGATCGGAATAGTAATAACATCTTTTGGTATTTTTCTCGCAAATCTAATTATATCTTCGCCAAATTTAGCAGTGCGATCTTCCAAATCATAATTCATAAAATTTCTAATTACTAATTATTCTAATTTCTAATAAAATCCCAATTTCTAATGTCTAAATTTAAATATTCCATCTTAGCTTTTTGGATCGCTAAACATTGGACATTGATTAGGTCAATTAGAAATTAGGTTAATTAGATTGATTTACACTATCCCTACGCCATTTCCTCTATTTCTTTTTTCGCTTCCGCGATTTCAAGGAGCTGTTCAGGGTCAGAAGTGATGATTTGATCTTCGGAATAGGAAGCGACGACTCTGATCGCCGCGCGTTTTGTGCCGGCGAAGAAAATCCCCTCTCCGATATTGCTTTCTAAGAGTAAGAACTTTTCCTCGTCGGTAAGATAGAAAGTGTCCACGATAACTTTGATCGCCGCCGTGGATTGCTTGAGAAGAAGCTGAATGGAAGAGTTGGTGACAATCGGCTTGCCGTATTTGGAAGTCATAAAGTCCGTTACATCCTGGGTAATCGTGGTAAGGCCCAGATAATATTTTCTGCATCTTTTGGCGATTCCAAAAAGAAATGACGCCGCGTCTTCGTGCCGCATCATAACCCACGCCTCGTCAACAACCATCATCCTTTTTTTCATTTTTGATCTTATCAGCGTCCAAATATAGTGCAGGACCAAATACATCGCTACGGGACGCAATTCTTCTTCCATGTCCCTGATATTAAAGACAACCATTCCCGTTTCAATGTTTATGTTTGTCTTATGATTCAAAAATCCGGCAAAAGTTCCTTCCGTATATTTCCTGATCCGTATAGAAAGACTTTCCGCTCCCTTCATATTTTCCAAGACCATCTGCAAATCCCCCATCATCGGAGGTTCAAGATTGGAAAAATCAGCGTCCGGAGTTATGTCTTTTATGGCATAAGTTTCCGCGATCGCCCTGTCCAAAATTGAATCCTCGTCAGGAGAAATTTTTCCAAGCATAACTTTTATTAATCCCGACACATCAGAAATCGCTTTGCGCAAAACATCGGAAGGAGTTTCGTCTCCAATCGCCGATGGGAGATCGAAAGGATTAATATGATGTTTGGAAGACAAAGAAATTCTCATGAAAGCTCCGCCTACAGTTTCACAAAGATGCTTATATTCGTCTTCAGGATCAATAACAATAACATCCGTTTCCATCATCAAGCTTCGCAGAATTTCCAGCTTCACGGCATAGCTTTTACCGGCGCCGGATTTCGCAAAAATAACCATATTTGCGTTTTCCATTGAAAATCTATCAAACAAAATCAAGCTGTTATTATGCCTGTTTATGCCATAAAGAATTCCTTGATTGGAAGTCAAATCACTGGAAACAAAAGGGAAAGAAGTTGACAGGGGCGATGTATTCATATTATTGCCGATCATTAATTTATCAGATCCGAAAGGCAATGTAGAATTAAAACCAGCTTCCATTTGCATAATCGCGGGCTTTAGATAGATGAGTTTTGCTTCCAAAATTGATTCTATTTTGGTTTCAATTCTGTTTAAATCTTCTTTAGTATCCGCGTATATTGTGATATAAAGCCCGAATTGAAAAAAATGCTCAATCCCCTGCTGAAGATCGTCTCTAAGCCCTTCAATATCCCTATAGGCAGTTTCCAAAATTGGATCCCTTACCATTCCCTTTTCTTCATTCATTGAAATTTGCGACTGGATTTGTGTCACGATTTTGCGGAGATTTTTCAAAATATCGGCGGTGCCTTGGGGATGAATAAACATCGCAATATCAAAAGTAGTGTCCAGATTTATAATAGAAGAAAACCAATTCGTTTGAAGAAATCGCGGATAAGCATAAACGAAAAAAGTGGAAGCGAGCTTTTTATTGATCATCACATGATCGCTTTCAATTTTAAAAGCAGCCGGAGCGATGATATCCTTGACGGTCGCCAAACCTTTTTGATATATTTTTTCAGACTCCAAAAGAGCCGATTTTTCCGAAGCGTCTTCGCTTCTTGCCGGCTTGTTTTTTGGAGGAAGCAGTTTATTTAGGATGGACATGGTATATAATTTTTAATTTTTAATTTTGTAATTTTTTGAGCCCGTGGCTCATCAGCCTAGGGCTGAAAATAATGATTGCATTTTTAATTTTCAATTCTCAATTTCCAATTTTCAATCAATTAACTAATTTTCAATTCTCAAACTTTTATTTTTTTATTTAAAGAATTAACGATTTTTTGGAAAATTAAATTTAATTCTTGAGCTTCCTGCCATAATTTTCTTGCGGAGTCTTTTAGTTCTGAGTTTGTGTTTATTAATATTCTAATCCAGTGTTTTGTTTCGTTTATTTCTTTTTTGCAGATATAAATCTTGTTTCTGAAATCCTGTTTTGAACTCGCATTATTCGCTTCGCAATAATTTGCTCCAACGCTTGTCGCGGATCTGATTAACTGTCTTAAAATAGAATCATTAAGCGCGTCTCTTTTTATATTCTTAATAAAATTAATAATATCCTCGCTGAACTTAGCAGTCCGCTCTTCTAAATCATAATCATTATTTGCCATAAATTTATTTTTAATTTGTTCATTGGAAATTGAAAATTGAGAATTGAAAATTACATCTCATCTCGCCAAATCCAAATCATTTATATCCGCCAGGCCTTTCTTCTCGGAAATTTCCGGATTATATAAGTTGTAATAGAGTTCAATCAGCTCTTGAGTATTAAGCATCGTCATGCGAAGCCCGGTGCCAGACAAGTTTTCAATCACATGATCAACCCTCTGAAAAAGCTGGTCTTTATATTTCTCAAAAGTGGACCGGTCGGATATTAAATTTAAAGAACTTTTTCCGCTAGCTAAAGCTGACAGCGCTCCGCCTTTTGATTCTGAAACCGAAAACGGGACGACGACATAAAAAGTTTTGCTGACAATATTGGCCATTTTCACCAAGCCCTGGATATACTCTATATAGCTTGCGGTTTGCATGCGAAGAAGCTCATTTATTTGCTTTTTCTCCTGATCTTTAAGAACTTGGAGATAATTGTCTAAATTTAATTGCCGCGAATTAATGACTATCTGCACTGAAAAATCAAGAGAATTCAAAAAATTCTGATATTGGTATATTATCGCGTCCTGCTCTTCAATGGACTTGAGAGCAAAATTTATTGATGAAACCATAAGAACAGCTTTCATGCTTCCGTTTTTCATCAAAACAACGCTGTCTTTGATTTCAGCAATGTCAAGATATTTTTGGGCGCTCAGCCCTTTTTTGTTTTGTTTTTCAGGGGTGGACATGGGATTTTATTATTACATTGTTAAATTGCTAAATTGTTAAATTGCCAGTTTTTCGTTTGTGAATTTTATTAGATAATTTAATTCTTTTGGCAATTTGCTTAATTCTTCTAAAATATGGCTGTGTTGCTCTTCCGTTAAAAGTTTTCTGATTCTTGCTTTTTCGTTCCAGTCCAAAGATTCTTTGAGCGAACCGAAACTATATCGGTAAAATTTTATTTTATCTTTTTTGTTATATCTTCCAAATCCTTCGGCAATATTGGCCGAGATTGAATCAATCGCTCTTGCAAATTGCTTGCCGACGGTATCTTTTACGAAATAATCCCAATTAACAACAATATCCCAAACATAATTTGATAAATGAAAAGAGATTTTATAAGCAGAAATGTCATTCAGTTTTAAATACTTATCTTCCATAACAATACCAGTTTAACAATTTAGCAATTTAGCAATTTAACAATTATCTTATATTCTCCCCCGGCCTTGTTTTCGCTTCATAAGGCATACTAATAGAAGTGCTGGTGTCCAGAAGCCATGCCAGTTCTTTTATCCTGTTTCTGGAAACGGGGATGGCTTGAGCTTCTTTTGCCGCCTGTTTCCTTTGAGTCTGCTTGAACATTCTTGAGTCTGGCTCTCTTTCCCAGATATAAAGATGGGGGATTGTATAAAAATTTATTATATTTCCCGCCCACTGCGAAACTGTAAATCCTTTTGGCTTCCAAAAAGCAAAAGCTAAAGTAAGAATAATGACGGGAACAGCCATGATAATAAAAATAAAAAACTGCAAAAAAGTAAACAGGATCAAAAGAGCTCCAAATCCCAGAATCAGAAAAAGCGCCTGCTTGCCCGTAAACGGACCGACGACCTTGTCTTCTACATCTATGAATTGGGGAACGCTGTATTGCATGGATTGGAAATTAGAAATTAGAAAATGGAAATTGGAAAAAGATTACTTTTTATTTCTATTATATTGCGTTTTAATGAGAGTATTTAATTTTATCAAAATGTTTTTGTTTACACTAACAATCTGTGTATATTTTTCTTGTTGGATAAATTTTCTTTCTAAAAGCAATTCCAGCCAATGTTTAGATTCTAAAAGAGATCCGCGAGCGTTATAATAAAATTTATTTTTATCCAAATAATGAAACCTCCCATAGCCTTCAGCGATATTGGCTCCTACTGAATCTACGCTTCTTATAAATTGGTCTCCGATTATTTTTTTGCTTTGCCAATCCAGCAACGCATAAATTTCCCAGCTAAATTTGCTATATTCCCTCGCTAATTTATATACTTCAAAATCCTCCAACTCTATATATTTATTTTGAACAACATTAATGTCCATATAATTCATAAACTTATATTTAATTTCCAGTTTCTAATTTCTAATTTCAATTTTCCAGTTTCGAAAAATCTATTTTTTTAATCCGTGTCGAATACGGCAATGCCATTCCTTCATCAGAAGATTTCAAAACCAAATTCAATTGCCTTCGTTCTTCTTCATTCATATTTCTGGTGTTTTTGTCGCGATAGACATATTGGACGCGGTCAATGTTGGAGTGCTGATAATAACCCGTTTTCTCTTTATAATCTTCCAGCCAATATTTAATTAAAGGCTTCATCGGCACAGGCATTCGCTTGAGTATAATTTCTTTCTGGCTCCCAATTACCTGTTCCCCGACATTTGGAAATTCTTTTATTAAATCCTCAACCGGCTTTTCAATTATCATATCCTTTACCCTCTCCTCTTCCTCCGCCTTCTCCTGCTCATCCATTCTTTCCATCTCCTCCTCCCTCTTCAAAAGCTGCTCATCCAACTTCTTCGGCGCCACCTTCGGGATCTCCCCTCCTAATTTCATGATTTCGTCTTCTATTCCGGGAAAAAAGCTTTTGATGGGATAGAAAATTTCAGCGAGGATTATGAGAGTAATTTCTTTGGCGATTTGATCGTCAAGATCTAGATCACTTTGAATTCTATCTTTTATTTCTTCAAGTTTTATGTCTTTGAGTGCAACGAGTCCTATAATATCTTTAGCTGCATCTAATTTTTTATCATCTTCTTTTGTATAATTATCCAAAATTTTTCCAATAGCGTCAGAAGTATAATCTTCATAAAGACTATCGAAAACAAAGGTTGGAAGATTTTTTCTCAATCTACTTTTTATTTCTTTATTCATCATGCAAGTTTCTTTTTAATTTTATCTCGTCTAGTTGTCATTGTTCCTGTCCCAGAAACACCTGTGAGTCTTGTTGGTATTTGAACACGAATACCTAGCAATGCATCATCAACTGCTTTTTTCATTGCCTCTAATTGTTCAGTTTCTCCAAATTTGGCAATATGTTCAATATTCGTATCTGCGATCATGTGACCATAATTTTTAAGAAAACTAGTATCTAAGTCAAGAAGCTGATCTTTGGTCATCTTGTTTATTACATTTTGAGTAAGTTCAATATTGACATTTGGAGAAGGAGAATAAACAACATTGCCACTTGCATCTACTCCTGTAATATCATGCATCTTCCCCTCTTTTAATGTAGGTTTAATCAATGTCGCAATTTCTTCTTGACTTTTCATTAATTCAGCCTTTCCTGTAGGAGTAGTTATGTTCAAAGCTTCTGGATGAGTTGGATTAGTTGTTTGTAATTTAATTCTTCGAGCTAAATTAGACTCTTTGTGTTCTGCCAATTCATCTCTTTCTTCTTGTGATTTGTTATTTACTAGATTATCATATTTTTTCTTTCCAAGTAATTCTTCTAGTTTATTGGCAATGTCATTATCTTCTAACGCAGAAAGTTTTATAGACTTTTCTTTGCCATCATGAACTATTTTTGCTACCTTATCTTCTTTGTCTTTTTTAGTTTTTATAGGATCGCCCTTGACTTCAATAAGATCTGGTCTATATGTTTCTAAATTTTCAGTATCATGTCCGTATGCTTTAGTTCTGTTATAATCTGCAATAAAAGCTTCTTTGTCAAAAACTCCACCTTTTTCATAACCCATTTTTTGCAATCTGGTATCCGTCAATCCTTTTCCAGAATCTTTTGCTAACAAATTAAACATAGCTTGAGTCGCATCAGCTTTTCCTTTTCTGTCAAGTTGAAAGCTGTCAACATAAGCTTTTTTATCTGAAGCAGTTAAGTTGTCCATAACCTTTTCATGTTTAGCAACTTCTTCTTTATGTTTATCTGCTTTAGCAGATTCATGTTTAAGAAATATTCTTCCCGTAATTGGGCTTGTTTTTAATTTTCCAGTTAGCGCATCCACCTTTTCTTTATATGCACCGCCCTTGCCCATTCCATAGGCATGAATTCTGCTTGCAGGAGCTTCGACTGCTTTCTTCCCCAACCCTCCCGCCAATTTAATTCCGGCGTAGGTTCCCATAGCAATCTTTCCCATCCCAACAGTTCCCCCGATAATCTTATTCGCTCCGCCAACGCCGAGTCTTTGAGTAATTGGAACGACGGCAAGAAGCATTATCAGCGCGACTGAGTGAGGGACCATAACATACAAGATACCTGTGATTTTTTCAAGATCGCCAGTAGCCGCCAACGGCGTGAAATTCGTCACCAGCTCATTTGCCATCGTGGCGGAGAGATAAACAAAGAACATAAAGATTGGACCGAAGATGGAATATTTCACCAGCTCGCCCCACCATTCGCTCGTATATTTTCCCATGGAAGGCATCACAATACTCAAGAACGCGATTGGAGAAAGAATTATCAAAAACACAAACGCGACTATTCGGACCAAGAGAAACAAGGCGAGCATAATATAAGTAAGGCCCAAAACTACAGAATATGCCAGCGCAAAAGCTACTCTTATCACCTGGTCAAGACTGGGCAATAATCCTGCGCCATTAACTTCATTTTTAAATGTATAAACTATGGAAGTGAGAGTTTCTCCTCCTCCTCCAAAAGTTCCCATCCAGCTCATTATCCCATACATAAAAACTTGCCCGAAATCAATGACGAGTTTGGTAATTTCCGCGCTGAAGTTTATCAGGAACAGTGAAATGATAAGCTTGGGAAGAAGATTTTTAGCGTTATAAGTACTGCTTCGCAAGATCGTTCCAAAAGCGATAATGAGCAGAAAAAATACATAGAATGTATTGCACATATCCCGGACTGTTGTCCAGCCGACAGTGATCGTTGAAGATGTCAAAACTCCGGGAACATTTAAGGTTGGATCTGGATTTGGAACTCCAACATATAATCGAGGATCAAGCATAACATCAATGAGCCATGCTCCAAATCTTACTAAAATAATAGATAAATCAAGACCGAGATTTAAGACAAAAAACACAACAGCAAGGACAAGCCTTCCAAGTATTTGGACAACTCCTGAATCTAAAATTGCTTCAAATCCCCTGATAAGAAAGTCTGCGCCAATATCAACAAGACCCGCTTGCGCTTGATGAATCGGAACGCTCACGCTCACGGCTATGAATAGAACAGCGATCGCCATCATTAAAAAATGTTTTTTTTGAAAATTTTGTTTAAACTTGTTTATAAAAATTTCTATTTTCTCGCTCATAAAGTTATATTGTTAAATCATTTGTCATCCTGAATTTATTTCAGGATCTTTTATCTGCTACATCTATGTCTGTGAAATAAACAATAGCAAAACCTATCACAGAATAGATTCTGAAACAAGTTCAGAATGACAATTTTTTTTAATCCTCAATTTCGTTTTTATTATATCACAAAGTAAAATGAAATACAACAATAAGTCAAAAGTTTATAAAGTTCTTTGTTCGCTCCAGTCTCCCGACTGGAGCGTTTTGTGTTGATAAGCAAGTCCTGAGAATTTCACAACAGGCTCCACTCGGGAGAATGGAGCCAACATAAACAACCATTCCCGCAAAAACAAAAAAAGGCAAAAAAAATAAGCGGGTTGTTTCAAAGCTTTGTCTTGAACCTTCCCGCAAAAATTTTAATATTTTATTTTTTTATTATTTTCTCCAGCTTAAATTTTTCAGCTGAAGAAGTAATAATCATCTGTGCCCGCGCTTCCCCAACATTGTTATTATAACAAGAAACGCGCGGTGTCGCATTGCTTGTTAAAACAAAGTCTTCGCTCCTTTTCGGCCAACCTTCTTTAGTTGGCTCATAAGTGACTGTCATGGAACCGTTTCCTCCAGCAACGATTTCATAACAGTTATACGCGTTCACCTCAGATGAAAGCGTCACTTTTGTGACATTACCATCTATCTCCATTTCGTAGCGTTCACTCTTCACCATTTCATTGGCTAAATTAGAGAACGCTATTACAATAGCAATGCCGATTATCATTGCTATTATCGCCTGCACTGCCGTCCATGGGATTTTTTTCCAAACTGGAATTGGAGCGGGAGCGGTGGGGGTGGGGGTGGTTGGTGTTGGTGGGGTGGGGGTTTTTGAATACAATGCCCAAAAAATTGCTGAAATAAAAACTATAATTATTGAGATCCAAATTGGAACTCCAAAAATAGTTAATATCCCAACAATAAAAAAAGCAAACAATATCGCTGTTTCTTTTGATATTTTATTTTGGTTCATTGTTCTTCATATTCCTCCTCTGTTTCTGTTTTTTCGGATTTCTCTGTTTTCCCTGTTTTCTCTTTTGCCTTTATTTCTTTCTTTTTTGATTTCTTGTTTTTTTCTTCGTCTGGCTTCTTTTTTTCAGGCAATGTTTTTTCTGAAACGCTCTGTTTCCCAACTCCAAACGCAGCTCCAAATCTTGCGGCAATATTAGAAGAAATTGGTTCTTTTTCTTCTCCACCAGACAAAACATTTATCTGTCCAATTTTTTCCGATGTCCTAAGGGCAATTTCGTATTTCATAGCGTCTGCAATTGTCAGACCGCTAGATTCGGTTTCTTTCCCTTCTGCGTTTGTCTTGCCTTCAATTGTCGCATACAGCCTATTTCTTACTGCAAGACCATCTTGCCTGCCTTGTTTGGCTTTCACCACTTTTTGTTCCAGTATTTTTCCTTCAATTAAAATTTGTTTTGTTTCTAATTGAATTTGTCTCCTTTTCTTTTCTGTATCAGGATGCAGAATTATTCTCCTGACCAAAACTTCTTCTACTTCAATCTCATATTTTGCAAGTTCAGAGTTGGCAATTGTTCTTGCATTTTCCGGGATTCTTCTATTCATTTGAAGCTCTTCTTTTTTTTCTGTTCCTTTCACATAAGAAACAGCTTTTATAGCGTCGTCTATTTTTTCTCCTCCACAAACTCCCCTGAAAGCCGCTTCAACTTGCGCCATAGCAAGATACATCCAATCTTCAGGAAGAAGATCGTGATTTTTTTCATCTTCTCTTTTTTCTATAGCCTCTATTTCTTCATCCGTAAAGGTCACGCCATAAACAGGACCCAAAGATCCTAGAGCCTTGACTCTTATATGAACCTCAACTCCTGCAGAATCGTCTTCAAATTCCAATTCATCATCTATTTCCGTTTCTTTACCATCAACTACAGTCTTACTTTTGATCATAAAGAGTTTGATAAGTTTTGTGGAATTCACAGTAACCTTGCTTTTGATTCTCATTATAAAATCAATAGGAATCATAAAGTGAAGTCCTGCCAGCCATGTCGCATGGTATTTTTTAAACAATTCCACAATCCATTCTTCCATTTGCGGGACTGCCATAAACCCTTTCATTGAAAGCCACACGGCTATACCTAAAATTATTATCCCAAGACCTAAAACTATTGAACCAGTTTCTGGTTTTTTTATTAGTATAAGTATAAGTCCAATTATAATAATTATTAAAGGTACGGCGAATAACCCAATTATCAAAGAAGTAAAATCAGACCATCCTGAGCCATCTTGTATTTTTTCTTTGATTTTAAGCCATACTGTGTTTGCTTCGTTTCTTCCTTTCTCTTCTTCCCTCGGCCTTATCGGCTCTATTTCTTCAACATCATCATATTTATTTACCATTTTATTCACTTCTCCTTTATTATTTTTATTTTTATTCCCTATAAACCATCAAAACTCCTCCGCGCTTTAAATTAAAAAACGCTTCATAAATTTTGATAGTTATTTTTCAATGATCAGTCCCCTTCGAAACTGACAATGACACTCCTGCCATGAAAGCGGGACTGTTCGATTTTAATAAAAACCTTGTCATCTCGAAGGAGTATCAACGACTGAGAGATCTATGAACTATGCTTAACTCGACTTAACTGCTTTGTGTTGGCATAATATTATTTACAGATCCCTCTCTTCGTTTTGTCGCTGAGGCTCCAAAACTTCGTTCGGGATGACACGCTAAACGGTTTTATTAAAAATGAACAGCCCTGGCTTTGAAAAAAACAGGCAAAATTTCCCATCATCAGAACTTTACACTATACGCCAAAAAACGCCCTCTGTCAAGGGCGCGAAATCATTTTAACATTAAAGCATTTTAACATTCCTATTTTTTCGCTGGCTCCACTGTGGCATCAGCCCTGTGGAGCCTAAGTGCGAATGCTTGATACTTAATACTAGATACTTAATACTTTGTACTCTCCGCTTGCAAAAATATAAATTTATGATATTCTATCTAAGTAGTTCGCGGGTGTAGTTCAGTGGCTAGAACGTCTCCTTGCCAAGGAGAAGGCCGCCAGTTCGAATCTGGTCACCCGCTCATAATAAAAAACAGCTCCCAAAAAAGCTGTTTTATTTTTGTGCCGAGAGGCGGACTTGAACCGCCGACACAAGGATTTTCAGTCCTTTGCTCTACCAACTGAGCTACCTCGGCGTATTTCATATAAACATATAAACATTTAAGCATATAAACAATTTTGTCATTCTGAATAATGTCATCCTGAGCATAGTCGAAGGATTATTTCAGAATCTTTTTCCTGATATGATAACTAAAACTATAATCACAAAACTTCGAGGCTAGGCTTCTAAAATGCTTATATTAAAATTTGTTAGCGATAGATTATTCAAATGTTTATATGTTTATATGTTTATATGTTTATATGTTTATATGTTTATATGAATTCTGTGGGCGCTGAGTCCCGAGAACTCGGGAGAACCCCCGGCCCTCTCGGTGTAAATCCCGAGTACTCGGGACTCTAGCCAACTGAGGGATTTTCACTAATATTTATTTTACAAAGCTTTCGATAAAATTCCTTGTTTTTTTGTTTTTTCAAAAACCTTTCTCTCTGCATCGCATCAGATCTGCTGTTAAATTCTTCTTTGTAAAGCATCTCCCATTTCCCATCATATTTTGAAGTATAATTCGAAACACCCAGATTATGCTCGGTTATTCTTTTGCATAAATTATTTGTCTGCCCTATATAAAACTTATCATGCTTGGCATTATAGGCAATATATGTGTAATAATTCATAGTGGGCGCTGAGGGATTCGAACCCCCGGCCCTCTCGGTGTAAACGAGATGCTCTAGCCAACTGAGCTAAGCGCCCGAACTTAACGCATAACGAACAACTTATAACTCATAACGAAATTTGTTATAAGTTATAAGTTATAAGTTATAAGTTAATCTGTGCCGAGAGAGGGACTTGAACCCTCATGCCCGAAACGGGCACAGGTCCTCAACCTGTTGCGTATACCAATTCCGCCATCCCGGCTTGTTCACAATTTACTGTTTTTTAGAAATATTCACCAGCTCCACTATAATTTTAGTTCTGTGAAAACTAATTATTAAAGATACAATAACCAAGATACAAGAATACAAACAAATTTCAAATATCTAATAATTAACATTCAAACTGTTTGATTATTGAAATTTGGCTATTGATTATTTTTTGGTTATTGTATCTTGTTTCTTGTATCTTTACTTCTGCTTTTCCACAACCTCCACTTCCTTATCCTCTGTTTTTTCCTTTGACACTTTCTCTTCCGCTGTCTCTTTAATTTCTTCTGCTTTTGCTTCTTCCTTTTTCACTTCTTCTTTCATCACATTATTTTCTTCGCTTACAAAACCTATTTTCGCTTTCGCTTTTCTTGTTCCGTTTTTTACATAGCTCAACTTTGCCCGCCTTACTTTTGTAGCTTTGACCAATTCTATCTTTTCAATAGTCGGAGTGTTCAGAGGAAAAACTCTTTCAACTCCTATATTGTCGGAAATCTTGCGGACCGTAATAGTCGCATTTATCCCGGAACCTCCTTTTCTTCCGATTACAAGCCCTTCAAAAATCTGGATTCTTTCCTTCGTTTCCATTTTTTTCCCGGCGCCTTTTGTTTCCGTGATCTTTTGATAAACCTTGACAATATGACCGGGCTTTATGTCCGGAAAACTTCCTTTTGTATTCGCGTGATTAAATTCCTTTAGTGTGACTGTCATAATTTTAATTATTTGATTAGATTAGGTTTCGCTCTAAACGAAGGCGAACAAACGCTTGTTCGCCTTCGTTTAGAGCGAACATTGAAATTCCTACGATAAGTTATAATAAAAACTAGTTATTTAGACTTCTACATACTACTTGATAAACCAGAATTCGTCAAGACAAGCCAAAAGTCCGTAAAGTTTATAAAGTTGAAAGTCAAAATTAATGTAATTTTATTTATTTCGCACTATTTATCTTATTAAGAAAATCGTTAAGATTTTCGGGGAGCTCGGATTTAAAATTAGTTCTCATATTATTCGGCAAAGTTATCTCGAGGCTTTGAGCGTGCAAGAATTGCCTGTCTAATTGAGGCTTTGAATCGCGATATTTCCTGTAAAAATATTTTTTATCGCCAACCACCGGAAATCCTAGCGCTTTCAAATGAACTCTGATCTGATGCATCCGCCCTGTTTTCGGACGGACTTCAAGCAGAGTGTAATTTTCATATTCTTTTATTGTTTTATAAAAAGTAACCGCCTCTCTTGATTTTATATTTTCTTTTCCGCCTTGGGCGGATTTTCTGTTATTTATCACAATCTGCATCTGCGGATTTTTTTTTGACCTGCCTATTTTCAGATTTATGATCCCCTCTTTAGGATTAACTTTTCCATAAACCAGCGCCAGATATGTTTTCTCCGTCTGCCTGTTTTTAAATTGATTTTTAAGAAACTCAAAGCTCTGATTATTTTTAGCAACAATCATCACGCCTGAAGTATCTTTGTCCAGCCTATGCACTATGCCAAATCTCTGCTCGTCCTCACCGACTTTTTTTATTTCCGGAAAATGCTTAACCAAAAAATCAGAAACAGCGGGACTTTGGCTTGACACCGCTACCTGCGCCAAAACTCCCGCGGGCTTATTTATAACAATTACATCATCGTCTTCGTAAATTATTTTTATGTCTAAAACATTAGGAATTTCAGATTCTCCCCTCCTTAGATAAGGAGGGGCTGGGGGTGGTTGAGATACCGATAAAATCTCCACTTCGTCATTTTCCTTCAAAATATAATCCGCCTCCGCTTTTTTATTGTTTATCAAAACATTCCCGCCCTTAATCATCTTCTGCCATCCCGCCCGCGATTTTTCCCCGCGAAAACTAGCCAAAAATTTGTCTATTCTTTGGCTTGATTGAGAAGAATTTATTTTTATTTTTTTTGGGTTTGCCATGCTTTTTATATTATATACTCTAGTGTCTCTTAATCTTTTCCTAAAACTAATTTATTTTTAACTAAACAAAACCTGTCATCCTGAATTTATTTCAGGATCTTTTCTCTGTAACACCTAGTCATGCGAAATACATAAAACTAAAACCTCATAACAAAACAGATTCTGATCCGCCAGTTGGCGGACAGAATGACAAATTTTTAAATTTTGAAAAAAGCAAGTAAATCCTGCATTTGCCAATCAACATCATATATATACAATATAATAAAATGGATATAAAAACAACCCTCTATTTCAAGAAGGCTGTTTTTGAAAATAAACTTTATAATATCTCCATTTCAACTCTTTTCACTCCGAAATTTTTTGCTTCCTGCCGGGTTGGAAACCAGATATCAACTTTATAATTGCTTTTCATCCGGTCTTCCACCGTGAATATTTTATCTCCGTATAAAGAAGGGAATTTTACTTTTGTCCCAAATTTCAGAAAGTTGGCGGCGATTGTTCCGTCATGAACATGGGTTCCGCTTGCTGTGATAAACGGCGTAGAATCGGTTTGATCAACTGTTGAAGAATACGCTGTGACCAATACCAGCTTTTTATTTTTCACTATTTCTTTTTCAACTGGAGCATTACTAGCTGTTAGATTATTTTCTGTTTTATTTTCTTTATTAGGTACCTTTTCTGCTTGCACGGTTTGTACGGCTAGAACTTTTTCTGGCTGTTTTTTGACTGTCTCAATCTGAACGCCTAAAACCTGTCCTTCTTGTCTTGCTTCTTCTTCGGTTTTCGGTCCTTCTTTTATTTTATTTTCTTGTATGCTTAAAACCAATTCTTCAGTATTTTTTGGCCTTTCTGCATTAATATCACTTTGATTTATATTTGTTTTTGTGTTGTTATTTGTTTTGGCAACAACCGTATATTGCGGAAACATCAAGTGCATAATTATGCTTATAATAGCCAAAATTGGCACAATAAGCGGAGAATCTTCCGGTTTATCGCTAACAAAAAATTTACGCATAAAATCCTCTTACCAATTAAAAATCTCCTTATATAAGGAGATGTTGCGTTTAAAACCTAACATATTTATAGATTTGTGTCAAGGGGCTGCGCCCGCCCCTTGATTTAGTTTTAAAAATTTTTATTTGAAATAAATCACATCAATATACGCGCAGACCGCGGCAAGCGCTATTACCGCCAGCGATGTCATAATATACTTCACGCCCTCATTCATTTGTTTTGGATTTTAAATTGATTAAATTTGCTTGAATTGTTAGTTATAAGTTATAGGTTATTAGTTATAAGTTGATATATGTGCTCTCGGTAGGAATCGAACCTACATCACGGATTCCGCAAACCCGCGTTCTATCCATTGAACTACGAGAGCGTGATAGGTGGAAATTAGAAACTGGAAATTTAATTTGTAATTATTTATTATCTGTTTCTCTTTTCTCTAATTTTTCCAGCTTTTCCTTCTCCTTCAAATAATCGTCAAAATCATCTTCAGAAAAATATTCATCAAAATCATTCTTCTTTTTAAAGCCGATCAGAGCCGCGTGCTGTTTTTCTTCCGGCAGAAAATTCTCCAGCACGGCGCGGATATAGCGCGGATTCTGATCTATGATTTGAATTTCCTTAACCGGCAGAATGGAATTTCTCAATTTGAATTTCAAAACATCAAAATATTCCCCTTCAACGACTTCAAACGATTCAATATTCACATATTTATAAAGCATATCTCCAAAAGCGATGCCATCAAGATCAATTTTCAATTCAATGTCCCGAGGCTGCTGATATATATGAAGGATAACGACAATCAACAGCATTAAAAATGTAATGACAACAATAAAACTTCCCTGAAAAGAAAACCAGATGATGGCAAAAACGGATAAAATTGCGCTTGCGTAATAAATAATCACATCTTCCTGCGTCTTGATATGCTCCGGCGCGATCCATCTCGCAAAATATGAACTCTTGTCTTCAATCTTCTTTTCTTCTTTTATTTTTTCTTCCGCTACTGCTTCTCCGCTTATTATTTTGCTCTCTACAGCCATTTCTTCCTTTTTTTCCATCTTCTCATCCGCTTTTTCAGAAACCTTCCGCTGGTTTAAAATATCCGCTTTAGATTGTTTTATTTCTTTTCTCGTTTTAGTTTCAGCCGTTTTCTTATTTTTCTTTTTCTTCAATTTCTTCGGCCTTAGTTGTTTTTGTTTTTTTGCCATATTTTTAGATAATTAAATTAAGCTTATCAGCGCATACCTGCCTGCGGCAGGCAGGCGCAAAGCGCGATATGATTGGTTCCCCATGATAAGGGGGCTAGGGGGTTTGAAAACAGGCAGGCTGTAATCATTTAAGAGAAAGTAAGAAGACACTTAAACTTTTTAGCTTTAATTTGCCGCTTCGCGATTTTTCTAAACCCCCCGACCCCCTTATCAGGGGGAGCGATAACGACAGATATTCAAGTTTGTTGGCGGTAAATTAAAAAAATCATTTTATGCCGTTTCTACTTTCTTTATATTATCATTTTCAGGATAAATAGTAAAGGCGAGGCAGGCGGGACATTATTACAAAGTATGGTGAAATAAAAATTGTTTGGATAAAAAAAATCGGAAGAGAGGATGTTTCCTTTTCTCTTCCTTTTAAAAAATTATCTCCTTATATCGTCTTGTACCTCCTGCCAAAACCTGTCTACTTTTTTGCTATCAACAAACAAAATGCTGGCGTGACCTCCTGTATTAAATACTTTTGTTATAACAGGAAAGTCTTTACTTGCGCCTATCAACCTGATAGCATGTTCGCCATAGTGTCCAAAACCTCCGTAAAGCCCGTAATAAATTACTTCCGTGTCAATGTTTTCGGGTTTAGACTCATAACCTAAAACATTCCCAAGCTGACACGCGACCATTTCATCCTCAAATAGCGGTGTGTATGCCACAGCGCCTCCGTTGAGAATCAAAACCATCATCTTTTGTTCGTCCACATCATAGAGACTATTTAGATCTCCATCCAGATTATGAAAGTCTGGCGTAAATTGACTTCCAAACTGCCATGTCATAAAGTTCATCATCCGGAATACTTCAATGTTGGTGTATCCAGATAGCTCAGGCATACCTGGAAAATCAAAGTATTGATCTCTTGTTTCAGGGTTATAGGCTAATGATGTAATATAAAGTATCATTGCCCCTTCTTCGCTATAATATTTACCATCGGCAATTACCCCTTCAATTTCACGACATTTTCCTTCTTGAGTTTTTATAAGATCCCCATAAATCAGATCATATTCTGTTGCCATGTCAACTGCCATAAAAAGTTTTATGTCGCCGAAAGACTTTTTGTCGTATCCATTTTCAAGATAATCCTTCCAGAATCTCTCGCCAAGACTATGTCCCCAGCCAATAACTTCTATGCTTTTAATATCTGCTCTTGAAAGCATGGCCGTATGTAATCTGGAAGTAACTACACTCCAGTACATGTCCTGAAGATACATTTCCTCGCTCCAGCCACTCATGATCTCGTTCATTTCTGTAAGCTCCGCTCCATCAAGTGGTGGATAAGAACGAATGTTATCTTCTCTTCTTCCTATTACAACAACATTTACACTACCTTTCGCTAGCTCTATAGCCCTTTCTTCATAAAGCTTATAAGTTAAACCTTGTCCTGTGGACATGGCTAAAACTTTCTTTTCTTTAGTGCGATAAGGCTTTGTCTCTTTAATAAAAGAGGTCAGTGTTACGATGTCATATTTTTGTGGTCCGACCTGCAACTTAATGGTATATTTTACCATATTTTCTATGTCAGGTATTTTCTCTCGTTGATAATCTATCAATCTGGGAAATTGCATTCCACGCGCAGACACGCCAGTTGTGTAAATAGCCATTTTATTTGGGCTTATACCGACATCAGGACTTTGAATTTTATTCAATTCATTGTTCAATTCCCGTACAACACCTATTTCATGGGTGTCTATTCCCCTGATTTGTTCTCCATTCTGTACCGCCGCTGCCATTGGCACGAACACTGCCAACAGCATCAGCAAAGCTGCTAATATTGCTGCTATTTTTTTCATATTTTTCCTCTTTTGTTTTCTTTTCTCGGGAAAAACCTCTGTTTGCTCTTAATTTCAAAGAACAAGAACAACTAAAAAAACAGATTTTTATTCCCTGCCTATTTCTATCACAAACAAAAATTCTGTCAAGTGGGAGAGCGTTTTTAGGGATATAAAACAAAACCTGCCATAAAAAACAGGTATAACTTTTCTCACGGCCGTGGGAAAAGTTATACGGTTAAAATTCTAATAAAAGTTCTTTTTTATTAAGAACATTCTTGAATAATAGAATAAAATCTAAAACCTCAACCTCTCCAAAATCATCTCTTTTTCTTCGCCTTCTAAAATCATCGGCTGGGCGTAATCGTAAATCTTAATCGGAATGAATTTTACGCTCTCAACTTTTTTATCCTTAAAAATTATTTCCGCCATCGCGCCAAGCCTTGTTTCGTCGGACCACATTTGATCAAAGACGAAATTCCCGAGACTATAAATAATATATCCATTCTTATATTTTTCAACGGTTTGAACAACATGAGGATGATGGCCGATAACCAGATCCGCGCCGGCGTCAATCGCGCTCCGGGCAAATTCTTTTTGCTGTTTATTGGGAGAAATCGCGTACTCGGTTCCCGCGTGCATAGAAACAATCATAATGTCATTTTCCAATTTGGCTTTTCCTATAATTTCTTTCATTTTTTCAATTTCCATATCCGCCACACCATAAATTTCCCCGAAAGATTTGCGCTGATCAAAATTATAAGTAAAAGCGAAAAAAGCGAATTTTGTTCCATTGATATTTTTTATCACCGGCTTATAAATATCTTCTTCGGTTATTCCCGCGCCAATGTGTAAAATATTATTCTCGTCCAAAATTTTAACCGTGCTTTCCAGCCCGGCTTTGCCGAAATTCATAATATGATTGTTTGCCAAACTCAAAATATTAAATCCCGCGAATTTTAATCCTTCAACCGCCTTCGGATCCGTCCGAAAAACCATCTCTCCGCTTTTTATTATTCTGCCGGGAATTATAGCCGTTTCCAAATTCCCGAAAACAAGATCCGCCGCGCTCGTAATTTCCGCTGTTTTCAAAAAAGGATATTTATAATCGCTATATTCCATCATTTTTTGCTCAACCACTCTGGAAAGCATTATGTCCCCGACAGCGATCATTTTTACTTCTTTATTTTCTTCTTTGTCCTCTTTTAATCTCCCTGTTTCTGATTTTATTTCTATCCCCGCTCCCGCTTCTTTTGTTTCTTTCAAAACTTTTTCTCCAAGATTATCCGCTTGATGATTATTGGCGATATAAAAATTATTATTCGTCCGCAAAATAAAAGCGCAGCCGAAAATTACAATAAATATAATCGCCGATAATGCCGCTATTTTAAAGATAAGTTTCATTTTTTAAAATTAGACTTAATAATAAATTAAACTTCACGCATTTCAGGAGCCTAGCCCCGAAGCTTCGGAGCTAGGCTCCTGAAATGCTTATATTGAAATCCACTTGACGGCAATTTATATAAACACTCTATCACAAGCCCCTATGCTTGCCAAATACAAAACTTAATGCTATTTTATTTAGGTAGTTAAAGATATAAAAATGTTATTGGTTATTGGTTATAAGTTATGAGTTAGTATGGAAGGGTGGCAGAGCGGTTGAATGTACCGGTCTTGAAAACCGGAGGAGCGGCAATGCTCCCGCGAGTTCGAATCTCGCCCCTTCCGCTTTTATTTAGAACCAGAAATACGCGCCTCAAGACGCGTATTTTTTAAGACTGTAATTTCCTTTAAAAAATATTCCGATTATAGAAACACGCACTTATATTTTGTCATCCTGAATTTATTTCAGGATCTTCTCATGACTATAGCTATGTTTTGTTTATTTAAGCCAAGCGTAGCATACAATATATTTTGAACTAAATTCAGAATGACAGGAAAATTTAAAATAGTATCACTATGGATTTGTTATTTTATTTCCCAAACCTCCCCTCCTTCATTCTCAAAAACTTTTTCAAAGCTTGAGTCAGCGCTCATAGTGTTGATTAAATTCGTATAATCAAAATCTTCATAATCAGTCGGAACATAAACGAAATCGGCATGAAAGTCGGTTTTTATTATGTCTCTTAGGCTTCTTTTTTCATTATTATTTTCATTATTATTTTCATTATTATTTTCTTCATCGCAAGTTTCCTTGTCGCAGACAATCCCCTTTCCGATATTAGCGTATAACCAATATTTTTCAGGAGATTCCAAATATAGAAATTTCGGATCAAGGCCGAGGATATAGTAATTGTCTGAATTATAGAAAAACAATTTAGAGAAATCTCCCCAGTTGACATTAAAAACTATGGATTTCTTCGGAGTGTTTTCTTTGAGCCACAAAGCGGTTTCTTTTATGTTTTTGCTGGAATTATGAGAATATCTTTGCGAGACAAGGCTAGTCTTATTATAAATTGACATAGCTAGAATAATAAATGTAAAACAAATCAAAGTTATCTTGGCATCTTCTTTAGAGAAAAATTTAGGAAATTTTATTTTTTCTATAGTTCTTTTTATTTTGTCATTCTTTATAAAACCAAAATAAATAAATTCAAAATAGAAAGCGATAAACAGAACGGCAAACGGAACCCAATAGTCAATAAATCTGCCTTGCAAAAGCGTTCCGATGAAGAATATTATGGAAATTAGAAATGAGAAACTCAGAATTATTTTATTTTCCCTCCCGCCCAGCCGCAGTCTCTCATCAGAGGACTGCGGCGAAAAAGCAGGCAATTCCTTTTTCTTGTTTATAGCACCGATAACCGAACCAAAAACATAAATTATAGACAGAATTATAAACGGGATGATTAATATAGCGGCATCGGAAAAAAATAAATCGCCGAGCTTAATCGGCTGCCATTCCGCGATCTGAGAAGTGAGAAAATAGGGAGTCGGGCTTAGATAATAGATGCTAAAATAGTTCAGGTTGTTCGGGAAAAAAGGATTTATCAGATTTGCCAGAATTACGCCCGAGAAAGAAAAAAGAATGCTTTTATAATATAATTCTTTTTTGAAAATATAATTAACAAAGAAAAATATAAATGCCAGCAATATGGAAAGGGGGAAAGAGCCGTGCGCCCAGACGAATAAAAATGAAGTTACGAAAAGCAAAAAATTATTCTTTTTTATTAAGGAAAAAAATATGAGAAGCGTGAAAATCACGGAAAGGCTGAGGGGTCTTGCAAAATTCATTCTTGTGAGAAAATATACGGAACTAGCCAGTAATAGCAAAAGCCAAACATATCCGAACTTCAGTTTTAAATTTTTCAGGACCGCGTAAAAAATCGCCAGCATCAAGGAAAGAAAAAATATAGACGCGATTTTAGCGGCCACAATCAAGCTTCCCAAAAATGTAAAAGGAACGAGCAGAATGTAATACAAAAAATGAAGCCCCGTGAAATTTTCATTGATCACAGCCGCGCTAAGCCATGGGAATTCTCTGATTAATCCTTCGCTTTTAATTATATCCGCGAGCTTTATATATAAGTGAGTATCATTCCCCGCCAAATTTTCCGACGAAAACTGGACTATATAAAAAAGAACAAAAGTAACTGCAAAAACAAAAAATATGTCTTTGTTTTTCAGAAGCAAATTTCTAAATTCTTTTTTTTCTGTTTTTTTATTTTCTGGCATAAATCCCTATTAGGCAATTATTTAAAGTTTATGCAAATCTCATAGCTTTATAATAACATTATTCATATAAGCATACAAACGGCATTTAAGCATATAAGCAATTTAACAATTTAGCAATTTAGCAATTTAATAAATCTTGCCAAATGATATTTATAATGTTATCTTATTTAAGTAAATTAGGTTTATAAACACGGACGCGAAGCGCGAATCGGAGTCCTTACGAAAGTAAGGATGAAATTTCATAAGATTAGCGAGTTTCAAAAGAATTGCGATATTTCCTCCTGACTTTCGTCAGGACTCCGCAATATTGAAATTCCTTAGCGATAAGTTATAAGTTATAAGTTGTTAATTATAAGTTAAATTTGGAGAGGTGCCTGAGTGGCTGAAAGGGGCACCCTGCTAAGGTGTTAGACCTTTATTGGTCTCGAGAGTTCGAATCTCTCCCTCTCCGCCTCCGTTGGTTCAATCGTCTCGATTGAACCATAAGTTTAGTTTTCACAACCAACTATGCATTTTGCGCGAAAACTGATTTCCAATCAATTCCAAAAGTTTCAAAGACATATTCGGTTTTATGATTTTTAGAAACAAAAGAAACGGATTGCAAGTCCGTTTTTGTAAAATATATTAAATGAAGAAAAAATGAATAAACAACAAAAACCGCGCATTGGGATTTACGGGAGCGTGCCGAAAAATTCGGAAGTTTTTAATAAAATCGCGTCGATTTTGGGATATGACCCTTTTCAAGTCAAAGAAGTTGAGCAGGATCAAATGATTGCGCCGGTTTGCGGCCGGGCGAAAACTTTTGGCGCTCATTTTACCATCTATGATATTTTTACGCCGACTGATCTTGAAAAGCTAATCAATCGAGTCAGGAAAATAACCGCGGATATTGAGCCGTTTGACTTTACTTTCTCAAAATTTGCCGGCTATGCGCGCGGAGACTATCAAGGAAAATCTGTCTATGATGATAAATCAAATACTGTTTTAGGTCTTGATTTTGACAATAAAAGCGCGGAAAAATTTAATCGGATTCATAAAAAAATTGTCACCGGCATTCAGGATTTAAGAGAAAAGATTGAGCCGGAGTTCGACAAAGAAATTTTTCGAAATGTGCCTGAATTATGGCAGCTGATTCAAAAGTATGGCGCGCCGTATGTTCTCGAAAATTATGAACCGCATTTAACTCTAGCGTCAAAGCTGGACGGGTCGGATGCAACTTTAGCAAAACTTATCAATTACCTTAACAATAACTATGGCAAAGAGATCCTAAATAAAAAAATTCCTTTTGACAGAATCTATATTTTCCAAGAAATACTCGGCGGAAAATTTGACGGTTATTTTAAAGCAATTGACGAAATATTTTTAGCTGAATAATTATGGAAAACCTTGAGCACATAAAAAAGACCACGCCATATCAGGACATTAATGATGCGCTGTATTTTTTAGCGGAAGGCGCTCAAAATATTTTTGACAAGAATTTAGTCGGCATGTATCTCACGGGCTCACTGTCTTATGGCGATTTCAATGAAAAGCGCAGCGACATAGATCTCGCAGTCGTTTTGAAAAAGCCCGCATCGCTGGAAAAAATTAAGCTGGTAAAAAAATTGCATTCAGACACAGAACAAAAATATAAAAAATGGTCAAAAAAAATAGAGTGTTCCTATATTCCTCTTGATATGTTGCAAAATATTCTTCCGCCAAAAACCCCAAGGCCTTATGTCGGCGGAGGCATATTTTATTCCAAGGCGCCTTATGGGAATGAATGGATTATCAACCAATATTTCCTTTACAAGTATGGCATCGCTCTAATCGGTCATGATTTTAAGGCCTTGATAAAGCCGATTGAAATTACTGATGTGAAGAAAGCTTGTATAAAAGATCTATTTAAAGAGTGGAAGCCAAAAATAACAGATTCTGTTTATCTGGCGAATAGCCATCAACAATCATACATTGTTTTAAATTTATGCCGTATTTTATATACGATATTATGCAATGACGCTGTGAGCAAAAGCATTGCTGCTTTATGGATCAAAAAAGAATATCCTCGATGGAAAGAACTTATAAATACGGCAAGTGGCTGGGAATACGGAAAGGAAATGAACCGCAAAGACGAAACAATAAACTTTATTAAGTTTGTCATCGCTAAAGTGAAAGAGTAAAATAAACAAAAAGGTTAAATAAACAGGACTTACGCGACTGCCGTCAAATTAGCCTAATCGTTAACTAACTATTTTTTTAATAATTAACTTCAAAAATATGAAAGGATTCAACGCGAACATTGAGAAAGAAACTTTGGAAAATGAAAATTTCCGCAAAGTTCTTTACACTTCAAAGCATAGCCAATTGGTGCTGATGTCTTTGGCTCCCAATGAGGAAATCGGAATGGAAATCCATAAGGACAATGACCAATTTTTCCGTTTTGAAAAAGGAAGCGGCAAAGTGATTATTGACGGGAATGAATATAATATAAAAGACGGGAGTGCGATAGTCGTGCCTTCCGGAGCGGAACATAATGTTATCAATATGTCAGGCTCGGAAGATTTAAAGCTCTACACGATCTATTCCCCGGCGCACCACAAAGACGGCATCATCCGCAAAACCAAAAAAGAAGCGGAAGCCAACGAAGCGGAGTTTGACGAAAAGACAACGGAATAAATAACAAACAAAATCTTCGCAAAAAAACGGCTTTTTCAAAAGCCGTTTTTTTATCGTATCGCTGACTAAGTTTGAATTAGTAACGACCTCTTCCGCCGCCGAAATTTCCTCGCGGCCCTCTGTCTCTCATTCTTTTCTTATTGCAATCATAGCAATAAAGCCTGCCGTATCCGCCTTCTTCTTTTTCCGTAGGTTCAAAAGGAAGTTCCGTGATTGGTTTTTTACACTCTTCACATGTGATTCCTTTTGAAGAAACATCAAACATCTGCCTTTGCGGGCGGTCGTTTGAATTCTGATAATCCATTGTAAGTCACCTCTCTTTCTAATTTATTTTATTTACCTTTCAACCCCGCAGCCGCATAGTAGCTATAGAGCTGAAAAATTCTGGTGACTTACTTTGATAACTAACTTTGATAAACTAATTTATCCTCTATAAGCTATGCGCTATATATACTATAATTAAAGAAATTTAACTAAGTATTCACCTTCCAAAAGAATAGCACAGATACAGGAAAAGGGCAAGGACATGTAAGTTAAAAGTTTATAAAATTATAAAGTTTTATGAAATTACCCGGTTTTATGTTAAAATGTTTATATGTTAAAATGTTAAAATGTTAAAATGATTACATGCCCGAACTGCCGGAAGTTGAGACAATCAGGAAAGATCTTGAAAAGAAAATTATTGGCAAAAAAATAGTTGGTATTAAGATTGTCCAGAAAAAATCTATTAAGAATAGTTCAAGTAAATTCATTAAAGCGCTTCGGAATAATTATGTAAAAAATATAGCGCGAAAAGGCAAGCTATTGATTCTAGAATTAAATAATAATAATTATCTTCTTATTCATCATTTGCGAATGACAGGGCAATTGGTTTATGTTAAATCAAGTGATATTCATTCTATAAAATATTCAGCGTTTAACCAACTAATCAAATCACCATTTATAATAAATAGCCACACTCGCGTTATTTTACTTTTTGAAAATAAATCCAAATTATATTTCAACGACATCCGTCGTTTCGGATATTTGCAAATCGCCAGCGAAAAAGAGAAAGATAAAACAATGGAAAAAATGGGCGTTGACGCTCTTTCTGAAAGTTTTAATTTAGAAGTTCTGAAAAAATCATTTAAGAATAAAAATAGAACCTTGAAATCATTATTGCTAGACCAAAAAATAATCGCCGGAATTGGAAATATCTATGCGGACGAAATCTGTTTCGACGCCAAATTAGATCCGAAACGAAAGGCAAATGAATTAGATGACAATGAGCTTAAAAGGCTGTATAATTCAATTAAGAGCGTTTTAAAACTCGCCATTAACCACCGCGGAACTACTTTTAGCGATTATACTGACACTAGCGGTAAAAAAGGGAATTTTGCCAAGCTTTTAAAAGTTTACGGCAGAGAAAAAGAAAATTGTAAAAATTGCGGGAGAAAATCAATCCAAAAGATAAAACTAGCGGGAAGAACGACGAGGTTTTGCGAGAATTGTCAGAGATAAAAATAAGAAACAATAACCAAGATACAAGGACACAAACAAATTTCAATAAACAATAATCAAATTTCAATTTTGTTTGATTATTGAAATTTGGTGTTTGATTATTTTTTGGTTATTGTATCTTGTATCTTGTTTCTTTATTTCCGCACTTAGGCTCCACAGTCCCGAGGCGGGAACTATGGAGCCAGCGAATGAATGTTAAAATGTTTATATGTTAAAATGACTTTATGATTGTCGATGAAATTAAAATTAAAATATCGGCTGGAAAGGGCGGCGATGGAATCGTTTCTTTTAAGAATAATAAATACGAAAAAGGGCCGACCGGCGGAGACGGAGGGAATGGCGGAGATGTTTATCTTGAGGGAGTTTCTGATTTGACGGCTCTTAATAAGTTTCGATTCAGAAAAGAATTTTCGGCACAAGGCGGGGTTGACGGAAAAAGTAAATTGTTAGAGGGAGCGCAAGGAGAAGATTTAATTATGAAAGTTCCCGTAGGAACAATAGCTCATAATCTCAGCACTGATACAAAAATAGAAATTATAAAAGTCGGCCAAAAAGTTTTAATCGCGCAAGGAGGAAAAAGAGGGCGGGGAAATTGGCACTTCCGATCTTCTACCAACACTACGCCAAGAGAAAGAGAGCTGGGACAGCCCGGCCAACAATTTGATTTTCTTTTAGAATTGCAGATGATCGCGGATGTGGGGTTTATCGGCCTGCCAAGCGCCGGAAAATCAAGCCTTCTTAACGCCCTCACGAAAGCGAAGGCGAAAACCGCCGCCTATCATTTCACGACTCTTGAGCCGAATCTCGGAGATTATTATGGGATGATTCTCGCCGACATTCCCGGGCTTATTGAAGGAGCGTCAAAGGGAAAGGGCTTGGGAATAAAATTCTTGCGTCACATCAAGAGAACTAAAATCCTAATCCATTGCATTTCCTGCGAATCGGACAATCTCAAAAGGGATTATAAAATTATAAAAAAAGAGCTTGAAAGCTACGAACCGGAAATCGCCAAAAAGAAAGAATATATATTTCTCACGAAAATTGACACGGCAAGCGAGAAAGAAGTTGAAAAAAAGATCAAAGAATTAAAAAAAATCAACCCTGATGTTCTGGCTGTTTCAATTTATGACGAAGCGAGTTTGAAAAAAATAAAAAAATTGCTGAATAAAATCAAATCCGCGCCGGACGATTCTAAGCTTAGCTAGTCTTTGCTGATTTTTATAAAATAGTATGATAGTATGTACTATCATACTATTTTTTTAGACAGAAAAACTAGAAAGAGATGCGTATTCGAAATTAAAAATTACTTAACAAATTTATATTTTATTCTTACTTAAAATATTTTTTATGCATTGATCCATAAAATACCAGTCTGGTTTATTGTTTTTAAACGGTATTAATATTTTTGTCTTTTCTATTCTTGTTTGATTAAATTTTCTACCATAGGAATATCTAAACTGTTCCTTATTTAACAATGTCTGCAAAAATATCGCTATATTGTCAGTCATTTCAAATTTTGGAATTAGCTTTTCTACATGATCGCTTGCGGCAAAATCTTTTTTTTGATAACTGCAGTAGCCTATTGTAGCTGAATCAACTGTCAAAACATTGCCTTTATCCGTATAAAAATTATAATAGCTGTCAATTCCGTTGTTTTTGGCCCTAGTAGTAACATAAGGATATTCTCCCTGTCCAATTTCCTCCAATTTCTTCTTTGGAGTTGTCTTGCTTCCGATTATATTAAAAATTTTATGAATTTCTATTTGTTTCCATGATTTAATGTCAATACTTTTTTCGTCATTAGACTCTTTTTCAAATATTTTTTTCTTTTCTTTATCGTTTAAAATAGTTGAGATTATTTCATAAATATCTTCAATGCCAGTATCTTTTTTTATGCCGCAAATAATATGGTCTTTAATGGTATTTTTAAAATCTCTGCTTGTTAAATTTTTATAATTTGTTTTTACATACGCCAAAGCCGACCATTCATCCCGCGATTCTACATTTTTTAAAACAGAATATCCGTCAATTTCTTTTTTATTCCTAAAATCAAACAACCATTTTTCTTTTATTTTTGGCCATTTATTACTTCTATCAACTCTTTGATTTTTATAATTTACAAAACCATCATTTCCCCACAAAGCAAACCAAGTTTGAACTTTAGCGCTATGAGGTTTATGCGCTTCAAATACCATGATGCAGGTGTGAGTGCCTACTCCTTTAAACAAATCTGAGGGCATTATCATTACAGCTTTCAATGCGTGTTTTTTCATTATCCTTTCTCTAATATCATTATCATTATTAGTGCACCTGACAGGTAAAATAGCCACTCCGATACCGCCAACATTTAAAGCATTTAACATATAATCAACAAAACCCAGCTCCTTTTCTTCTTCCTTTTTTTGTGAATATGGAGGATTGATCAATCCAACATTACATTGATATTTTCGAAGATCTTCTTTTTTTATATCAAAGCAGTTGTCTTGTAAAAGATTAGTTTTCCCGTCTCCTCTTATAATCATATTCGCGCAAGCCAAAGCGAACATATTTGTTTGGGTCTCAATGCCAACTAAATTATTTTTGTAAATATTATCAATTTCTGAAACTGTCGGATCGTCGCTCAGCATGTGTTCCATCGCCGAGATTAAAAAACCGCCAGTCCCGGTACAAATATCAATAACTTTTGAATTTTTATTTACTTCCGCCAGTTCACAGAATAAATCTGTTATGTGCGTCGGCGTCAAAACTATTCCCAAACCCTTTCCATCGCCGCCGGTATATCTTAAAAACTCAGAGTAAAATTTTCCTATTATATCCATATTATTAACTTTTTTAATATACGGATACACCTTCTTATGAATATCAAATAAAAATTTGTGCAAGATATTATTATCATGCGAGGGATTTTTCGTGTCAATTTCTCCCCTTGTTAAATAAGTATGAGTGGTTATAAATCCAAATTCTCTTTTTAGTGTTTCTATTTTATTAGTTGGAATATTTGCCTCTTTCAATCCATCTTCTATAGATTCAATTATTCTGTTGGCTAATTTTTTTGGGCTAGTTATACTTGGGTATTCATTGACAAATTCTCCATTTTCCAGGGCTAATAATAGCGCTCCAACCAGCAGCGGTTTTTCCGCTTCTTTTAATTTTGCTTCGTCTCTCATTTCATCGTGTAATTTTTTTGCATATTGCATTAAATCTTTTTCTGAAACAATAATAGAATCTTTTTCATGAAATAAAGAATAAAAGCCATTATATGGCATCAAATCAGAATATCTTTTCGGAAAATATCTTTTTTCATTTTTATTCCATTGATATATGGACATCTTATAATTATTTTCTTGCTCGCCGCTGAATGCTATGGCGATAACATGAAATTCCTTTTTTAGAAACGATGTATAATGCAGGACGCCGTCAACCGCAAAATCTTTCGGACTGTCAACTTTTTTGCTAATATGATTTTTAATATGCGCCTTGCATTCAATAACGATAATTACATCTGAATTCTTTTTTCTTATTATAAATTCAGGATAACCAAAACCAGAACCGGATTTACTGGCTTTGGATAACAATTTATTTATAATTTCGCTATCGCTTTTTTGCTCTTCTATCATCAAATCTTTTTCTGCATAATAGCCGAAATTTGTTAGCTTATTTCTAATTAATTTTTCTGTTTTTCTCTCGTTCATATAAATGATATTTTATAATCATAAATTTTGTGAATACTTTAGAGATTTAATGTAATTTTCCATAAATTCAAAATCGGGTTCTTTTTTGTTTGTAACCGGCAGACTAATAATTTCTTCTTCAAATCTTTTCAGCCTTACTTGTCTGCCATAATCGTATTTCTTGGATAGTTGTTTTAAAATTGTAACAAAAAACAAATTAACATATTTGTTTACATAATATTTTTCATACTCTTTATTTTTAAATAACAAAGTATGAATATTATCATCACTAAAATAGTCAAATTCTTGATAAAAAACATTACAAAACATATCAACTGTTATTTTGTTTTTAAATATTTTCTTTTTTGCCTCAAATATTTCGTAATTAATGAAACTTGAAATACCATTATTTACAGATGATGCTGTTAATAATGGAACCTCTCCGTCAATCCTGTCAATTACAACAAGCCGTTCTCCTTTTTGAATGGGATGAAAAATATCACTTATTTTAAATTCCTGCCAAACAGGTGTATTTAGTTTTATTTTTTTATCCAAAAATGACTTTGGGGTAATTTTTTGTTTATTTAATATTTCAGAAAATGTCAATTCATCTATATCTTTATCTAATAGACTAAGTTCTCTTTTTATCGAAAATATAATATGTCTTTTTGCTATATTGGTAAAATCTTTTTCTGATAAATTATCATAATCTGTTTTTGAATGGGCTTGAATTATCCATTCATCATTTCCTGTAATTTCTTTGTATACTAAATTTATAAAATCCTCATTTTCTTTTGGACGATCAAGTTTTTTTAATAAATCTTTTTTAATATCACTCCATTTGTTTAAAACATCTGTTCTCCCTTTGTTTTTGGATAAAACAAAACCGTCATCTCGCAAATCACAAAAAACAACTTTGCTATTATTATGAGGTTTATTTGTTTCAAAAACCGCTATTGCTGTATGTATTGAAGCGTTTGGTTGAAATAACTCACTAGGCATGTTTATTACATACTTTAATGTATGTTTTGATAAAATTCTATTTCTCTCTGTGTCATCTTTAAAATATGTAGAAAGTGGAGCAATAACAACTCCGTATCTGCTGCAATTATCTAACATTCTTTCCAGAAATTGAACTTCTTTTTTGGTAGGATTTGATTTATTATCTTTACCACCATACGGAGGATTTACAAATCCTATTGTAGGTTTATTCGGTAATTTATTTAAAATATCATTTGTTTCATTTGAAAAAAAATCCTCATTAAAAATCTGTGATTTCCCGTCACCTCTAAAGAGCATATTAGAAATTGCCAATGAATACATTGTGCTACTTTTTTCAAAACCAATGAGTTGTCTTGTTTTAATATTTCTAATTCTTTCTTTTTTATCAGACAAATTTGATTTTTCAATTTCATCAACAAGTTTGTTCATTCCAGCAATTAAAAATGCGCCAGTTCCGCAGGCTGGATCAAAAATTACATCATTTGTTTTAATATCAATCAGTTCAGTAAATAAAGTGGTGATGTGATTTGGAGTTAATACAATCCCTTTTTTTACATTTGTTATTCCGGCATATCTTAAAAATTCTTCATAAAATTTTCCAATGATATCGTAAGAAGTTTTTTTATCAAAAAGAGGTATCACTTTTTCTTCAAGTTCTTTCAAAATATCTTTCAAGATGTTTGTAGAATTTAAATCATTATCAGTTTTTACAAATGTTAATTCATTTGTTAATACCTCTATTTTACTTCTATCAATTTTTTCACTTTCTAAAATATCACTTATTGTTGTTGGTATATTCCTGATAATCGTTTGTGTGTTCCATGAACTATAACTATTTTTAAAATCCGCCCCGCTATCTTTTGGGTATAAACAAATCATTAAAGCGCTTAAAAGCACGGGTCTTTTTTGAGAATCTAAATTTCTTAATAACCTATTGATTTCACTTGATGATTTTGAAATATCGTTAGATATTTTTTCTAAATCAATATTTTCAAAAAAAGCCAGATAATCCTTTTCATCTAGAATTTCACTTTTATTAATATTTTGAATTAAATTATCTTCAATAATAAAGGTATCAAGCCTATGGTTATATTCATCATTAATATCTCCAGAAAAAGCAATACCTATTATTTTCCAGTTCTTTAAATATTTCTTGATAGTTTCTTTTTTTTTGCTTAATTTTTCATTTGCGAAAAAAGATAAATAATGTTTTATTCCATCAACTGCAAAATCAGTAGGTTTATTTCCATTTTTTGAAACATGATTTTTTATATGATCTTTGTTCTCAATCAAAATTAATAATTTTTTGATTTCATTTACATAAATCAAATCTGGATAACCATGTTTTCCAGTTTCTTTTTTACTCGTTCTATCTAAAATTTCTTGAATATATTCGTTATCCTGCTTTTGGACATTCCAACTATTAGTATATAATCTATTCTCTTTAATAAAATTAAATAGATTAATATCTGTTTTTGTTTCGTTTTTTCTTAAATTCGTCATATTATTTTATTGATATAAAATAGTATTTAAAACTATTTACATTATAGCTAAAAATTAATAAAATGGGAAATTTTACGACTAACTTATCATTGGCTTCTTAATTACATATTTAACCACCCCGTTTATTAAGAATTTATCTGTTTCGTGAATGAAAATAATCGGATGATTTTCCGTCGATTCGGAAATCAAAGAAATAATTTTATTTTTTGAATCTAACAGCATTTTTTTTATACTCGCGCAATTATCAATAACTGCCAGCACATAATCATTCGGTTGCGATTGTTTTTTTGAATCTACTATAACATAGTCGCCGTCTTCAATATTTTGGCCATTAATATTTGCCTTGTTCATTGAATTCCCCAGCGCCCTGATTGCCAAAAAGCCATCCCCGGTTTTAATTATATTTCTTGATACTTTTATATAGCCTTCCAGATTTTCTTCAGCAAAAATATTTGCCTCGCCGCAATTCGCAGAACCTAAAACGGGAATTGCTAAAAACAATCCTTTTTGCGGTTCTTCATTGTTTGCGCGTTTAATTTCGCCGGTTTTTCTATCAATTTTAACAAAGCCTTTCTCCTCAAGCTTTTTCAAATGATAAGAAATTTTAAAAGGATGGGGCTCTCCGACCAATCTTCCAATCTGCCTAAGCCCGTCTCTTTTTAAATTTATTTCGCTAGCAAAATTTAATATTTTTTGCTGGATTTGGTGCATATTTTTTAGATTTATTTTTATATTCCTATTATAATATTCCATTAAGCTCCTGTCAAGTATTTGACGCTTTAATAAAATATTTGACAAAAATTATTTTCATTAGGACTTCCTTGCTTTCCCTGCTCCGCCGCAGTCTCTCCTCAGAGCCTGCTTGTCGGCAGACAGGGACTGCGGCGAGAAAGCGCGCAATTCACTGAAGTTCTCTGAAAGAGAAAATATTTGACAATTTTTATATTTTTTATACTAAAAACAGTATGATAGTACATACTATCATACTGTTTTATGTTTGTTGTTATTTATTCTAGTTCCGTTGATTTTCTAAAAAGTTTTTATGGCTTTAAAACTCCGCCCTACTCCACCATTCATTGCAAATCCTTTTCTTTTGGGCATTTTGATTTCAAATCCTTCTTTTTAATTTTTATTTAATCCGGCAAACCGGAAATCATCTCCGCGATTCTGGGGTGCCGGGCGAGAAATCTGTATTCAAGAAGTTTCATTATAATCACTATATGGCGGAGTTCAACATCCGCATGATCCGGGTGAGCGAGAAGTTCGGCGATTTCTTTTCCAAGGTCATTGATATATTCCGGGATAGTTTCGGAATTGATTTTTTCCCTGAGCCCCGTGATAATTTTATTAAGTTCGTTTCTATCAAGCCAGACCCCGTGGCAAGTGAGGCAAATGTCAACCATAACATCAGTGCTGCCGTATTTTATCTTGAAAAGCGGCTGCCCGTCTCTCGGACAATCAATTGATTTTCCGCTGATCATTAATTTATTTTTGTCTTCCCACAAATCAAAATCCAGCCAGCTCAAATCCCTGTCGCGATGATCGCGGGTGATTTTCAGCTCATTCTTGTCAAACCACAACCCCCCGCAGCGCTCGCACCAGTCAATCTTGACGCCGTTTATATTTATCTCCTTCAAATTTTCCAACTTGCATTTTGGACATTTCATAAGTTTAAAGTTAAAAATAAAAGTTATAGAATTGATGAAGTTTGCTTCAGATTAATTTTATTCTGAAACATTTTTAATCACTAATTTTTCTTGCTTTCTATCCAACATCCAAGAGCCTACGCTATAAGCCAAGAAAAATTCCATAAGAAAAGCGTAGCCGATAAAAAGCCAGTTGAAAATTATAACCAGAAACGAAACGAGCATTGCCATTTTCAGTTTTTTAGGATTATCAAAATTGAAAATAAAAAAGTTTTTTCCGGAAAGAGAATTTAGAACAATCGCGGGCAGTATAAGAAATGATCTTATCGCCTCTCTAAAATAGAAAATCCAAGTTATAATGAACAATAATCTAGAACCGTCATTTTTCAACCAATGAATACTTATATCATAAACCCAGACAGAAACAAGTATCCAAAAAAGGGATAACAGAAAAAAACTTATTTTTAACTGCTGATTAAAACTTATTAAATCAATTTTTCTTGCTGGTTCAACCGCATATTTATTGAATCCCTCAATTCCAAGTTTTTTAGTTTTATAATAAACCTTAAATCCCATAACAAAAGGAAAAAGCCAGATTAAGGAGAAAAACCACAGAAAAAGATAGTTAATCCAACACGCGCAAAAAAGGGTTTTTATTGAAATAACAACAATTAAAAAACTGAAAAGAATCAAGTGGCTGGAACTTATCGGGATTTCAAACCTGCTTAAAATTTTTATGATTATTTCGGCTATCTTACTCATTGCTTTTTAATTTTATTGTAAATTACAAATAATCACTTTTAATTTAATGGTGTGCAAAATCGACAGAACTTTTACTTAAAACTGACTTTTCCAACTTTCTTTTAATTCTTCCAGGCTTTTCTCCCTTATCTCTAAATCTTCTGTATAATTTCTAATTTTTACATCTAAAATAGCCGTGGTGAATAAATCAATTTTCCAATAGTTGCCCTCTTTTTCAAAATAAGTATCTGGCACTAAAAATATTCCATCAGGTCTATCTTCGTAATCACTTTCTTGCTCTCTAAATTCCGGCGCCATAATGGCAAATTTATCAGTTTTTTCTATAACTCTATACTTAGCTTTTAATTCCTGTTCAGGTATTCCTCCCCATTCATCTGAGTTTTCAAATTTATTAAAAAAATCTGTGTTTTCTTCTAATTGTTTTTTTGATCTTACGCTAATGGTTTTAAAAAATAAATCCAAATTTATATTATTATTTGATTTTAAAAAAGTATTAAATGCCGCCTCCGGACTTGAAAAATCTTCTGTCACTAAATTTAACTCCTCTTCACTCTGAGCAACTTTCACTTGCTTAAATCTGTAAATACAAAAACTTCCTTCAACCACGCATCTTGCGTCATTTTTATTTTCAAAAACAGCAGATAATTCGTAAGTTTCCCCCTCTGACTTATAGTCATAAAAATATTTTTCTACCGGATCTTTAGGAATTTCTTCACCGGCATTGGCGGATTTGATTTCAGATATTATATTGTCATTTTTATTAAGATTGATAACTAAATTACTTATTGGATAATTCCCTCTTTGTTCTTTGTAATGCCACAGCATAAGAGAAATAGAGTCCAAATCAGACACGCGCTGTTCATCTCTTTTTTCAATCTCAGAAAGCGTTTCGTTGTTGCCGGCTTTTTTACTTGTATTGTCTTCTTCGCTAGTCTTATC